>Ga0209702_10004375_pt1 | contig 20575 bp, 22 predicted proteins | sample FRY01_FD_187210 | JGI IMG/M metagenome (GOLD analysis project Ga0209702, IMG submission 187210) | Freshwater microbial communities from Lake Fryxell liftoff mats and glacier meltwater in Antarctica - FRY-01 (SPAdes) (version 2) | ecosystem: Environmental > Aquatic > Freshwater > Ice > Glacier... | reverse complement strand
CGCTGTTCATCGCGTAAAATCATCGCTGTCGCCCGTCACCAGCAAAGCGAGGGTAACGGCTATGGACAAAGTGGCAATTACTTCAATAGTGACTATCAGCAGTTTATTACCAGGCTGAGGATAATGCAGCCAGCCAGCGCCCAGCCAGGCGGTACTGATTGCTACCACCAGAAACAACAGTGCTCCACCGCAGATTAATGCTCTAACCGGCCATAAGGACCAGCGCAATGCCGGCAGATTCTGGATCAGATGCAGCACCGCCGCAGCGGCAGCAAGTATCGCTCCGGCCTGAAATGCACCACCAGGAGCGGTGCTGCCGTGCCACAACAGATATCCGCCTGTGAGCACCAGCAACGGTGCCAGCACCCCCATCCATGCCATTAATGGCGGCCAGGGTTGAACCTTCACCGGCTTATCCGCAGCACTTAACTGGGTACCGGTTCTGGTGATCACACGCTGACCAGGAAACAACTGCCTCACTCCAAACAACGCAAGCAACAACACAAATAATTCGAGCAGCGTGTCCCAGGCGCGAAAATTCATCAACACGGCTGTCACCGGATGCTCAACGCCACTGTCTGCAATGCGCTCCTCGACCAGATCTGGTAAGGGCGGGGTCTGCTGAAAAACCGAATCGGGACCGCTGCTGGTGATAACGGTCAGTAAGCCAAGTACCAGTAGAATCAATAATATCGAGGGCATCATCTGCAGCGGCCGCATTACAGTTGTGGCGGTCGGCACGGGAATGGCCCGCGCTGCATGCAGCAACAATACGCCAGTCAGTCCGGCACCAATTGCGGCCTCTGCCAGAGCCAGATCAGGAGCTCCCAGCCGCGCCCATGTCAGTGCAAGCACGATACCGAAAGCGACAAACAGACCAATACCGTTGTTTATAATCGGTGCGTGCAAGGCGCCCCAGGCCATACTCAGCAGCAGCACTGCCAGCGTTATATCCAGCACTAATTCAGCCATGATCCCCCCTCCCCTGAGTCGCATTCTCCCTGGTCGGCTTAATCTGTTGCGCGCTTTTACTGCCAGTCTTGCTGATGCCTGTCTTGATGCTGTCTGCCTGCTCATTCGGTAAACTGAATTCATCAATCGGGTCACGCTCAAGGCTGTAACGGGCCAGCAACTGGCAACTGATGGAGGTGGAACCCATAACCAGAAACCAGATAAACAGCAACAGCAAAGTGTCCAGCAAATCGGCAGCCTGAATCGCCAGACCCGCAGCCAGCAATCCCATTCCGGCAGTATCAGTTTTAGTGACGGCATGCAGACGCGTAAAAATGTCCGGAAAACGTAATAAGCCCAGCGCTCCGGTCAGGAAAAACCCGATACCCGCAGCAATTAATATCCAGCTCAGCGCTGTGGCCAGATTTGACATTACAGACCCTCCTGCGATTCATCATCGGGCGGTCTGCCGCCTCTTAACAGCTGCACCATCGCAACGGTAATAACGGAAGCGAGTAAAGCCAGTACCAGTGCCACATCGCGCCATACGTCCAATTGCTGCCACTGCGCCAGCACCAGCAGGAAAGCAATACCCACCGTGCCCAGCATCTGTACACCGAGAATACGATCAGCTGTCGAAGGTCCATGTGCTGTTCGCCAGACTCCGGCGAATGCAGTGATCAATAGCACTACCGCCACCCACCCCATCAACCTTTACCTCCTGCCACCAGCAATCGGCTGAGTTGACGCTCCATCCCGGCAACTGCGCTATGCCACTCCATATCAATATCAAGCAAATGCAAGTACATGGTGTTGGCCTCCACTCTTGCAGCGAGAGTTCCTGGCAAGAGGCCGACGACAGCGCATAACAGCAACTGCAGACGCTGATCAGAGCAGGTGAATTTGTAACCGACCCAGGCAGGCTTCAGGTGGCAATTAATCTGCACGGTACGTTTGCCAACATTCCATGCGCCCTGCAGTAACGTACGCACAAAAAATGCAGCGCACGCGGGCAGATAGATGATTCGAAAAGTCCACGGTTGCAGCTCAAGCCGCAGCGCAACTGCAGTAGCTGCTAAAGAAAACACAAAACCAAAGCCGAGACCATTACCTCGGCTCAGCAACAGCCAAAGCGCACTGTAGAGCAGCAGCCAGAACATAGCTGCTGGCAACATTTTGGAATATCGAGTGCGACTGGACACGCTTCCCCCTTGATGTGTAACCATCATCGTAGAGAACTGACCTGGGGAAAACAAGGCGACGAACTTTCCATTAACCACGCACTTTAGCTGTGCTATCTGCGCCAGCTATGCTGGCAGGCGCGCGGATGGAGGAAATGCAGGAGAAACAGTAAATGCGGGACGGCGAACTAGTTTAGCGCGGTGACTGGACACAGGATAATTGGCCGAACAGCGACATCGATAATAAAATTGCTCATGCACGTGGCAGGCCAGGCTGTTTCAAACTGATCATTCTGATGGATTTCATTCGATAGAGATTCATTCAATACGGACCTCATTGAAATTGCGCGCCACTGGATGGCTTGTTTTTAGTTTATGCGGATCAAGTGGAGAGTCTTTAGGGCGAACCAGTAAAGTAGTATGGAAACCTGCTGCTTTGGCGGCATCAAGTTCCGCTTCAATATCCGATAAGAAAAGAATTCTATCTGCCGGTAAAGCCAAAGCATCAGCGATATTGCTGTAGGAGATTTTTTCCTTTTTGGGTCCGAAGGTCGTATCAAAATAGCCAGCAAATAACAGCCTCAAGTCGCCCGCATCGGAATAGCGAAAGAACAGGCGCTGCGCTTTTTCGGATCCGGAGGAATACACATAAAGGTTAATGCCAAGGTCGAACCACTCCCGCAGCTTATCAGGCACATCCTCATAGATATGCCCCTGGTATTCGCCCTGCTGATAGCCCTTTTCCCAGACCAGACCCTGCAATGCTTTGAGTTCAGTAATTTTTTTATCATCGCGGATCCATTGCAACAGCTGTAGAATCAACTCATCCGTATCCTCAATCGCTATGCCAGTATATCCACTGATGCTGCGCAACTGGCGCATCACATCGCGGCTGTCCATATTGGCACGAATAAAACCGGGCAGATTGCGGGCGGCATAAGGAAACAGTACCTCCTTTACAAATCCGGTTGAACTGGTGGTACCTTCAATATCCGTTACTATGGCAAGCGGTTGCATTATGTCTCCAGGCGTGAGAACTGCTCAGCTATTGGGTTGCCGGAGTAGTGAGCTACCCAGCCTTCGTGATTATTAAAAAACCGGATCGCTACAAACGCCGGCTGCGCTCCCATATCGAACCAGTGTGGCGTATTGGCGGGAACAGAAATCAAATCACCTTGTCCACAAAGTATTTCATAGACCTTCTCATCCAGATGCAGAGAGAACAGACCACGGCCAGCCACAAAGAAGCGCACTTCGTCCTCTGAGTGACGATGCTCGCTGAGGAATTTCTGACGCAACTCGGGTACCTTCGCCTGCACCTGTGGATGGGCTGCATCCAGACTGATGACATCAACAGTCTGATAACCATCTTCCGCAATCAATTTATCTATCTGCTGCTTATATGCCTGCAGCACCTGCTCGCTGCTGTCACCAGGTTTTACCGATGCAACAGTCTGCCACTGCTCAAACCGGATGCCTGCTTGCTGCAGAACAGCAGCCATAATAAGTGGGTCTGCCGTATTGAGCACTTCCTTGCCGGGATTTTCAACAGCAAATACTCTTAATAAACTCATTTTATTATTCCTTTCTGCTTCGCCAGCTGTACTCCAGCAAATACTCCACTGCTTCCAGATGGCGCATTGCTTCATTCATGTCACGGCCCCAGGTATAAATGCCATGTCCGCGAATCAAATAGACATGGCCCGTCCCGTGCCGATCCATCGCGGCATCGACTTCACATGCCAGCGCAGCGATGTCCTGAGTATTGTCAAATATTGGAATGCGTAATACCACAAGGTGACTGTCAGTACCGGCGAATGCCTTTAACAGCTCCAGTCCTTCCAACAGCAATGCATTCCCCCGACCCATCGCACTCATGGAGATCAGCGTCGCATTCAGAGAATGAGTATGCAATATTGCACCTATCGATGTATCGCGTCTGTACAGTTGCGTATGTAGCAGGGTTTCTGCAGAAGGTTTTTTTCGACCCGAGCCAGCGCCAGAATCATCATCGACAGCCTGGCCTGAAAAATCCACTTGCATGACATCTTCGCGGCGCAGACGTCCCTTATCTTTGCCTGAAACTGTAATGGCACAATGTGCCTCGTCGAGTCGCAGAGAGAAATTACTGCTGGTGGACGGTGCCCAGCCGCGCTGATAAATATGCAGGCTGGCATCAACAATTGCCTGTGCAGCCTGCTCAAACGCAGACGCAGATTGCACAGCAGACGCAGGAGTTGGAGCTTTATTCATGGTAAAGATTATAGCCTGAATCGATGGAACTTAAGCAAGCTGCCTTCAGTCCAGCAGGCATACCAGACCTTTTAAATACAGACTTTCCGGAAATGGCAAACCAACCGGGTGATCTTCGCTCTGATGGAGATAACGTACAATCTGACCCTGACGTCCGGCATCAAGCAAGGCGTCTGCGGTTATTTTCTGGAACAGAGGCAGATCAATTGCACCTGAGCAGGAAAAAGTTACCAGTATTCCCTGAGGATTGAGCAACGACGCAGCCTGCAATGCAATATCTTTATAGGCACGCGCAGCCTTGGTGAATTGTGCTTTAGTCTCGGCGAACTTGGGCGGATCAAGCACAATAAGATCAAAACGCCGCTCAGCCTGCTTGTATTCACGTAACAGCTCAAACACATTGGCAACCACGTTTTCGAACTGCACGGCCTCAAAGCCATTGCGCTTAAAGTTTTCGGTCGCCAGTTCCAGCGCTGGTGCAGATGAATCCACATTAAGGACATGACTTGCGCCCCCCTGCAGTGCGGCAATTCCAAAACCACCGGTATACGCAAAACAATTCAGTACCTTTCGGCCAGCAGCCAGTTTACGGACGACTTCCCGGTTATCGAACTGATCCAGATAAAAGCCGGTTTTGTGTCCGCTCTCAGTATTGATGGCATAGCGCCGGCCCTGCTCATTAATCTCCAGTAATGCCGGCGGCTGCTCTCCCCACAGCACGCCTGCGTTTGGTGACAGCCCTTCCCTGGCTCTGATGGCGACATCAGAACGCTCGTAGATACCTTTACAGGGTTGCAGTTTCGCCAGCGCTGCAACAATGGTCTGCTTCCACAACTCAACACCGGTAAACAGAAACTGGCAGATCAGAAAGTCACCATAGCGATCGACGATCAAGCCTGGCAGCCCATCAGATTCGCCATATACCAGGCGGTAGCCACTGCGCTCAGGGTCTGAATGGTAGCGCTTGCGCCGGTCGATGGATTGCTGCAGGCGACGTTCAAAGAAGGCTGCATCTACAGGTTCATCTGTATTAAAGGTCCACACCCGCGCGCGTATCTGTGAGGACGGCGAATAAGCTGCCAATGCCAGAAAGTTACCGCCGACATCGGTGACGCGGATGGTCTCGCCAGCCTGAGCATGTTCTTCGATTCGCTTCACCGCACCGGAAAAAATCCAGGGATGATGACGCAGCAGCGAGCTTTCACGCCCTTTGTTCAGTTGCAGTGTTTTCATTGGCGAGGCCTGTCGACGATTTCGGAGACTGTTCAGGATGACGGTTTCGGAAAGGACAGAATTCTACGCTATTTTGTTAATTGTGTCGTAAGGCAATCTCTGTGCTCAAGGCAATACATTAACCGTGACATATTGATCGTGGTACAGGCCTCCATCGTCGGCGCGGGCCCAGAGAATATAAGTGCCCGGCTGATCAAACGTAACCGTAACTGTGTGCATGCCATCTTCAGGTACAGTCGGTGGTGTCCACAGCGCACCCCAGGGGGAATTGGCAGAGGCGCGCGTATCTTCCCAGGGCTTTACCTGGGGTGGATTAAAACTGGCCTGACCTTCACCACGATAAACATTCCATGACACAAACAGGCCATTGGTTTTACCAACCGTGGTCTGCCTGGGCGGACGCAGCATCCGTTCGAGACCAGTGAGCTGGACAGCCGTTATGGATGCTGCACGAGGTTTGGGCAAACCATCATCAGCGACATGCGCAACTAACGTCAGTGGCTCACCTGCTTTGACGGTGCGTTCCACTTCACCTGCGATACGATCACCCTGCACAGTCAGTATCGGCGAAGTGTTCGCACGCGATTCAGGCGTACTGGTGCCCGCGCCCAGTGAACCGGTCTCGGATGCAATAACCACGCTATCAACTACATAGTCTTTGGCCAGCGTGGCATAAGCTTTGCGAGTGACGCCATTGGCTGAAACTTCCCAGATCAGTTCCTTATCACCCCAGTCTGCAGGAACCTGAACTTTGAAGGTAAAGCGGTTTCGGCGTGGCAGAAAACGGGTTGGCTGGCCGCGATCTGCAATTCCGGGAGAGAAGAAATTATGTTCACCAATCGCAACATCCAGCACTTCATCCCAATTTTCATTGTGATAACCGAACAGGAAGTTATAGCTGCCATCCGCGTTTCTTTCCCAGCCTTCATAGGCAGGTTCTATATATTGCCCACGGGTATAAGATTGTGCCAGCAGCGACTGTGGCAAAAGTATGCAACAGATAACAGTAATGCAGTAAAACCGAGCACGTGCAATCATGATCTATTCCCCTTCACACGCACCCCTTCGATGAAGGTGCGCTTATAATTTTTATTTTTACGAGATTATAGATAAAAACTCATTTAGCTGGATCCGGCAAGAAATCTCTGCTGGTAACTGAACAATCTTTGATGTCGTTCGGAAACTCAATCACAAATCAGCGTACAGGCAGCGGGATAAACTCCTTATCATCGCCAGGGATCGCAGGAAACACATACGCACTTCTAAAAAAAAACCACCACCCGCTGTGAGCATTCACGCAGGTGGTGGCATTTTATTGAAAACCTGACGTTAAGGGTTCAGTGTTTTACGTAACGCTTGATGCCACCAACCGGGCCAACTTCAGCTCCGTAGATAACACCATTACGATCTGCAACTACGCCTTCGGCCGTGCACGTTCCGCGGCAATCAGGCTGTGGATCAGGAATTAAGGCATGTACTTCACCAGTTTTCGCACTGCCAATACGGATACCGCGCAGCCACTGCGCATTCGCCGGATTCACTGAGCCGGATTCGGAATCAGCGGCGTACAGCACATCATTCGCATCGATAAAAAGACCGCTGATGCGGCTGAACTGATACCAGGTATCCAGCAAGGTACCTTCCTGGTCAAAAATCTGGATGCGGTTATTGCTGCGGTCCGCTACAAATAAACGACCCTGAGAATCCATGGCCAGTGAATGTGGCTGCATGAACTGACCTGGGCCGCTGCCCAAAGTGCCCCACTCCTTCACAAACTCACCCTCGCTGTTAAACTTCAACACGCGCGCAGTTGCCGTATCCGCATTGGAATGACCTTCTACTGCAAAAATATCACCAGCGGGGGTAACCAGTACGTCATTAGGCTGGAAGAAATAACCAGGAGCGCGGGCACCGCCAGGCTCACCCAGAGCCAACAGCAATTCACCTTGAGGGCTGAACTTGAGGATCTGATGACCGACCAGATTTTCCGGCTCGCCGTCAGCTGGTCGGTTATCGCGGCCGTCAGTCACCCAGATATTACCCTCTGGATCAACCGTGATGCCATGTGGCCAGGTGATCATGCCGGCACCAAAGCTGGTAACCAGGTTGCCATCAGCATCAAACTTCATGACCGGATCCAGTTCAGGATTGGCAACACAGGCGCCAACATTGCCGCTGCATCGCTCAGCGACCCAGATACTGGTGCCATCAGGATCGAGATCAACAGCACTGGTGGAACCCCAGGTTCTACCAGCGGGCATTTTCGCCCAGCCTTCAACAGTGTGATATGGATTTGGCAGATCGTTAGTTGGCGCCATGTCCGGCTGTGCAAAGGCCAGCATTGGAGCAACAGCTACCGCTGCAGTTAACTTGATCAGCGCTGAGCGCATGGTTTTATTGTTCGACATTTTCAGAGAACTCTCCCCTTGTATGAATGGTTACAGCAAATTCGCGTTGTCCGTCAGTAAGAAATAATCCATAGATTTTAATTCACAACTTTCAGACATAAAACGTTGTCGAGCCTATCACATCCAGCTTTGAAATCAACAAAGACGGCATCTCTGCCAGCATGCATCGTGCTATCATTGCCCGCTAGTGGAGGGATATACTATGATTACAGAGACCAGCATTAACTGCCCCTACTGCGGAGAAACTTTCTCCACCCTTATTGATTATTCTGCAGGAAGCCAGCGATACATCGAGGACTGCCAGATTTGCTGCCAGCCCATCGAATTTCTTGTCGACGTGGATATCAGCGGTGACTTCACCAGCGTCACCGTTTTCCGCGACGATGACTAACATATCATCTCATTGAATGGAGTCATGTCTTTAATGGCAAACCCTCAACGTCGCACCAAGATTGTCTGCACCATTGGACCCAGTTCAAATACACCGGAGAAACTGGAGCAACTTATCCTGAGCGGAATGGATGTTGCCCGCCTGAACTTTTCTCATGGCTCTCACAAAGATCATAAGCTGGCCTTCGATCGCATTCGTGCCGTGTCCAATAAACTGGGCTACCAGATACCTGTCCTGATGGATCTGCAAGGGCCAAAGATACGGGTTGGCTGCATGGCGGGCGGCAAACAGTTTATACCCACAGACAGCTATGTGACGCTGACGCCTGATGATGTGGAAGGAACAGAGTCGCTGATTCCAATAGATTATGAATTTCTTGCCAAGGATGTTCGCGTTGGGAACACCATCCTGATGGATGATGGTCTGCTGGAATTTCTTATTGTGAAGATCACTCAGGGACATATTTCTGCGCGTGCGGTGGTCGGCGGCATGCTCAAATCGCGCAAAGGTGTCAATCTGCCGGACGTAAAGACCTCAGTATCGGCGATTACCGAAAAAGATATGGCGGATCTGGTTTTTGGAATAGCGCTTGGTGTGGACTTTGTTGCGATGTCTTTCGTCCGCCATGCTGATGATGTGCGCAAACTGATCGACAGCATCAACAAACTTGGCGGCACTGCGGCGGTAATCGCAAAAATAGAAAAGCCTGAAGCGCTGCAAGAAATCGACGAGATTATAGCAGTATCCGACGCCATCATGGTGGCACGGGGTGATCTCGGCATTGAGATTGCCAGTGAGCGCGTTCCGCTTATACAGAAAGATATTATTGATAAATGCAAACGCGCAGGGAAACCGGTAATTACCGCCACGCAGATGCTTGAGTCGATGATTGAACATCCCAGACCGACCCGCGCCGAAAGTTCTGATGTCGCCAATGCGGTGCTTGATGGTACTGATGCCATTATGCTGTCAGGAGAGTCGGCAATCGGCAGGTATCCCTTCGAGGCAGTTAAGGTTATGGATAGAATCTGTCGCAGTGTTGAGACTAAAACCGACAAGATCTATTATGGAATGCGCTACATTAAACCAGGGGCAAGCGAGAAACAGGTGATCGAATCACTCAGCTATTCCTGCGTTACTATTGCTCATGATGTCGAAGCTCAGGTAATTGCGACTATTACCCATTCTGGAAAAACCGCCAAAAGGATCGCCAAGTATCGTCCGCAGATACCGATCATTGCCTTTACTGAAAGCGATGAAGTGCTTAGACAATTGAATCTGGTATGGGGCGTCACTTCGATAAAAATTGAACAGCTTTTCGACACCGACAGAAGTGTGAAAGTGATGGAGGATTATCTTAAAGAGCACGGTTTTGTTTCGCCCGGTGACCGGGTTGTGCTGGCTACAGGAATACCGATAGCGCAGCGCGGCCGAACTAATATGGTGACGATCAATACAATCAGTTGATCGTCACCACGTCTGCTTATTCCTCGTTATGCTGGATGTCTGAGTTGCGGCCCTGGTTGCGCTGAGGTTCTCGGTCGCGCTGTGGCTGTCTGACCATCGCCTGCTCTCTGGCTTGTGGTGGCTGCATAGCAACGGCTGACTCTCTGGCCCGTTCCGGTTGCTGTCTCACATCTCTGGACTGCTGCGTGCCAATCGCCTGTTCTCTGGCGCGCTGTGGCTGCTGCCTCACAATCGCCTGTTCTGTGGCACGCTGTGGCTGCTGCGTGCGAAGCGCCTGTTCTGTGGCGCGCTGTGGCTGCTGCGTGCGAAGCGCCTGCTCTCTGGCACGTTGCGGTTGCTCCCTGACAACGACCTGCTCCCTGACGAAGGCCTGCTCTCTGGCACGCTGCGGCTGCTCCCTGACGACGGCCTGCTCTCTGGCACGCTGCGGCTGCTCCCTGACGACGGCCTGCTCTCTGGCACGCTGCGGCTGCTGCCTCACAATCGCCTGCTCTCTGGTGCGCTGCGGTTGCTGCCTCACAATCGCCTGCTCTCTGGTGCGCTGCGGTTGCTCCCTGACAACGGCCTGTTCTCTAGTACGCTGCTGACTCACATTACCTTGAGCTTCAGTGTCTGGAACTGACGTTCGTTGAGCAGCCACGCCTTGAGGATCAGTGCGTTGAGCAGCACTGCGTTGACGCTGCTGTTGCTCAATTCCCTGCTCGAGACCTCCCTGCCCGGACTGCAGACGCTGCTCTTCAGATGTCGCACCGCGTTGACGTTGCACTGAGGACACCGCTGAGCGATCCCTGTCACGCGTGCTTGCGGACAATTCTGCATCGCCGAGGTCACGGTTTTGAAGCTGCCGCGCGGGTGACGAACTGACCCTGCCCACATCGCGAGGGCTGGTGTCTCGTCGGAAATCCCGCTCAGTAATTGGCCGGTTAAAGATACGATTCTCGTAGGAGCGGCGCTCGACTCTTTCGGGATAGCGTGTTTCATAGACCGGATGATATGCCACCCCCCTGCGGTGGGTCGACGCGTGCTGCCAGCGTTTCGCGCTGCTGTGATGCACCAGGCTGCGACTGCTGTAAAACACCGGATGTGGCGAGTAATCATAATGATTAACCACTACTACATGGCGCTGTGGCCAGAAGAAAGCGCCGATGTAAAAGGACGGAGTTACGCGAACAGCCGGCCCCCAGTAAACTGAATGCCGATGATAAACGGAGGGATAGAAAGGATCCCAATAAATTGGCGGATAGGAAGACCAGCGCCAGCTTCCATAAACGACCCGGGTGTCGTAGTAAGGCAGATAAACCACCCGCTCCACTGCCGGCTCAATAATGATGATCTCTTTTTCGACAATAATCTTGACCTGCTCAGTCGTTGCCAATTCGCCTTGATCATAGGCTGCATTGCGCAGACTCTGCACGCGATCCATGACATCGCCTTCGGAGATTAAAAACGCATCCCCAAGGTCCTGGGTCCAGCGCAAATCCTGACTCATGCGTGACAGCAGATGGGGAAATGCCACCAACGCCTTAACACTGGCATCCCAGGGCTGATCTTCTACCGCATTTAGTGCGCTCTCAGCGTCGAGATCCGGGTTCTGCTGCCGCCATCGGTCAGCTTCAACCACTTCCAGAGGATAGGTGGCTGCAATAAGCACGTGAGTCAACACCGTATCAGGATACAAAGCGATCGGCGCCAGCATTTGATCAAGCTGCGCCTGGCTGAACCACTGTTCATCAGCATTTCCGCCTTGTTGCTGAGCCGCTGCCTGAGGCTGCTGTGAGGCACCAACAACCTCATGAGACGGATTACTCTGAGCTGACGCCAGGGTCATTGGTAAGGCGGCCAGCAGCGCACTGATCGTTAATAGAAGTCGTGATATTTTCATAGCGGTACCTGCAAGTGTATGGCCTATATCTCTCTACCTTGCTTATACAGACCGTAATCTGAACATAAACTGAACGGAGGCTCACTATGACTATACGCAATTTTGCTTAAGCTTATGAAACTATATTCATTATCATTGATGTTGCAGGGTTCTAAGTACCCTGAACCCCTTGTTTCGCCTGCACACACTGGCATTTGGTGGCGCTGACACACAACTGCATTGGCCACTTAAAGCTCTGGATCTGCGTTCCATTAGTGTGTGTTTGATGCCACAATTCCGCTTTATCTAAAGGTTTACCATTTAAGAGTAGCCAGGACCTTCTGCATGACTTCAACACCACCCGAGACATCACCCAAGGACTTACCGGTCTGCCTGAACTGTTACACACCATTGCAAGGCAACTAGTGCCACGTTTGTGGTCAGCCAGTTAAAGGCATGGTCCGTAGTTTCAAAAGCGAGTCTATGCCCAGATGTGGCCGATGACGCTGATTAAGTTCACCGGATTGGGTATGTTGTACACGATTATGATTCTGATTGTGTTGACGATTGCGGCCATAATAAGTCTGGTTAATCTTTAATTGCTGGCAGCATGGGCATATGTTGTAATCTTTTTCCACTGCAGGCTCGCCGTTGCAGCGCAAGTTGGGCTTTTCTAAAACAAATGAACACAGGATTTCTGTTATGCGCATGATTACTGCTTTATTTTTATTATTTGCTGCCACGGCAGTTACCGCACAGCCTGCGCAGACCATAGACGCCGGCCGCGGCGACATTGCCCTGACAGTGCCGGCTGCCTACTCCAGCAATACCCCCGCCCCCTTAATCGTGCTGTTGCACGGCTACGGTTCCAGTGGCGCTGGCCAGGACGGTTACATGAAGTTCAGCGCACTGGCCGATCGCTATGGCTTCCTGCTGGTTACACCGGATGGAACTGAGGAAAGCGCGGGCCAAAAAAGCCGCTTCTGGAATGCCTCCAAAGCCTGCTGCAATTTTTTCGCGACCGAGCTTGATGACTCCGCTTATGTGCTGTCTATTATTAATACCATCAAAGCGCAGTACGCCATTGATGAGCGCCGCGTGTATTTGATTGGCCACTCCAACGGTGGATTCATGTCCTATAAGGCTGCCCATGATCATTCAGGTGTTATCGCTGCACTGGTCAGTCTGGCAGGTGCCGAAGCCACCGACCCGATGCCTGCGCCAGCCAATCCGGTGCATGTTCTGCAGATCCATGGCACCGCCGATGGCACAATTGCGTATGCAGGCAGTGAAATCCGCGGCAACATCTACCCAGGGGCAGTCGAAACGGTAGAGCGCTGGGCGGCTTACAACGGTTGTGCGGCAGAGGGTCGCGTTACTGGCACACTGGATCTTGAACAACAGCTTGAAGGGCTTGAAACGACCATCATGCGTTACACGCAGAATTGCCAGCCAGGCGGTTCAAGCGAGCTGTGGACTATCGCTGATGGCTCGCACATTCCCGCTATCTCTGATGCCTTCAGCGAAAAAGTCGTTGAATGGCTGCTGGCTCATCCGAAGATTTCCGCAGCGAACGGCACCACTTCAGATTAATTGATCAAGCAGGAATGGTCTCATAGCGCGTCCGCAGCCAGCTGTTAATGGCATTGGATTCGTAGAGCCATTCCTGTTCACCCTCGGCACTGCTGATCAGCAGACAAGGCACTTTTACCCGCCCGCCGCCTGAGCGCAGCGCCTCGCGATGTTGTTCGTTATGCTGCGCATCGCGTTTTTCAACATTCAAACCCAGACGGGTCATCTCTTTGCGTACTTTTATACAGAAGGGACAGGCACTGAATTGATAAAGAGCCAGATCAGCAGCCGCAATATCGAGAACCGCCTGCTCCTCAGCCGTGCGCGCAATTGCTTTGGGGGTAGAGAGTTTTTCGCTGACCAGCATAAATGGAGTGAGAACAAGGCGAACTGTGCGGAAAAAAGAACGAATAACAATTTTCATAGAACGGGTGCTGCTCCGAAGAAGATGTGCATGAACAGTGACCAGGAATTCCCCGAATCACAAAGTGCGCAAGTATAGCACCTGTTAAGCTGGATGTTTTTCTTCTGACAGCCTTGGGAGCCTGGCTGCTGCTGCGACGGGGACACTCTACGTCAACGAAGTCTGGGTTTAGCGCGATGGGTGGCCTGCGCCTGCAGGGGATCATCAGGCCATGGATGACGTGGGTAGCGGCCTTTCAAATCCTTGCGCACTTCGAAGTAGGTTTTTGCCCAGAAACTGGCAAGATCAGCAGTTAGCTGAACCGGGCGCCGTGCTGGCGACAGCAAATGAATCAGCACTGGCACCTTGTTATTTATCAGGCGAGGCGTGTCTACCTGTCCGAACATCTCCTGCAGTTTCACCGCCAGCACCGGTTCTTCAGCACTGTAATCAATTCGAATCCGGTTACCACTGGGAACCTGCAGATGTGTCGGTACCAGCTGATCCAGTTGTTGCTGCATTGACCATTCCAGATTGTCCAGCAGGTAGCGGCCCAGTGGCAATTTGTCCACCTGCTCCATGCGGCTGAGATCGCTAAGATAGGGTGCCAGCCAGACTTCCAGTGTCGCCAGCAAGGTCTGATTGCTGACATCCGCCCAGGGTTCACCCAGGGTTTTGTGCAGCAATCGCAGACGACCACGCATCTGGATGTCATCATCTGACCAGCTCAGTTCGCCACGTTTACGTAGCGCCTCCAGAAAAGCTGCAACAACATCCTCTTTTGGCAGATTTTTCAGTGGCCTTCGCGCCAGAATGACGGCACCGAGTGCTCGCAATTCCTCTGCCTGCAGGCGCCCTTCCAGTTCATTCCAGACCATACTACTGCGCCATTGCCGACATTCCTCAAAGCAGCTTTCCAGCACCTCGGCGCTGGTAGCAACGGCCTGGAATATACTGGCTCCACTGCTCTGTCCATCCAGCGCGACTGCCACAATATAATCGGCCCGGTTTAAAGCATCGGTAACTTTTAACAGTGCCTGTCCACCCGTGACCAGTTTAAATCGACCCTGACCCTGGTTGATTGCAATGCGATCAGGATAAGCATGAGCGAGCAACACATCTATCCTGCTGATGTCAGCAATCTGCAGCGAGCATCCAAGACGATCAGCCCATTGCCTGGCGGTCTGCAACAGACGCCGGTCCTTGCTCATTGCCGAATGTTCAATAATATGAGCAATGTCTGTTTCTGTGGTAGCTGGCGCCTCTTCAAGCCAGGCCAGCAACCAGCAGGCCAGCGGCAATGCCTGATGATCGGCTGCAGTTTCCAGTAGCACCGCCAGCCGCGGATGAGTCGGCCAGCGCACACAGCGCTGCCCCAAAGGACTTAAGCCTCCGTTTGCGGCCAGTAAACCAAGGCTGCCCAACAACAGTCTTGCATTATTTAATGCTGATGCAGCAGGCGGATTCACCCATTGCAAATCGTCAGCATTTTTCACACCCCAGCGGATCAACTCAAACACCAGCGCCGACAGATCTGCCTGCAATATTTCCGGTTCACGGTGAGCCTGCAGCACCGCAGCTTCTGACCACAGCCGATAACAATAGCCAGCAGCCTCACGCCCCGCCCTGCCTCGGCGCTGATCGGCACTGGCGCGATTAACCTGTCGTGTATCCAGTCTGCTCATACCCGAACGTGCTTGATACTGTGGCACCCGCTCTTTGCCGGCATCAACCACAATACGTACACCTGGCACGGTTATACTGGATTCAGCTATTGCGGTGGACAGAATGATGCGGCGCTTTGCATCCGTGGGCGGTCGCAGCACACTCTGTTGTTGGGCAAGTGTCAACTGACCATGAAGGGGGTAAACTTCGGTATCCGCTGGCAGAGATTCCTGCAACACATGCTGCAGACGCCGGATTTCTTTTTGTCCAGGCAGAAACACCAGCACATGTCCCTGGTGCGCGAGCAACGCTTCACGCACAACGCGCGCCTGATGTTGTTCTGGATACTCGCGCAGCGCCGTTGCGCGATAGAAGGTGCTTACCGGCCAAAGCCGGCCTGGACAATCGATCAGGGGTGTTGCAGAACCCAGAACCTTCTGCAGCGCAGCAACGTCCAAAGTGGCAGACATCACTACTATTTTCAGGTCTTCGCGCAGGCTCTGTTGCACATCGAGCACCAATGCCAGGCCCAGATCCGCTTCCACACTGCGTTCATGGAACTCATCGAAGATTACGCCCGCAATTCCCTGCAACTGCGGGTCATCCTGCAGCATGCGCGTAAAGATACCCTGAGTAATAACTTCCAACCGCGTCGCCGCGCTTACCTTCTGTTCGCCACGCACACGATAGCCAACCGTCTGCCCGGGCATCTCGCCCAGTTGCTCAGCCATATAAGTGGCAGCCAGACGCACCGCCACCCGGCGCGGTTCCAGCAATAACCAGCGCCCCTGTGCTGGCGCCGTGACTGCCAGTAAAACCAACGGAGCACGGGTGGTCTTGCCCGCACCTGGTTCAGCGACCAGCATGCAGCGGTTGCCCGTCGCCAATGCTTCGAGCAGTGGAGCGATAAAGGGCGGGGGTAGGTTTCCTGTGATGTTGCTCAGCTTCGATCTGCCATTTGTTAGTTCAAATTTTCTTGATTGATTCGAATACATTTCTCTGAATTTCTATCTTTTAAATGCCATAGCTGAAGATGATCAGCGCAGAAATTTCGCTACATACCAGCAACTCGCGTGAATCTGATACTTATGCTCCCGCGCCCATGCCAGCCCGCGCCGCACCAGTGCTTCCGCCATTCCATGACCACGCAGCTCCACTGGCACAAAGGTATGGGTGAAATTAACGCTGCCAGCACCCTCTCCCTCTGCGAGACGATACTCCAGCAGCGCCTCTTTGCCATCCAGTGACAGCGTGAAGCAGTTTCTTTCAGGGTGATGTTCGACAGTTTTAGTGCTGACGGCAGAATTACTCATAGTAAGTCCTCAGAATCTTATGGGGTATTGTAACCCTTTAAATTGTCATCTGGCGGTGCAGGCTGAATGTTTCTACTCACGGTCCTGCTGACGCAGGCCAACAAAGTCAGTGACGCGCTGCGGACGCGCTCGAAGTTGCATTAATTGTCCAAGGCGATTGTAATGAAATTTCTTCTGGGTAAAATGTGTGATTTCAGGTCACATGCACCACAGGAAATTTACACATCATGACGAATGCAGAAAAACAGCAAATAGATCTTCTCAATGCTGTACTTGAAGTTTATGACCAGAAGTTTATCGCCGCACACCTGAGAACCTACTCTTCTGGCAGCGTCAGCAGAGAGACCATCAATCGCTGGCTGAAAGGCAAATCCAGCCCTAACCTGACCTATTCAGAATTCCAACAGCTTACAGATCTGCTTCCCAAAGCGCCCAAAAATCCAGCTGATTACGACTTTACATTCGTTGACCTCTTTGCCGGAATTGGAGGGCTTCGGAAAGCTTTTGATGCGATTGGTGGCGAATGCGTTCTTACCAGCGAATGGGACGATTATGCGGTTCGGACCTACAAGGCCAACTACTACAGTGATCCAAACAAGCATGTGTTCAACCGAGATATACGCGACCTTACACTCTCCCGCGACTTGGCAATCTCAGAAACTGAAGCTTACCAACATATAGAAAAACACGTTCCAGATCATGATGTACTGGTGGCTGGATTTCCCTGCCAGCCTTTTTCAATCGCTGGAGTATCAAAAAAGAACGCCCTGGGCAGAAAACACGGATTTGAATGCGAGGCTCAGGGCACACTGTTCTTCGATGTGGCTCGAATACTGGCGGCTAAAAAACCGCCGATGTTTATGCTGGAAAATGTCAAAAATCTGAAAAGTCATAACAAAGGCAAAACCTTTAAAATAATTCTCAAGGCACTTGATGAACTGGGCTATTGGGTTTCTGATGCAGAGTATGCGGGAAAACAGGATCCTAAAATCATCGATGCGCAGAATTTTCTGCCACAGCACAGAGAGAGGATCGTGCTGGTCGGCTACCGCAAAGATCTCAACATTGATACCGATTTCACCCTCAAAAAAATCAACAAACTTTTCCCTGAAAACCGACCCACTCTGGGTGATCTTTTTGATAAGGAGGTAGACGAAAAGTACATCCTGACCCCACGGCTGTGGGAATACCTGTTTCAATACGCGATTAAACATAAAGCGAAAGGCAATGGTTTTGGCTATGGCCTGGTGAACAGCGAAAGTATCACGAGAACGCTTTCGGCACGTTACTATAAGGACGGTTCAGAAATACTGATCGATCGCGGGTATAACTCAGAAACTGATTTCTACAGTAAGAAAAATCAATCAAACAGACCCCGAAGATTAACCCCACGCGAATGCGCCCGCTTAATGGGTTTTGATAAACCTGGGGAAGGTGAATTCATTATTCCTGTCTCAGACACCAGAGCCTATAAACAATTTGGCAACTCGGTCGTTGTGCCTGTGTTTGAAGCCGTCGCAAAATTAATGAAACCTCAAATCATTCTGGCACAGAGATCATTTTCCTCGCGATCCAAAGCAAGCTGCCTGAATTTGAGGCCAGAAGACATAAGGTGCCTGCACAGCGCCTGTTAAATATTTCGAAGCGAAGAGCCTTTTCGGGGCCAGTACCTTGTTTGATTGATTGGTGCCGGGACCGGAATCGAAAAACAGGCTGAAGGCCTTATGAATGCTGAATATGCAGGGTGACAGCTTTGTAGGTTACTGCAATAGTTACTGCATCCTCGTCCTGCTAGTATTTCAGTTACTTGCGGAGAAGTTGAAGTTTAATAGGCGCTGCGGGAACGCCCCATCAGATGCTTTCAAAGCCGGTAGGCTCGAGCCAGCGTTCTGCTGTAGATAGATACCAGCATGGCTCGTCGGGACTATTGGCGGAGAATGCGAAGTTTTCCAGCTTATTGCTGTACCAATGAAACTCTCTGCGAACAGTCTTACGCTCGAATCCTGTTTGCGTATCATCAACAGCCTCTACTTACGCATCACTGATGCTGTGCGTGATTCCACTCGATTAGCCGCCTCAAATATCGAATACATACTGATGCCGGTCAAGTCGAGGTTTGTCATCAAGTTGCTCAAATACTCACGCGATCTGGACTTAACGCCATTGCGCTGGCATACCAGCCAACAAACAGCCTCAGCCTCGGCTTCCCTGATTTCATTAGAAAGACCAGGACGTGCAGGCCATCTCCCCTTGCTATCTGCACCAACATGTCCACAGTAAATATGCCCCAACTCATGCGCCAGCGTCGCAAAGCGGGTGGGTAGGTCATGCTTGGCATTCAACCGAATACGGAAACCACGCCCTGCCTTCCCTTGGCCGGTTTCGGGGAGAATACTAAATCCCGCTGCCGTACCCGCCAGTAAAACGCCGTACTGTTCTGATTCCTCCACTTGAATCTCATACTTCTCAGCGGCAATCCGCGTTTGGTCATAGATTTTCTGCGACAACTCTCCCGTGGCAAACAACGGGCTATCTTCCGCGCCGGGCAACGGTCTGCCCTCGGTATCTCCCTGCTCGAATACAAAAGCCACCGGCCCGAACGGGCGAAGTATTACAATCGGAATAGCATCCGGCTTGATTGTTCTGCCAAAGTCCTCCCATTTATTGCGGGTAGCTACCGCACCCGCGCCGCGCCGCTGCACCATCACCAGCATGGCGTTATAGATCGACATATTGCTGAACCGCACTACAAAGTCCAGAAACTCATCGAACGCCTGCGTACCCTGCGTACTCTTCGTAGAGAGCGCTTCTAAAAACATTTGATCGATTGCCGAACGGCAATCCTCAAAATGCGCCAGCCGATTACCTGCTGCCACGGTGAATTGATCATCCTGACTAAACACATCATCCCCAGCCATACAGATTCCTTCGGTCAAATTTGTGTTGCATGGTATTGGGTTAGTGGCTGCTGATATGATCAACTCCAGTGTCGCCTGAAAGGGTTTGTTATGCATTTGACCTGCTCTCAAACCGCGATGCCAAGGACACGCCCCTTAATCGCAACCTAGCGACAACCTCATGCACTCGTTCGGGAAAAGGAAAATGAGGATCGAGCCAAACAGAATAGATGAAAATATGTTTAACCCAACCATCCTCTAAACTGGTGTAAGTTTCTGACTTTATGCGAGTGGGATCGTTTATGGAAAGAGAGCAACAAACAGGAATAGTCATGCCCTCCTTATTCTTCCTCTCCGCAAGTACAGTCACGTGTGTAAGCGGACTATTAGGCTCATCGCAGTGCTGACGCTCAGTAAGATGATTCTGCACGGCCAAGTTTCCTTCAGCGGTGCGCGACTTCGTTACTAACGACACGGATGGATGCAGCGCAGAAAGAAAATTCGTAGGTGGTTCTTCTCGGTTTACAAAGGCAGCATACGCCCTGCATGCCTCTACGTCGCTAATGAACGGACCAATGCTCATAGCCGCAAACCTCGTTGATCGGGAGTCCATCTTGCAAGATTGATCTGTGCCACACCCAAGCCTAGGCCGCGCACCCATTTGGCACACGTATCCAAGGTGCTCCAGGTCTTTACAGCACCAGCGACGGTGGTGGCAGTCACAGTGCTGGTTGGCGTATCAGCCTCAACATGAAAAACACTGCCTTCCGCGATAATACGCACCTTGCGCACCGCGCCAGCCTCAATTAGGGCTCGCAAGGTTTTCTCATTCATCGACGGCCTTTGGAAACAGTGCTTGCTGCTCGGGAATGGAGATGCCATTAGCTTCACAGTGCTTGCGGATCAGGACTTCGATCAGGTTGGCAATGGAGCGATGATCGCGCTGCGCAGCAATTCTCGCGGCCTCTTTGATCAGTGGG
>Ga0209702_10004374_pt1 | contig 20576 bp, 24 predicted proteins | sample FRY01_FD_187210 | JGI IMG/M metagenome (GOLD analysis project Ga0209702, IMG submission 187210) | Freshwater microbial communities from Lake Fryxell liftoff mats and glacier meltwater in Antarctica - FRY-01 (SPAdes) (version 2) | ecosystem: Environmental > Aquatic > Freshwater > Ice > Glacier... | reverse complement strand
CAGAATAAGAAAGATATTGAAAGACGGCTTACCAATGCTTATCGAACAGTCCAAAGCCAAAGCGGTAAGACAGGAGCTCCGCCGCGCATGACCGTCGAAATTTGGAAAGATGCGGAAAAGCTTGCCGTTGAATATATGAAGTGGCTCGGATTTGGTGACGCCAAGAAGACTGGCTCGGGAGCCGACGAGGGCAAAGATGTTCAGTCATTGCGTGCCGTTGCACAAGTAAAGGACATGGGAACAGGTGTAACTCGTCCAATGGTTCAACAGCTGTATGGAGTTGCGTCCGCAGAAAAGAAGATTCCAATTTTCTTTGCGCGTTCGTACGCAAAGACTGCACAGGAGTGGGCAGAAAAAAATAACATTGCCCTATTCACTTTTACGCTCAGAGGGAACGTGAAGGCAGTCTCTCCGCGAGCAAGGGCACTCGAAGTAGATATTGCTAAAAAGAGTTAGGTGGATTGACCGGTTCTCTCATGGTCGCGGGCTGTCGAATTCAATCACGAAGCTGGTGGCGGCGGCGAGAACTGCTGGTATGTGTCCAACGGTAATTACGACGAGCAGGTATGCGGATAAACGGCTCTCTCTATTTTTTACGCCAGAGACGATAGTCCCACCTTGCTATTTCCCTATCTAATCTCTACGGGATAAGGGTTCTACGGCCTGAAGCGGACGCTACCCTTCGTCGGGGCTTGTGTCGAGCGAAAACTATCGGCCTCCTATGCCGTCGGGGTATCCGGTTAGTTCGCCAGTACTAAGGAGCGTCGCTCCGAGAGTTCGAGTGTGCTTCTTGTGGGGCTTCGTCGGCTTCGTCGTGGGGCTTGCCGGAGGGCTTGTCTTGAGTATTGGGAGCTTCGGTATATTCATAGTCAAGAGTCCCACAGTCACCCTCACCTGAGGTAGAACTCTTCCGGCCCTGAGGATTACCGGCTCTCCAGAACCGCTACGGTGCTGCTTTGGGGCGTTTCTCACACCCGTAGGGATGAAAACCGGAGGAATCGTGATGCGGATAAATCGGACGGCGAGGGCTGCGGCGCGGGTTGTGGAGCGGAGACGGGAGGCGGCGCGGGCGAGGGAGCATGCTGAGCAGGATTTGGCGAGGGCTGCGGCGCTGGTTGTGGAGTGGGCTGAGCAGGATGAGCGGCAGAGGAAGTCGGCGGCGCATGAGGCGGTGCGGCAGGCGGAGTGGGCGGCGTGGGAGGCTGAGGGGGAGGCGAAGTGGGCGGCGCGGACGGCGAAGTGGGCGGCTGAGCGGGCTGAGCGGAATGCGCGGAATGCGGCGCTGGATGCGGCCGCGACGAAGTGGGAGGCTGAGCAGGATGCGGTGGGCGCATCGCGACTGAGCAGGAGAGAGCGTAAAGCGAGAGGTATGCCTAAGCGCGAAGGTTAGTCGGACGCCATGGTTGCCCGCTACACACGCGCTCTGTCAGGGCGTCAACTCGGCGAGCAAAGTGTCGATATAACTACAGGTGTCGTCAATGTCGACGTGGAGTAGAGAAGCAGTTTCCGTCCATCCGCTTTTCATATCTTCCTTTCGCATCGAAATTGGGGCCTCCAATTCTTCACGCCACCACATGAGAATGTCGTTCTCTATTGCTTCGGCTTGAAAAGCGGTATCCGTGGTCCAGGAGCGCACAAGTTGCCAGCCTCCCTTCACGTGGGCGGCAATTCTGTTGGTTCGAGAATTTGGGGTAGAGATACCAATCTTTGCGGAATAGAAATCTTTGCGCTCCAAGAGGTAGACGAGTCCTTGCCCTGAGTAGTCCAATCCTTTTGTGGCGCAGAATTTGCATCCACTTTCGCGAAATTTTACGTACCAGAATGTTGGATTTACCTCTCGTCCACATTTGGTGTGAATGCAACGCCATTTCTCAAAATAACCGGGGTATTCCTCAAGAGGTTCAAGTCCACAACTACGCATGGTTATTAGAGCTTGGGCTTCGGTATAACGATTCTTCTCGGCACGGCTTGCGACTCCACATGCCATGCAGCAACCCTTTCCAGACATCAGCGTATTGAGTGTGGCTTCAACTTCTTGTCCGCATGGGACATGGATGCACTTCCAATGCGTCTGTGCTCCTGGATAAGCCTCTAAAGGTTTATAGCCGCGTGAAATTGCTTGTTCATTTGCGAAATCAGATGAGTAAGCGGTTCGTTGTCCTGTGAGTCTGTCGGCACATTGCCTACATCCGCGCTGACCAGAATGCTTTATGCTCGAATATGTTGGGTATACAAGCGAGCCACATTCAACATGAATGCATGCCCATGGTTTATCGGAGAGTTCATATGGCTCTTGCGGTTCTAGTCCATTAGCAATCATGAATTGTCCTGCGACCTTAGGGTCAACTCTTTGCTTTTTGCCTCGCTTCTTTGCTCCACAGGTGAAGCATCCGCCATCGCCGGCACGCACATCATGGAATGTTGGCTTTACTTTTTGTCCGCATTCGGTGTGAATACAGGACCAATTTGAATGCGAACCTGGATAGTTCTCTAAAGGTTCGAAGCCCGCACTGCGCATAATTTCAAATGCGAAGTCGTCACTGTGACGAATCGCCTTTCCCGTCTTTACAAAACCACATTGCTGGCATCCGCCTCCTCCTTGTTGGATGGTGTTGTAACTCGGGTAAACCTCTCGGCCGCATTCGATATGAATGCAACGCCAAGGGTCACCAGAACGTACATATGGGTCTTGCGGTTCAAGGCCCGCTGCCCTCATCACTGCGCCGGCTTGCTCGGGAGAGATGCGAATTGCCTGCCCTCGTCGGTTCTCCCAACAGAACTTGCATCCAGTTCCACTCGATGCGACTTTGTTACGAAGCACTTGGATTTCGTTTCCGCAACCCATGCACCTAACGCGCCATTTCTTTTGGCCCCCTGGATAGTCGTCAAGTGGTTCAAATCCATTCTCGAACATCACCTTCGAAGCTTCTTCGTGGGACATTCGTCGCTTGTTGCTAGAAGTTTTGATTGCGCAGGCTCGACAACCGCCTTGGCCAGACTTGATGGAGGATAAAGCCGGTGTGACGCGGTTTCCGCACTGTTGACATGTGCATGACCAAGGTTTGTGAGCTCCTGGATACTCCTCAAGTGGTTTGAGCCCAGCTGCGCGCATCACGTCCGCAGCTTCCTCGTGGGTCAGTTTCCGTACCATCACCATAAATCGTAGGCGTGGGGTGTCTGACGGCTACGAATTTGATGGACGGAAACAGCCTCGCTGCTCTACGTCGACATAGACGACACCTGTAGCCACATCGATACTTTGCTTATTGAGTTGACGCCGTAACTTTAGAAAACAGCCGATGCCCAAGTTCCAGTTGTTCATTTACTGTCCAAGTTTTCCTTTAACAATACTGAAATAGATACTACTTTCTTTGACCCAGTCGCGCATGCTGGTATCAGCTTTCTCCCACAGCTTAAAGAAATCCGAAGTATTCTTCTCGCTAATCGTTTTGTTTAGCTCCACAGCGAACCTTAGAGTGTATTTGGCGTACTTCTCGGTGTCTTCTTGAATGATACTTGGCCACTGTTGTGCTAATAAGTCTTGTGACGACCGCATAGTAAAATCCTGGAAATTTTTTAGAGCAGGTTGTGTCACATTCATAAATTCTACATTACTTTTTTGTTTGTGGGCTTCAGTCATCTGTACCTCGAATCTTTGCAAAGCAGGCAAAATTTGGTCCCAAATATTGTTAAACTTCGCCCATACGGCGTCATTGTCGAGGACAGGGATAGTGGTGGTTGTGGCAATTGTGGTGGTTGTGGCAATTGTGGTGGTTGAGTCTGAACCCGCTTCACTCGATGAAATTCCTGCACCGCATCCAGTAAGTGATACTGCCATTACTACTGCTGCAATAATATTCCCCATTCTCGGATAATAGCAGATGGAATTATTCTCGCCATTGTAGAACTTTGCAGGTTGAGTGGTGACCAAATTAATCAGCCTGCTCCGTATTATGTCCAGGCATAGTTATCAGCTAGTAATACTTGAACCGCTCCGGGTTTATGCGGGCTCGCAGGTTTGTGTCTTGACCTGTCAATTTAAGTGTTGTTGAATGATGACGTCACTTCGAACTCAGCTGGTAGGACCTGTCAGCGGGCTTCAATCAAACCATCGAGCTAATCAAACCTTCAGCAGACCCAAATAAATTAGCTAATTGTTTCCATGTAGAGCGGATTGAGGAAATAGGGCGTGGTTAAACCAGGGTTTGGGTTGCGCGGTTCGATGATTCCCTGGAATCGCACAATGTTGCCAGGCTTAATGTCTCGTATTTCTTTGATTATTGATTTTTCGTAGCAGAACATCACAATCTCACCGTTGTCGACATTGAGATGGATGGTTGTGTGTTGTCCGCCTCGGCTGTATTCAATTGATGGGACTTTGGTGATATGACCTTCGACGGTCCATTTGCATACTGACATTGTGTCTCCTATATTTTAGTGGGGGGTTGATTTAGAAATTATTGATGCGGGTAATTGTTGCTGAAGTTTTGATTTTCGGCATGCCGCTACTGCAGCCTTAGGGCTGCTGTAGAACGGAACGTGCTCATCGGTTGCCTATTCCGGTGCTTCGCAAAGAAGCGGAACAAGATTTTCCTGTGTGGATACGGATTCCAACGATGTTGTTCCTCGTTCCGTAACGCCGAGGTGTGGGAACGGAATGCAAGCCCCATCCCCACGTTCCGTCCTCTACGGAACGTGGATACATCTTTGTGTTTTTCTTGTTTTTTGTAACGATTCCGGCTTGTTCTTTACGGGTTCGAGCTACTTCGGCGACGAGTTCACGCGAAACGGTTTGGCCGAGATTTCTCAAGATTTCTCCGGTTTGCTCGACAGTGAGTTCTAAAGATTCATTTCGTGCATCAAGGATGCTGATGAGGAATTTGAGTCGCTCTGATGGAGTGGGCTTTCGGTTGCTGGTGACAAGTTCATGTCGGAGAACTGGCGTGGTTAACCGTTCAAGAATTAAGTCGCTGTGTTCGAGCGGGAAACGATGCCCTGTCGATTTCAAGCGGAGTTTTCCATCACGTGCTGCTGAGAGTTGCCACGTGAGGTCAACGTCTCCGGTTTTGGCGCTGCCACCGCGCGGTCCTTTGTCGATGTCCTTACCTGGATGGTCGATGCGGACAAAAGTTATTCCGTCACGCTTGAGGAGCCGTTCCGCGAACTTTTCAAGGTCGTTCCAGGTGTCATTGATGTTTTCTTTTCCCTCGATGATTCGTACGATGGTGTCCACTACGACAAGGCCAATATTGTGGTCTGTCACCATTTCATAGAGTTTCTGCCCTCCAGTGGCGGTGTTGAGGTCCGATATCTGGGGAAAAGACAAGAAGAAAAGGCAGTCGTCGAGTTCCTCCCAGGTATAGTCCATGGCTTCCAGACGTGGGCGAACGTCGGAGCGTGGATGATTTTCGAAATCAAGGTAGAGAACGTTGGTTTTGATTGTCGGTTGGCCGAGAAAGGGTCGTCCGCTTGCTACGGCTGCGGCTGCTTCGAGTGCGAGAAGAGACTTACCGAGTTTGGCCTCACCGAAAAGCGTTATGAGTTTGCCCTTCGGGATGAGAAATGGCGCCAACCACTCTTGTTCGTATGGCGGTCCGGTGAACAGTTCTTCCCAATCCACGAGTCCAGGTAGGTCCGGGTATGGATTTTTATGAAAGTCCTCAAATGTTCCGAAAAACTCGTCTTTTTCGAGTTGCCTTTGCGGTTTCTTTGATGGGTGGATTCGGTAATTGTCGTTGTCGGGAAAGAGGTCCATCATGGTGAGGTTGAGCACTTCGAGTACATCCTCGGTGGGACAGCCCGCAAAGCAGTGGACCAGGATTTGGTCGTTGCCGCCTATTGATACGGACAGGCTGGGGGTTCGGTCGTCATGCGCTGGACAGTGGGCCATCCATTTGTTCTGACCGGATGAGCGGGGGTTGTTGAGTCTGTTGATGAAGTCATTGATGTTCATTGCTATTTGTCCTTCTTTCGCGTAGGGGGGTTGATGTCGCGACTTATGAGGCCGCGTCTCCGGGCAAGTCCAATGCGGCGCGCCGCTGTTGGTATTGCAATGTTCAAGTTCATAGCGACGTGCTTTTGTACTGGGAGATTGAGTTGCCATGCCTTGAGATAGAGCTCGGCTACGTGCTCAAGGTCAGAGTCGTTGAGGTCGCTTGTGCTGTCTGGGCCGCGAGGGTGGCGGACCTGGTGTTCATGTGTCTGGGCAGGGCTGGAAAGTTTCTGTCGTTCGTCGCGGATAAGCTGAGCCCATGGGATGCGCCGCATGAGAACGGCTTCAACTGGGGTGTCTGGGTCGTGTGGGGTAATGGTTACTGAGAACACTTCAAGACGGTCGTTGAGGGTGTGCCATTTGAGTTCAATGGCTATTTCGCCATGTTCAGCTGTGGGTATTAAGAGGTCACTTTGTGCTGTTTTTCGATTTTGGTAAGGTGCCATGTTCTAACCATATCGGCAACTCGAAGATAATGCAACCCCTACTAGGAACTTTTCTTTACAGGGGCCTCTCTGAGAACAGGGTTATACGCACGGAAATGGAGTTCTAAAGCCTCACGAATAATTTCACCAGTTCCTTGGTGCCGTGATAAGCGAAGCATGTCCACTTTTCGCAGCAACGATGCATCAAGCCGGAATGACAACATCTTTGACTTATTCACGTAACTCCCAAATGTGCATGTATCACATTTATAGAGTGCCACTTTCCGCGCGCACGTGGGGGAGGTAGGGGAAAATGCCGCCCAAAAGCCTCAGGGGCTGTCAGATAGGGCGGTGATATACGTTTGTGATGGGCTGCGGTCGGCTGGCGCCGCGGCGACGCTTGCAACCTATCGAGTCCGCCGGTTTCTGTTTTGCGTATATCGTCAAGTTCTGGGGGCGGTTTCTGTATATCGGGAGAGAAGCGCCGCAGTGGAATTTTCTTCGCCCTGCTACAGAAAAATGTAATCTACTGACAACGATGGACAGCAAAAGACGAACTACGTCTAGTAATCGTCATCTGAATCGAGAGGCGCTACCACCGCCGACTCGGTCTCTTCGCCCCAATCGAATATGAGAAATTAGGAGTGGCCCTTCAAGTCGCATGACAACCACAAACCACCGAGTCAGCCAAACCGACAGCAGACCCTTAGTCGTTCTCGCATTATTGCTTCCTGGCTCTTTACTGTCCGTGGCTGGTCCTGTATCGGCCTTTAGCGGCTACAAGCGAACAGACGGACAGCCGCTTCTCGCGAAGTCTCGCTCTTCGATAGGGGACCTACTCAAAAAACTCAAGGACGACGGGCTAATTAAACAGCTCTAGCAGAGCCTCTACTTCGAGTTATTGGCTCACCGATACAGGCCGAGCGAAAGCCGAAGAGCTACAAACTCGAGAAGTTGCCGAGAAGATACAATTCGGAGAGGAGGGCAACTCTTGAACGCCAACAAGCGCATGAGGAAACTCTTGGAACGCATGAGGCAACTCTTGTGGCAGAGGAAGCAACTCTTGGAATCCACGAAGCGACGCTTGGAGTCCGCGAAGCAACTCTTGGAGCGGATCTCGAACGACGAAGATATGAGACGACGCTTGGACGGAGACGCCGAACTCGCCCCCGGCCTCGACAGACTCTTGAAGCAATTCTCGGACGAACTCGACGCCGAGGAAGCCTTCCCCGACGAATACATAAAACGACTCTTGACCGAACTCGCCGGACTCGCCGAATTCAACGACGGACGCACGAAGCGACTCAGGGAAGGACTCGCCGAACTCGACGACGACCGCGAATACATAAAACGACTCTTGGCCGAACTCGACGCTGAGTTCGCCATTTATTGCCTCACGGACCGCTTAAGGGAACTCTTGGAAGGCAGGAAGCGAAGCTTTGAACTCAAGGAGAAAACCTTCGGAATGATAGCGAAAATCAGTCCCGAACTCGACGCCTACTTCGACGACATCACCGACGCAGGCATAAAACGACTCTTGGCCGAACTCGCCGTACTTGACGATGGCCGATACTGGAAACAATTCTCAGACGAACTCGACGACGACGACCGCCAATACATAGGACGACTCATGACCGAGTACATCCGCGACGAGTGAAAGACTTCGAGGAAGTACTCGGAGACGAGTTCCCGAGTAGGGAGTTTCATAGTCATTGTCTTCAGCTGGTCGGACCTGTCAGCGGGCTTCAAACAAATCACAGAGTCAGCCAAAGCGACAGCAGACCCTCCCTTTAGGACTCGCTCTCTGCTTCCGTGCCGAGTGCGTTGATGTTTAGTTGTAGGTCTGCGATCAGGTTGCTTAGAACGGTGATTGCGTTGAAGATCGCCGCCCTGTATGTGTCTGTGTTGCCTGTGAGGTTGATTTGTGTGTATGTCTCGTAGTTGAACTCCACAGAATGCTTTAGTGCGTGGAGATGTAGATACTCCTCACACCATAGTTGATGTTTTGCTGTTGTCATTTCTTTACTGCTTTCCTTTTGTTTAGGTTTATCTAACTGTAACTGGAACAAATTGAACCGCTCCGGGTTTATGCGGGCTCGCAGGTTTGTGTCTTGACCTGTCAATTTAAGTGTTGTTGAATGATGACGCCACTTCGAACTCGGCTGGTAGGACCTGTCAGCGGGATTCAACCAAACCACCGAGCCAATCAAACCGACAGCAGACCCGACTACGATTCAAGTATGCGGTTCAAAGCGGGGGAAATTATTGATTACAGGCAGATGTGTGACCAAGAGAATGCATCTTTGCAGCGGGGCATGAATTTTCGACTCAATCCAGGCCACAGTGTTGTTTTGATGAGTGTGCGTTCCGGGGCGCCATATGACGATGAGATACGCCAAAACGGTCAAGTGCTTATTTATGAAGGTCACAATGTGCCAAAGACAGCGTCAAATCCTATTCCAGGGATTAAGGATCAGGAGTTAACGACGACAAATGGATCATTAACCGAAAATGGCAAATTCTTTGAGGCTGCCAGTCAATATAAGTCTGGTTCGAGATCGGCTGAAATTGTTCGGGTGTACGAAAAGATCAGGAGCGGCATATGGGCATACGCGGGCACATTCGAATTATTGGATGCGTGGGCGAAGCAGTCAGGTGGTCGAAGGGTCTTTAAATTCAAATTGAAACTCGTTGCTGTGTCCGGCACCGAAGAGCATTCAACTAACAATGACAACGGTCCTCCAGATCTAGTTCACAATCGAATTATCCCATCTGCGGTCAAGCAGGCAGTGTGGAAACGTGATCAGGGCAAGTGCGTAACTTGTGAATCGAGAGATAATTTACACTTCGATCACATTCTTCCTTTTTCAAAAGGTGGCGCATCTGTTTTGGTTGAAAACATTCAATTGCTTTGCGCTCGACACAATTTAGAAAAGTCAGACAAGTTAATTTAATTTAACCAGAACCCGAATGGGCTCAGAATAGTTGAGATGATGAACGCGGATCTCGACCCCTTCGCATACGACCGAGCACTGCGTTGGATCACTTCCTGGGTACTCGGTTGCAAGTTGATTTAGGCAGGCAATATAAACGTCGGCCAAGTCACCAAACCTTCCCGAAGGGCCGCTTCCTTACGGGCAGGAAGCGAAGAGCAGGTAAGCAGTATCAGGTATGTCTCGGACCGGAAATTGCACATCTGCACATCATTTACCAAACTCCAGGGCTAATCCCGTGCATGTGAAGGTTGTCCCGGGTTTTGATTTTGTCAATGTACAGACATAGCGTGGGGTCAAATTCCGTTTGAGGCGTCCACCAAAATCGAGAATGGCGAAAAGTTGCCGCCTGAGATCAAACCGCTCGCCTACTGCTTTCTAAGTCGCTGACACAGGCCGTCTAAGACCCTCCAAGTCACGTAAGTTCATTTGGCTCGTCGAGAACTAGTACCAAATCTGTGCCAAGTAACTTTCGTCAGGTTTGCTTTGAACTAGTTCCAGAAAACTATGGAATGTGGATCGCAGATGGCGCTATCCACCTGCAATCGTTCCCAAATGTCACCCCATGCTTGCAACCCTTATCAACCTCAACTCGTCGAACCCAACTCCGCAACGTTTTTGGCCGCCTAACGCTGCCCTATCTATCGCCGCCTGTTTGGCCGCCAAATAACTTGGCCATCAACTCGTCCTTTGTCATCTCGGCAGCTGGTTTCATATTTCCGCTTCTATCGCCGCTGCGGCCACCGCTCATTGCGCCTCGACCATTTGCAACCCACTCCATATGTTCTTCTGCTGTTGCAAATTGCTGAATATCGCTTCCCTCGTCGGTCCAACGCTGCATGATGAGTTTACGGGACTTGTTACGCATGGATGCCTTAAGTTCTTCTTCCGTTGGCTCAACCGCGTCTTCGTCATCTTCACCGGAAACAACTTTGACCTTGACGTTTAGGTTCTTTTTGACGGGATTGCCATCTTCGTCTAATTCCGCTTCGGCGTCCTCTGGGACCATATCTTCATCGGCCATTTCGCCTTCGCTGTTTTCTTCTTGAGTGGCCGCATCGCCTGTTCGCGCTACATCTGCACCAGCAACGCTGGCCGCGAATCGTTTGGCATACGCTTGGGCCATTCGGAATACCTGGGCCGGGTCTTTAAAATTCTTGGGAATCATAAATTTCGTTTCTTTTTCTCGGTCAAGAACGTTTCTCCAAACGGTTACCTGTGACCCAATCATCATACTCGTTTGGAACACTGGGATAACCACCGACGACTTCACTTGGAGATCGACTACATCCCACCCGCCGAACAAGAAAGCAACTGGTACCTTCAAGACGATCTGGTCAACACGACCGGAAAACTATAGACCGGCACTGCATCAAACTGGGCCTCTCAATCTCATTTACTTCTCCTTACGCGTGTCTTGTGCCTTCCGGCATTGTTGTACCTTCGAGGTTCGCGCCTTTGAAATTGGCACCTTCGAGGTTGGCGTTTCTGAGGTTCGCTCTCGCGAGGTTCGCACCTTCGAAATTGGCACCTTCGAGGTTCGCACCTTCGAAATTGGCACCTTCGAGGTTGGCGTTTCTGAGGTTCGCATCTTCGAGGTTGGCATTTTCGAGATTGACACAACTGAGCTCGGCATCCGCGAACATTTGACCTCGGAGGTCTGCGCCGGAGAAGTTGGCACCTATGAAGCAGCAATCTTCGAAATCGGACACCCAAAAAGAGCTACTTCGTGCACTATGCCGGACATCCCAGTCGACGTCATCGTGGTGGGGATCTAATAATTTGGCCTCGCTAAGGTCTGCATTTCTGAAGTTCACGCCTTCGCGTGCGGAGCCTCGGAGGTCTGCGTTTTTGAGGTTCGCGCCTTCGAGGTTCGCATGCGCGAGGTTGGCATCTCTGAGGTTCGCGCCCGTGAGATCGGCGCCTTGGAGGTTCGCATGCGCGAGGTTGGCATCTCTGAGGTTCGCGTCTTTGAAATTGGCACCTTCGAGGTCAGCGCCTTGGAGGTTCGCATGCGCGAGGTTGGCATCTCTGAGATTCGCGCCCGTGAGGTCGGCGCCCGTGAGGTCGGCGCCCGTGAGGTCGGCATACATGAGGCGTGCATCTTTGAGGTTCGCATCTTGGAGGTTGCCATCTCTGAGGTTCGCGTCTTGGAGGTCTTCTTCAGGTCCAATTTTGTAGTTGTTCACTTCCATGCCCACACCGTACTGCACCGCAGGGCTGCCACTTTTCCAGTGGACTATTCCGTCCGGCACGGAGAGGACTGCGAGAAAGACAAAAACAAGATGTCTCCTCACGATCACTCCCAATCACAGAAGCCACACTAAGCGACATTGGCTAATCGCTATCTCGTATTTGAGTGGGCTGGTTTTCCAAATTTTGGAGTACCTCCAGGTGTGGTTGATTCGATAGATGAAAGTTGGGTTTTAATTTGATGCGATCTGAGTGAGTCAGCCATCAATCAACTTGGTGGCAAATTTGATTCAGTTACGCGAGATTTAGCCAATCTCAAATGGATCATTGGAGCACGGAATGCCCTCGCGACTCGTCCGATGAGGGAATGGGCGACTTCTTCGACGAATGAAGCGAACGTCCGATCGTGACATGGCGGCATCACGGCATTAATGTTGTCGGCGCATGTACTGAAGTTTTTGTTGGTGACAATGTCATCTAAACCGTGACTGCATTCATCCAGTGTTTCCAGATGATTACCATTGCAGCCGTATCAAGTTTGCAGTATTGCAATAATAAGTCTCGCTGTGCATCGCGAAATTTCATGTCGTCTCGGTGTTGGCCGTACAACATTTCCTGATAAGCGCGCATTGCACCAACGCCCTCACGCGCCACTTCAAGTTCAATACCTGTAACGTCTGATTCGTAGCCAAATGGTGCTGTGCTGAGGGCGAGGTATGGATCAAGCACGGCACCAGAAGTGTCTTTCGCGAAGTACTCCGAAAACCAAGGGTCGGTCCACAAGTGTGGGTTGCTTTTCCAGATTGCCTTTAACACATACTTAATGCTTACACTGCCATTCATTTCAGGGTGGCAGTAAAAAGCCTGGCAAAGCTTCATGAGATCTTGAATCCGGCCACCATCGTCGCAAGACATGTGGACAGTGTCTAGCCACTCGATTAATTCGGCGTCAAGGAACTTGTACTTCTTTGCATGTTCGACAATATCTTTAATTGTTGTTGCCTCATGGGAACTCCAAGTGAAGACAGTCCCTTTGTCACCCAGAGCTTCACGCAACTTAGATGCGAATTCGAAATTTGGGTATGCATCGGTGACGTTGATCCATTCAAAATGCGTGAGTTCTGTTGACCCGTGCGAAGCAATCGTGTGGCAGCTGAACTGAAAGGCAACCTGCTCGTAAGGATTCATTCCAACGTGGTTCGAAACTGGTAAACGTAAGGTTTCGAAGTCGAGAAAATGCAGCGGATACTCACACGACGTCAGGGCAACCTGAATACCGGAAAGCACGACCTCCTTATTAGAACGTTGAGCTTTCAGTTGCATCACTTGACGACGACCATACGCCGAATTGATATCCACCAGACTGTCGTCTATTTCACGGGAATCCGAAATACCTTGGTCAATTAGTTTTTGCAGACCCTCTCCCTTCCCCAAGGTGTCAATTCGAACGAGATCAAGGATGTGTGGTTTGGCATTTGCCAGATCACCCCAACACTCCGCAAAACCATCAGGTGTCTTCCCGTGGTCGCGATACTCGCAGTCTTTGCAATGACTACCAAGTGGTGGCTTGTATCCGTTATTTGGAGCGGTCAGAAACTCTACATATTGCTCAGCAGTCGCCTCTACCTGTGGCAATAAATACTCCACTTCATCGGAAACGTCTACGAATGCGAGAAAGTGCTGAGTCTGGAGAGCCGCGGCGTCACCTACATACACGGCATGAGGGGCACTGCGGTCATTATCGTCACTATCAATTAGTCGTATCTTGGAATAAATCGCCTCTTCGGTGCACGTCTTTGACTTGTCCACAAGACACAGTTCTGGGGTAACACGCGCCGTTGGCATGGCTGCACGAACCACCATTGTCTGGAATGCCACATCGAGCAGATAATCCTTCCACTTGCTGTCAATCTCGCCTTTCTTATTCCAGAATCCCCCTTTGCCTTTCGTTGAATCAAAACTTTTGGCTTTGATTTCAATCAGGCGAACGGCATTACCCGCACACACCAGCATGTCAATGCGCGCCATGAATGAACCGTGTACGAAGGTTGGCTCAATCCACACACCGTTTCCGTTGCCTGCCATTGCCCGCGTGGTTGCATCTTGGGGAGATTCACCGGGTAGTGGCTTAGGAGTGACCCCATTGGCAAAGATCGCGTGAGCGATTGCTTCCACCATGAAACCACCGTCAGCAAAAAATGCCAGATAGTCATCTTCTTGAAGCTTGCTCGGATACTTGGCTTTGTAGTACTTGAGTTTGTACAGACAATCGTGACCGAGTTTGAAGTTTGACTTGGTTAGAGTTATCCCCGATGTCATAAAACCCCCTTAACTAGATAACAATACGCTACCCCACAAATGGGATTGCATAAAACACTCGTGCAGAATTGAAGTTGACACCAAGATCGTCAAATATGGATCCCGTATCGGATGAAGAACCACCTGTGATTTTTGTGGTCAACCGATTCAATTCTACGACGACGACTGGGTCAACTGCCAGGGTTGACCGTCCATACATCCGGACGTCATCAACTATTCTGGTTTAATAAATCCGATTTCCGTGTTCAGTTCAGCAACATCAATTACATCTGAACTTTTCTTCGCCGCTAATTTGTTAATTCTTTTAAGTTGTGGCATCAACCTAGTATTGATAGACCTTGTGGCTTCGTCAAACGAATCAGAGGCCCTTTTTAGATTAACTCCTGTTTCATTGAGTTTGTCAATGATGATCTTGAATCGATCGTAGAGAATAAATGCCTCCTCTAAGATCTCTTTTGAATTTTCATTTAAGTGAATCTGCTGCCAACCATTCGCGACAGCCCGCAGCAATGCGACCAGTGTCATTGGAGTTGCAATTACGATGTTCTTAGAAATTGCGTAATCGAGAATACCGGGATCGAAAGTTGATGCAGACGCCAAAATACCCTCTGCTGGAACAAAACAGACAATGAAATCAAGCACTTCACCATTTAGGCTTGAACGGACTGACTCTATGTAATTCTTCCCCGTCAGTTCATCAATGCGCTTTTTGAGGTTTGCTACGAGTGCTTTTGGGTCTAATACCCCATCGAGATTCATGAGTGGGGACTTTGAATCGATAACGATGTACCGATTTTCGGGCAAGTGGACTATTGCATCCGGTGTTAATTTTGCGCCGGATTCAGGATCGATCACATCAAATTGCTTTAGAAAGGTTACTTTCTCAGATAAGCCAGCAAGTTCTAATGTGCGTTCTAGTTGCATTTCACCCCAACTACCCGACTTACCCGTACCTGCTAGTGCCGTTGAGATCCTAAGAGTAGTTTCACCCAAATTAGTTCCTTGCTTAAATATGTCGTCGTTTTTCTTTGCAACAACAAGTAATTCGCCTTTTAGACTCTCGATCATTCGCACCGCGTCTACATTTGATGTGTTGACAGCGACACTAATATTATTTATCTGTTCCCGAATCGGAGCGAGCAGTAATTCAGGATTGAAGTCACCAGTGTGATTCACTTTCTCGGGCTTGAGTCTTTGAAATATATACATAACGGCGATAGCCAAAACAACTAATGTCACCGCGAGAATCATTAGAGCTACTTCCATTACTTTCCCCTTTTTGTTTATTTTAGAATGTTGATTTTGTTTTTTTAGTTAATCTGATCCCAAAGATGGTCAAGAAACTACCGACACCACCACTGGCGCGTGGTCACTCATATCCCATGCGTCGGGATAGTCATCTACCCCACCCATGATGTCAAACATGCTCTTGGCGAGATCCTTTGAGACAAAGACAAAGTCGATCTCTTGGCGCGCACCATTCGACTGCCTCGGGCCATTCTTATGAGTCCAGATTCGAGACTGACCAACTGGTGAATCAAGTACTGGAAAACTATTACGCGATCCCGTGACATCGACAAGACCTATTTGTTTGAAGTCTCTCGATACGTACGATGGCCAGAGGTTGAAGTCGCCGGCGACAACTAGGCGATCTGCGCCGTGATCTCTAATCACATCTTCGCACTCGTTGAGAATCAAAGACATCTCTGTCGCGCCGCTACCCGTGCCGCCTAGCAGTGCGTATGCCCCGATCACACGTAACACGGCAACTCCCTCAGACAAAATGTCAACCGCGAAGGTTGTATTTGGATTCGGTCGACCTGATTCGCTTCGGGTGCGACGCCGGTGGAATTCGGTGCGACGCAACTCAAAACCGCGCGCCGCCACTATCGTGCCCCATGGCTTGCGCTTCTCAAGACCGCCCGGGGTATAGATCGCCGTCCAACCAGTAGGGAGTCCCTCTTTCGGTACCTTGGCCTCGGTCAACACCAACACGTCGGCGTTTGTGACGCGTGCAATCCAATCCCAGAGCACTGGCGCTTTCTGTCGTGGGGCGACGCCTTGCTTGGTGTTCCACGTTCCTATTCGCACGATCTTTTCGTTCTTGATTCTCACACCTTTCATACGCACCACGCTAGAGGAGATGTGATTTTTGATAGTCCCCAAGAGGGAAACACTATTTAGGCCCCCAACTCAGTCTCAAGTTACGCGCCTTTGGATCGAACGTGCGCTCTGTCGAATCGAACTCGACAAGGAGACACGACATGACAACATTCGACCCACATGCCACAATCCGCAAAGCCACTCGTCACGCACCGTAGAAATGGTGCGTATTTAAGGTATGAATACTTGCCCAGATTGCGGTGCCCCAGTAATCCCGATTCTCTATGGCTACCCCACGGCCGAGACCTTTCGCCGAGCCGACCGAGGCGAAATTCGCCTTGGTGGGTGCGTGCTGACTGGCCCCGATATGGACAACAGGGCATGTAAAGCCTGCGACTGGGTTGGCCGCCTGGACAAGTAGTTCACGGGCCATTTAGGCCGCGGCACCATAGGTCTTGTTGGCGTTGCGCTTTGCGGTGTTCAACGTGCGACTCACTGTCTCGCGGGTGACCCCAAGAATGCGTGCTGCTTCGATCGTGGTGTTTCCCTGCATGGCGCAGAGTCGCAGCACTTTCTGTTGGAACAGAGGGAGACTGCCCATGATCTGGTCGACCAATAATGCATCGTCTACCTGATCGGTGCCCTCGAAGACCTGGCGTTCGTGAATGCGCGCCACGTCGTGTGCGGAATGCTCTGCATCGAGTGACTTGCCAATGCGAGTGTGCCTTGCGCCCTCGCCGCGTTGCGCTGCCTGACGGCGACCGAAATCGGTAACGATGTTCGAGAAACGTAGACCCGAGTAGTTGACCGGGCACGGGTGCTTGATGACCACTTTCTTGTAGTTTTCGCAAAGGATCACGACTGCGTAGGAAACGACGTCTTCGACTTCAGAACCCTTGTAAATCTGGTTGCCGCGGAAACGATTTTTGAATGCCCGGTAGAACATCGTGATGTACTCGTTACGGGAGAGTTGCTGGGGGTTGCCGGGTTGGAAGTAGGTGGTCATGGGTCCTCTTTCTTTGGGTCTGTAGTTTGTGGATTCTGGTGGTTCTTGTCTTAATTGTCACTTTATAGAAGGGGTGTAACAGACCTTCATGAATGAATCCCCTACCCCGTAGGGAAACTGTGACCAAGTTTTGTTTGCTGTAGTTTCCACAAAGGACTATAGCAGTTCTTTATTTCGTTTTCAACTATATTGTACGACTAGTTATTTGCATAATGCAAGATATATATCAGATTAGTGAAATCTGTGAAACCCAATGCCTATAAGGGATTTACGAGCTGATTCGCTGAGATTGCACTAGAAATATGGCAGAAATGATCTTTCGGATTCAAGATCTGGCCGCTAATCGGGTCACAAGCGAGACGCCCGAGCTCCCCCTATTTAGTGGGTTCATGTACTATTACACCTATCAAACCATCGTGCGTATTTAGTTTGAATGTATGACGAACCCATCTGCTACCCCCGCCGACGGGCAATTTCCGGCCAATTTTCATGTGGCTGTTGATGTTGTGGCCCTCACTATTAAGAGGGGCTTGCTACAGGTGGCGGTGGTTCAACGCCGCGGTGCCGAATCGTGCATTTCTGCAGATGGTGGCCTGGCTTGCCTAACCCCTCGAACCGACCACGACTATGCCCTACCGGGCGGACACGTGCATTGGCAGAACGAGAACCTCAAAGAGGCCGCCCAACGCGAATTGCTTGAAGAGACCGCCATCAGGGTCTCGCTCGACGACCTCGAGCAGATCGGCGCATATGGCGATCTAGGGCGCGACCCACGGCCAGGCCGCACAATCAGCGTCGCGTATGTGGCCTTCCACCCTGAGTTCTCCTCCCCTTTCGCAGGCAGCGATGCCACCAATGCGAAGTTCATGGATGTGATCGACTTACTCGCCAAGCCGAACAGACTCGAGTTTGATCACCGAACAATTCTTAGAGATGCCATTGCAAAAGTGCGTGACTTGATGGAACGCACCCCAATAGCCCTTAAATTCTGCCAAGAAGAATTCACACTGCTCGAGATTCGCAACGTTTACGAAGTGATGTTTCACAGGGCCTACAGTGCCGACCGTAGCGATGCCAAGATTCAACGAGACGCAGAGCGAATCAGGCGTTTCGATGCTTCTGAGACTTCAAGCCCACTCAATCAGGCCATTGACCTGTTTGCCAAGAACTTCTCGTTGGGTAGTGAGTTGTCAAGCGATTCTGGATTTGCGTCAAGGTCTAGAGGCATACAGTCGAGCAGGCATACATCAGCGGACTTTGCCGTTGTTGGAAAAATTCAAAAACTTCTTACCGACGAATACCGCAAGCCATCAGGCGACAGACCTGTATTCAAAAATTCATTTGATCCAGCAAACTTCTTACGCAAGGCCACACTTATCGATGGGTTTATTGAACCAATAAGCGGACGAACCCAAATGGGGCCCTCTGGCACAGGCAAACCAGCACAGGTATACCGACGTGGTAAAGCCAAACGACTCAACCCGCCTCTGATCGTAGAACGCAAGCCGCTTAAGAGGTCTGAAAAACCATAGTTGGCAATGTCGCAGATTCCTTGATCACAGAAAAACTCGAAATTAAGGAGATCACTAATGAAAGTGTTTTGGAATACCGACTATGTAAGTGCAAAGTATGCGTTCGATACAACACGCAAATCACAAAACATTGTAGATATTCTAAATCATGGCGGGTATGAGAGCATCAAGATAGTTGACCCAAATAGTTCGGTTGAAGTTTCAGTTGTCGAGAAGTTGATAAAAGATAATCTGAGTGCTGAGTACATCGACGCACTAAAAACGGGGGAACCGAAACAACTTTCAACTTCACAGGGCTTTGGGTGGGACAAAAACATTTATCCAATGGCCAGGGCCCACACACATGGTTTAATCGCATCGGTAAATGAAGTTATTAACGCTGGAGGAAGGGCTGGAAGTCTTTCATCAGGCTTGCATCACGCATCGCCCTCATCCGGCATGGGATTCTGCACGATCAACGGCATAGCGCTATCATCTTTGTACGCAGCGGAAATTGGGCACACGACACTCATTCTTGATTTTGACGCCCACTGTGGTGGCGGGACAATGAAACATGTCTATGCGCATAAAAACATTACACAGATCGATGTCTCGACTAATTCATTTGATATGTACTCAGGTTTTTCCGAAATTAGTAGTTCGCAGTCAGATTCGGCGATCGGGTTTACACAATATGCAGATGGATTGCATCTATTAATTAAATGCAATGAAGGCAATAAGTACATGGATTGCATTAAGCGCGCGTTACATCAAGCCGAGAAGTTAGTGGACGACAAAACTTTAGTTATTTATAATGCCGGCATTGATGTGATGGATGCGCCTCATATCGACGAGGAGGTCGTTGCGCAGCGAGAACATCTGGTTTCTGAGTGGATCAGCGGTAAACCAGCGATTTTTGCATTGGCTGGAGGATATTCGAGTGCATCCCGCGACAGGGACTCCATTGCCAAGACTCATATTTTGAATATCGTCGAGTGGGCGGAGTACGGCAAATAAGAACTATCTACGCGGTCGAGTCTTCGCTTGCCCTGTTAGATTCATAAGCCGGAATTGCCTCAACATTTATGATATTCGGGCTTTCATCATTACGCTTCGGCCCGGTACTTTCGCACCGGGCCGAACAACTTGATGGACTAGAGAACTGCTAGCTCTCTTCGGCGTCTTTGCCGGTCTCGAAGAACAGCGCCGGGTCATTTGCAATCATCTGGCGCTTCTTCTCGCGCATGTTCGACATGTTACGAGACATGCTTGCCATGCCCTTTTGTACGCCGTCTGTCGAGTGACTGAATGACTGAGTCGAACCGGCATGCATGCCAAGGCTGCCAGCGTCTGCGTATGCATCGAGTGCAGCGGACAGGTAGACGAATGTCCAACCGTTTGCTTCGCACAACGAGATCAAGTCTTTGACTTGTTGAAGTGAGTACTCGGTGCTCTGGTTCTCTGCACCGTCGGTGACCGTGACGAAGACGACGTCTTCGGCGGGAAGACCAGCGGTTTGGCGTGCGACTTGGTCGGCGCGAGCCTTGCCGATGAGACGGCCGGTTGCGTCTAGCAACGGTGTGCCGCCGCGAGGTTGATACCTGGCTCGCTCGATGTCGGTCATCTCGGCGATCGGGATACCGGCCACGATCACCTCTGCTGGGTCTTGAGAGTCGAACTGCACGATGGTGATGCGGGCATCCTCGCCATTTGTGCGTTGCTCGCGGATGAAATTGTTCATTCCGCCGACTACATCATCTGCGATCGACTCCATCGAGCCGGAGCGGTCGAGAAGGACGTAGATGTGGGTGTGCTTAATTGGCTGTGAATTGGTCATGAGTATTGCCTTTCGTTTGTGATGTTCTATCTACACGCACACAACTCGCCAAAGTGTGCAGAAACCTGCTGTGGCGTTTAAGGTTCGGTTTATATACGCCACCGTAAGGTTTATATGTTGTTTTCTTCCTGGTATTTTTCTGCTGCATCCATTGCCTTTTGCATCATCAGTGTTATCGGGAGGAACGCCGCTGCTTT
>Ga0209702_10004372_pt1 | contig 20580 bp, 27 predicted proteins | sample FRY01_FD_187210 | JGI IMG/M metagenome (GOLD analysis project Ga0209702, IMG submission 187210) | Freshwater microbial communities from Lake Fryxell liftoff mats and glacier meltwater in Antarctica - FRY-01 (SPAdes) (version 2) | ecosystem: Environmental > Aquatic > Freshwater > Ice > Glacier... | reverse complement strand
GCGTTCCTAGTGTAACCGCCACTCCGCTGGTGGGCGCTTCAGGAGAAAATCATGCCTAACGAAAGCTATATGGCCCCCGGCAGCAGCCAACGACATCGCGATAATCGCAATGGTAGAGTAACCATCGCCTTCATCATCATATCAGCGGCGATCGCCATCATGCTCACCGCGTCTTTACTTGATGTAGATACGGCCAGCGAAGCTATGGCACCGGTGCTCTCATTGAGCGGCGGCGAACTTCCCAAAATTAATATAGACGCAGCGGACATCAAACTCGATACCAACAAAGTAGTCGTCGAAGTGCCAAGCATCGAGGTCAGTCGCGCCGACGCACATGCCGAACGCTAATACTTGGGCGCGGAGCTATCCCATGGACATGATTTCTATACTCGGCACTATCGCGGCAACAGCTTCGGTGGCCAGCTTCGCGCCTCAAGCTTTTAAGGTTATTCGCAGCCGCAAAACGGAGGGCCTTTCAGCAGGAATGTACACACTCACAGTCTTTGCCTTCACCTGCTGGACCAGCTTTGGCATCCTGAAAAACGAATGGGCACTTATTGTGCCTAATGCTATCTGTGGGCTGATATCAGGGTTCATTCTGCTGATGATCCTGCTTCCTGCCCGCAAAACGGCGGCCCTTGCCAAAGATCTGGACCCTGTTGAATAGAAAAATCCGCCAGCGCCTAAATCTGCGCCGGCGGATATTATCTATTTCTTTATGATCAGGCGATGGTCATATTCAACATCCAGCTTGATTGCTCATGCTGTGCAAGCCTTGCCGTCAGCAGGTCGGCGGTCACAACGTCATCACATTCCTCAGCAGTTTCAATGCCGCTGCGGAGCGTTTCGCACAAAATCCCATTGTCGCGGATCAGCATCTTTACCATAGCTTCAGATGAGGCCGGCTCTTCTTCATCGCGAATCCCGCTCATGTCGCCGTAGCTGGAATAGCTGGCCGGTGCGCGCGCTCCAAGCGAACGAATGCGCTCGGCGATCACGTCAATGGCGGCGTAAAGATCGGTATATTGCGCTTCTGTCAGCTTGTGCAGCCCGAAGAAATTGGGGCCAGACACATTCCAATGGACGCCCTGCGTTTTGATAAAGAGCTGATAGCTCTCTGCCAATACGGGGCCTAACGCTTCGGCCACTTTCTTATAGGCTTGTTTTTTCAGCCCGGTATCGGGCGTAAACGCGCCTTCAAGTTTTGCTTTTGCTGCTGATGCCATAATGTAATTCCTTCATGAATTAGAGAAAAGGGTTAGACGCCGCGCCCGCGCACCAGCGATACGACAAGGCTGATGACAAATAGCACCAAGAAGATCACAAACAGGATCTGGGCCATGCCGGCCGATGCTGAAGCGATGCCGCCAAAGCCGAACAAACCCGCCACTAGCGCAATGATGAAAAATCCTATGGCCCATTTAAGCATGAGATGTCTCCTTTGATATTAAGCTCTCTTGCTTCAACATTCAGCCGCTAGCTTTGTTCCTCTCCTCAACGCAATCCGTTGCCTGTTCAGCCTTCCGGTCAGCGCCAAAACGGGCGCTTGGCACGTATAGCTCAAGCTGGGTGTGCCCTGGCCGGCTCTCCAGCGTCATACTGCCACCAAGCTGGCGCGCAATGGCCGCCAAGGTCCGCCGGCCCGGCCCCGCCGCTATTGCCGACACATCAAAACCCACACCATCTTCCACCAGCGCCAGCCGAACCCCGCCGTCTCGGCAGTGCAGTGTCAGCTTCACCGTGCCGGTGTCACCCGCCTGATATCCATGCTCCAAAGAGTTCGCCAAGGCCTCCACAATCCACATCGTTATCGGGATAGCGCTATCCAGATCGAGCGGCACATCATCGGCATCACAAATGACATCCACCCCCTGAAGGTCCGCCCAATTGTTACGCAGCTGCCGGCACAACTCACCAATAAGCGTTGCCGAAGACACGCTGGCCCGTTCGCCGCTTTCAAACAGCAGCCTATGCGCCAGCGCCAGCCCGGCAATCCTCAGCCGCGCATTTTCCAGCGCCTGACGCGCCTCCCCAGGCCCCGCCGCCCGTGCCTGCAAGCTAAGCACCGATACAACGATCTGCAGATTGTTCTTCACCCGATGATGAATTTCGCGGGTCAGCGCCATCTGGTGCGCCAAGGCGCCTGTCAGGGCTGCGTCGCGGCTGGCAATGGTCCCGGCCATATTATGCAACGAGCCCGCAAGCTCCCGCACCTCCACCGGCGCATTGGCAAGCGTATCCATACGAGCCTCATAATGTCCGCCCGCATAATCAGCCGCCAGCGTGCGCAGGCCCTTCACCCAGCGCACAATCGACCAATCCGCCCCCAAGGATATCGCCGCCGACGCCAATAACAGCGCCAGCAAAGGCAACGTGAAATAGCCAATCAGAAACCAGCGGTCAGGCCCGCTAAGCGTTGGCCTGGGAGACGCATAGGCCACAAAGAGGCCGGTGCCGCTGTCTGGGTCGCGATATAAGGAGGCAACCGCATAAACCCATTGCCGCTTCGCCGCGTCAGTGATCAGCTTGGTCTCGCCGGGTAGCCCGCTTATATCCAATTGACGCTAGGGCAATTTCTGGCTTGAAGCGATGGGCCGTCCTTGGCTATCCAACATGGTGACATAGGCATCGTCCTTACCATGACGCTCGCGCAGCTGCCGGTCGAGCGCTTGCAAATCAATGCTTGCCGTCAGCGCGCCCTCAAAGGCGCCGTCCGGCGAGTCCAGTCGCAAGGCCGCAGAAATATCTGACTTTGAGAGATAGGGCCCCATAAGGGCTCACTGATAGTGAAATCCTGCCCGCCTTCCATCGCAATCCACGACTTGTTTCTAACGAATATGTTCACGTTTTCTGACGCGACCGCTGATGTGCATCTAATCACACCGTTACGATCAATCAGCGAAAAAACACTGTACGCAGTGAATTGTTCGTGCATCGCCTGCAAAATCGATCTGCAGTCTTCAACAGTGCCGCGCCGCAGCCTCTCATTCATCGCCAAGACCTGCAGCAGATTCTCAGATCTCTGTACCACACTACCTTCAGCCAAGGCCGTGACCAGCGCCCGCTCGGTCAATTGTGCGTTGTTGGTTTCAGTATCCCGCTGAAGCCGCGCCACGCCTTGCGCAATCGCAAGAATAGCCAGCGGCACCAGTGCAAACGCCAGCAGTGCCAGCAACACACCCCGCACCCTCATTCGGCGCAACATCGTGTTTGGAAAGCTCAGTCCGGTTTCAGGCGATATGCTCGACATCAGCCGGACTGTTGTTCCAACAAGGTGTCGTCTTCTTCCGGAAAAAGCGCCGCCGGTCCGTCCAGATAGCGCTGAAGCGCCGCCCGCCCGCGGGTAATCCGGCTCTTCACGGTGCCGATAGGCGTGCCCATCACTTCAGCAATATCAGCCCATTGCAGGCCAGACTCCATCAGCAGCAAAGCCTCGCGCTGCTCACTAGGCAATAGCATCATACCCGCGCGCAAATCCGCCAGCATCACCACATCTTCCTGCGTCGCCGGCGTCATCAGCGTCTGTGCGGCCACATCAGGATCAAGCTCGGTAAATCGTTTCGCCACATGCATTCGCGTGTAAAAATGATTTCTCAAAATCCGAAAAAGCCAAGCCCGCATGTTGCTGCCTGGCGTATAGCTGTCCCGCGCCCCCCAGGCCCGCATCAACGTTTCCTGCACAAGATCATCGGCAAATTCACGCCCGCCTGAAAGATTGCGCGCAAAAGCCCGCAGCATCGGAATGGAGTGCAAAAGCTCCTCGCGGAAAATATCATCCGCTGCAGCAGCCTCGGATGGCTTGGTCTCCGCCGTCATGCTTTGTCTCCGGTGCGGCCGGAAATGCTTTCATCCAAAATTTCAGAAGCCGATTTACTATCTACATCGGCCCGCGCTGCACTGATTTTATCGAGCAGCGCCATAAAGCTATCAGGCACCGGCTCCTCCGCCACGTCGGACAAGAGCTTGCGCAGACCAATCGCAATCGGATCGTCACGCCGCGGACGACCTACGGGTCGGGTATTTTGTCTGTCTGGCGCGTTGTCCGGCGACACTGACTCTATCTCCTCAGATTTTCGCCCCACAATAGCCCCTCCTATGTTTGTTCAATGGTTAAAACCTATCCAAGCCGCCATTGTTCCCAAAAAAATGTTCCCGAAAAATTTTGAGGGAACATTTGTTCAGGTCCGCAGTTATCGCCAGACATAGTGATGTAAGTCGAGGGAGGGATACCGTGGCACAATCTGACACGACTGACGCACGGACAATGCTGGGCCCTCATCTGCCAATGCTCCGTCGTTATGCCAGAGCGCTTTCTGGGTCAGCCGAAAGCGGGGATGCTTGTGTGCGCGCCGCCCTTGAAGCCGTGCTTGCTGAACCACAGGCCCTGCAATCTCATAACCCGCCCAAGTTTGAGTTGTTCCGTTTGTTTCATGCTTTTTGGGATCCGTTTGCTCAGCTGTTAGAGGCAACCTCGGAAGCAGCCCCCGCCACGCGGCTAGGCGACCAACAATTGGAACGTCTCCCCGGTGCCAGCCGCGCCGCTCTTCTGCTCAGCGTTGTTGAGGGTTTCTCACTGCAAGAAATTGCCGGCATTTTGGGCCGCGATGTGGATCCGCTTGCCGCCGACATAAGCCAGGCGCATGCTGCTATCGCTGCCGGCCTCTCCAGCCGCGTGCTGATCATCGAGGATGAACCGATCATCGCCATGCATCTGGAAGCGATTGTCGAAGACATGGGACATCATACCGTCGCCACCGCGACCACGCGCGATGAAGCGAAAGCCGCCTTCGCCGAGACCAAGCCAGATCTTGTGTTGGCAGATATCCAACTGGCGGACGGCTCCTCCGGGCTAGACGCAGCCAAGGACATTCTTGCCCAAGCCTCGGTGCCCGTCATCTTCATCACCGCTTATCCTGAAAGATTGCTCACCGGAGAACGGCCAGAACCAACCTGGCTGGTCGCCAAACCCTTTGAGGTCGAAGCGGTCACCGCCATCATTGGCCAAGCCCTGATGCTCCACAAACCATCAAGGCCGTAATTCGAGACTCATACCAATGCGGGAACTATCGCCGCTCTAGCCGGTTTCATCAGCAGTCGCCCTTAACGCGGCAGCAACTGGAGAAATCACATGAATTGGGATCGTATCGAAGGCAATTGGAAGCAATTCACCGGGAACATCAAAGCCGAATGGGGCAAGCTCACCGATGATGACATGGCCCAGATCAATGGTCGCCGTGAAGAACTGGTCGGCAAAATTCAAAATGTTTACGGAATTGCCCGTGATGAAGCGGAGGCGCAGGTGAATGACGCCCAAAGCCGCTGGTGAATTAGCCTAAATCGGTTCGCCTGCCACAGGCGGACCTTGGCTCCCAAAACCGAGTAAAGGTCGGCAGGACGTTTTCCTGCCGACCTTTACTATTGCCTGTCCCTGCACCGCGCCGCTTAAAACTAGCGCACCTCAACTACGCGCTTAGCATCACACAAAAAAGCGGCGCCAGCTCTCGCCAGCGCCGCCTCTTCAACGATCAAATCTCAGTTATTATCGCGGATCGCGTCGGCTCGTGCCTCGCCCTTGGCTTCAACAGCATCAGCTTTCGCCTCGGCCTTGTCACGCAGCATATCGGCCTGATCTTCCATCATGTCGGACTGAATCTCCCCAGCCGCCGAATTGCCATTGTCCACAATATCAGCACGGTCTTCCATGGCGTCGGCTCGCTCTTCGGCATTGTCCCGAATGGCTTCCGCTTGGTCGTCAGTCTGTACTTCAATCCGGTCAGCCGTCTTCTCAGCCGCTGATTGCTCACAGCCCGCCAGCGTCAAAGCCAGCACCGCTGTTGTAAAGATAAGTGTCGTCTTCATCGGTATATCTCCTTACCGCACCGCAAATATCGCGGCAGCGCAAGGACACAACTAGCGGACGGCTCTGAGGTTCCTCATGAGACAACATGAGGGGGAAATGGTGGGCCCAGCGGGATTTGAACCCGCGACCTAGCGCTTAAAAGGCGCGCGCTCTACCGATTGAGCTATGGGCCCCCACGAGAGGAAGGGAGCGTTTAGAACGCAAAAGCCGCGCGCGCAACTGTCTGACTGTCAGATTCAACACCGGATGACGCCAAAAAGGCGCCACCTCCCCCAAAGGGTCAAGCACAAATCGCCGCACCGCTAGCCCCGGATGCGGCACAATCAGCCCGCGCTCCCGCACCACAGCCCCGCCCAAGGCCAGCAAATCAAGGTCCAACACCCGGTCTCCCCAGCGCTGCCCCCGCCTGCGCCCAAACGCCCGCTCTACCTGCTTCAAAACCCCCAGCAGCGTACCCGGCTCACCCTCCCACCGCGCCGCCACCGCCATATTCGCAAACCGCCGCCCCCCCGGCCCCATCGGCGCGGTAGGATACACCCCCGAAACCCGCACCACCTGCACCCCCGCTGCCTCAAGCGCTGTCAAAGCCGCCCGCAAAACCTCCTCAGGCCGCCCATAGCGCCCATGCCGGCGGTTGCTCCCCAGCCCAATCAGCGCCAAAGCATCATCATGTCTCAAACCGCCGAACCTCCCGCCAATTGCCCGCTCTGCCCGCGCCTCGTCACCTATCGGCAGGAGAACCAAACGCGCAACCCCGATTGGTTCAACGCCCCCGTGCCGGGCTGGGGGGATCCAAACGCATGGCTCCTCGTCATGGGCCTCGCCCCGGGCGTTACGGGTGCCAATCGCACCGGCCGCCCCTTCACCGGAGACCATGCCGGCGGGCTGCTCTATCAAACCCTCCTGAAATTCGGCCTCGCCGCCGGCACCTACGCCGCCAGCGCCGATGATGGCCTCGTCCTCAACGGCGCTTTCATCAGCAACGCCGTGCGCTGCGTGCCGCCGGGCAACAAACCCACCACCTCAGAAATTCACACCTGCCGCCCGTTCCTCCAAGGCCAGATCAAAGCCCTGCCCAACCTTAAAATCATCATCGCCCTCGGCCAAATCGCCCATCAATCCGCCGTCAAAGCCTGCGGCGGCAAACTCCCCAAAACCCCCTTCGGCCACGGCGCCGTGCATCAGCTCCACACCGGCTACACCATCATAGACAGCTATCATTGCAGCCGCCTCAACACCAACACCGGCCGGCTCACCACCGAGATGTTCGAAGCCGTATTTGGGCAAGCCATCACCCTGCACCTTGAGGAAGGACCATGACCATGTTTCGACTGTTGACGTTCATTTTCATGTTCGTCGCCGCCACCGCAAGCGCACAGGATATGCGCGTAACATTATTGGGAACTGGCACGCCGATATTGAACGTCAATCGCTTCGGCATGAGCACGCTTGTTGAGGCCAATGGCCATAAGCTGCTCTTTGATGCCGGCCGCGGCGCTGCGATCAGGCTCCACCAACGCCAGGTGCCGCTGCGCGACATCACTGCCATCTTCATCACCCATATGCATTCCGATCACCTCACCAGCCTGCCCGACCTCTACGCCACAGCACCACTCCCCACCGATGATGGCCGCCGCACAACGCCGCTGGCGCTCTGGGGACCACCGGGCATCAAAAAAGTCGCCACCGGCATCGAGACGATGTTTTCCGAAAACAACCGTATCCGGCTGCTCGGCGGCGAAGTGAAAAAAACAGCGCTAAAAATCCGCGCCACACAGATCAAACCCGGCGTGATCTTCGATAAAGACGGCATCACCGTAACCGCTTTTCTGGTCAACCATGGCCATGTCGAACCAGCCTATGGCTATCGCATCGATTATGCCGGCCATTCAGTCGTGCTCTCGGGCGACACCAGCTACATACCCGCACTGGTCGCCAAAGCGCGCAATGTGGATCTTCTCGTGCACAGCGTCGCCATCGGCAGCCGCGCGCTGGAACAGGCCGAACCAGCCTATGTCAATCGCTTCTACGAGTATCTCGCCAACCCAGAGACTCTCGCCCGCATCCTCACCGAAGCGGCCCCAGCGCAAGCTGTCGCCTCCCATATCTCGCTGTACAGCCGCGGCGACATCCCGCGCGCCACCGAAGCCGAACTGCTGGAACGTGTGCAAGCCGGCTACCAAGGCCCCTTCATCATCGGCCAAGACCTGATGAGCTTCGTGATTTCAAAAGCTGGCACAAAGCTCGATCCCTATGACTCTCGAAGCCGCCAACGCGAGCCTTGAGGCCCCTTAAATGTCTTTGGCGAGCCGCCCATAAAGCTCCGGCCGCCTGTCGCGGAAAAACCCGAAGGCCGCGCGGTGTTTGGCAGCAAGGTCGAGATCGAAACAGGCAAGCACATGGCCCTCCTCCCGGTCATCCAGCTCGCTCACAATATCGCCGCGCTGATCGCACGCAAAGCTCGTCCCATAAAACCGCTGCTCATGCGGCGTGCCCGCTTCCTCAACACCAACCCGGTTACACGCCAGCACCGGCACCACATTGCTCACCGCATGGCCCTGCATCGCCCGCCGCCACATCCGCCGCGTATCCAGCCCCGGATCATGCGGCTCAGAGCCAATGGCGGTGGGAAACAACAGCACATCCGCGCCTTTCAGCATCATCGCCCGCGCCGTCTCCGGATACCATTGATCCCAGCAAATCCCCACGCCAATCACGCCCAGCCGCGTCTCCCACACCTTGAAACCGGTATTGCCAGGCCGAAAATAAAACTTCTCCTCATAGCCCGGCCCATCAGGAATGTGGCTCTTGCGGTAAACCCCCATCACCTGCCCGCCGTCATCAATCATCGCCAAACTATTATAATGATGCGGGCCGTCTTTTTCAAAAAAACTGCACGGAATAAATATCTTAAGCGCCCGCGCCAGCTCTCGCATCGCCGCCACCGCCGGATGCTTGTCCAGCGGCAAGGCATTGGCAAACAGCCCCTCATCTTCGTGGCGGCAAAAATAATGCCCCTCAAAAAGCTCCGGCGGCAACACCAACTGCGCCCCCGCCGCCGCTGCCTGCCGCACCGCCGCCGCCGTATGCGCAATATCAGCGTCCCGCACGCCCGAAAACGCCAGCTGCAAGCCCGCCACCACAATCTCACCCATGGCTCAAACCTCCGGCTGCTGCTGGGTAATGCAATGAAAAGACCCGCCGCCTGTTAAAATATGGTCAGCCCGCAGCCCCACCGCCGTGCGCCCCGGAAAACACGCGCCCACAGCCGCCACCGCCGCGTCATCAGACGCCGCGCCATATGTCGGCACCACCACCACACCATTGCCCACATAAAAATTCATATGGCTGGCCGGCACCAACGCCCCGTCCCGCTCCACCCGCCCGGCAGACGGAATCATCACCAGCTCCAGCCCAAAATCCCGCGCATAGTCTCTGGCCCTGTCCCGCGCATCCACCAGCACCGCATGGTTAGGGTCATCCCGCGCCGGCTCAGGCAGCGCCAACACCCGCGGCGCCACAAACCGCGCCATATTGTCTACATGGCCATCGGTATGGTCATTCGCCAGCCCGTCCCCCAGCCAAAGCACCTCCGTAATCCCCAGATCGCGCCGCAGATGCGATTCAATCTCGGTCCGGTCCATCTTCGGATTGCGGTTGGGGTTCAGCAAACATTGCTCGGTCGTCACCGCCAGCCCGGTGCCATCCACATCAATCGCCCCGCCCTCCAACACCCATCCATGCCGCGCCAAAGGCACGCCCGCAGCGCCGGCCACAAAGTCAGCCACCCCGTCATCACCCTCAAGCTGATATTTCCCGCCCCAGCCATTAAACCGAAACCCCGCCGCCGCTTGCCCCGCTGGCGACGTCATGAACAATGGCCCGGTATCGCGCAGCCAGATATCGCCAAAATCATAAAGATGCAGCCCCACATCCACGCCCGCGAGCATCTCCCGCGCCGCCGCCATCGCCGCCGCATTGGCCACCAACATCTCCACCCGCTCAAAGCCAGCAATCGCCCGCACCATCGCCGCCACCTCAGCCTGCGCAGGTGCCAAATCATCCTCCCAAAGCTCACCGTGTGAGGGAAAAGCCGTCCAAGTCGCTTTATGCGGCATCCATTCCGCCGGCTGCCGCGCAGTCATCGCCTATATCCCCCCGCAATCATGCCTCATCCTGCCCTTTGAAACCTTGTGCCACCACATACCATTCGCTGGAGCCTTTCCGGCTCGCCGGCGGCTTCACATGCTTCACGCTCTTGAAATACTGCCGCAAACACTGAGTAAGCGCCCCATCACCCCCGCCCGCCAAAACCTTGGCAATGAAGCTCCCCCCGGGCCGCAACATCCGCGTCGCCATATCCAAGCCCGCCTCAATCAGCCCCATCGTGCGCAGATGGTCAGTCTGCCGATGCCCCACCGTATTGGCCGCCATATCGCTCATCACCAAATCGGCCTGCCCGCCAAGGGCCTCACGAAGCTGGTCTTCGGTATCATCATCAAGAATGTCCTTCTCGAAGAAAACCACCCCCGAGAGCGGCTCAATCGGCAGCAAATCAATCCCCACCACCACCGCGCGCGGCCGCCGCTGTTTCACCACCTGACACCAGCCGCCCGGTGCCGCCCCCAGATCAAGCACGCGCTCCACCTGCCCCAGCAATGAAAATTGCGCGTCCAATTCAGTCAGCTTGAAAGCCGACCGGCTGCGATAGCCCGCCGCCTTGGCCGCCGCCACATACGGATCATTCAGCTGCCGCTCCAGCCATTGATTGGACGATGTGCTACGGCGCTTGGCAGTTTTCACCCGCACCTTGCCGCCGCGAGAACGCCCCGATGGCCCCTGACTGACAGGTCCGGTCATGCGCCCGCCCCCCTCATGCGCCCGACCAAGCGCCATCGCGGGACATCAGCGTGCGCAAAATCCCCTCCCTGATGCCCCGGTCCGCCACCCGCACCAGCCCATCAACGCTCACCCAACGGCACATCACCGCCTCAAGAATGGCACATCCCGCCACAATCAACTCTGCCCGGTCCATACCAATGCAAGGAATACGCGCCCGCTCCTGAACAGATTGGCCCGAAATCTCCCGGCACAAGTCTAAGAGCGGCGCGACCGCCACAGCGCAGCCATCCACCCGGCGCCGATCATAGCCATCAAGCCCCAGCTCCACACTGGCGAGCGTGGTGATAGTGCCAGACGTGCCCAAAAGCTGCACCTCCCCCACGCCATGCGCCGCCACCCGCAGCGCAAACGCATCCAGCATAGGCGCAATCTTGCCCAGCATCCGCTGATAAGCCGGCGCCCGCTCAGCCGCCGCCAAGGCCATCAGCTCAGTTTCGGCAAGACTAACAACACCCCAGGGCAAGCTCACCCATTCCAGAATAGTCGGCGCCTCGCCGTCTGTGCCAGAAGTTACCAGCATCACCTCGCTAGACCCTCCGCCGATATCAAAGACCAACGCCGGCGGCCCCGCACAATCTATCAGCATATGGCAGCCCATAACCGCCAGCCGGGCCTCCTCAGCCGCACTCACCACATCAAGCGCAATGCCGGTTTCCGCAAACACGCGCTCAATAAAGCGAGGGCCGTTGGCAGCGCGGCGGCAGGCTTCCGTCGCCACATTGCGCGTAAGCCGCACATCGCGCCGGGATAGCTTGCTAGCGCATGCCTCAAGCGCTGCTATCGTGCGGTCCATAGCGGCCTCAGAGAGCCGCCCACTATCCATCAGCCCTTCGCCCAGCTTCACCACGCGGGAATAGGCATCAACCACAACAAAGCCCTCAAAAGAGGGCCGCGCAATCAGCAGCCGGCAATTGTTCGTCCCCAAATCAAGCGCGCCATAAGTGCGGCCGCGCTGAAACCCACCAAGATGAGGCGGGCGGACGCTTCGATGTGCCGCCCCAACGGGGCGACTAGAGTCTACCGCCAACAGCGGCTGGCCAGATTCTGCCGCCAACAGCGGCTGGCCAGATTCTGCCGTCAACAGCGGCTGGGGATCGGCGTCTGCCGACATAGCTTTAGTCTTCCTGTCTCTCACCACAGCCCTCAAGGAGCCATGGAACCTGAGCCCAAGCTAACACAGCCGCGCAAAAGGGCAATTGGTGATGCAGACGCAGCCCAAAGACGATGCTGCCGAAACGCGCCCCAAAAAAGCGCTATGGATTGACTTGACGCCTCGCCAACCGTATGCGGTCACCCTTCCAAACCATGGTTTGGCTAATGCCCCGTCGTCCAATGGTAAGACACCGGATTCTGATTCCGTTTATCGAGGTTCGAATCCTCGCGGGGCATCCAAACCGCAGCGCGCTCAAAGCCAACGAATTTACGAACAGACCGCGTCCAAGCCCCCCCCCGCGTCCAAGCCGCCCATTGCCCCCACCCCCGAAGCCCGCTATTTTTGTAAGCGTGGGGCAGTAGCTCAGATGGGAGAGCGCAGCAATCGCACTGCTGAGGTCAGGGGTTCGATCCCCCTCTGCTCCACCAGCACACTCAAAACTTAAGCCAGATTTTCCCAAATTGAAGATACGCCCTGCCCGCCGCCAATGCACATAGTGGCCAGGCCATAACGCCCGCCGCTCCGCTGCAGTTCATACACCAGTTTCGTCACATTAATCGCGCCCGTAGCGCCCACCGGATGCCCCAGCGAAATCCCGCTGCCATTGGGGTTAACCTTGGCCGGATCAAACCCCAGCTCCTGGCTCACAGACAGCGCCTGCACAGCAAAAGCCTCGTTGGATTCGATGCTATCAAAATCTTTAACCGAAAGCCCCGAGCGCGCCATCGCCTGATGGGTCGCCGGAATCGGCCCCGTCCCCATCAAGGTCGGCTCCACCCCGCCATGGCCTGAGCACACAAAGCGCGCCATCGGTGTAAGCCCGTGCGTCTTCAGCGCCTGTTCGGAAGCCAGAACAACCGCACAAGCGCCATCATTAATGCCAGACGCATTGCCCGCCGTCACCGTGCCATCCTTCTCAAAAACCGCCCGCAGCTTCTGGAAATCCTCAATCTGGGCGTTCAGGCGCACATGTTCATCGGTATCAAAGCTCCGCGTCTGACGGCGAGAAACCACCTCCACAGGGGCAATCTGCGAGACAAACCTACCCTCCTGAATAGCCCGCTCCGCCCGCTGATGGCTCTGCAACGCAAACGCATCCTGCGCGTCCCGGCCAATGCCATATTTCTTCGCAATATTTTCCGCCGTCACCCCCATCAGCATCCCCTGAAACGGGTCTTTCAGCGTCTCTTCCAGCATATCGCGCATATGCAATTGCCCCATCTTCTGCCCCCAGCGCATATCCTGCGTGCTGTGCGGCGCCCGGCTCATCACTTCCGCCCCGCCCGCGAGCACCATATCCACCTCGCCCAATTGAATGAGGTTCGCGCCCTGAATAATCGCCTGCATCCCGCTGCCACACAGCCGATTAAGGCTCACAGCTGGCGTGCTGATCGGCAGCCCAGCATCAAGCGCGATAACCCGTGAGAGATAAGGATCCTTGGAATCGGTAATGATAACCTGCCCAAAGATAGCAAATTCAAGCGCCGCCGGATCAAGGTCCACCGAGGCAATCACCGCCTTAGATACCGTCGTGCCAAGGCTGGACGGCGAAATACCTTTCAAAGCCCCCCCAAACGTCCCGATAGCACTACGCTTGGCAGCGGCAAGATAAACAGTCTGCATCCAACATCCCTCATTCAAACATAAGTCCCCCGATTACATCTTTTACACACGCGCGACAGCCCCTACCCCAAAACCCTACCCCGAAACCCCGCCGCGACAACCTGCACGGCTTGCCCCAAACGCCCCCCAAGGGCATTGGCTAAACATGAGCCTTCCCCTCCTCCCCGCCATAGCGCTCGGCACACTCGGCATGGTCATCATTGTCGCCGTGCGATACGTCGCCGTCTCCGGCGGCTTCGCCTGGGCCACAAAACGGCGCGGCATCACCGCCGGCCCCACCAACCCCGCCAAACGCCAAAAGCAAATCCAAGGTGAAATCCGCTGGTCGCTGCTATCGGCTGCCATCTACGGCATCCCCGCCGGCATAGCACTTGAACTATGGCGCAACCTCGGCCTCACCAAATTGCAAACCACGCTAGACACACCGCTCGCCGCCTTATGGTTCCCGCTCAGCATCCTCGTCTATCTCTTCCTCCAAGATAGCTGGTTCTACTGGACCCACCGCGTCATGCACGGCCCCCGCCTCTTCAAAGCCGCCCACGCCGTCCACCACGCCTCAAAACCTCCCACCGCCTGGGCCGCCATGAGCTTCCACCCTTGGGAAGCCGTCTCCGGCGCCATCCTTATTCCCGTGCTGGTCTTCCTCATCCCCATCCACGTGGCAGCGCTGGCCATCGTCCTCACCATCGCCACCATCATGGGCGTCACCAACCACATGGGCTGGGAGATGTTTCCCAAAAGCTGGATAGAAGGCTGGTTCGGCAGACATATCATCTCCGCCAGCCATCACGAAGCCCATCACCAGCATTACACCTGCAACTACGGCCTGTATTTCCGCTTCTGGGATCGCCTTTGCGGCACCGATCGCGGCATGGTGTCAGGTTTCAGACCCCAATAAAACGCGATCCCAAAAGAAAAAGCCGGCCCCGCATATCGCAGGGCCGGCCTTTCTTCATCATGTGTCTACGCTAGATCAGAACTTGAACGTGCCCTCCACGCCGATGGTGCGCAGTGCACCCGGCGCCACAAACGCACCGCCAAATTCTGGTGGTACGATAACTTCCGCCAAGAACTTCGTCTTGGTGACGTTGTTGGCAAAAGCAATCAGCGACCAATGGTCTGTCTTAACGCCAGCACGCAGGTTCACGACGCCATAAGCATCACGCTGCGAGTTGTTGAAATTAGCGCCAAGGCCAAACTGGGTGGGCACATCATTGTCTTGAACGGTGTGGAACCAGGTTGGCCCGGTCAAACGATAATCGGCGCGAAGCAAAAGCCCGAGATAGTCATTGATCTGACCATCATATTGCGCCCCAACGTTAACCGTATATTTAGCCGTGGCAGGAGCCTCATTGCCAACGGTGTAGTCGCGCGCCGCATTCCTGCGAATTTCGCTGTCCGTGTAGTTGGCCGAACCAAAGACACTGAAGCCTGCCGCCAATCGTGCGTCAAACGAAGCTTCAACGCCCTTGAAACGCACCTTGTCGATGTTGGACACAACGCGCAGCAGGCCGAAAGGACCAACAAAGAACTCGAAGAACTGCGAATCCGTTACATCGGTATAATAGCCGGCGATTTCGAAGTTGATGCCTGGTGCCAGCGAACCCTTCATACCAATTTCAAAGGCGCTCGACGTTTCCTTGCGATAATCATCGAAGATCGACAGGCCGGAGCCGATAGCTTGGTTGAAGAAGCCGTCCACGACGGCCTGAGAGCCAGCATTGTTGAAGCCGCCGGTCTTGAAGCCGATGCCCCAGTTAGCAAAAAGATTGAGGTTATCGGTCGGCGCAAAGCTGATCGAGATTTTCGGCTGGATCTGCTTGAAGGTCGCTTCCCGAGGCGCCAACACACCGCTCGGGTTATAAGCAGGGTCAAGGCCAGGGTTGAGGAAGTAATTGGCAGCCGTCGTGGCGGTGCCGTTGGGAGTGCCGGTCAAAACATTGCCCACCCAGCGCGTTTGACGGCCAGTCGGCACGCTGTTCACAGTGCTGCGCTGCTCAATATCGTAGCGAACGGCAGCGCTAAACTTCAAACTCTCGGTAGGTTTATAATCCAGCGAGCCGAACGCCGCATAAACGTTCGTCTTGAACGTATCCTGAGCAAGCCCTTCCGTGGGGTTACGTGCATCGGTGGTGAAGCACTCACGCAGAACACCATTGCCAGTATCAACGCCTAAGTTGTTGCAGTTGAAGCGATCAATGTTGAGATAATAGCCGCCGAGCGACCAGCCAAAATCACCCGAATCGCCCGAGATACGAATTTCGGCCGAGATATCCTTCTGGTCACGCTGCTGATATTGTGTGCCGTCGCAGCTCGTAGGCGAATAAGGCGGCAAAAACGCGCCGCCGCCAATGCCAAAAGGCGCCTGAACCGGATAGCCCTGCAAGGCTGCGGAGCTAACCTGACACGTCTGCTGTTCGTTAAAGAAGGCGAAGGTGCCGCTGGTACCATCAGCTAAAAAGTCGTTCTTGGTGTTGCTATAGGCAGCCCAGGCTGCCAGCTCAATGTCGTCAGTCAGGCTTTGTACAAGCCTGATCGAAGCCTCGAAAGACTGCTGATTGTTTTCCGGGTCAATGTTCCGGGCAAACAAGAACTCATGCTCGTTCGCATCGATATTGAAAGCCGGATCAATAACCTGCGCGAGGAACGGGATCTGGAAGATGGCATTAAAGCCAATAGCCGCCCCCTTCAGCTTAGCATAACGAGCCTTGATATCGATCTCGGTGTCGCTGCTCGGCGTGAACAACAAACGACCATTGATGTTGTAACGCTCGTTATCATCAACAGATGAATCGTCGCGCGTTGCGGAAGGATAGAGCGTGGTATTCAAAGCATTGGGCTGAAATACGTCGCGATAGAAACCATCTGTCCGCGCGTATTCGCCGTTCACCACAAAACCAAGGGTATCTGTCAACGGGCCGCTAATGACACCAGCAGCAGCATAGGTGTTATTGTTAGCAGCCGAAAGACGGCCTGAAACCTCGATAGCATCCCCAGGCTTACGGGTGGCGATGACAATGGCGCCAGCAACCGCACTACGGCCATAATAAGCACCCTGCGGGCCTTTGAGAATTTCGATCTGGGTTAGCGCACCTTGATCTTGAGCAAGCAGCGCGGTGTTGGACTTCAGCACGCCATCAACAATGAGCGCGACGTTGTTTTCACCATCACGCGCGCCGTTAATCCCGCGAATGGCAATCTGGGTGTCACCAGCTTCCACAACACCGGTCACAATCGTAACGCCAGGGGTGAGCTGCACATACTCAGCCGCAACACGGGCGCCCGTGTTGACAAGGGCTTCACCGGTAATAACGGTGATCGACGCTGGCACATCCTTAAGCTTTTCGTCCTGCCGCCGCGCGGTCACAACAATCTCGCCGCCAAGATCATCCGACTGCGCGGTCTGAGCCGAAGCGGACATGGTGGACATGGGCAACAGCGCCGCCGAGGCAACAGACCCTAGAATCAATAGCTTATGAAGTCTCATGTGTATCCCCTGTAAAATATGAGTCCCCGTGACCCGTTTGGTTGTTCAGCGATTTGACCGGCTCTTAAACAAGCACATTTTGGCCGCTGAAATAGACGTGCAGTTCCTGAAATCTTCCGTCGCGGATGCGCCAGAAATTGGTGTTGAAAAAACTAACGGATGATCCGTCAGCGCTCGTTAGCACAGCTTCGAAGCTCGCGGCAATTCTTCCGTTCACCTCATCAACCGTATAAACAAAATCCTTATGCAGAATTGTCTCATATGCCCCCATAAAATCGGTGAACATGCGACGAATTGCAGCTTTTCCGGCATGACGGGTGAATTCCGTCTGTACGCAGAACAACGCCTCATCATTAAAGCAGTCCAGAACCGCCTCAATGTTCTTCGCGTCAACCTGACCAAAGTAACGCTTGAGTGCCAAATCGATAAGTTCGGCGCGGGTGAGTGTGGGTTCATATTGCATTATGCGTCTCCCTCTTTCAGGAGGTTGTCACCGCTCATGTAAACATAAACGCGGTGGAACTTATCGCCCTTCAAATAGAAGCGGTTGCAATTCTCATAGCGTAATCCCTCGCCGCCATTAGGCGTGATCAAAACGGTAAACTGCGAGCAGATCGCGTTGGTTTCCGGGTCCGCCATATGCACAAAATTGCCATGCCAGATGGACGAAAAATCCGCAGAAAGCTTGTTGAACATCGCCCGAATAGCACCAGCGCCGTCATGAACGGTATTAGACGTCACCTCGGTAATGATCGCATCTTCAGTAAAACAATCCAGAATCTGATCGACGTTCTTATTGTCCACACCGTCAAAATAACGCTTGGTTACGATGTCGATATAATAAGGATAGGGCAAAGCCTTTTGGCCCGCTCCCCCTTCCTGCCAATCTGCCATCGGTCAGTGTCCCTTTCTGATATCAGCGTCTTTAGAGACGCCAGGGTTTGGAAATGCTTTTTTGCTGTGGCTAAGGCCGATACTGAGCAGCAATTCGGCCTGCTTATAGGCAATCACACCGGGATTGATAACTGGAATAGGCAAATTGGCCGCCAAAAAGGCGGCCGACTGATGCATGGTGGTGGAACCAAGCACAATAACGTCCGCACCATCCTCTTTCATTGCCGCTTCCGCTTCAGCCTTCAGCTTGGCAAAAATGAAATCCTCTTTGCCGGCAAGAAGCTCGGTCACATCAGGCCGCGTATTTATCGAGCGAAGCGAAGCAACCCGGGGCCAGAAACCAAATTCAGTCAGGGTTTTTTCATAAAGCGGGAACCATTCCGGCCACATCGTCAAAACCGTGAACTTCTTGCCCAGCATCATCGCGGCATGAAACGCCGCTTCACCGGGACCAATAACCGGAATCGACAAGCGTGAGCGCAGCGCACGGACACCGGAATCGCTCACCGTATCCACAACAACCGCATCATAGCCTTCTTCTTCAGCGCCAATGCCGGCTTGAAAAACCGTCCAGTCCATCAGCAGCATATCGTGATAGCTATCGCCAAGCGCGGCCCCATAAGGCACAGCGGCGAATTCCGGCTTATAGCCCGGCGATACCAGCCCCGGCGGCAATTGGCTCGCCCGCGCCGCCACGCCATCGGCATCCATCGGAATGGGCACAATGAACTTGATGCGCTTATCTGCCATAGAGCAATCCCCTTTGGTCCAGACTAATCAGGCCTCACTTCATCTGTCAAGCGGTCCATCTTACAGTTGCACAAGCCTGCGTCAGATCGTAGCGTGAGGTTATGAACATCGGGGCTGTTAAAGGGCTATGAAGCCACAATATCGCGAAATCGCCGAGCAAATTCAGGCCGAAATCCTGGCCGGCACATGGCCTGTGGGCGCCCGGCTCGCGCCTGAAAAGCTGCTGGCCGAAACATGGCACGTCAGCCGTTTCACCATAAGAGAAGCGATGAGCCTGCTCGAAGAGCGCGGGTTGATCAGCCGCAAGCGCCGGGTCGGCACCATTGTCACCAGCCGCGAGCCTGCCGATGTGATGGTGCAGCAGCTAAACTCCATGCATGAACTTCTGCAATATCCGGCAGAAACCCGTCTAGAAATGGTGAAGGCCGATGTGCAGGAAGCCGATGTTGCCCTAGCGCGGCTGCTAGGCTGCGAGGTTGGCACGCGCTGGGCAAAAATCCTATGCATCAGGGTAAGCCCCGGCCATCCGCCGATATGCTGGACCGAACTTTATGTGCCGGAAGACTATGCCGGCCTTTCCGATCAAATCGGCAAAAACGGCATGCCGGCCTATCGTCTGATGGAGGAGACATTCGGGCTGTTTGCGGCCGACATCACAGCGGATTTGTTCGCCAGCACATTAGCGTCGCCCAAGGCGCAGCGGCTAGGCGTGGAGCCCGGCACCGCCACGCTCGTGATTGTCCGCCGTTACCGCGATCCAGACGGGCGCCTGTTTGAAGTGTCCGTCAGCGAACATCCCGCCACACGCTTTTCCTACACAATTGCCCTGAAGCGGCAACGGCAAGATTAAAACGGAACAGAACGGTCTGGCGGCGGCAAAATCGTCGTTCGGTGCATCATCCGATCCTCCGCAGGATCAAAAGGATCGCGCCGGTGCATGGTGCAGGCGTTATCCCACAGCAGCGCATCGCCCAGCCGCCACTCATGGCTATAGACAAACTCCGGCCGCACACACCAGGCGAACAATTCTTCAAGCACAGCCTTAGCTTCATCATCCGGCAGGCCAACAATCCCGATAGTCATACCGGGGCAAATATACAGCGCCTCCCGTCCCGTAAGCGGATGGGTGCGCACAAACGGATGGGTAAGGTCCGGCGTGAGATTGGTCTGCTTGGCATTCGGATCGGTGGAATATAGGCGGTTGAACACACCATAGGATTGCAGCGCGTTGCGCCCCGAAACAATGTCCTTGAGATGGCGCGGCAGCCGCGCCCAAGCGCTGGTCATATCGGCAAACCAGGTGCTTCCGCCAGAAGGCGGAATCTTGATACTGCAAAGTACCGAGGCAAGAGCAGGCCGGGGCAGATAAATCTGATCATAATGCCAGCCAACTTCCGCGTCCGCCAGCGCCCCCAGCGGCTTGCCATCCTTCTTCATATTGCTGATCTGCAATATCTCGGGATGGCTATCGTTCAGCCACTCCTCACGCAGATGCCGCTCCAGCGGCCCAATCTGCCGGCTGAAACCGATATGCTCATCCTTGCTCATGCCCTCCTGATCGCGGAACAGCAAAACGCCATAACGCAGCCAAAGCGCGCGTATCTCATCCATGACGGCGCTATCGATGGTGCCTGAAAGTCTGACCCCCCTCACTTCGGCACCAAAGGTCTCTGTCAACGGGCGGATGTTCAATGCTGCTGCCACCATGTTCGTACGTCTCTCTGTCTATGCCTGAGGCAGCCCGCCAAGCCACACGCAAGATTAATGGTCCGGACCAGTTTATAAAACCATCGGCCCATTACTGGCAAGCGGACTAACCCGTCTTATTCATGACGCTTGTTGGATGAGCCCGAGATCAGGATTTCCCGGGTTGGCAGCCGGATTTTGATGCGGGTGCTGGTGGCGCCGTGG
>Ga0209702_10004361_pt1 | contig 20624 bp, 28 predicted proteins | sample FRY01_FD_187210 | JGI IMG/M metagenome (GOLD analysis project Ga0209702, IMG submission 187210) | Freshwater microbial communities from Lake Fryxell liftoff mats and glacier meltwater in Antarctica - FRY-01 (SPAdes) (version 2) | ecosystem: Environmental > Aquatic > Freshwater > Ice > Glacier... | reverse complement strand
GGGTTAGCGCGCAACCGTGAATCCAGCGCGCAACAAAGCCATTTTTTGGTTCGTGGGGGGTTGCCACACATGAAAAAGGAGGTTGCCGCGAATACTAAAATACGGCTCAACACAGCCACGCTTTACCTAAAAAAGGGGGGTTGCCACGCAAAATAGGTTGCCACGCATCGTGCGCACGAGGTCTGGGGTATTTCAACACGCGGATGTGGGGTATGTCAAATGACTAGAATATGGCTATATATATAGAAAAAAGGTAAAAATAAATATATGATGACGCGCGCGCACGAGGGTTTTTGTGCGCGGGGGGTTTCCACGCCGCGCGGTAACCATTGACACGTTATGGTGAAATAAAATGGTGTGTTTTTCCGCGTCACTTGACCGCCCGAAATGGACGCGCTATTGTTGCGAGTAGGAAAGGTCGAATCATTACAAGATTACAAAATAACAAAGTAACAATATGACCAAAGACAAAAAGACGGAGGAGGCAGATATCTTCGACGACGCGAACAGGCTCCCGCGTGATATGGCGGAGGGATGGTTCAGGTTCGAGAAGGTTGGTGACAAGGTGGGGGGTGAGATAGCGGATATCTTCGAGATGCCTATGAGGGACGCAATGCCCGCACAGCGCTGTTTTACGCTCAAAACGGACGATGGGCTGATTAATGTCGGTTTGAAGCGTACAGCGTACATTTTGAGCCGTACAGATGCCCTTCAGATGGGGGATGTGCTCGGGATTAAGTTCGAAAAGGAGATACCGCCTAAGACAAAGGGATTTCATCCTGCAAAGTCTATGGTGATTTTCTCGAAGTTGAACGGCCCTCGTGGTAACGCAACGGCAGCGACGGTGAAGGCTACCGCGCCTCATCACGACGTGGTGGAGAGTAATCCCGTGGAGGAGGATAATTACGTGGAGTAGGATCTCTAAGAAACAGCCTACCGCATTATGCGGTAGGCTTTTTGTCAGGAGATCGGCGTTTGCGTTCTGCCCCTATGAGTGAGGCTATAAAGGCGCTCTTGTTGGTCAAAAGGTCTTGCGCCATAAGCTCTTTAAGTGCCACCCCCTGCTCGTTTGAGAGAGTTATGAGTAGTTTCATATTCCTATCCCGGTTATGTGTAGGAAGGTGAAGAATGCATTGAGCCATAAGAGCCAATATACCGATTCATGTACCTGTTCCCAAAATCTAGCTTCTTTCTCTAATTTTTCTTTGTTCCGGTCGTAATAGTGAAGGTGCATATTATTTCTGTTGACAATACATTACGTAAAGGTCCCATTTTTCTTTCGGTGTGCCACGCATACCATCTTTATCTGCGGCTATGTCTACGCAGGCGCCTATGTAGCGGAGGGCGGTATCATATCTATCAGCGCGAATGATGAGGAGCGCGAAGATAATAATTATTAAGGTAATAAGAATTTTGTTCATGAATTTGTGTATTTCTTCAACCTATAATGGATATTAAAGGATGTCAATAGATATCCTATGTATATGAAACAATAGGTTAACATTGTCAAGTTGTGGCGTATGTGGTATATTTACTTCATTATTAGTTTTTTATTTTTTAATCATGAAAATAGACTGCTCGGTGGAACTTCATACATTGAAGGGCGATCCGTATAAGGACGCTGATGGGAAGCATTTGGTCCTCGGAGATGTTGTTGCAGAAGTGCTTGCGATGGATCAGACGGGAGGCAAAATGAAACTGTACTCGCTCGCAGAGCGTGCGTATAAGGGAGAGGAGATGGAGGTGGACGCAGCGGATATGACGACGATCAAGCGTTCGTTCGATGGGACGAAGGCGTACAATGGTAATGCGCTTATTCTCGGTCAAGCATTACAGCTGCTAGAGCGTGTAAAAGAGTAGTATGCCTGTCGAACATGCTACTAGGGAACTTACACCGGACGAGGCGAAGGCTCTTACGAAGGATTTGCAGAAGATATTAGAAAAGCATAACTGCGAGATGGGTGTACGCAGTGTGATAGAATTAATGAAATATGTCGGAGATTCCGACGGTGGCTCCAATAAAGCTGACTAAAAAACAATTCGGCTTTGTTCGTGATTATGTTTTGACGGGAAATGGGACACAGTCTGCGATGAGAAATTATAATTTGAAGAATAATTTTGTTGCAAGTAATGTCGCATCAGAAAACTTGTTAAAGCCATATATCGCGGAAGCTGTCAAGGTCGAGGAGGCAAGAGTGGCTCTAACTCTACGCGAAGCGCTGGAGAGGGAGGGAGTGGGTCCTCAATTTTTAGCACAGAAAGTGAAACAACTCTTAAAAACGAAAGGGTATCAAGCGGTGGACCGGGGTCTAGCACATGCAACAAAAATTTACGGTTTAGCGGAGGATCAGATGAAACCTGTCGGTGGAAACACATACAACATTCTCTTTTCATCGGATACTCAAGAGGCCGTTAAGGCTCTTGAAGACACATTAAAAGTTAAGTTACTCGCAAATGTTGAACAGGCTCAAACAAGCGTGGAAGTTAAGCCGGAAGGAGCCGGAGGCGCTCAAAGCGCTTGAGGTAATGTCCGATGTTGAACAGATACCGGACGCCGGGGATGAGAGCGCTGTTTTTCTCGGTGAGGGGACGCACGAAGAATTCATTGAGCAGACGCGTATCGATGAGGGTATGGCGCCGTGGTATGAGCGAATTAAAAACTTGATATGAAATACGAACATACGCCACGCCCGGGCATCGAATACCATCCACATATTAGGCAACTTATTGAGACACAAGACAAGCGAGCGGCTGATCGGACAGTTTTCAAGGACAGAGAAAGAGTGGGAGCAGAGCGCGGTGAGATTATAAAGGACGCAAAGAATGTTACGTTGACAGACTTTTGGTGTGAGAAATGTTCTAAAGACTTTAAGGGTGTAGCGGTGAAACAGGAAGAAGTCGATTGGTCACGTAACGGACAGAACATCGCGTTCTATAAGACAAAATGCTTTCAAGGACATTGGTGCATGAGACTGATAACGGACAAGAGTAAGGATGCCTTCTGGTATCGTTCGCGCGCAGTGCATAAGGATCGGGGCTCGCACTATGCAGATATGGTCCAGCCAGGGGAGAGCGGGTTTCAATTACTTTATGGGCGTAAGAATACATAACATATGAGGTTACTTGGCAATAGGGTGTTGGTGTCGAAGATTGAAGATTTGGTTAAGGAGGGATTCACAACGGTCGAGGTGCAGGATAGCTTTGTGTATAAGGGGAAAGTGGAGGTGTCCCCGTTTCCGGAGGGTGATATGCCGTTCAGGGTAGGTGATATTATTTTATTCGCTAAATACTCACCGGACACACAAGAGGTTGATTATAAGGGCACGAAGATGAAGATCGTGCGCGTTGAGGATGTGCTTGCCGTACTATGATAACGACGCGCGCCAGTGTGGAGAGGTTTATAGATGGAAAGGGTTACGATGAGACGCAGGTCCAGGGAATACCGGATGGATTTGCTTTCAAGAAGCCTGATGTCACGATAGGGGGCGTTCTGCATAAGGGTGAGTACATCGTGTTTATGCCATTAAGTGAGGAGGTGAGTATGCGAGCAAAGGATATTACTACGTTAAAAGGAATCTTTAGTACATATGAAAGAAATAATGCAAGGTCCGAGCGCGCGACAAAAGGTGATGGATGGTATCCAGAAGGCAACTGATGCGGTTGCGCCAACGCTCGGGCCAGTAGGAATGACGGCAATGATTGAGTTTCCCGGCCTCGATCCTATAATTGCGGACGACGGGGTGACTATTCTAAAGAGTTTAGAGTTTGGCGACGCATACGAACAGATGGGCCTTCAGATGCTGCGCAAAGCCGCTATCAGAACGAGTGTAGAGGGTGGAGACGGCACTGCTACGACGACAGTCTTGACACGATGTCTTGCAATGGAGGCATTAAAGGAGGTTGAAAATGACTCATCGAAGATTCGCCAAGTGCGTGAACGTCTCGAGATAGGGCTTGCGGAGACGCTCAAAGAGCTTTCAAAGATCAAGCGCGATGTGTCGGAGGACGATATTGAGAAGATAGCGGCAATATCCTCGCTCGATTCCGATGTCGCGAAGCATATAGCGGACGTGATTAAAATGGTCGGTATTGATGGTGTAGTCTCGGTGGAGCGTGGTGCAGAGCTAGGCTACTCACAGGAGGTGGTAAAGGGTGCTCGGTTTGATAAAGGACTTATATCGCCGTTCTTTATCAACGACCATGAGCGCAAGCAGACAGTGCTTGAGGATGCATACATAGTGCTTGTGGACCGAAAGATATCTACAAACGAGCAGATACTACCGCTCTTGCAGTCTATTGGCACGGGGAAGGACATATTATTCATTGCGACAGATGTCGAGGGAGTAGCGCTCGGATCACTCGCACAGAATGCAGTAAATAAGATCGCAGACATCGCGTGCGTACGTAATCCGTATACCGCAAGCCCGTCTAGAGAATTCTTATTTGATATGGCCTCACTAACAGGGGCGACAGTAATCAGCGAAGAGATGGGAATGATGCTTGAAAAGGCGGATATAACGTTATGCGGACGAGCGGATAAGGTGATTGTTACTCGTGATACTACGACTATTATCGGAGGTCGTGGCGACACATTGGAAAGGGTTGTTACTATTCAGATGGAAATTGCCGCAACGACGAGCGAGTATCAGAAAGGTATGCTTGAGGACAGACTCGCTTCACTTACGGGCGGTATCGGCGTCATTCGTGTGGGAGCATACACGGACACGGAGTTCAATACAAAGAAATACAAGTTCGAAAACGGTATCAATGCGACACAAGCCGCTTTGCAGGAGGGGATACTAGCGGGCGGGGGTGTTGCTTTAGTAGATATCGTCCCGCGTGTGGAAGAAAGTATGTTCAAAGTGGCCTTATTCGCACCACTAGAACAGATGGCGAAGAATGCTAACGTTCTCTTAAATGTAGGCAATACTTCTGGTTGGGGTACTGATTTTAAGACTAGAGAAAGGGTCAACATGTTTGATGCCGGTATCATTGATCCTTACAAAGTCACTCGCCTCGCGCTCGAATCAGCGACAGCGATCGCCATGCAAATTGTCGGTATGGAAACGGCCATTGTTACCGTAAAAGAAGATGACAAAACAAGCAAATAAGCAGTATTTCTCGGTGCTTCATTGGATATTGGAGAGGGGCATTGTGAGTGAAAAGGGAGAGCTGTTCGACTATAAAGATCGTGCCTTTTTACTGGATATTTTGACAGACTTTCATCCAGATATAGTTGTCGCAGCGTGTGCACAGGTGGGAAAGTCTATTGTGTTTTCGTTAAAGACACTGTTTGCGGTAAAGCATCTTGGCATGAATGTTATTTATACATTCCCCACAGAGTCCGATACTAACGAATTTGTCTCTTCAAAGTTTAATAAACTTATACAAGCGAATTCACATGAGTTCAGGGGGATGGACTCGGATTCTATAGAAAGAAAGGAGATAAACGGACGATTTATTTTCTTTAAGGGAACTATATCAAAAACAGCCGCTATTTCGACCACAGCTGACTTGCTCGTTCATGACGAAGTGTCCCGGTCGGACCAGCTTGCTATAGAGACCTATAAATCTCGCACTAAAGCAAGCGATTACAAGGGCCGATGGTTATTTAGCAATCCCGGATCAGAGCGCGATGAGCTCGATCTCGCGTGGCAAAAGAGCGACCAAAGGGAGTGGGAGATAACGTGTTCGGAATGTAAGGACCAACACGTCATGGTGTGGCCTGATAGCATTGATAAGGAGAAACGAGTATTTATCTGTCGAAACTGTAGGGCAATCATAAGTGATGAAACCCGACGCCGTGGAAAGTGGGTAGCACAGAATACAGGCTCAAAAATTCATGGATACCACATATCACACTTAATGTTCTTAAAAGTGTCTGCTGATGACATTATCAAAGATTCGGAGGGCGATCCTGCATACTTTAACAACTTCATTCTTGGGAAGACATATTCTCCTGGGGACCTATCAATTTCGAAGTCAACTATCCTTGACATTTGGACACCAAAAGACCTACGAACGGGTAACGTTTTTCTCGGTGTGGACGTGGGGAACATGAAACATTACTCGGTGCGTAGTGAGAAAGGTATCCTTAAAATAGGGCGTTTCACGGAATGGAAGGATTTGGACGATATTATCTCCATCTGGAAGCCGACTGCGGGGGTAATCGATGCTATGCCTGATAATACAGCCGCGAATCATTACGTCTCCACATACCCGTTCATGAAGATGAGTTATTTTCAAGAAAATGCGAACAATCCACAGACAATCGTATGGTGGGGAGAGAATGATAAATACGGCATTGTGTATTCACACCGTGATCGTATTTTGGACCGCATGTTCACTGATATGCTTGAAGCGAAATTCCTTATAGCCGTGTCGACGGACGCGCAGTTTCGAGAATATATCAAGCATTACGAGACGCTTCGACGTGAGAAAGTGGTGAATAGTAAGGGAATAGAGCGATATATCTGGGCGTCTACAACGGGGGTGGACCACTATGTCTTTGCAGACCTGTATAGTTATCTGGCCATGTTGGGATCGGGATCAGGCACGTTCTTCGCCGAAACTACAGCGTCGGATAAGCCGTCGGTATTGGGTGCAGATAATGTATACGACGTTTCCCGTGCGTTTAGCGATAATAATGCGAACTATGCCCCCGAAAATTGAAGTCGCAGTATACATGCCTGATAATGAGGCTCGACAGTTTCTGCTGTTCAAAGAGCATTTTGATGTGTTCATAACGCTTGTTGAAGCTCATGTATTCGAACAGCACAATGCCTCGATCGTACTTAATTTTGACAACAACGGCGTGCTTCAGGTTATCGAAAGGAAGGATAGGTTGTATTCGCGCAGGCACTTGCATGAATAAAAGTGTGTTATAGTTTCTTTACATACATGCCCTATCCAAACCAAGGAGGGCTGTCCCTAAACGGGCAGCTCTTCTTTTTCTATGAAAATTGATATTGCCACATTCGAAGATACAGAACTAAGCCGTCTTGTTGATAATCGATGGGAATCATCGAAAGATATTTGGGACACAATAGAGAAAGTATATAAACAAAATACTGCGATTTATGAGAATAAAGGGGCGTGGCTTGACCTTCTTCCAGAGCGTCGGCGCAACTTTGCAGTTCAGGCGAACAGAATTTTTGTGAATGTAGAGTCAGTGATAAATGCCGTCATTGCTAATCCACCGGGCCTCAATATGATTCCGACGCGCGATGGTGAATTAGCGCAGCAATTTGCGCGACGCCTTGAGAGTTATCTGCGTAAGAAATTCACTGACTTAAACACAAAAGAGACTGTGCGAATGGCTAACCGTAACCTGTATTTTGGACGTCTCTTCGTTATTAAGGCGTTTTGGAATCCAGTCATTGATGATTTTGATTTTCGATCGATAGAGCCGAACAAGGTACGTTTCAGTAAATTTGCTCGTAAGGAGCAGGATTCAGAATTTGCGATTGAAGAGATTGACGACAATCTTTGTGCGTTGTGTCAGCGTTTTCCAACAAAGAAGGATGTTTTGATGAAAAAATACGGGATTACGGACGAAGCAGATTTGTATATCAAGAATCCAGACGTGAAATACAAAGAGTCGTGGATACAGGATTATGTTGTGTTTAAGCTCGAGGATATAGTGCTAGGGAAAATAAAGAATCCGTATTGGGATTGGGAAGGGGTCCTCATCACTGAAGACGAAGAGGAACAGCTTGATAAGACTGATGCGAGTGGAAAGTTTCAGGGACTTGAGGGACCAGCCCGTCGTGATTACTTGCAGGCTATAAAGCTAGACCAAGAGAGTAGAAAAGCATCAATGCAACAAGAGGTAGTGGAGATGCCTGAAGGAGAAATTGAGCCGTCTCAAGGAGCAACGGGTACCGTACAACCACAATCGCCTAAATATAAACCATACTTTTTCAACTATTTTGATGCCCCACGTAAGCCATATATCTTTGCCACGCTTTTCAATAATGAAAATAAGCCTATTGGTCGTACCGACATGATCACGCTTTCTTCGTCTTTGCAACGCGGTATTGATAAGCGCAAGTGTGACATAGACGAGAACGCAGAACTGGTGAACGGTATTCTTAAAGTGGATGCCACAGTGATGAGTAAGGCTGAGGCACAGCGTATTAGATTTGAGACGAAAGGAATTATTTGGGGAAAGAATGTAAAAAATGGTGTTTCCCGTGAAATGGGTACTCCACTCCCACAATTTGTGTTTGAGGACATGGTTGATTCAAGGCAAGAAATTGATAATATAATGGCTGCTACGAGTGCTTTTCGAGGTGTGCGCGAGGGGCAAGAAACAAAGGCCGGACGACTTGCATTGATCCAGCAGTCATTTTTACGGCTTAATGAGCTTGTACAAGTTAACGATTTCGTCGCACAGGAAATGTTTTCATGGGCGCTCCAGCTTGCAAAGACACGCTACACAGAGCCTCACTATGCAAAATGGGTAGGGAAAGAAGGTGCGCGAGAAGTTATTGATCTTATGCAAGACGATCTTGAGAATGGGCTTGAAGCGAAAGTTATCGCTGGCAAGTCACTGCCAATTGATGATGAATTCCGATTCGAACAAGCGCAAGTAGATTTCAAACAAGGGGCTCTAGGACTCACTGATTATCTCGAGGCAGGTAACTATGACGACCCGAAGACAAAAGCACAGAACGCAGTGAAATATCACCTGGCACCAGTTGTGGCAACGGGTATTTCGGAACAAGACGCAGCCGCCTTGAAACCAAAACCGGAAGAGAAGCCCCCGTCGGTGTCGATTGGTTATGCAGATTTGCCACCGGATGCTCAACTTCAACTTCTTGCTAAGATAGGGATACAGGCGAATCCTGCGATACTTATTGCTGAAAAGATGGCTACGCAAAAGCAGGTGCAGGATAAGAGTAATTTGCAGAAGAAATGATCTTTGAGTAGTTTTCTTGGAGAGAGGAGGCAAGACACATATAAAATATAGAGACTTGCCCTTTCTCTCCAGGAAAACCTGGATTAATAGCATAAGCGTCCAAGCAGTCCCAAGAAGTCGAAAGACCAATCAAGGGAATGGCAGACGAAAAAACTATGACTATAGGAGAAAGTGTGGAGGTGGTTCCCAGTGAGGATAATGGTAACGCCCCAGCGGAGGTTGTCGATCCTACACCAAGCGACCCAGCCAAAACGGAAGATGATCCTGCCGCAGTGGATCCGGCCAAATCTGCCGTTGCCGAACCAGAGCTCTTCGAGCTTCCGGACGGGAGAAAGGTTGACGCAGCGACCCTTAGTAAAGAATGGAAAGATAACTTCTATCCGGACTATACTAAGAAATCTCAGGCGCTTGCGGCTAGAGACGACATTAACAACGTAGAAAAAAGTCCGATTGATGACCCTGACTGGCAACCGAAATCTTACTCAGAATTGCTCTCGAAAGCGGCTGATATTGCTGAGCAAAGACAGCTTCAAAAAGAGCAAGAATCGGAAAAAGCGCGCCTTGCGCTTGAAACGGAGGTAGGAAGCCAGCTGGAAGCAGTGAAAAAAACTGATCCTAACGTAAATGAAAATGCTCTATTTCTTCATGCTACAAAGTATGGGTTCCGGGATCTCCGGTTCGCACATCAAAACATGAAAGACATGAGTGAAACGGCGAAGAAAGTCCAGAAACAAACTGCGGCTGATGTCACCAAGCGGGGGGATCCGGTAAGTATCAATCCAGGAGCGTCGGGAACAAAACTCAATCCGAGTGCGTTCGCGAGCGGAGTCGATTATCTCCGTGCGCTCAAAGGTCAGTGATAGGGCTTAAAACACTATGATATTCAACGCAGCAGTCACTACGACAACGAGGGAATTTATTGTCCCTCGTGTGTACGACCAGGTGACGACAGGAACTCCGGGGCTTATGACTTTCTTGCAAAAGAGATTCAATGCCCCAAATGGCGAATGGACGACAGGTACGTCGTACAAATTCGCTATTAAATACCAGGATACCACCAATGGTGGAAATGCCGGTATTGCAGACAGGTTAGACACCGACCGTCAGAACGTCCGTGTACAGGCAAACTTCAATCTCAAGATGACCTATAAACCGGTCGTTGTTGCGATTGCTGAAACGACAGTAAATATGGGGGACGAGCAGATTGTGAATCTTCTCGATACTGAGTTCGATTCTCAAGGACAGTCCTTGATGAACAACTTGGCTCAAAATCTTTACACTGGCAACGGTTCAGGTAATGATTGGGACTCTCTCGCAAACGCGGCATCAGACTCAACATTGTATGCGACATACGGAGATCTCTCACGATCGACGTACTCAGCATTTAGTGGGTACTATCTTGCTTCAACGGGAGCGCTTACGCTTGCGAAACTCGCTACAGCGGACGACGCGGTAACGATTGGTGTTGACTCTCCTGATATGGCCCTCACGACTAAGGCTATCTGGTCAACATATGAGAGCTTGCTCACGCCTACAGTGCGCGCAAACTTCTCGACGGCCGGCTATCCGAAGATGAATGCATGGGGCGGTGTCCCTTCGTCTCCGGGTCAAGGAGCACAGCAAGGTTTCGTGTATCTTACATTCCGTGGCACTCCGATTGCAAAAGATGAACAAGTCCCATCGGGCAAATTCTTCTTTGTAAACACAAAGGGCTTCGGATTCGTAGGATTCAATTACGAGGACGAAAACATCATCACTGCGAACTTTAAGCAGACTACTGATGCGGTTCCGTCCGGCGTACCTGGCAACGTTAAGTCAACACGCGGATTCCAGTTCAGGAAGTTGATGAGCCCCGTAGACCAGCTCACAAAAGTGGGGTATCTGATTTATGCAGGTAACTTCCTCGCTGTTGAACCACGTCTGAACGGTACGCTTGCAGGAACGTCGTAAGTAGCCCACCTCCTTCTACCGTGAGTTAATGACTACACGAGAAGGTTAAATTACAAAAACTGATAGAGTAGGAATGGATGGAAGTGTAGAATTGCCGCCCAGAATTGCTAGGGGCGCGTGTAAGCACCTCATATTCTTTCTTTGAAAGATTTTCCAGACCTTCGTTATCAGATAAATAATGGCATCACTTTATGCCACGTTCACTTTCCTAGAAAGAGAGCGGAAGAGAAACGGCTAGTTCCTTTTTTGGAATTAGTGTCAGTATCAAAAGACTAACTTGGCTTTAGGAACGAAAAGAATTGAGGATTTCGTGCCAGTTGTGAAGTACAACGAAGGTATTTATACCGAGTTGGCTTTTACTGTCGCGACAGGGGCGGTAGTAACACTACCGTCGACAACGACAATTGGGGGATCGGCAGTTGTTGCTCTTGGTAACATTACATCATCCTCGACAACAGCAGCAGCATTCACAGTCACGAACTCTGGTATCTTCACAGGTGCAAGTGTTACTTCTGTGGTGGCAAATAGTGCAACAACGGGAACAGTATCTCTTATCACAGCGAATGGTTTAACTTCTGGTCACGTGCTTTCGCTTGTGTCCACAGGTACCATTGTAACGACAGGAGATGTGCTCTCTGTTGCGGCGAACACGGCGACTACCTCAACAGGTATTGTACGTGTTAGTGCGACAGGACTCACTGAAGGATTCGCCATGGTGATTACTTCTGGGGGTGCAAATCTTACGACTGGTGGAGCGCTTAACATCAGTAATGGAGCTTCCACAGCAGGTGTGGCAGTTGTTATTGCCTCAACGGGGGTGATGACTACAACAGCGGGATTGCTCACGCTTACGGGGAATAGCGCAACAACTGCTGCGGGACTTCTTCGTGTAAACGGGAACGGTCTGACGACTGGAAATGCAGTGGTGGTAACTTCCTCAGGTGTGATAGCGACGACAGGATCTCTTGTATCTCTAGTTACTACGGGAATGACTACAGGTTCTATGTTGAATCTGTCGCATACGACCGCAGCAATCGCTTCAGGTGGCTCTCTACTTCGCCTAACCTCAACATCGATAGATACTGGTACAACTACCGGCACTCTTCTTGATCTTGCGGCGACAGCGACAGTGGTGGGGACGTTGGTAAAACTTACGTCTGCGTCTCTGACAAGTGGTAAAGGACTCGTCTTTACGCTCGCCGGTCTTACGACAGGCGCGGCTATCGACACGACAGGCATCGCAGCTACCAAACAAAACTTCAATATGAATAGTACAACTGGATCAACAGCTGCTCCGCAGACGAATGCTCCAATTGGATTCTTCAAGATTGGAATTGGTGGTACAGACCAATGGGTTCCTTACTATGATGCTTCATAGTATGGAGGAAGTTAAACCGCATATGGTGAAGCAGACGATAACCTTCTCCGATGGCACTGAGACAGTGATAAACTATCGGGGAGTGGTCGTCGACGGGGTATTAACAGAAGATAATCCAACACCTATGGTTGAAGAAAACGAAGAGAAGAAGGTGGAGGTTGAAGAAAAGGTTGAACCGGAAGAAGAGAAAACTGAGTAATTAAAAAGGATTGCTAATCCAAATAGCCGGAGATGCAGAGTCAAAGGCTGAAAAAAACAACTATGAACACCGTAACTTTCCAGAACGTCTATCAGACAATCACCGCGCGCGGCGAGTTTAAGCTCGGCGAACGAGGCATGACGCCAGATGGACGTGAGTGGACATTCGTTAGTAATGGATCGACCATAGTGAATGGGAACATTGTCGTTCCTGCTGCTGTTGTCGATACCGATCTTTGGTCGTCCTCAACGGACAATCAAAGCCGTATCGTGTACGTAAACCGTGCCGCTAATTCGCTCACTGTGGGCGAGTATGAGGATGCTATCGGATACGTGAATGAGGGCACAGGTGCGGGACAGACGTTTAAGATTCGTACGAACAGTGCGACTCAGTTGACGCTCTATCCTGAAACCGCTCTCGTAACCGCGCTTGCTGTCGTTGATTCTGACTTGATGTACATTGGTATGTCGAAAGTCGTTATCGCAGCAGTAACTTCCAAAGTTCAAATGACGCAAGGAGCCTTCCAGGTTGCTGCGGTATCTGGTGACTTTGGTTGGATACTCGTGAACGGTGATGGCCGTGCCGTTACCGGCGAGGCGCTCACTATCGGCGGAGGCTTCAACTCCGGCGATGACACTACGGGGCAAGTAGTGAAGAATATTGCGACTGAATCCGCTATTACTGCTCAGCCTCTTGGCTATGCCATCATGGCGGGCGCCACTGACCAAGCGGTGCTTGTTCGGTACAATATTCGGTAGTAGGTCGTCTTTGCAGAAAACCCTAGTTTTCTGCAAGACACGGCTTAAAAACCGTCCAGGGAATGACAAAGCTCTGGTTATTAATTAAGGGAAAAAACTATGCCACCAGCAACAGTTTCGAACCCTAATGACTTCAAAGTCGTCAAGTTTACGAACCGAAACGATTTTGGATTCACACCTGAAATGGGCTGCATGTACGATGGCCGCCCCATCTTTGGAATTACAGGTGCTCCCGGCATTAACGGCGAGGAGAGTATCGTGCTGCCGTATCATATCGCGCAGCGTTTAGCCACTAATCTCGCTAAGATAGTCCAGTTGAGGCGAGCTCCCACAGTGGACCAGGCCGGAATTCCAACAGGAGTTCCCCTATGGTCTATTGAGGACTTGGAGCAACTGAAACAGTCCTACCTTGAGGAGATGTATTCTGAGACGAAGCCGGTAGCCGTATCCGAAACGGATAGGCTGTTCGCGAAGGTTGAGGAATATAAAAAGATGGTGGACCAGTTGATGGAGAAAGGGGCGGAGTCTCTGGTTATTGAAGGATCGATCGTTGACTCTCCGGTAGATCCGCTTCAAACAACGGATTCTGTCAGTGGTCAAATTCCTGTTTTCGCAGACAAACAAGATGTGATTGCGGCGTTAGAGACGCGCGGCATTCCACATGACAAACGCCTTGGAAAAGATAAGTTAGAGGCTCTTTTGAAATAGAGCACTCCCTCTCGCAAAGACGTGAAAAAGTGTGCAAGCCACTACAGGGATTATGGAAGAAATAGAAGTAGATAAAGCGAGGATGGACGCGCTGCGTTCGCTCTCCGATACGAATATGGCCATTTCTCACGCACGAGAATCGCTCCAAACCCTTGAGAAAAATGAGACGGAATACCTCTTGGAAAGAGAGAAAAAGGTCGTTCTTAGGGTTGAAAACGCGTTTAAGGATAGTTCTGCTTTAATAGAACAGACGGTAAAAAACTATGAAATGGTCAAAGATTTTGCAGGCGTGGTTATCCAGTCTTCGGAACAAATCCAGAAGGCAATTGGTAGCATTAAAGAACACTCCAAGCTCCACGACGAGAGGACGGCAGCGTGGGAAGCGAGATGTACACAACAGGAAGAAGATGTCGCAAACGAAAAGAAGGTGATACAATCACAGGTAATACTACTGAACTCCGAAAAGGAGGGTATAGAAGCGGCAAAAAGACTCCTTGTGGCGCATGAGAGGAAATTAACAGACGAACGCGGGACGCTTGAAAGAGCGATTAAGCGGCTAAGGGAAGGAAGGATTTAATATGATAACGAAAACTTTTACTCCGATAGATGCCAACTATAAACCTATTGCGGGAGCCAACCAAGCAGGGAATGCGCTTGCTGTTACCTATGACGCTACAATTTCTAGCGCTACTTCAATCTCGCTCAACGCGTCAACAACATCTTTTGAAGTGAGCGCTTTCACACAATCCGTTCTACTTCGATATGCAGCAAGCGTTTCCACGACTGTATTTGATGCAGTTATTCCGGCGAATACTTCAAGGGTCTTTATTAAACCTGAAGCGGTAACGGTGATCAGTGTTATAGAGGCTGCGGCGACAGGCGCAGTTGCGGTGATTGAATATTGACATGTCTCGAAGCCTTAAAATGACAAAAGATTGTGATTGGTGTAAAAAAATAATTCTAACTGTATGACAGAACAAGCCGTTCGCGATCAGAACTTTGTACCCGGTAAGCTGGCAGTTTTGAATACTGATACCGTGCAAGGCACGAACAAAGTGCGTATTAGAATAAACGAAACTAGTGGTGGAATGGCGGTAGATGAAGTGGGTACAATTTCTTTTACTATGATTCCAATAGGTTCTAAAGATGAAAACTATGTAAATTGCATGATGTGGGTTGGGAGTGATGGTCTTACATATCCGTGGGTTTCTAATTCCGATGGGGAAGTCCTCATTGATAGATAATATGTCCGAGCAAGCTTCGCGCGATCAAAATTTTGTAACATCAATGCTTTTCGTCGGAACCGATGGAGGCACGTATAATGTTCATGGAGATCAATCAACAGGACGATTATTTGTTGATGTCGCGGGAGGGTCTGGAACAGTAACAAGTGTGTCGGTTGTAAGCGCTAACGGCTTTGCCGGTACAGTAGCTACATCTACGACTACTCCGGCTATTACTCTTTCAACGACTATCAATGCTCCTGTTCTTGCGGGAAATGGTACGGCTATTACCGCTGCGACTACAACAGGAAGTACATCAACCGTGGTGTTACAAACATCTCCCACCCTTATAACCCCTGTACTCGGTGTTGCTACAGCAACCTCAATAAACGGACTTACGATCACAACGACAACAGGAACGCTCACGCTCGCAAGTGGCTCGACACTGGTAACGTCTGGTGTAAATAGCATCACACTCACATCTACCGGAGCTACAAACGTCACGCTTCCTACCACGGGTACTTTAATGGCGAACCCTATGACAACCGGCGGCGATGTGCTTTATGGTGGTGCTTCTGGCGTCGCTACCCGTCTTGCGAATGGAAGCGTAGGGCAAGTTCTTACTTCTGGTGGAACTACGGTTGCCCCTACGTGGGAAACCCCTTCTTCAAGCGTTCCTACCACTATCACTGTGGCAAACGAAGCGACTGACACTTCGTGCTTTGTAGGATTCTTTACTGACGCGACTGGCAACCTCGGTCCTAAAACAAATGCGAACCTCACTTTCAACTCAAGCACTGGGGTGCTTACACTCGTTGCTCCTGTCCTTGGAACACCAACATCGGGACTTGCCACCAATCTCACTGGACTTCCCCTCTCGACTGGAGTAACTGGGGTGCTTCCTGTAGCGAATGGTGGTACGAATGCTTCTAGCGCATCGATTACAGCGTTCAATAATATCACAGGCTATACCGCAGCTGGTGCGACAGGCACCACCTCCACAAACCTTGTGTTTAGTACGTCTCCAACACTTACAACCCCCATACTCGGAGTAGCTTCAGCGACCTCTCTTGCCACATCTGCCGCATCTCCATTACTTTTGACGAACGGACAACTCGTTACTATCGCACTTACTTCTCAAACAGTCGGCGTAACGACTCTTACCATTCCAGACTTTGCCAACGTAGTAGACGAGTTCACCTTCAAAACAAAATCACAAACAATGAGCAACAAAACATTCGTTGCTCCGGCACTTGGAACACCGGCGAGCGGTACGGTAACAAATCTTACGGGGACAGCTTCAATTAACATCAACGGAACAGTAGGAGCGACAACCCCAGCCACCGGCGTGTTTACAACTCTCGTGGCAGGATCAACCACATCTCTTCTTCTTGGTACAGCAGGCACGGCAGTGGGGAATGTTGGGTTTAGAAATGCCACTTCAGGTACGATAACTGTTGAACCTCCTACGGGAGCGCTTGGCACGGTAACACTCACTCTTCCAGCGGTAACGGACACTGTAGCGGCGATTGCAGCGACTCAAACCTTCACCAATAAGCGCATTACTCCACGTATTCTTTCTGCCGCCTCATATACTACAAATACGGGCACTTCCATCGCAGGCGATACACAGGACATGTTCATTGTCACCGCGCAGACAGGGGCATTGAAATTTGAGAATCCTACAGGCACGCCAGTAGACGGTCAGAAACTGATTATCACCGTAGCTTCTTCAACAACAGCAGCAAGAGCATTGACTTATGGGACTCTTTACGGAGCAACAACTGTGGCACTCCCTACGACTACTGCGGCAACGACAGTAACGCTCTCAATCGGATTCATCTACAGTACGAGTAAGACGCTATGGCAATGTGTAGCGTCAGCTTGAACAATATGACCACAAAACACATCACACTTAGTCGGGAAGATTTCATCGGTCAGAATGCTTGATATATGGCAACAGTAAAGGCATTAGTCATAGCTGGTGGTGGAGGAGGAGGAAAAGACATTAATGCTGGTGTTGGTTCTGCTGCTGGTGGAGCAGGTGGGTATTTGTATGAAGCTGCTCATACTGTAACTGCACAAGGTTATACGATAACGGTCGGTGCTGGAGGAGCAACGCAAACGTCAACGAACACAGTTGGTAATGATGGTAATACATCTTCCTTCGACACAATGTCTTCTACAGGCGGTGGTGGTGGTGGAGCACGAAATGCTCCAAATGGACGTGCTGGCGGCTCTGGTGGGGGTGGGAACTATAATGGGGGGACTGGTGGTACAGGCTCACAAGGAAATCAAGGAGGAGCGGCAGGAACTAGTGGAAATCTTGCTGGTGGCGGGGGTGGCGGCGCAGTGGCAGCAGGAAATCAAGGCATTGCCCAAAGTAACGGAAATGGAGGCACTGGAACCGCTAACTCCATTACTGGAAGTTCCGTTACCCGTGCAGGAGGAGGTGGTGGTGGAGCTTATTCTACCGACGTAGCGGGCGTAGGCGGCACTGGTGGAGGCGGAAATGGTGCGAATAACGATGGAAATGGCAGTGCAGGCACTGCTAACACTGGTGGCGGTGGAGGAGGTGGAGGCAATGGATCAATAGCAGGAAATGGAGGAGCTGGAGGTTCTGGTGTAGTAATTTTTGCTTATGCTACAAATGGAAGTGACGGAGTCTCAGACTCTTCGACAGGTGGAACAATAACAACTTCGGGTGGAGATACTATCCACACTTTTAATTCAAGTGGAACCTTTACTGTTGTTCTTGCAACCGCAACCGTAAACAGCAACTTCTTAATGTTCATGTAAACAGTTATGATCGGGTCAAAAGTATTTGAAATGACGGCGGAAGACATCTTGAAAGGGATGTCGAGCTCTGATTCCATAACTGATGGAGGATTCTCTCCTCTTTCTGAAGGTATCAATGTGACCAAGATACCGGGGGCCTTCTACTTCTCAGCTGAGAAAGTGGACCAAACGGATGAACTTACTGACGATCTCATCGCTTCATGTGAAGATGGGACTCTAGGCACTACCCTCGATAGAGTTTTTGTCGATGATGCGGGGCACTATTATACCTTCAATGGGACTCTTCTTGACCTTATTGCTACCGACGCAACGAATCCCACAAAATACTCGAAGGGGCTTGCGCAGATGGTTTCATATGGGCTTGATGGATCGGAGGCAATCATTTTTACCACGAACTCTAAGTGTCTCACGCAACTTAAAATGAACGGAGATGCTCTCAATGCAACATTTCATGAGTGGATATTTAATGGTTCGACGGCCGTTCTAACCGCTCCGCACCCTGCTATAGTATTTGAGAATAATGCGTATTACGGTGACGGGAATCTTCTAAAACGTCAGACATCTGGCTCTTCAGTGCCTGTGACTATAACCACACTACCGACGGAGCAAATCATAACCGCCTTTGGAATTGACCCAGGCACGGGGAGATTGCTTGTTTCCGTGGTGAATGGAGTGAACGCATCGGACACTAAATCACGCACCTGTCGCGTAGGGTATCACGATGGTTTCTCTAACAAGTTTTCAAAGGTCATTATCGTTGACGATATGATTACGGCCTTCTATCCCGTCGGATCGGTCATGTACATCGGTTATGGCACAAACTTGGGAATATGGAACGGAGCCGGTATTCAATTTCTTCGGGCGCTTAATGTGAGTCTGACTAGCACTAAACTTCCCTATAGGGATAACTTCACTAATATTGACGACACGCTCTATGTAGTAGAAGGTAATAAGATTCTTGCATACGGGCCGGTAATTGGTAAGGCGGGACATATTTTCTACTACGCCTTCGTAAATAAGGACGCGGATCTAGTTGCAAACGATTTGACTCTTATATGCAACTTAGGGTCGGGACTATTGGGCTTTGGTTGGGTAGACCAAAGCGCGGTAGAAAAGTTTTCAACGCTTGATGTAAATAGCGTGGCAACACTTACGAACAACAATGTAAAGTTTTATAGTAATGAATACTCCTTCGAGGAGAACATTACTTTCAATGCATTAGTGATTGAATACGCGGCGGCATTACCAACATCTTCTGATTACGCTGACATAAATATTATTGCAATCGAAAATAATAGCACTCTTGGATACGGAATCCTTGCATCAAAGCAGATAGCTATCGGGGCGACGAATATCGTTTCCAATGTATACGAAACTTCATATAACTTCCCTACGATAACGACACGCTCTTTACAGTGTCTTTTTAATGCTTCTCAACAAGTAGCAATAAAGAGGATTTCATTCTTCATAAATCAATATGATTGATAAAGAAACACAACAGTACATAGACGAAAAAATCCGTAGTCATATTCATGATGGTAATTACGCTTTGCGCGTTAACTTTCCTGACCTCTTCTTGTATACGTTTCCTCTCGAAGTCCATTCGGCGACCATAGCTACAACAGGTGTTACATCTATGTATTTCATAGCTCCATACGATATGTCGATTGTGTCTCTTTATTTCGCAGGAGGGCAGGGATTGGTAACGTCAGATACGAATTATATTACCTGGACAATGACGAATCTTGGCTTAGATGCTAACGGAGCTGCTATATCTATCGCAATGCTAGCAACTACACCAGCTGGGATAAATACTACGAAAACCACAGGAGGTACCGCTATTCTATCCGAGCAATCCCGGCAACTTACCCTGTCAGGAACCGCGAATAATCTCCAGGTATATCGAGGGCAGGTGATATTGATTACGGCTACCGTAACGGGAACACTGGCAAATACCGTTGTATTCCCCGTATATATGATAGTATTTCAGTAAACATTTATGCTTTCCTATTCTCAAAGTGTCTCGACTCTCCAGCAAATGACGAAAGTCCCCACTTCGGATACGACGAATACCGCTACTCTGGTTCAGTTTTGGAACGACTCAATACGCACCATCTGTGCCATTAATGGTGGAAAGTGGCCGTTTTTAGAGACGGAAGAAACGGTATCAACAGTAGCAAGTCAGGAATATGTTGAGCTACCAAATAACATTCGTAAAGTGATTTCGTACCGCTATACGGATGGAACGAACCCTCTTACAGATTCGACATTTTTACCTAAGATGGTGTTTGATCCCCTGGCTTGGGAGACGATCCTCGCCGGGCGTCTTGGTACAAGTAATTGGCCGTGGTATGCCTATCAAAGAGGTAGCCGTCTCTATTTTCAGCCAATTCCTGCCTCAACAGGAAATGTGGTTACGGTCCGCGGACGCTTGAATGTGTCTGACCTTTCTATCGCAGATTACACGACAGGGAACGTATTGACGGCAACCCCAACAAGTACCGCAATCGTCGGCACGGAAACGATGTGGGCCACGTCTATGGCGAATCGATGGATACGCATAACACAAAGCGATACTGCAAAGAAAGGAGACGGAGCATGGTATCAGATTGCGTCAGTTGGAAGCACAACGACTCTCACGCTCAAAAAGCCGTATCAAGGGACAGCGATAGACGAGGGTACTGCT
>Ga0209702_10004360_pt1 | contig 20630 bp, 16 predicted proteins | sample FRY01_FD_187210 | JGI IMG/M metagenome (GOLD analysis project Ga0209702, IMG submission 187210) | Freshwater microbial communities from Lake Fryxell liftoff mats and glacier meltwater in Antarctica - FRY-01 (SPAdes) (version 2) | ecosystem: Environmental > Aquatic > Freshwater > Ice > Glacier... | reverse complement strand
AACCATTTGAATCTATCAAAGCTGCAGTAACAGCCTGTACAACTAAGCTAACGGCTGAGGAGGTATCCGCACAGCCTGAGGCATTGTAGGCAATAGATTTATAACTGCCAGTTATAAAAACATCCAAAAATGCAGCTGTGGCACCAGCTACCAGACTATCTTCCCGGAGCCAAGCATAAGACGCTCCCCCAGTGGCGGTAAATCGACTGCTGTCACCCGCGCAAATGGTGTCCTGGGTACTCGTTAAACCTGCAGCCGGATGCGGTAACACAGAAATCAGCACCACTTGAGAGGAGTCAACACAGCTAGCTGTCCGCACTCATCACTGCCAAACGGTATTGTCCTGCTATATGAACGGTAGTAAATGAGTCGGTTTGGCCAGCCAATGCAACGCCATCGCGAAGCCACTGGAACTGATAGCCCCCCGCACTGTAAAGCCTAACGGAGTCGCCAACACAAAAGGTAGTGTCTCCGTCAATACTTAACTGTTTGTTTGGAAGCGGGAAAACAGTAACCTCGATGGCATCTGCGGTATCGAGACAAGCAAATTCGTTGGTGACTGTCGCATGGTAGCTTCCTGCCTCCCACACCACATAAAATGAATCTGTCTGATTACTAATTAAAGTGTCGTTTTTATACCATTGATAACTTACGCCACCGCCAGTTATCAAAGTCACACTGTTGTACCTACAAAACTCAACCGCACTCAAGGGCCTAATAACCGGCCGCGGGTACACATAAATTACCGTAGAAGTGGTGTCGCTGCTGCAGCCATCCATTTCGGTGATTAATCGGTAAATACCGCCATTCGCAAAGGCGGCCTGCGGAATCACGGGATTTTGGTTGGTGCTGCTGAAGCCATTCGGACCGATCCAACGGTAGGTAACGTCCAACACGGTAGCTGCAAAAAGGCGAATGGTGTCGCCGTGACAATAATCAGGACCATCGTTCGTAGCCAGCGCTTCAGTCGGTCTGGGTTTGATTAGTATATTGATTGAGTCCAGCCGACTGATACAGTTATCAACGGTTGCAGTAACTGTGTACAGCCCAGTATCCGCAAAAGTTACCTGAGTAAAGTTAATTACCCGAGCGCTGCTAGTAAAGCCATTTGGCCCTGTCCAGCTATAGGTCGCTTTAAATATGGAATCTGCTTGGACGAAAACGGCTGACGCTTGGCAGGCGGGAGCCTCCACCGTACTGTTGCTAGAAGCTTTTACATTCACTTGTGCAAATCCCGAAAAATACCCGTACCGGCAACCCGTGGAGGCTCCTCCGTTGATAATACCTAAGTGAAAATTACCACTGCTATTGGCCAAAATATAACCTGTCGAAAGGTTGAAATCAGAAGTATCGTTGAGAGGACGAAAAATGCGCGCATACGACCAGTCGTTGTTGGTGCCAGGCACTGTTTTAAAGGGGATGGCAAAAGGAACGTTGTTTAGTGAAAATGAATTTATGTGCACCGTACGGGTGGTGACGGTAATGCCGAATTGCTCGGCAGTAGACCGCCGAAAACCAACCAAAGAGGAGCCCGTACAGCTGATGGCTGGAATTACGGCCATCCCCGTTTCGCAACCAAAGCCACTGATGTGTATCACGTACACCGGTTTATTGGTCAAAATGTGGGTCACTGCATCATTATTTCCCATGCGTCTGTGGTAGGTTTGGCCAGCGTTTAGGGTAGTAACGGCCGTGCCGCTGCCATCTAAATAAATGCTGGTGCCAGCCTCAACCGCCATGACAATCACACGCTCAGTACGCGCATTTGCACTGTTGGGATGAACAGTCAAAAAGCCCCTTTGTACGATGAATTCCCTGCCTAAAGCACTTATCGGAACCAGCTGATCTCCCAACAAGTCCCTGCAGCTTCCCGAATAAATATCTCCACCTTGTACTGAATCATCAATTACGGTGATGGCAATGGGTTTATTCGCTGTAACAGTGGAGCCTGTAAGTTTAGCGCCAGTGCCGGTGCCTGCGGCGCGGCAAGAAAATGTTTCGCCCTTGTTTAGGTTGATGGTAAAAGCCACATTGGCGAGCCTGCCTCCCTCAAGCGCTTGGGTAGGGGTGATGGTGATGGTAGTATTGTTCTCCGTGGCTACAAGGTCGAAGGCGTTTCTGCCATTGCCGTTGGTCATGAAATTTTGGCCGGGAATCATGAAGCTGGTCCCCAAAGCTGTTTTTCCTTTGAGGGAAAAGATGTCAGGGTTGTTATTCGCGTTGATTTCATAATAAGCGGTAATGGCGGCATCAGACGATATCAAAAGACCTTTCTGTGCAACCGCGTCAGGCGTCACATTCTCCAAAGCATTGATGTAGCTGGTTAAGTCAATGCTTGAAATACCATTGGCAGCAACGTTGACTTGAATGGGGACAAAGGCTGGAGTTGCGGGCTGACTGATGATTACTTGCGCGGGAGCACCTTGGGAGGTAAATCGTAAAAAAATGGGTCTGTCGTCATGCAACTCCGCTACTTCAGGTACTGCAAACCAAAAGGTGGTATCTGTTTGTGCGGAAGCTTGAAACGTAAAAATTTGGATCAGCGAAAGCAATGCCACCAAAAAGGGCAGTACTTGCTTTCGTATCTTATATTTTTTCTTTTCCACCTATCTCCAAATAGCTATTTGTGTGCTACATTTATTCAATTTTCTCTGTTTGCAAGATCAGAATGATTGCAATTAGAACCGTTGCACCCTTTTTGGAAAAAGTTGCGACATTCACAGAAATTGGATTTAGAAAAGTTATTCAGACCATGGCATTCCAATTGCTGGAATTAAGTGCAATATAAATATTATGCCATTATTTAAATGTGTAGAAAAGTTTATTTTTTCCACACAAACAACAAGTATGTTGTGCTTCGTAAGTTTTTGAGCTTTGTTCTAAATGTATCGGTATTTGGTGACGAAGTTTGTTGCCATGTGCAGGAGACAAGGCCCCTGCGAAGGATGCATTTTGGCAGAAATAGCTGCCACTTTTGTCAGGTTTAAGGGAGTGCCAAGGAAAAGCTGTCAGCAATTCTGCCGCAAACCAAGCTTGGCACAAAACATGAGTATATTGCTGAACCAATAAAAACATAAACTCAAAACAATATGTCAGTAAAAATTCAACCGATTGCGGATCGTGTGCTAGTAGAAGCCGCTGCTGCAGAAGAAAAAACTGCGGGTGGTATCATCATCCCCGACACTGCTAAAGAAAAGCCCCAGCGCGGCAAAGTGATCGCTGTCGGTAAAGGCAAAGTCGATGAGCCGATGACCGTAAAGCCCGGTCAAAATATTCTATACGGCAAATATGCAGGTACCGAAATCAACATCGAGGGCAACGACTACCTGATTATGCGTGAATCAGATATCCTCGCAATTATTGACTAATTCCCAACCCCTATAACGAACATAAAAACATGGCAAGTAAAAATATTCATTTCGATACCGAAGCGCGTGAAGCCCTCAAAAGAGGTGTGGACGCTTTAGCAAATGCTGTTAAAGTAACATTAGGTCCAAAAGGACGCAATGTAGTGATTGATAAGAAATACGGTTCACCCATCATGACCAAAGATGGCGTAACTGTAGCCCGCGAAATTGAGTTGAAAGATCCCGTTGAAAACATGGGCGCGCAACTTGTAAAAGAAGTGGCTTCTAAAACGGCAGACCAAGCAGGTGATGGTACAACTACCGCTACCGTATTGGCCCAAGCCATTGTAAAAGCAGGTATGAAAAACGTAGCAGCTGGTGCCAATCCAATGGATTTGAAGCGCGGCATCGACAAGGCGGTCATTTCTGCCGTGAAGTCCCTACGCAGCCTGAGCATGGAAGTTGGCGACGATTTTTCGAAAATCGAACAAATCGCAACCATCTCTGCCAACAGCGACGCCGTAATTGGCAAACTCATCGCTGACGCCATGAAGCGTGTAACCAAAGAAGGCGTGATCACGGTAGAAGAAGCCAAATCAACCGATACTTATGTGGACGTTGTGGAAGGCATGCAGTTCGATCGCGGTTACGTATCACCATATTTTGTTACCAATGCAGACAAAATGGAAACGGAACTCGAAAATCCTTACGTCTTGATCTACGATAAAAAGATCTCTGCGATGAAAGATTTACTTCCGGTGCTAGAGAAAGTGGTTCAGAGCGGTCGTCCTTTGCTCATAATCGCTGAAGATGTTGATGGAGAAGCGTTAGCCACCTTGGTGGTAAATAAGATCCGCGGTTCTTTAAAAATTGCTGCGGTGAAGGCCCCAGGCTTCGGCGATCGTCGCAAGGCCATGTTGGAAGACATCGCCATCCTTACTGGCGGTACGCTTATCAGCGAAGAGCGTGGTTATAAATTAGATGCAGCTGACCTTACTTACTTGGGCCGCGCTGAAAAAATAACCATCGATAAAGACAATACAACCATTGTAAATGGTGCTGGCAATAGCGAAGACATCAAAGCCCGCGTAGGACAAATCAAAGCACAAATTGAAAGCACAACCAGTGATTACGACCGTGAAAAGTTGCAAGAGCGTTTGGCTAAATTGGCCGGCGGTGTAGCTGTACTTTACGTAGGTGCCGCTTCAGAGGTGGAAATGAAAGAGAAAAAAGACCGCATCGACGACGCTTTACACGCAACGCGTGCAGCTGTTGAAGAAGGCATAGTTCCTGGCGGCGGTGTGGCCTTCATTCGTGCCATCAAAGCCCTTGACCGTGTTTCAACTGTTAATGCTGACGAAAAAACAGGCGTCGCCATCGTGAAGCGCGCTTTGGAAGAGCCTCTGCGTCAAATCGCTGAAAATGGCGGTGTAGACGGTTCTATCGTCGTTCAAAAAGTGAAAGAAGGCAATGGCAACTTCGGCTACAATGCGCGCCTAGACAAATACCAAAATTTGTTGGTCGCAGGAGTAATCGACCCAACCAAAGTGGCTCGCGTTGCGTTAGAGAACGCTGCCTCTATTGCTGGCATGTTGCTCACTACAGAATGTGTGATTTCTGAAGAGCCGCAAAACGAACCAGCCCCTGCTATGCCAGGCGGCGGCATGGGCGGCATGATGTAAACTGAGTTTATTTCAGTAGTAAGGAAGCCTCGGATAATTTGTCCGAGGCTTTTTGTTTTATTAGCACAAATATTTTATCCCAATTATAGGCGAAAGAACCGGCCAAAGGAGCCAGGCACGTGCTGCTACAAGCTGCGATTCATGGTCACCTTGCTTCCTGCTTATTTAGATTAAATTTAAACAAGTAAGTTTGTCGCCATTCATTTCAATCCTACTTGCTAACTGGGCTGTCTACGCTTAATTTTGCGTAGTTCTAAAATATTGCTATTCCGCAGATGAATAAGTTTACTACACTTTTACGATCTTCCCTCGGACGTAAATTGATGATGGCGCTGACCGGACTCTTCCTCATTTTATTCTTGGTGGTACACCTCATTGGCAACCTGCAACTGCTAGCTGGCGACGGAGGAGAAGCTTTTAACCGCTATTCCTACTTTATGGCGCACAACGGACTCATTCAGTTGGTGTCGAAACTCAATTTTGCCTTCATTGTGCTACATGTTATTTACAGCATCTGGCTCACCCGCACCAATGCAGCGGCACGGCCTATTGCCTACGGTGGTAAGCCTAAAAATGTGCAGTCAAGTTGGAACAGCCGCAACATGGGCATCCTCGGAACACTCATATTGTTGTTTTTAATTGTACACCTCAAGACTTTTTGGTTCGAATTTAAGTTCGGAACAGGGCTACCCATGATCGATGCAGGCACGTATGCAGGTTTGGATATGGAGATTTTGGATGCCTACACGTTGGTCGCTACGGCTTTCAGTTCCTTCCCATACCTGCTCATATATGTGTCGGGCATGTCGGTCTTGGCTTTCCACCTATACCACGGCTTCCAAAGCGCGTTTCAAACTTTGGGACTAGGTTTTAGCAGTTATAAAAAACTCATTGAAGTCATTGGTGTTATATATGCTATCATCGTGCCGTTGCTTTTCGCAATAATCCCGGTGGTCTTGTATCTTCAACACGCTTAAAATTAATAAAGCATGAAGCTCGACTCTAAAATACCTTCAGGTCCAATTACAGATAAATGGACCACGTTTCGATCAACCGTACGACTCGTTAGTCCAGCCAACAAACGTAAACTCGACATCATTGTGGTGGGTACTGGTTTGGCTGGTGCTTCTGCGGCTGCCTCTTTGGCAGAATTGGGATACAAGGTGAAGGCCCTTTGTTTTCAGGACAGTCCCCGCCGCGCACACTCTATTGCTGCCCAAGGCGGTATCAATGCAGCTAAAAACTACCAAAATGATGGTGATAGCACCTATCGTTTGTTTTATGATACCGTAAAAGGAGGTGATTACCGGGCGCGTGAAGCCAATGTATATCGTTTAGCAGAAGTGAGTGCCAGTATTATCGACCAATGTGTAGCGCAAGGGGTTCCTTTTGCCCGCGATTATGGTGGCTTGCTCGACAACCGTTCGTTTGGTGGTACGCAAGTATCGCGTACGTTTTATGCACGCGGGCAAACCGGACAGCAGTTGTTGCTCGGCGCCTATTCTTCCCTCAACCGCCAAGTAGAAAAAGGCCAAGTAGAAATGCTTGCGCGCCACGAAATGGTAGAGGTGGTAATGATCGACGGCAAAGCCCGTGGCATCATTGCCCGAAACTTAATTACAGGTGAATTGGAGCGCCACAGCGCGCATGCCGTGGTAATTGCTAGCGGAGGTTACGGAAACGTATTTTACCTCTCCACCAACGCCATGGGTTCCAACGTAACGGCAGCTTGGAAAGCGCACAAACAAGGCGCTTATTTCGGCAATCCGTGTTTCACACAAATACACCCAACCTGTTTGCCGCAAACCGGCGAGTACCAATCTAAGCTCACGCTGATGTCGGAGTCGTTGCGTAACGACGGTCGTGTTTGGGTGCCCAAGCACAGCACCGACGCCCAAGCCATCCGCGAGGGTACAAAAGTAGCTGCCGATTTGCCGGAAGAGGCCCGCGATTATTACCTCGAGCGCAAGTATCCTGCTTATGGTAACCTCGTCCCCCGCGACGTAGCTTCCCGTGCCTCTAAGGACGTATGTGACGAAGGTCGTGGCGTAGCGCCAACAGGATTGGCCGTATTCCTCGATTTCCGCGATGCTATCAACCGCATGGGTGAAGAAGTAATTAGCGCGCGCTATGGTAACCTCTTTGAGATGTATGAGAAGATTACCGGCGACAATCCCTACAAAACACCTATGAAAATTTACCCAGCCGTGCATTACACCATGGGTGGCCTTTGGGTAGATTATAATTTAATGACCACCGTACCTGGTTTGTATGCGATCGGAGAAGCCAATTTCTCAGACCACGGCGCCAACCGTTTGGGCGCCTCTGCCCTCATGCAAGGGTTGGCAGATGGCTATTTCGTGTTGCCATACACCATTGGTGATTATTTGTCAAACGAAATCGCTACAGGTACCATCGATACCAACCACGAAGCCTTCGTAACCGCTGAAAAAGCCGTTTCCGAGCGCTACAAGCAATTTATGAGCATTGGTGGCAAGCAGTCGCCAGAAAGTTTCCACCGCCGCCTCGGTAAAATAATGTGGGAATATTGCGGCATGGCCAGGAGTGAAGAGGGCTTAACCAAAGCCATCGGCCTTATCCAAGATTTGCGCAAAGAGTTTTGGAGCGACTTGCGTTTGTCGGGAAGCATCGATGAATTCAATCCGGAGCTCGACAAAGCCATGCGCGTAGCCGACTTCATCGAACTTGGTGAGCTCATGGTTCGCGACGCCCTCAGCCGCAACGAATCATGTGGTGGCCACTTCCGCCTCGAAAGCCAAACCGAAGAAGGCGAAGCCAAGCGCGACGACGAAAAATTTGCGTTTGTGTCGGCTTGGGAATACCAAGGCGAAGAGGCCGAACCGATTTTACACAAAGAAAACCTTGAATTTGAAGTTGTTAAACTCACGCAAAGGAGCTACAAGTAATGAGTAAAGAGTCATTAAACCTCACGCTAAAAGTTTGGCGTCAGAAGAGCAGTAAGGCAAAAGGTAAGTTCGAAACTTACAAACTGAACGACGTATCTACCCATGCTTCGTTTCTCGAAATGATGGACGTGCTCAACGAAGAGCTGATTGCAGGACAAAAGGAACCCGTAGCTTTCGATCACGACTGTCGCGAAGGCATTTGCGGCATGTGCAGCATGTACATCAACGGCCGTGCCCACGGACCGCAGCGTGGCACCACCACCTGTCAATTGCACATGCGCCACTTCGAAGACGGCGAAACCATCACCATCGAGCCATTTAGAGCCAAGTCTTTCCCGGTTTTGAAGGATTTGGTTGTAGACCGCTCGGCCTTCGACAAAATTCAACAAGCAGGAGGCTACATATCTATCAATACTGGTAATGCCCCCGATGGCAATGCCATGCCAATAGCCAAAGGTAATGCCGATGATGCTTTCAACGCAGCGGCTTGCATCGGTTGCGGCGCTTGCGTAGCAGCCTGTAAAAACGCCTCTGCGATGTTGTTTGTGTCTGCTAGGGTATCCCAGTTTGCTTTGTTACCGCAAGGACAGCCAGAGCGGAAGGAGCGCGTAGGTAAAATGGTAGCCAAAATGGATGAACTTGGTTTTGGTAATTGTACCAATACCGGCGCTTGTGAAGCAGAATGTCCGAAAAGCATTAGCATCAGCAACATTGCCCGCATGAACCGTGAATACCTCGGTTCCATGCTCGGTCCAGGCAACTAAACGTCATATTTTTGTTAAGAAATCTAGTAACGTTTGTTGCTGGATTTTTTTATGCTTAAATTTCAGCTTAACATGCAACAAAACTACCCGTTTTTGCATTGTATTGAAGTATGGCTAACAGTGTACAAAAGTGTATTTTCGGCATACTAGGGCTCCTCTTTTTGGGGCCGTTGGTGGTTAATGCCACCCACAACCGGGGCGGTGAAATTACATTTCGGCACCTGAACAACCTCACCTACGAAATCCGGGTGGTGACCTACACCAAAGATCAAGATGCCGCCGATCGGGAATTACTCCCCGTGTCTTTCAATTATGGAAATCCTGTGCGTACCGACACAGTACAACGCAGTAGTCGGGTGTTTGTGGGCAACGACATCGTCCGCAATATCTACCTCACCACCCACACCTTTCCCGGTGCCGGCACCTATACCATTTCCGTTACCGATCCCAATCGTGTGGGGGGCATTAATAACATCCCCAGCTCCATCAATTTGCCCTTTCACATCGAAACGCGATTGATCATCAATCCCTTTTTGGGCTTCAACAGCTCGCCGGTACTTAATTTCCCGCCCATCGACAACGGGTGTGTGAGGCGGCTTTTTGTGCATAATCCAGGAGCGGTAGACCCCGATGGCGATTCACTCTCCTTTGAACTTACCCCTTGCCGCGGCGCTGGCGGCCTCCCCATTGCCACTTTTTTCTATCCAGATTTGCCACCAGTGCTAACCATCAATGGCAGGACGGGCGATTTCATTTGGAACACACCGTCTTCAGGCGGCACTTTCAACTATGCCATCATCATCAGAGAGTGGCGAAATGGCGTGCAAATTGGTAATGTGATTCGCGATTTTCAGGTAACCATCACCATCTGTATCAACCGTCCACCCGAAATTGAGGTGCCCAATGATACCTGTATAATCGCTGGGAGCCTGCTTACGGGCCTTATTACCGCCTCCGACAGCGATGGCAACATTGTAACACTTGCGGGTGTAGGCGCGCCACTTGCACCGGTACGCGGCATACTCACCAACAGTCCGGCGAGCTTCACCGACGCCTCTGCACAAACGGTTGTAGGTTCGGTGTTTAGCTGGCAAACCAACTGCAGCCACATCCGCCGCGATCCTTATCAGATGATTTTTAAGGCAGAAGACAATGGAAATCCCCGGCTAACAGCCTATAAAGTGTGGAACATCCGCATCATTCCACCGCCGGTCGAAAACGTTCAAGCCAATTCAAGCGGAGGAAAAATCACCGTCACCTTCGACCCCCATACCTGCAGCGAGGCCCTGGGTTATAAAATTTACCGCAAACAAGGTCAGGGTCCATTTACACCCGGCGTCTGCGAAACCGGCGTACCAGCGAGTACGGGCTATGTGCTTATCGATACCCTCATGGGACTCAACCGGACCACCTACATCGACGATAATAGTGGCCAAAATCTGCCTTCTGGCGAAGAATTCTGCTACCGAGTAACCGCGTTCTTCAGTCAAGCCCGCTTTAATCCGCTAGGAGGGGTAGAAAGCCGCACCTCCGATGAAGTTTGTGAAGTGGTGCTGCGCGATTTACCATTGCTAACGCAGGTGAGTGTAAACAGCACCGCCATTAACAACGGCAGCATCGGCTTCGCATGGGCTGGTCCCGTTGAGCTGGATACCACCCAATTCCCAGCACCCTACCGCTACCGTTTTTTTAGAAGTACGGGCCTAGAAATGGCCGCTAACCGCGACCAAATAGGCACCCGTACGTACACCAGTTTTGCTGCCGTACTGCAAGACAGTCTATTTACGGATGTCAATCTCAATACCACTGAAAAGCAATATTGCTACGAGATTGATTTTGATGCCTTGGGCAATACCGAAGTAGGCAAGTCCACCGCCGCCTCCTCCGTATTTTTGAATATCAGCAGTTTCGACAGTCAGTTATTGCTATTGTGGGAAGCCAACACCAATTGGATCAATGACTCGGTACACATCTACAGAGAAAATTTGGCTGGCGCTTTTGAATACCTCGCCACCACCAGGGGCAACAGCTACATGGATTCAGGCTTGGTGAATGGAACGATCTACTGCTACTACCTCACCACCTTTGGGGGCTTTGAAAGTCCGTTATTGCCCGATTCACTGCTCAACGACTCCCAGATCGCCTGCAAAATGCCAACCGATACCATTCCACCTTGTCCGCCCGAAATCAGCGTTTCGCCAGATTGCGATCGTTTTATGAACACGGTGAACTGGATTCAAGAGGAGTTCTGTGCTTTGGACTTGCTGCGCTGGCGCATTTATTACCGGCAGAATTTGTTGTCGCCTTACCAGCTCATCGACTCAGTAGCGGCCAACCAGCCACTGCTTTTCGAGCACCTCAATTTGCAAAACTCTTTGGCGGGCTGCTATAAACTCTCATCTGTGGACACCAGCTTGAATGAAAGTGCTTCTAGCAACGAAGTGTGTGTTGATAATTGCAACCTCTACGAATTACCCAACATCTTTACGCCTAACGGGGATGGCTTCAACGACTTTTTTGGTCCTTTTCCGGGCTGGCGTTTTGTAGATGGCATCGACTTGATTGTCCTCAACCGCTGGGGACAAGAGGTATTCCGCACAACGGATCCTGAGATTCGTTGGAATGGAAAAAACCAGCTTGGTGACGACTTAGAATCGGCTACCTATTATTACCGTGTCAAAATTAATTTCAGTACGTTAGAAGGCATCACACGCGTAGACAGATCTGGTGTGGTAGGCTTGAGGCGTTAATTTAAGCTATGTTTACAGGAATCATTGAAGCGCTCGGCAGTGTGGTCGACATGCGCCAAGAGGCAGAAAATATTCATTATACCATCGCATCATCCATTTCGGGTGAGCTCAAAATCGATCAAAGTGTAGCACACAATGGTGTTTGTTTAACGGTAGTAGCGGTAGGCGAGGGGCAACATACCGCAACAGCTATTTTAGAGACGCTCCAGAAAACCAATCTCAAAGACTGGCAGCTGGGTGCAAAAATTAATTTGGAGCGGTGCATGCCAGCCCATGGTCGATTCGATGGGCACATTGTACAAGGCCACGTGGACCAAACTGCAAAATGTGTTGCTGTGGCAGATGAAGACGGCAGCTGGCGTTACAGATTTGTTTTCGACGCCAGCAAAGGCAATATGGTGGTCGAAAAAGGCTCCATTTGCGTCAACGGCGTTTCCCTTACCGTGGTAGATGCCGCTGAAGATGCCTTTTCCGTGGCCATCATCCCTTACACCTACGAACACACCAGTTTCCATCAAATACATGTTGCAAGCATCGTGAATTTAGAATTTGACATTGTAGGCAAATACATCCAACGCATGATGCAAAAGCAGTCGGCATGAAGCAGCAGCAGGCAGCGCTCGACTTTAAAGCACTCTACAGCTTTTTAACGGAACTTAAAACCAACAACCACAAAGTTTGGTTTGATGGCCAGCGCGACCGCTACCAGCAACTGCGCCTCGATTTTACAGGCTTTGTGGCCGATTTGATTGAGCGAGCAACCCTTACAGACCCCACCTTAGCAGGCTTAGAAGCCAAAAAATGCATCTTCCGTATCAACCGCGACGTGCGCTTTTCGGCCAATAAAAACCCGTACAAGACCAACTTCTCAGCTTATCTAGCCAAAGGGGGCAAAAAATCGCCCGGCGCAGGTTATTATTTTCACTTTGAGCCGGGAGCAAGTTTCCTGGCGGCAGGCGTTTGGATGCCCGAAGTCCCACTGCTCAAAAGCATCCGTCAGGAAATAGATTACGGATTAGAAGCCTTCGAGAAAATCCTTCAAACCCCGGCCTTAAACAATTTCAAATTGGATGGCGACCGCCTCATCCGTCCACCCAAAGGCTACGAAGCTGAAAATCCAGCCGTTGAGTTTTTGAAGCTCAAAAGTTTTGTGCTCACCCAGTCCTTTGATCCCACACCTTTCAAAAGCAACGGAGCCTTGACCAGTCATTTTGAGGAAGCACTCCGTGCCTTGAAGCCTTTTGTAGGCTTTCTCAATCAAGCCTTGATCGAAGACTGATCCGCTTGCGTTCCAAACTTCTGAAGCACAACCTTTAACTTTTCACTTTCGAGCGGTTTGGCAAGCACCGCATTCATACCGCAAGCCAATCCCTTTTGCGTGCTCTCATCAAACACATCGGCGGTAACGCCAATAATCGGGATTTGTGGATTGCGTACCGTGCTTCCCGAAGAACGAATGTAGTTAGTGGCCTCAAAGCCATCCATGATCGGCATGCGGAAATCCATCAACACCAGGTCAAAGTCCCGTTCCTCCAGCAACTGAATTGCTTCTTTGCCATTTTGGGCCAAAACAGGCATAATTTTAAAGGTTTTGAGCATCATGGTCATTACCTTTTGGTTCATGAGGTTATCTTCCACGTATAACAGGCGAAGACCTGAGAATGCTCCCTGAAAATCTTCAGAAGTGTGCTTTGCAGGCGTAGCTAAATGCGCCAATTTAAAATCAAGCTCAAAGCTAAACGTGCTGCCTACTTTCGGGGTCGAACACACAAAAATCTCCCCACCCATTATTTCTATTAAGTGTTTACAAATGCTCAAACCCAAGCCTGTGCCCCCATATACCCGGTGGATGTCGGGGCTGCCTTGGGTAAATCGTTTGAAAATGTGGGGAAGCATTTTTTCGGGTATGCCAATGCCAGTGTCCTGCACTTTAAATTGCAGTTTGAACAGGTTTCCATTGCGCTCCACGACCCTGATGGCTATTTTGACCTCGCCCTTTTCGGTGAATTTTACCGCGTTGCTGCATAAATTGAGCAGTATTTGGTACAAGCGCGTGGGATCGCTGATGATGGCTGCCGGCAGATCAGCGTCGAGCTGGAAGCTGAGGCTAAGTCCCTTTTGGACGGCCTTTGGAGCCATATTTGCCTGTAGCTCTCGCACAAGCCGCGAAAGGTCGGTGGGAATTTGCTCCACCTTTACCTGACCATCTTCCATGCTGGCCAAGTCGAGAATGTCGTTGATAATCACCAGCAGGATATCGGCTGAATAACGCACCGATTGCAGTTTATCAAGCATTTCGCTCGAGTTGGCCTCGTCTACCAGCAGCTCCGTTAGACCGATGATTGAGTTCATCGGGGTGCGGATTTCGTGGCTCATCTGAGAAAGGAAGTCTGTTTTGACTTGCAACAGCTTCTCCGCTTGCGACTTGGACGCCTGCAGCGCCCGGTTTTGGATTTCAACTTCGCGGTTTTTCTGCGCCAGCATCTCGCTGGTTTGTTGAAGCCGGCGGTTTACCCTGCTTTTGTTAAACAGCAAATAGCCAATGACCATCAAAGCCAAAAGCACCAAAAGCGAAAAGGTAAGAAGCAGGTACGACTGGCTTTGCTCGGAGGCCAAGGCTTGCTGACTCAAAAGCAACTCCCTTTCCTTTTGCTCAACGGTATTGCGGGACTCCATCGACAACAATTTGCGGTCGACCTCCTGATTCCGAATTTCGTCCGCTAACTTGTTAAATTCCTCTAGCGCTACCAAAGCCTCTGCGGACTTGTTTTGAAGTTTGTAAAGGCCATGCAACTTCTGATAAGCCATTTTGGCACCCAATAAATTATCAATGTCTCGCGCCTGGGTAAGAATTAGGAAGTACTGCTTTTCTGCTTCGTCATAATTTTCCCGCTTCATGGCAATTTCCGCCAGCACTTGGTGATAAAATTCAAGCTTATCGGTCATGTTGTGCTGCAGCAACAGCGCATGGGCTTTTTCTAAGGTGGCTTCCGCTTCGGCATGCCGCGCTAGACCCGTCAGCAGCCGTGCTTTGTTGGTGTAGGCAATCACCAGCTCCGAGTGCACTTTGTATTTGACCATGGTATCGATTACTTGGTCGGCAATTTCTAGGCCGCGGGCGTACTGCCCTTGGCGGTACGAAAGCCCAGGGAGGTAGTTGAGCGAGTGGGCCGAAAGTCCAGGAAACCCCGCGTTGATGCGCAGGACGGCCGAACGTCGGAAGAGCTTTTCCGCCACATCATACATGCCCATCTCGCGGTACACCAAGCCCATGTTGTTTACGCTGACGGCTGCGCAAAGGGACATTTTATTTTCCTCAGCACCTTTAAGCGCCTTGTTGTAATAGCTAAGTGCTGCTTTGTAATCGGCTTGGTCGTAATATATATTGCCGATATCTACCATCCCGTAAAAATAATGGTCGTCTTTAGGCAGTGCTTGTTTGATTTGATGGCTTTTGACGTAGGCTTCTAAAGCCAGATCTCGGTAGCCTCTTGTCCTAAAAATATGGCCTTTGTAAGTGTAAAACTCGGCAGTAATTTGAGGCATTTGGGCCTCGCTCGACACTAAAATGCCTTTTTCGGCTACGTCCAAACCTTTTAGCGGATTAAACGAGATCAGCTTTTCGGCTAATTCAGCAAGTGGCTTTAAATAGCCTTCGTTTTGCACCCCAGCTTTTTCCAAGGAGTCACATAAAAACTCTAGCTTGTTAATTTCTTGTACTTCATATTGATAGGGAGAAAGCGGCAGCCGGTCTTCGCCCGTGGCCTGTGCCATTCCCAAAAGCGGCAACACTGTCACCAGTGCACCCGCGCCCAAACTTCGGAGGAGTTGTAAAATCATGTGCTGCATAAATATACACATCCTAGGCTTTTGGTGGCGATTGGGCATAAAAAAACCGGGACGTGCCCGGTTAATAAGAAGGAAAGGATGAAATTATGACTTGCTAGCGGCGAGGTTGAGCTCGATGCCGATTTCGTCGTAAATCACTTTGTCTCCTATTTCAGGGAAAATTTTACCTGAACGGTATTTGATGTCCCACAAGGTGCGATCGATGTCGAACTTCGCGCTGGCTTTGATACCAGCCTCGTTGCTTTCTACCTTTGCCGGAAAAGCAATGCCTTGGGTAATGCCTTTGATGGTGAGATTGCCGCTGATGGTGTGGGTATTGCCGGCTTCATCAGCTGCCGCAAGTACCTCTACCCCTGTAATTTCAAAGTTCGCAGCGTTAAACTGTGCCACGTTAAAAAAGTCCTCAGAGTAAAGGTGATCGGTTAGTTTTTTGTTGTATTCCGGATCTTCCAAGTCTTCAACCACAATGGTATTCATGGCCATGGTGAAAGAACCACCGCTCAGCTGATCGCCATCTACAAACAAACTACCCTCTGAAATTTGGATTTTGCCGTAGTGCTCGCCAGTTAATTTTTTACCAGTCCACTTCAACGAGCTTTCAGAAATCGACAATACGTTAGATTCGCCCGCTTCTAAGGCGGTGGTAACTTCCGTGGTTTCGGCAGTTTCTGTGGTGTTTCCACAAGCCGTAGCCAAAGCAGCCACAGCAAACATAAACATGATTTTTTTCATAGCAGTCATTTTAAACATGCTTACTCCAACCAACAAAGGCAGCAAAATGTTCAATGTTTTTTAAGGTTTGTAAAAAAGAGGCGCGCCAGGACCAATGGGCAGGTCTAACGTTATCCAAATTCCAAATAAAATCAACCAGCCAATCAAAAACACCACCGAGTAGGGCAACATGGTACTGATAACGGTGCCAATACCTGCTTTTTTGTCGTAGCGCTGTATAAAGGCTACAATCAAGGCAAAGTACGACATCATAGGCGAAATGATGTTGGTAACGCTGTCGCCGATGCGGTAGGCGCTCTGCGTAAATTCGGGAGAGTAGCCGAGTAACATGAACATGGGTATAAACACAGGCGCCATGATGGCCCATTTGGCAGAGGCACTGCCCATCACCAGGTTAATGATGGCGGCAATAAAAATGAAACCAGTCATGAGAGACAAGTCGTTGAGTCCCGACGACTTCAACACGTCGGCCCCCTGAATAGCAAAAATCAACCCGAGATTGGTCCAGTTAAAATACGCTACAAACTGCGCGGCAAAAAATACCAATACGATATATGAACCCAAAGTCTCCATCGATTTGGCCATGCCTTTCATCACGTCACTGTCGTTTTTAAAAGTCTTCGCACCCACGCCATACGCAATGCCACAAAAGGCAGCGGCGATAAAAATAAAGGCCACGATGCCCGACATAAAGGGCGACTTCAAAATGCCACCATCTACCGGATTGCGCAAATACCCATCGGTAGGTACCAATCCACCCAAAATAAAGAGCACAAAAAGCAATAACGCAACGCCGGAATACAGCAAGCCCTTTTTTTCTTCTTTGTTGAGAAAACGAATTTCTTCAGGTTTTTCATCCCCGGTGTATTCCCCAAGCCGCGGTACCACAATTTTTTCGGTTACCCAAGTACCCAGTCCCGAAATCAAGAAGGTGCTCACAAACATAAAGTAGTAGTTGCAGGCCGGATTGACGGTATAGCTCGGGTCGATGATGCGCGCCGCTTCTTCTGAAAGTCCCGCCAAAAGCGGATCGATGGTGCCCAGCAGTAAATTGGCGCTGTAGCCGCCCGAAACACCAGCAAAAGCCGCCGCCAGACCTGCAAGGGGGTGCCTGCCGGCTGCTAAAAAAATCACCGCCGCCAAAGGTACTAGCAGCACATAGCCCACTTCACTAGCTGTGTTGGAGATTACCCCCGCAAACACAATTACAAAAGTGAGTAGCTTTTTGGGCGACGACAGCACCACCAAGCGCAACACCGTGCCTATTAAACCACTGCCTTCGGCGATGCCAATGCCCAGCAAGGCGACCAATACGGTGCCTAGGGGTGCAAATCCCGTGAAATTCACCACCATCTTCTCCAAAATCATGTGAAGGCCTTCGGAAGATATTAAATTAAACGGCGTTACTACTTCGCCTGTACCGGGATGCACTACGCTGATGTCGAATTGGGCTACTACCCACGACAAAATCACCACAAACACAGCAAAACCGGCAAACAAAGTGGCCGGATGGGGCAAGGCGTTTCCTACTTTTTCGATGATTCCTAAAAACCGATCGATGGCGCTGGTCTTTTTCATATTTATTTTACTAGGATGAGTGCTTGTACAGAGGGTGAGAGGCTGGTATCGATGGCCGATTTGCGGTAGGCTGCGGTGGCCTGCAGCTCTAGGTTAGCCTTTTGAAGGACTTGATCGGTATTTTGAGCTTGTTTGGGACTCAAAAACACCAAAATACCTGGGTCGTCGAGGTGCTTGGTAAGCATGCCCACCAGTGCTATTTGCGCCTCTGCGTTGAGGGGCACCTGGCTGCGGTCAACCAAAATGCGGGCATAGGTTTGTTCGGTGCGCAGTCCCGCTTCGCTCCATAAAACCCAGTTTACGGGCAGCGCCGCAAGTTCGGGGGCATCGTTAAAAAGCTGCCTTTGCGCGGTGGTTGTGGCCAAATCGATTGGCAACCCATAAGCCTGCAAGGCGGCTAAATAGTGCAAGCTGTCGCTGGTTACATACAAACAACTGGCGGCACCCACCAAGTTTAAATGGCCAAGTACTTGGTCAACAGGAGCGCTGTAAAAAGTTGGCACCACCAAACGGTCTTTTTTAGCAGCCCCACAACCCATCAAAACGGCACAGGCAAGGAGTAGGTATTTCGACATGGCCGCTAAGATAATCACCACAACACAGCTTCCAAACCATAACCGCATTCTGTTGCTTATTTTTGCAACGTGTTAATGATTGCCCACCACCCGCTTTACGCCCATCCCTTGCCCGAGGGACACCGGTTTCCGATGCTCAAATACGAGCTCATTCCCGAGCAGTTGCTCTACGAAGGCACCATTAGTCCCGCACAGCTGTTTGCGCCAGCGCCTTGTGCCGACGCCGATATTTTGCGGGTGCACGCCGCCGACTACTGGCAGCGCATGCAGCAGCTGCAGCTCACCGCCAAAGAAATCCGTAAAATCGGCTTTCCCCTCAACGCCTCCCTGGTGCAGCGCGAAATTACCATTGCCCAGGGCACCCTCGATGCCGCGCACTTTGCCCGGCAGTTTGGCGTGGCCATGAACGTAGCCGGGGGCACCCACCATGCCTATGCCGACAGGGGTGAAGGCTTTTGTTTACTCAACGACCAAGCCATTGCCGCCGCCCATTTGCTGCAGCACGGCTGGGCCAAGCGCGTGCTGGTGGTCGATTTAGACGTACACCAAGGCAACGGCACCGCCAAAATTTTTGAGCACGAGGAGCGGGTGTTTACCTTCAGCATGCATGGTAAAGACAATTACCCGCACCACAAAGAACAATCGGATGTAGATGTGGCCTTGCCCAATGGCACCAGCGATGCCGCGTATTTGGAGTTGCTCGATCAGCATTTGCAGCGCATTTTAGCCCATTTTAAACCAGATTTTATGTTTTACCAAGCCGGGGTAGATGTGTTGGCCACCGACAAACTCGGAAAAATAGCGCTCAGCAGGGCCGGTTGCGCTGCCCGCGATGCCTATGTGCTTCAGCAAGCCCAGCAACACCACTTGCCCTTGGTAATTTGTATGGGAGGCGGTTATTCCGCAGATATCAAAGACATTTTAGAAGCCCATTGCAACACCTACCGCTTAGCGCAGCAGATTTTTTTTGAAAAATAGCAAGCTTTTGCCTGCCCGATTTTTATTTTTGACTAAATATACCACATGAAATACCTGCTACTACTGCTCCTACTTGGCCTAAGCCTTACTTCCTTCTCACAGCAGCAAAAGCCTTTTGAAGGTACGCTGGTGTTCGATATCGCCATTTTGAATGCCACGGCAGACATGGAAGTAATTAAAAGTGTGATGCCTTCCGGAATCACGCTTAAAATAAAGGGCGAAAATGTACGGGTGAGCATGCAAGGCGGCATACTGGCCGGCATGTTTGGGGATGTGGTGACCCATGCGCCCTCCCAAAACCAATTTTTCAGGAACGATGTAACCCAAACGGTGACCTACATAGCCGACGAAACTACGCTTAAAGCCGCCTCAGCCGGCGATTTTGAGCTGATCGAAGGCACCGACAGCCGCACGATTCTCGGCTATGCCTGCAAACATTACATCGTGCGTTCAGAAGTCGACGCCACGACGACAATGGCCTTTTGGGTAGCCCCAGCCTTGACCATGTTGGTGCCCAAAACGGCGAGCAACGGACCGCTGGTGCAGAGCAGTTTGTATGGACTGCAAGGACTAGCCCTGCGTTCAGAGGTCGATCAAATGGGAATAAAAATGGTGGTGGAAGTAAAGTCCATCCAGCTCGAAAGCCTGCCTGATGAGCTGTTTGAGCTCCCGAAGAAATACAAAATCATTGAAACCGCACCGGCATCCTTAGACTTTGGAGGCAACGATGATTGATGAACAGCACAACCCCTGGCACATCACCTCCCAAAAAGAAGTCTACACCAATCCTTGGATCACCCTCACCGAATACCAGGTACGCAACCCCAGCGGCAATCCCGGCATCTACGGCAAAGTACATTTTAAAAACCTGGCTATTGGCATTGTGGCCTTCGATGCAAACGAGCAGTTGTGGCTTGTTGGCCAATACCGTTTTCCCCTCGATGCCTACAGTTGGGAGCTGCCCGAGGGTGGTGGGCCCTTAACCACCGATCCCTTGCTATCGGCCCAGCGCGAGCTGCGCGAAGAAACGGGCTGTACCGCCAGCCAGTGGGAAGAGTTGCTGCGGCTGCATTTATCGAACTCGGTAAGCGACGAGCTCGCCATTGTGTACCTGGCCCGCGGTTTGCAACAATTTGAGCCCGAACCCGAAGACACCGAGCAGCTGCAGCGCAAAAAGGTAAGTTTGGCCGAGGCCTACGCCATGGTGCAAGCGGGCCACATCACCGATGCCATCACGGTAGCGGCCATCCAGGCTTTGGTGTTGCGGAAGTGGGAAGTAGGGAAGTAGGGAGTAGGTGGGGAGCAGGAAGTAGGTGGTGAGCAAGGGAGCAGGGAAGTAGGTAGGTGAGGAGGAAGCAGGGAAGCAGGGGGGTAGGAAGGGAGAAGGGAAGTAAGGAAGCAGGTAGGTGAGGAGGAAGTAGGTGGGTAGGAAGGGAGCAGGGAAGTAG
>Ga0209702_10004359_pt1 | contig 20631 bp, 7 predicted proteins | sample FRY01_FD_187210 | JGI IMG/M metagenome (GOLD analysis project Ga0209702, IMG submission 187210) | Freshwater microbial communities from Lake Fryxell liftoff mats and glacier meltwater in Antarctica - FRY-01 (SPAdes) (version 2) | ecosystem: Environmental > Aquatic > Freshwater > Ice > Glacier... | reverse complement strand
CCACGGCTCTCGCCGCTCAGAAGAACAATCCGCGCCCGCCAGACGTGCTTCTGCGAACTCATGGGATTAGCGATGATCGCCCGCAATCGATGACGATCGCTGGCAGACAGGGTGAATGATATACCGGTACGCATGCGCGCAGAATCGCACATCACAGCAAAACAGGGAATCCCCAATCGGACTCATATGATCCGATCAATCCACTAGGTCTATCCCGATTGCATAATATTAGGGTCGCAAAGTCGGTTTCTCTGCTGTTTTTTGCAGATTACACATCCTTGAGGGGGATATCGGACGTGCGAACGCATCATCTGCTTATTTCAATTTTGGCTGCGGCAAGCGCGGTGATCAGTGCTTGTGCTAGCGCCCCGGTAAATGCGCAGCAGCGCCCGGTCTTGCTGCGGGAAAGCTTCTCGATCGGTGATGGCGGCGGTATCCTGTGCCAGGTGCAGGATCGCAGCGTCGAAAACCCCGCGAAACAGGGAATTTTTGACCGGAGCTGGGCAATCGTATGCCGCGATAGTGCGCAGGCGGTTGCCAATGTCTATGCGTTTCGCGGCGTAGATACCGATTTCGCCGGACTGGTCTCGCCGCTACGGCGCGAAGGCGTCGATTGCGCTGCCGCTGCCCCTTCGTCTTTCTCAGATTTGGCGGGCGCACAGCGAACCGTCTGCGCCATTAGTGGCACCGGTCTTGAATGGTCGAGCATTCGCGCCGTCCGCGGCCAGACTACCTATATCGCCGAAGGATTCGCGGCCTATGACGCCGCGACATTGCTCGCGCTGCGTTCAGTGATAGACAACAGCATCGCCAGCGGGACGATCGACGTTGCTTCCACTTCGGTAGCCGACCCCTTGTCTTTTGCCCGGGCGCAGGCGGAATCGCTGAAGCCGGAAGCTGCTTTGGCCGAGGGTTACCGGCGTAATCTGGGCGGCGAATATGCTGAAGCGTCGGCCTATTTCGAGACTCTGCAACAGCGGCTGGAAGGCGATCAGGAAAGCACCCTGAATATTGGCGAGTTCATCATCAACCGTGCGCTGCAGAAATCCAATCTGAGCGAGTTTAGTGTGGCCGAACGCTTGTTTATGGAAGCCGCGCCCGAAACTCTCGGCGACATGGTTGCCGAGCGTCTGCAGCGGAATTTCGAAGCGATCCATGCGATTAACCAAGGCTATCTGGGTGAGGCGCTGGACCGGTTGGACCGGCCGCTCAGCGCTGGTCTGATGACCATATCTGATGCTGGTGAGGGGCTCGTGATCACCCAGCCTTTGGCCGAACGGCTCAATAATAGCGGCCAAGGAAACAGTTTGCTGGGATTTATCGATGAACTGAAGCTCAGCCCCAGAGAACGCGCGGTGTTAATCGATGCGCAGGCGCTGCAACTGCGGGGTACCATTTTGCGGATCGGCGGCGATCTCGCCGGCGCACAGACCGCGATGCTGGACTCTTATGCCAAGGCGATTGCAGTACGTGAAGGCAGGGTCACCTCGATCGCTCGGCTGCGGTCGCAGATATTGGGTGAACTGGGGTTGGTATCAGAACGGCGCGGCAATACCGGGCAGGCGGAAACCTACCTTCGCAATGCGTTGCTGCTGATCGAAGCCCAATATCCGGAGCGTCAGGCGGTCGGTGCCGCCAAGGCGCGGCTGGGTGCATTCCTGCTGCGGCAGGGCCGTGAGGATGAGGCGATCACGCTGTACCGTGATGTGATAAACCAATCGGTGGGTAAGCGTAACGCGATTTCCGGTTTTTCCAATCAGTTGAAACCGTACTTCCGGCTAATCGCGCCGCGGGTCGCAACCGACCCCGCTTTTGCCGAGGATTTCTTTAAGGCGAGCCAGATTCTGGTCCGGCCCGGTGTCGCGGAAACGCAGGCCGTACTGGCCCGGGAATTGAGTTCAAGTTCCAATGAAGGGTCACGGCTCTTTCGCCAGTCGCTTGATCTGGGCCGCGATATCGAACGGTTGCGAATTCAGTTCCTGGCACTGCGCAAGCGCGAGCAAACTACGTTGATTGCCGCTGAATTGACAGAACTGGCGACTCAGATTGACCGCTTGGAGGGCGAGCAATTGCGCACTCAGGCACAGCTTAATGACTATCCGCAATACCGGGTAGTCGCGAACCGGTCGCTCTCGCTCACTGATTTTCGGGCCACGTTAAATCCGGGCGAGGCCTATGCCCGGATGTCGGTTGTCGGCGGTGACACTTTCATGTTCTACACCGATCGCAATTTCGCGACTGCATACCGGATAACCCTGTCCGAAACGGATCTGGAATTCGAGGTCGATATGATCCGTTCGTCCATTTCTGCGTTGGAGGGTGGGCGCTATGTTACCTATCCTTTCGACGTCGTGATGGCGCGCAATCTGCACAAGGCATTGCTCGGGCCGGTCGCTGACCTCGTCGCTGCGGCGGACCATCTGGTGTTTGAACCCGATGGGGCCATGCTGCGCCTACCGATCGATATTCTGGTGGCCGACGATGCTTCGGTAGCAAAATACGAAGCGCGGGCCGATGCGCCTGGCGGAGATCCGTTCGACTTTACCGGGATTGCCTGGCTGGGCCGGAACAAGATGGTCACCACTGCGGTTTCCGCACAGGCGTTCGTTGATGCACGAAACGCGCCGCGTTCGGCGGCCAGCCGAGAGTATCTAGGACTGGGCCGAAACACGCCGATTGGTGATACGCTGCCATCCGTAGCGCGTTCGGCGCTGACAGGAGACGATTGCGGTTGGGGCCCATCGGTCTGGAATCAGCCGATTGACGACAAGGAATTGTTCACTGCGCAAAGGTTGATTGGTGATGGTAATTCGCAGGTTCTGACCGGCGCCGGATTTACCGATTCAGCGATCATGAGCAAAGCGGATTTGAGTGAATTTCGGGTGCTCCATTTCGCGACCCACGGCCTGGTCACTCCGCCAAACCCTAATTGCCCGGCCAAGCCTGCGCTGCTGACATCGTTTGGCGGCGAGGGATCTGACGGGCTGCTGTCCTTCGACGAGATTTTCGATCTCAATCTGGATGCTGATATCGTGATCCTCTCGGCCTGTGACACAGCCGGCGGGGCCAGTATTGAGGCAACCCGGGCCGCTGGGATCGGCAGCGGCGGCGGCACAGCGCTAGATGGTCTGGTCCGCAGCTTTATTGGTGCGGGCGGGCGTACGGTGATGGCCAGTCATTGGCCTGCGCCCGATGATTTCGGCGCGACCGAGCGGCTGATCAGCGAGATGTTCCGGGGTGGCCGCAATCAAGGCGTTGGCCAAGCATTGCGTGCTTCTCAGAGGCTGTTGATGGATGATGCACAAACATCGCACCCGTTTTATTGGGGCGGCTTCTCAATCATCGGCGATGCTGCACGGCCGCTGCTGTCAGCAGAGGCACCTGCACCGGCGCCCATACCGACGATAGTCGCAGCTGGCGGCAGTAATTCTGCCGCGGCGGTAATGGCACGATGAATAAGGTACCTTCAGCGATGATCCGTAAATTCGGGGCCACAGCACTCACATTTCTGGGCAGCACCGTGCTGGCCAGCGGCGCGATCGCTCAAACCGTTGCTCACCCTGTTTCTGGGCCGCCGACCCGCGAAGAACTCCAGCGGGACCAATTGGAAGAACGGCTGCGCACCGAAGGTCAGTCGGTATCAGTGGATGGTGCGCTGGAACGCGCACCATGTCCTCTGGCTGCGCCGCAGTTTGCCGACCTGAAATTCACCCTGACACAGGCGCAGTTTACCGGCCTGGAAGGCGTTGACCCGGCAATTGTGGAACCTGCTTTTGCCGGTTTGGTTGGCCAGGAACTATCGGTCGCAGCAATCTGCGATATTCGAGACGGTGCAGGCACTTTGTTGCGGCAACAGGGCTATCTGGCGGCGGTGCAAGTGCCGGTTCAGCAAATTGACGGTGGCGTGGTGCGGTTCGATGTAGTGCTGGCGCGGATGACTGCAGTGCAAATTCGCGGCGACGCTGGTCCGTCAGGAGGGCAGCTACAGAAATATATCGACAAACTGATCGACCAGCCGGTTTTCAATATTGACGATGCAGAACGTTATCTGCTGCTGGCGCGGGATATTCCCGGATTAGATGTGCGGCTAATCCTGCAACCAGCACCGCAAGAGGCCGGGATGCTTCCGGGGAATGTGGTGCCCGGCAATGTGGTAGGTGTATTCAATGTCGCACGTACGGCGATCTTTGCTGATATGAGCGTCCAGAACTTCGGCAGCAAATCCGTTGGCCGGTTTGGCGGATTGGCGCGGGTTCGGGCCAATGGTTTGACCGGGCTAGGCGATGAAACCACCCTGAGCTTTTACATCACCGAGGATTTTGACGAGCAGCAGGTTCTGCAAGCTGGTCATGAATTCCGGATCGGCGGCGAGGGCTTAAAGTTAGGCGTAAACGGCACGCTTGCTTGGGGGCGCCCCGATGTTCCCGGCCCGGACCTGTTCGATTCCGAAACCAAGATCTTCAGCGCCTATGCCGATTTTCCGGTCTTAAGGTCGCAAGCGAGCAATCTGCTGGTCACTGCCGGGGTCGATTTCATTGATCAGGATGTGACTTTTTCCGATTTACCGCTGACGAAAGACCGGCTGCGGGTCGCCTATGCGCGGATCGATTTCAACCGGATTGACGGTGCCAGTCTGGCTGGCAAGGGCGGTTATAGCGCGCAGGAACCGCGCTTCGCCGTCGCCGGCGGACTGGAAGTTCTGCAGGGGTTGGATATCTTCGGCGCGAGCGACGGTTGCGGACCTGCATTCGTTTTATGCACACCGGCCGGCGTGGTGCCGCCCAGCCGGTTGGACGGCGACCCGACAGCTTTGGTCGTCAGGGCAAGCGGGCAAGTGGATTTCCGGCCAACGCCATTGCTGAAATTCTCGCTCCGCCCGAGGGCGCAATATTCGCCTGATCCGCTGCTGAGCTATGAACAAGTTTCGGGCGGAAATTACACCTCTGGACGCGGATTCGACCCGGGCGCTATTATCGGGGACAGCGGCGTCGGAGCTCAGGTGGAGATCGCCTATGGATCGCTGGTTGCCAGTGGTTCCGCGCAGGTCGCCTTACAGCCATTTGTATTCTTCGATACCATGGCGGTGGACATCAATAATCTTCCCCGAGGGTTCGATACGATTAGTTCGGCTGGCGGTGGTTTGCGAGCGGCGCTGGGCAACCGGGCAATGCTGGATATTTTCGGTGCGGTGCCGCTGAAGAAAGCTCCGTTTGAGACAGCACGCGGCGATGTCCGATTGCTGATTAATCTCTCGGTCCAATTGGCCCCGTGGAAGTGACCATGACCAGCAAAAACACAGCAGCGCAGATGGGTAAATCGGCACAGAATTCACAGCTGAGGGGCAAGCAGATGAACAATGAAGAGCAGCTTCCCGGGATCGGCAATCGGCGCAATCGTTGGCTGTCCGGTGGTTCCGCATTGGCCGCCGCCGCCGCATCGCTGACCTTGTTTTCTGGCCAAGCTTACGCGCAAAACCGGCTTCAAACGGTATCAATTGCTCCTCCCGTAACCGTCTCGGCGCCTAGCGTGAGCCGCTTGCCGCAAGCACCCACTCAGGTCGAAATCCCGGGTGCCGCCCAAACCCAGCGCGTTCCTGCGACTTCGATTGCAACCCGCGCCTATGTCGATGCTGTGGGCATCAGCTTGGACGCCTTGGTGCTGCCGCCCATGCAAAGCTCCGCCACCAGCAGCCCGCCAACTGGCGGAGCGGTTTCCGTTATCCAAGCCCCTGCTGTTTCCACGATCACGACCCTGTCCACTACCACGGCACCGTCCAATGGTGATACGAATACTGCCGGCATCAATGTTGCTGCGACTGCCAATTATTTTGCGTCAGAAGCGAACTTCCAGCCCGGAAGCTTTGTCGACGTGGTCCAAATTCTGGGCCCTAGTGCGATCATCAATTGGAAAACCAATGATCCTGGAACGGCGGGCGGCGAAGTCACTTTTCTTGGCGCTGGCCAACAACTCGACTTCATCAGTACCGGTGGCAGTTTCACCGTTCTCAACCGTATTTTTACGCCGACTGTAGATGCCGCAGTACGGATAGACGGACGAGTGACAGGCCGAGTATTTGGCGGCGAGCTAATCGGCGGAAATATCTGGTTCTACAGCCCCGGCGGCCTGATTATCGGGGCCAATGCGGCATTCAATGTCGGCAGTCTGGTGCTGACCAGCAGCAATCTCAATGCGATCGGTTCCACTTTCGATTTCACCGGAGTGGCAGAGACTGACACCGCGGTTGTCATTGAAGCCGGTGCGCAGATTTCTGCGCTTGAACAAGGCAGTTACTTTGCCGTCGTCGCGCCCCGCATTGTGCAGGGCGGCACAGTCGATGTGAACGGATCGGTTGCCTATGTGGCAGCCGAACAGGCGCAGCTGACGATCAACAATGGGCTGTTTGATATTTCGGTCGGGGTCGGCTCAGGCGATCTAAACGGGGTCGTGCATACCGGCACTACGACCGGTGCTGCATCTGCGCCCGTAGTCAACGGACTGAACCAGATAACTGACGCTGACGCTCGCGGTATCTACATGGTGGCGGTACCCAAAAACACCGCCATTTCGATGTTGGTCGGCGGAACTGTGGGCTATCGGCCGGCTGAGGCTGCGACGCTTACTGATAATGGCAGCATCATCCTCAGCGCTGGCACGGGCACTTTGGCAGGAGGGACTCCAGCGGCCCCAACAGGGCAAGTGGATTTTGCCAATAGAGTATCCGGCGGTGAAGTTCTGCTTGAAAATATCATATTTACTTCAAACGCTGAGGTCTACGGGAGTGACATTGTCAGTCTTAATGTCAGCGGGACGAACGAAATATCTTCCGGCAGCGATGGCCGGGGCGGGTATGATCTCAGTTTGACATCCGAAAATTCCGTTTCTCTATCCTTACAGGACAGCGGGGCGATAAATGTGGGCGGCAATTTGACGCTGGATACCAGCGCCGTCGGGGCGGATGATTTTGGTACTGTTCGCAACAATGGCGGTGCAGGTATTGGCGCAAATGCCGCAGCCGGATCTATCAGTTTTGACATGAGCGGCAGTTCCACTCTTAACGTTGGCGGCAATTTGTCCCTCAATGCTTCCTCTCAGGGCGGCAAGGGTGAAAGCCAGAATGGCTCCAGCACCGCAGGCGATGTTACCGTGAATTTCAGCAGCGCCGGAGCAGCAAATATCGGCGGATTAATGTCCATCGATGCGCGGGCGCTATCGGCGCAAGATGGCAAGGACACCAGCGGCGGACTGGGTTTGGTCGGCAATATTAGCACTGCTGGTAATATAACCCTGAACCTCGGCGGCGGATCGGTGATTGCAGGCGGCATAAATATTGATGCCAGCGCCTATGCCACGCCCGGAGATGGCAGCGACAACCCGCAAAATAACGATGCGGCTGCAGGTGCTATTTCGGTTAATATTACAAGTGGCTTTAACCGTTTTGATTCTATGAACTTGGTCAGTCAATCCAATTCTGCCACATCTTTTGGCGCTGCGGGTGATAGCTTTGACGGTGTTGCCGGGCGGGGGTCAGTTAGTCTGAGTGTAACCAATTTCGATACGGTCTTGAGCGTTTCGGGCAATACCTCGATTGATGTGACCACTGTTGGCGCGATTGCCCCGCCAAGCGGTAACACAGTCAGTATCATGGTCGATAATGTCGGCACGTCAGGCGGAATTTTTTTAGGCAGCCTGCGGATCGACACAATTGCCGGCGGCGGTTTGGATAGCAACGTGACGACCGCCGGGTCTGTTTTGCTGGACGTGACCAGTGGTCAGTTCGTTGTAGACAATAGTCTCAGTGTCATCGCCTTCGCCTCTGTCGGCGGACCAAATTTCTCATCGCTCGGTTCGGGTCGGAATTTTCAGGGCGGCGATGTTACGCTGCAGGCAAATTCTGGTGGCCGTATTCAAGCAGGCTCGGCGTTAATCTTTAGCGAAGCATTTGGTGACGGAGAATCCGGCGGCGATGCTATCGGTGGGACCATCACTCTGAGGGCTGACGGGGGTGGGATTGCCTTCACCAGTGGCACCGATCTGATCGCGTCTGCTAGCGGCGGCGCGGGTATCGGTTCCGATGGCCAGGCAGCACTTGCGCTGGGCGGCGATATCGTCCTGACGGTTGCGGGAGCCGGCGGTTCGCTGGAGCTGGGCAATTTCTCGGCCGAGACCGATGCCCGGATTTTATTCAACGCCGAATTCAGCGAAGGCGGACCGCCCACTTCTCCGTTCGTTGGCCGAGGGGGAGATGCTATCGCTGGTGATGTGATCTTCAATATTGATGGTGGGACGCTGACTGCTGGTAATCTGACCGTTTCAAGTCAGGGTACGGGCGGGGTCGGCGGCGGATTGGCCTCTCCGGCGGCGCTCTCAACTGGCTTTCCTTTTGCTGGTGATGGCGGTTTGGGCGAAGGCGGAGACGTGACCTTCAATCTAGACGGCGGCAATGCGACCATTGCCAATCTGACAATCTCTGCTGACGGTTTTGGCGGAAACGGGGCCGACGGCGATTTCGAAGCGGGCACGCGCGGCGGACGGGGCGGCGATGCAGTTGGCGGCACGGTTACGTTCAACGCGTTGACGGGCACTTTGGACGCCGGTTCCCTAACCATTTCGGCTAGGGCTAACGGGATCAATGGTGGCGGACGCGGCGGCTCTGGCGACGGGTCAGAGGGCGGCGATGGCGGCGATGCAACTGGCGGAACCGCGACCTTCAACCTGACCGGCAGTGCTTTGATTACCGCAGGTCCTGTGCTGGTGACGACTGATGGTTATGGCGGACGGGGTGGTAGTTCATTCGCCACATTCGATTCCTTCAGTGCCATTATCGGCAGTGAAGCAGGCGGCAACGGCGGCAACGGTACTGGTGGGACTTCTACCTTTAACAACACCAGTGGGGATATTTCCTTCACCGATCTGACGACCAGCGCAGCAGGCATTGGCGGCGACGGCGGCAGCAGTTTCGGATTGTCTTTCGGCGATTCTACCGGGGCTGGCGGGGCAGGTGGCGTGGGCACTGGCGGAATTGCGACAATAAATCTCAATCAGGATGATGGCTCCGACCCTAACTATAATGTCATCGCCAATGCGGTCGGCGGCGCTGGTGGCGGCGGGTTGGACAGCGGTGATGGCGGTGCGGCCACAGGCGGGACCGCCAATCTGGCAATCAACAATTCCGTAATCAGCTTCAATGTGGCGGCGATCGATGCCTCGGCCGTGGGCGGAAACGCTGGCTTTGCAGGCACTGCAGGCGGCAGTGCCGGTTCGGGCGGTAACGCAGTTGGCGGCACGGCAAATCTGGACGTCAACGGCGCGCTGGCTGACGTTTCAACGTCAGAACCGCTACGGCTGAACGCCGATGCGGTGGGCGGCAATGGGGCCGATGGTCCCGTTGCTGGATCCGGTGCCAATGGCAGTGGTGGCGGTTCCGGTGGCAGCGCCACAGGCGGGACTGTTCGGATCGGTCTAACCGGCGCGGGCGCGGCACTGACTGTTGGCTCCCAACTGGTGGCATTGTCATCAGATGCGACTGGTGGGCGGGGCGGCAATGGCGGCTTCAGCTCCGAAGCCTTTGGCGGCACTGGCGGTTCAGGCGGCGACGCGACTGGCGGCTCTCTAACCCTAGAAGCCAATAGCGGCACCACATTGACAATCACCGAGGTTTCAGGAGCTTTCGCTCTGACTGGCACAGGGATAGGCGGCGATGGCGGCACTGCTATTGGCGGCTCGCCGACTTTGCGGGCGATTGGCGGGACGATTACTGGCGGTGCGGTTGCCCTGAACAGCTTCGGTTTTGGCGGGAATGGCGGCGGGGGCGGCGTCGATGGAAGCGGCATTGCGGCGGCTGACGGAAATGGCGGCGATGGGCTGGGCGGCAATCCGATCATCGAATTACTGGATGGCAGCCCGGGCGTGGTTACTCTGGGCGATGTGACAATTACAGCCAGCGGCTTTGGCGGCACTGGGACAGTGGGCGGCATAGATCTGGGCGGCAGGGTCGATATCCGTGATCTGTCGGTTGATCCGGGCGGGGTCTTTTCGCTTGGGTCACTCACGGTCGATATTGCCGGTGTTGCGGCATCCTTGGGTGGCGGATTTTTCCTCGCAGCGGGCAGCGGCACTAATACGATTGTCGGCAACCAAACCGTCAATGTGGTTGGTGACATTTCTTATGTGTTTGACGGTGATGGCCAGTTGGTAGTCGGCGGCAACACTCTGCTGACCGCAACGGGCAATATTCTGGTCACACACACGAACAACACCGGCTCGGTCAGCTCGTTTGCGAGTGGCGGCGATTTCACGGCCATAGCAGGGCTCGATTTCATCGCAGACGGTCAATCCATCATCGGAAGTGACGGGGCGATTGCGGTCCGGGCAGAGGGCGAGGCAGAAGCCAACGACTTGCAAGCTGTTTCCAACATCGATTTCTCTGCCGGGCGGAACGCCACGGTAAACAATGCTTCGGTCACGGGTCCGGCGGTTACTGTCGTATTTGGCCCCGGTATCTTTGTCCTCAACGGGATTACTATCGCGGCGGGCGACAACCCTTCGTTCGAACAGTTTGATCCCACATTTAATGCGGCGATAAATGGCGACGTATCGTCCACCGGTTTTGTCAATGTGACGGCGGGCGGTAATGCGGTATTCGCCGGCGGATCGAATACGGTATCGGACAATGGCCTGACGGTCAGAACCGGTGATGATATCATCATCGGCAGCGGCGCATTGGTTGAGGCCGGAACCAACGCGGCGACTTCTCCCAACACGGCGCTGCCATTTACCGGCACCAACAATCTGTTGCTGGATGCTGGCGCGCTCTCCCGTTCGGGTGAGTTGCTCACTCTCCCACTGACCCCGATTTCGTCGATTGTCTCGGGCGGCACAATTGAAGCGAATGATTTTGCCGCGATCCTGAACGCCAATGCCATTGATGGCTTAGGCGGCACGATCAACGCCAGTTCAATGTCAGCAGACATCGTGGATGCACCGTCCAATGCAGTCATAGCTGCAATCGGCCAATCTGATGACAACGGCTTGCTCAGTCCTCAGTGCCTCCAAGGCAATGTGTGCCTCGGATCGATATCGGCGAATAATCGGATCGAGATCGGCCAGAACAGCAACAATGACGTGATCCAGCTGATCGTCGAACAGGCAGCCATAAGTGCGAATGATATTTTGATCACGATCCGAGACGGTATCGTGATGGGTAGTAACGGTATTCCGACCTCCATTGATGCCGCCAATATTTTTGCGATTGAAAGCCTGACCGGCGATATCGATTTGATCGATGCGGTTATTAACAGTGACCAGATTACCATTGCCGCCGCGGGTAGCCTGCTGGGCAATGGATCGCTCATCAGCGCGAATGATATCGGCATTACCGTGGGCGCAGACTTGAATGCGTTGCTGATTGATACAGGCGGCGAATTGACCGATGTTGTCGATGTCGGCGGCGGTTTCGAAGCCGAATATTCCGTTTCCGGATCAATCGATGTCGGCACCTATAATCAAGGCACGGCAGCTGCGCTTCGAGTTGTGGCAGGCGGCGATAACAGCTTCGGGGCGATCAATCTGATTGGTCCGTTTGATATTACATTGATCGCTGCTGACGCTGTAGCCGGGATAGGTATCGGCGATGTATTCTTAGGCACAGCAACCGGCGCGAACAATATCGACCTGACCGGCGACAATGTTGGCTTCGGCGATTTGACGGCTGCAGGAACTATAAGCGCGTCTGCGGCTGTGGGGACTATCAGTTTCGGTTCCGCCGCCGCCGCCGTCGATCTGACCTTGACTGCTGTCGGAGCAATTACCGGCGGCGATCTGTCGGCGGGCAGATTGCTCAGCCTTGATGGTGGCAGCATTGCAATCGGTGCTGCCAGCGGGACCAACATTGATCTGACCAGCGGCACAAATATCCTGTTTGATAGCCTCTCGTCACCCAATGCTATTATCCTTAGTGCGCTCAATGGATTGATCGGCGGCAACACCATTGCTGGCGATATCGACAGCGATGGTGATATCGACCTGGTCGCTCAGGAAATCGCTCTTGGAAATGTCACCTCGGGCGGCTCGGTATCGGCTGATGCAAGCGCAGGCGATGCCAGTTTCGGCACTGTCGATGCAGCTAATGACATCACTGTTACCGCAACTGGAACCCCCAGCCTGACCAATGCAATCAGCGGCGGTAACACCAGCATCACGGGCAGCTCGGTCTTTTTTGCCAATGGCTCCATTGGCGGCGATCTGTCGCTTACGGCCATCTCCGGCAACATTGACGGAAACGGCACAGTTAACGTGGGCGGCGGGATTGCGCTGGATGCGGCAGGCAATATTGCCTTCGGGTCACTCGATGCAGCAGGCGGCGATTTCACTGCTGATGCGGGCGGAAGCATAGCTTTCACCGATGCGACTGCCTCCGGCTCACTTGGCTTCGTAGCGGGCGGTAGCATTGCTGCACTGGGCGGGATTTCGGCCGGTGGCGTTTTTCTGGACAGCGGCGACACAGTCTCCGCCGGCAGCGTCACGGCGACCGGCGGCATCGACATTGCGGGGGTCAACGGGATTAGCATCGGTGCGCTGACCGGCGGCAATGCAGTTCTTCGGGCGACTGCAGGCACGGTCACGGTAATTGATGAGATAGATATGGCTGGATTGCTGGACGTGGAGGGGACCAGCGTCTTCCTGCGGTCCACAAATGGCTTAACCGTGGCGGCAACTGCCACTGCGGGCACAATCGACGTTTCAGTGGCGGGCGATCTCGATCTGCAGGGCCTTACTGCAACTGGCGATATTGATCTGACATCAACCGGCGGTTCCATCGTTGCAAACGAAGCTATCGCCAGCACCATGGCGGCGCTGCCGCCGGGCGCGCAGGGCCCGCTGCAGATCACTTCCTCCGGCGGCGATGTGAATATCACAGCCGCGAATGATTTTACCGTCAATGCCAGCGTCAGCGCGGTCAATGCGCTGACGATTGAAGTTGGCGGACTCCTAGACCTTCAAGCCAATGCAACTGGCGCGGCAATCGATGCATTGGTGGGCGATTTGAACATTGGTTCTGCGGGATCGCTGGGACGCAGTGATCTGACCAGTTCGATCGCCATTTCCACGGGCGGGGACATTGTCTTGGGTGGCGCGGGAGGCGGTTCACCAACGACCGGCATTCTCGAGTTGAGCAATGACGAATTCTCGCGGATATTCAGCGGGGGAGATTTGTCCATCACTGCCCAAGTCGGCCCGCAGGGTGCTGGCGGCAATATCACTGTCGATACTCTGGACGTCCTTGTCGCGGCTGGGAACGGGACGCCGCAGGATGGCAATATCGGCATCGGCGGCGGGCTGATTTTGGGGGCTGGTGCGGCGATTGATGTGATCGGTGTGGCCACCATGACCAATGCGGGCCCAGATACGCTGTTCGCGTTGGATGCTATCGATGCGATCCGGGTCAATCCCGAGAGCGGCGCACTGTTGGTGCAAGACGGCAATGGCGGATTGGCCGGTGTACTTGACCTTGCCGCACCGCGTATCGAAGCGATCAGCGATCTTGCCCGCAGCGAAATAGCCGGTGCATTGGTCGCAGACATCGACACCAGATTAGGCGAAAACGATGGCGCGATAAATGACACAGGCTATTTCGCTGCGGGGGATATAAATTTCACCGTTGATGACGCTTTGCTGATCCAGAACAGCGGCGACGGGACAGCATTTGATGATCGGCGCGGCTTCACGGCCAACACGGTGAACATCAATTCAGCGGGTTCAACGACAATTATCGTGATCAACGGGATCGTCGACAGCCTGACCGGTGTTGATGCGATTGCTGCCCTTGGCCTGCCCGGCATCTTTGATCCGGGCTCGACGGTAAATGGCTGTTTAATCCTGGATGTAGCGAGCTGCTCAACCTTTCCTGGCGTGCTTGGCAATCCTGGGCTGGAAAACCCGATTCAGGATCTGATTGACCGGGAAATCGATCCGAGAGATGACGACGCCCCTGGAGTTGGCATCCCTGGAGTTGGCATCGATTTCAACGGAATGCTTGTGGAGATGCGCGAGCGGTCATTGACCCGCGAGGATACCCTGCTGGATGATCCGGTAACCGGCGCTGGTAACGAAGATTTGTGGGTTACGGAACTGGACTGCACCGGCGTAGATGCCGGAAACGAAGCTTGCGCCGCTGACGCCGAGCTGGAGCCTGCGGAATAGTAGGGAAAATTGGTTTGCCAGCGACAGCAATCTTGACCGCCGCCTTGCGCTGCGTGCAAGGCGCGTGGCTATGAGCGACGTTCCTCTCCAGCTGTTCAACAGCCTGACCCGTAGTCTTCAAACCTTCAACCCCGTCCACGCGGGTGAAGCACGCGTCTATACCTGCGGGCCGACGGTTTATAATTACCCGCATATCGGCAATATGCGCGCTTACGTCTTTGCAGATGTACTGGGCCGCACGCTGAGCTGGAAGGGCTACAAACTCACCCATGTGATCAACATCACCGATGTCGGGCATCTGACCGATGACGGCGATGCGGGCGAGGACAAGCTGGAGAGAATGGCGGCAGAAAAGGCGCAGTCCATTTGGGACATCGCGCACCATTATACGCAGGCCTATTGGGACGATGTGAAGGCGCTAAACATTCGCCAGCCTGCCCATTGGTCCATCGCCACCGATTATGTGCCGCAGATGATCGAGTTTGCACAAGGTATCGCCGACAAGCATTGCTACGAGCTGGATTCTGGCCTCTACTTCGATACATCTACCGTCGAGAATTATGGCCGCTTGGCCCGCGCGGTGACCGAAGATGGCGAAGGCAGAATTGATACAGTCGAAGGCAAGCGCCACGGCGCCGATTTCGCGATCTGGCGCAAGACACCGGTTGGCGAGGCGCGCCAGATGGAATGGGATTCGCCGTGGGGCAAAGGTGCGCCGGGCTGGCATCTCGAATGCTCGGTGATGGGCGAGAAGCTGCTCGGCTTTCCGTTCGATATCCACACCGGCGGAATCGACCACCGCGAGATTCATCACCCCAACGAAATCGCGCAGAACCAGGCGTTTTGCCACTCCGATGCCAGCGGCGCGAACATCTGGATGCACAATAATTTCCTGGTCGAACGGTCGGGCAAGATGTCCAAGTCCTCCGGCGAATTCCTCCGCCTGCAATTGCTGATCGACAAAGGCTACCACCCGCTCGCCTACCGGATGATGTGCCTGCAAGCGCATTACCGCAGCGAGTTGGAGTTTTCGTGGGAGGGGCTGGGCGCGGCCCTTGTGCGGTTGAAGCGGATATTGATGGGGGTGGAGCGTCTGCAAGACCACCCGCCGAGTTCACCTGATCACCCCAAATTGGCGCCATTGATGAAGAAATTGGACGCGGCCATTTCTGACGACCTGAACACCCCTGTAGCGCTAACTGTCCTAGAAGAAGTGCTGGCCCTGAAGAAAGTCGATCAGAGCGCAAAGCACGCTGTGATCGAACATATTGATGCAGTTCTCGGTCTCAATCTGCCTACACTTACTCGCGATGATCTCCGCATCCGTCCGCAATCTGCCATCATCACAAAGCCCGAGATCGAAGCCGCACTCGCCCGCCGCAAACAGGCCCGCGCGGACAAGGACTTCGCCACATCAGACACCTTGCGCGATGAACTCGCCGCCAAAGGCGTCGAAGTGATGGACGGTGATCCGCTCGGATGGGATTGGAAGCTATGACAAGGAAAACCATCGCTGTTCTCAGCGCCCTCATCCGCCCTGCTATCGAGCCGGATTTGCCGGATTGGGTCGAACCGCGCTGGTTTGCCTCGACCGACGAGTTGCTGGAATTGGTGCCGGAGGCCGAGATTGGCTGGTTTGATCTGTATGATCATGCGCCGATGGCCGAAGGTGTGCGCCGCGCCGAGAAGCTGAAATGGTTCAATTCGATCTATGCGGGCCTCGATTTCCTGCCGCTCGATTTGCTAGCGCGGCGCGGCGTTACCGTGACCAATGGCGCGGGTATCAATGCCATCACCATTGCCGAATATACGATCATGATGATGCTCAATTACGCCAAGGGTTACCGCGACGTGGTGCGTGCGCAGGATCGGCGCGAATGGTTGCTCGATTCGCCGGGCAAGATTGAACTGGCGGGCAGTAAGGCACTGTTGCTGGGCTATGGTGCGATCGGTAAGCTGATTGAAACGCGGCTGAAGGCGTTTGATGTCGAGGTAGCGGTCGTGCGCCGTTCGGGCGGAGCGGATGGCACGCTTGGCCCCGATCAATGGCGCGGTCAGCTGGGTGAGTTCGACTGGGTTATTCTGGCGGTTCCCGCTACTCCGGAAACCGAGGGGATGATCGGTGCGGATGAACTCACTGCGATGAAAGACAGCGCGGCGCTGGTAAATATCGCGCGGGGAACGGTGGTCGATCAGACGGCGCTGGTCACAGCATTGCAGGAGAAGACCATTGGCGGTGCGCTGCTCGATGTGACCGACCCGGAACCGCTGCTTGCCGATCACGTGCTGTGGACACTCGATAATGTGCATATCACCATGCATTTGTCTGGCCGCGCACAGGACCAGATGTTCGCCCGTTCGGCCAAGCGCTTCCTCGAGAACCTGGCCCGTTACAAGGCAGGCGAGCTGCTGGAGCCGATCTTCGATCTGGCGCGTGGTTATTAATCTAGGAAATATCCAATTTGCCCGGTGACACCCGGCGCCGCCTTTGATACTCCTGTCAGGGTAATCCGAAGGGGGCCGCAGAGCCCTGATTTCGGCAGTGGTCGCGCATAGGACATTTGCCAGCATCCGGTGGGGATTGCTGCTGAGGGGGAATTACATTGGCCAACACTAAAATCAAAGCTTCGGACCTGTTTATTGAATGCCTCGAAGCGGAAGGCGTCGAATATATTTTCGGCGTGCCGGGCGAGGAAAACCTCGATTTTCTGGACTCGCTATCCCGTTCCGAAACGATCCAGTTGGTGCTGACGCGGCATGAACAGGGTGCTGGCTTTATGGCCGCAACCTATGGCCGTCATACCGGCAAAACCGGAGTATGTTTAGCGACGCTCGGGCCTGGCGCGACCAATTTCGTCACCGCGGCGGCCTATGCCCAATTGGGCGGTATGCCGATGATGATGATTACCGGCCAGAAACCGATCAAAAAATCGAAACAGGGCCGGTTCCAGATCCTCGACGTGGTCGCGATGATGGGGCCTATTACCAAATATGCGCATCAGCTGGCAGCGGGCGACAATATCCCCAGTCGTGTGCGCGAGGGCTTCCGGCTGGCGGAAGAAGAAAAGCCCGGCGCGGTGCATCTGGAATTCCCGGAGGATATCGCCGAGGAAATGACCGAGTCCCGCCCGATCCCCAAATCTGTCGCGCGCCGCCCCTCGGCCGAGGTGAAGGCCGTGCGTCAGGCAGTGAAGGCGATCGAAGCGGCCAAGGCACCAGTTCTGGTGATTGGCGCGGGCGCGAACCGCAAACTGACCGGCCGGATGCTCAACCAATTTATCGAGAAGACCGGTATTCCATTCGTCACCACCCAGATGGGCAAGGGCGTGATCGACGAACGGCACCCGCTATTCCTTGGCTGCGCTGCTCTGTCTGCGGGAGATTTCTGTCACCGGGCGATCGAGGATGCTGATTGTATAATCAATGTCGGCCATGATGTTATTGAAAAGCCGCCGTTTTTCATGAAGCATGATGGGGCGACAGTGATCCATCTGTCTACCCGTACGGCAGAGGTCGATCCGGTGTATTTCCCGCAGATCGAGGTTATCGGCGATATTGCCAATGCGATCTGGCAGATCAAGGACGACATCGTCCCGTCGGGCCGGTGGAAATTCGATCACATGCTGGCATATCGCAAGGCCGAAGTGGCGCATACCGAGGGGCTGGCGGCAGACGCGCGCTTCCCGATCTTCCCGCCGCATCTGGTGGCCGCCACCCGCGACGCGATGCCGGAAGATGCGATTATCTGCCTCGATAATGGGGTCTACAAAATCTGGTATGCGCGCGGTTATACCGCCTATCTGCCCAACACCGTGCTGCTGGATAATGCACTGGCGACAATGGGCGCCGGCCTGCCATCCGCGATGATGAGCGCGATGGTTTATCCCGAACGCAAGGTTATGGCGATTTGCGGCGATGGCGGGTTTATGATGAACAGCCAGGAAATGGAAACCGCGGTTCGGCTCAAACTCAATATGACCGTGCTGATCCTGCGTGATGACAGCTACGGGATGATCCGCTGGAAACAGGCCAATATGGGTTTCAAGGATTTCGGGCTGACCTATGGCAATCCCGATTTCGTCAAATATGCCGAAAGTTACGGGGCAAATGGCCACCGGGTGGAAAGTGCTGCCCACCTCAAGGAAGTGCTGGCGCATTGCCGCGACACGCCGGGCGTACACCTGATTGATTGTCCGGTGGATTATACCGAGAACGACCAGATCCTGAACCACGACATCAAGGAATTGAGCGCCAAGCTGTAAAGCTGGCTGTCCCCCTTCCGCTGGTGGGAGGGGTTAGGGGCAGGTGTATCAATAAGACGCGCCTGCCATTTCAGACCCACCCCGACCCCTTCTGACGCCCGAAGGGGGGAAGAGATATCCGATGACCAAACTCAAAGACATCTACCCGCTGTATCTCAACAACAAGGCAGTGCAGCCAAACACCGATCTGGAGGTGAGGGACAAATTCACCGGCGAGGTAGCATTCCGCACTGCGTTGGCGACGCCGGATATTATCGATCAGGCGATCGCGGGTGCGGCAGCAGCGGTGGAACCGATGGCGAAGCTGGCGAGTTACGAAAAGCAGGACGTCCTCATGCACTGCGTCAGCCGCTTCAAGGAGCGGTTTGACGAGCTGGCCTATTCGCTATGTGTGGAGGCAGGCAAGCCGATCAAGGATGCAGAGGGCGAGGTGAGCCGGCTGATCGACACCTTCCGTATCGGAGCCGAGGAAGCCACACGCAATTACGGCGAAGTCCAACCGCTGGATATTTCGGCCCGCGCCAGGGGCTATATGGGAATGTGGAAGCGGGTGCCGATTGGGGCCTGCAGCTTCATCTCGCCGTTCAATTTCCCGCTCAATTTGGCGGCGCACAAAATTGCTCCAGCGATTGCGATGGGCTGTCCGTTTGTGATGAAGCCCGCCAGCCTGACACCCCTGGGCGCGATCATCATGGGCGAGGTTTTGGCCGAGTGCGTTGTCCTGCCAGATGGCGCGTTTTCGATCCTGCCTGCCAGCCGTGACGGAGCCGATTTGTTCACCACGGACGAGCGGCTCAAATTGCTCAGCTTCACCGGATCACCGGGTGTTGGCTGGCAGTTAAAAGCCAGGGCGGGCAAGAAGAAAGTCATTTTGGAGCTGGGCGGCAATGCGGCGGTGATCGTCGATAAGGATGCCGATCTAGACCATGCGCTGGAACGGATTATTTTCGGGGCATTCTACCAGTCTGGCCAAAGCTGCATCGGGGTGCAACGGATCATCATCCACGAAGATATCTACGATACCTTCAAGGATATGCTGATCGCGAAGACGAAAACTTTAGTGTCCGGCGATCCCAAGGACCGTAATACGTTCATCGGCCCGATGATTTCCGAGAAGGAGGCAACGCGCCTCAAGGGCTGGATCGATGATGCAGTTTCTGCCGGTGCAGCGCTGCTATGCGGCGGTGAGCGGAGCGGGAATATGTTGCAGGCTACATTGCTGGAAGGCGTGCCACGTCATTGCGATGCGAGCACAGAAGAAGCCTTCGGCCCGCTGGCGAACCTTTCCAAATTCTCCGATTTCGGGGAAGCAATGGAACAGGTGAATGACAGCAAATTTGGTCTACAGGCGGGCATCTTCACCCGCGATATTCATCAGGTGCTGGATGCTTGGGATGTGCTGGATGTCGGCGGTGTTGTGGTCAACGATGTCTCTTCATACCGGGTCGACAATATGCCTTATGGCGGGGTCAAGGATTCCGGTCTGGGCCGCGAAGGCATCCGGTTTGCAATGGAAGACATGAGCGAAATCCGCAATCTGGTTATCCGGCGCGAGAGTGCCGGATAACCAGATTGCTGGGTTCTTCAAGGACGCGGCAAAATCGTCAGCTTGTAGGGGATAAACAGGGCGCCCTATCTCGGCTGATCGGCATAAATGGTACGTATTTATAGAAGTTTATACGGAAGGGTAGCCCGAAGCACTTGCTCGAGAGAGATCGCCGGACCGGAGGAAAATTCCTACAGCCCTGCAGTGAAGCCTCCGCTTTCCTCGCAGGATGACCAATTGATCATGGTGCCGCGATTGCCTCTTGGTGCTTCGACTGGTCCCGGCTCGATTTCGGCAACGGAACTTTCGTTCGACAATTTCGGATTCTCACGCCGCTGGCTGCGGGAACGGGGGTTGGAGGCAGCACAGCTATCCGCCATCCGGGTGGAAGGCGATTCGATGGAACCCTTGCTGCGTGCTGGTGATGAAATACTGGTCGACCGTGCGCTTCGACCATTTCGTGACGGAGTTCACGTGGTTCGGTTCGGCAATACTTTATACCACATCTCAGTAATCATGACTGGTGGGCCCAATCGCGGTATCCGATGGAGTTGATGCGGCCTGTTTCGGCGATTAATTTGTTCCAGGCATCGCAGCAATGGTCGACGATTTCCTCCCCTGACT
>Ga0209702_10004355_pt1 | contig 20650 bp, 17 predicted proteins | sample FRY01_FD_187210 | JGI IMG/M metagenome (GOLD analysis project Ga0209702, IMG submission 187210) | Freshwater microbial communities from Lake Fryxell liftoff mats and glacier meltwater in Antarctica - FRY-01 (SPAdes) (version 2) | ecosystem: Environmental > Aquatic > Freshwater > Ice > Glacier... | reverse complement strand
TCAAAGCCACCAAGGTCGCGCGCCTGGGCCGCCGCCACGCTGCCGAGCGCGTTATCACGCAAACCAGCCCGCGCGGCGAAACCATGTACTGGATAGGCGGCGCTGGCCCGGCCAAGGACGAAGGCGAGGGCACTGACTTTCATGCGACCAATCAGGGTTTTGTGGTGGTTACCCCGCTGCATGTTGACTTGACCGATCATGAGCGCCTGCCTTACTGGTCGCAAGCGTTTGCGCAGATGACTTCACCCCATTCACCGCATAAAGCCGCTGCATGATGGCTGCTGGCAAGCCGCCGTCAACCACGGCCAGTCGCCCCGGTTTTCCGGTGCGTTTAAAGCCCGATGCGGGCGTACCATCTGCCACTAAGTCTGCTACAAAAAACATAGCTGTTCACGCTCGTGAAAGGGGCGTTACAGCCATAAAATCGTCTCAAAATGGGGTTCAAAAACCGGTTCCAAGCGGTCTGGGGCTTGATTCGCAGGTGGTACGCGCCCGCATGGTGCAAAAGCTTGCCGCGCAGGGCGTAACCGACCCGCAGGTGCTGGCTGCCATGGGGCAGGTCGAGCGCCACCGCTTCGTTGACTCGGCGCTGGTCAACCAGGCTTATGAAGACACCAGCCTGCCGATTGGCCTGGGGCAAACCATTTCAAAACCCAATGTGGTGGCCCGTATGCTGGAGCTGATTTTGCAAGGCAGGCCGGGCAAGCTCGGGCGTGTGCTGGAGATCGGTACGGGCTGCGGCTACCAAGCGGCACTGCTAGCCCAACTGGCTACTGAGGTCTACAGCATCGAGCGGCTGCGCGGCCTGCACGACAAGGCACGCGAGAACCTGCGCCCGTTCAGGCTGCCGAATGTGCATTTGCTGTTTGGTGACGGCATGATCGGTTATGCCAAAGGCGCGCCCTATGCGGCCATCATTTCAGCCGCCGGAGGCGAGGTCTTGCCGCAGCAGTGGATAGACCAGCTGGCCGTGGGCGGCAGGTTGGTGGCACCCCTACAGGCGGCCAACGGCGTGCAGGCGCTGGTGGTGGTTGAAAAGACTCCGCAGGGCATCCAACAGACCTTGCTGGAAGCGGTGCATTTCGTACCTTTAAAATCAGGGACAAGTTGATCTACAGGGCACAACATGGCGAACTCCACCACACTTCACTCCATCAAAGGCATGGCCTGCCTGCTAGTAGTCGCGGCAGTTGCTTTGTTGGCAGCAGGTTGCAGCCCGCGCGTGCTCAAACCAGCCCCCGTGGAAGACCGAGGCGCAGCCCGCCCGTCAAGCGGTGTTGCAGGCGCTGTTGCAAGCGCTGTTGCCCCGTCGGCTATCAAGCCTTTGCCAGGTGCCGAAAATGCAGGCAAGTCCGGCTACTACACCGTCAAACCGGGTGACACCGTGATTCGCATTGGCCTAGACACCGGCCAGAACTGGCGCGACATCGTGCGCTGGAACAACCTTGAAAACCCGAACCTGATTGAAGTCGACCAGGTGTTGCGTGTGGTGCCACCCGGCAGCAGCAACAACCAAGTAGTGACTCACCCAGTTGCACCCGGCAACGCCACGGCAGCTTCCGGTGCTGCGCGCCCGGCATCAGCGGCCAGTGGATCATCAGCGGCTAGCGGATCATCGTCGCCAAGCGCGCCAGCGTCCGCCGCACCGGCGGGTGAAGATAATCTGGCCTTTATTTGGCCTGCGCAGGGTCAACTGATAGGTGGCTTTGATGAAGTGAAGAACAAAGGCATTGATATCTCAGGCAAAGCGGGTGATGCGATTTTGGCTTCGGCTGATGGTCGTGTGGTGTACGCAGGTGCTGGCTTACGCGGTTACGGCAACCTGATCATCCTCAAACACAACAACACCTACCTGACGGCCTACGCCCACAACCAAACGTTGCTGGTCAAAGAAGACCAGTCTGTCAAAAAAGGCCAAAAGATTGCCGAGATGGGCAGCAGCGATGCAGACAGCGTCAAGCTGCACTTTGAAGTGCGACGGCAAGGCAAACCGGTTGACCCGGCGAAGTATTTGCCTGCCAAGTAGGGTTATTGGGGTCAGACGCCAATAACTCCTCCGAAGGGCGTGCCAAGGGCACGATGAATTTGGACTCTGACCCCAAAAAACCTACTAACGCAGTTGTCTGGCCAGCAACACCGCAACGTGAATCGCTTCGCGCTGCGCGCCGTCTTTGATCTGGTGCCGGCAACTGGTACCGTCGGCCAGCACCACCGCATCAGGCTGCTGGCGCACTGCAGGCAGCAGGCTCAACTCAGCCATCTGCATCGACACCTCGTAGTGGCTGGCCTCGTAACCAAAGCTGCCCGCCATGCCGCAGCAGCTTGACTCAATTAACTCAGGCTGCGCACCGGGGATGAGTTTGAGCACATCCATGATGGGGCTGACAGCACCAAAGGCTTTCTGGTGGCAGTGGCCGTGTAGCAGGATGGGCTGTGTGATGGGCTTTAAAGCGGCTTTCAGCGCACCCAGCTTGCCGGCAGTGGCCTCGCGTGCCAAAAACTCTTCCAGCAGCAAGGCGTGCCCGTTGATGGTTTGCGCGGCTGCCCCCAGGCCCATCACCAGCATTTCGTCGCGCAGCGTGAGCAGGCACGATGGTTCTAGCCCGACGATGGCGATGCCTTTTTCGGCAAAGGGGGCCAAAGCGTCCACCATCTCGCGCGCTTTGGTTTTTGCTTTATCGACCATGCCACTGGCCAGATAGGTGCGGCCGCAGCACAGGCTTTTGCCGTCTGGCTGTGCCTTGCTGGCGATGTGTACGGTGTAGCCTGCGGCCTGCAATACCTTTAATGCAGCGCTGGCATTTTCAGACTCGAAGTAGCCGTTAAAAGTGTCGACAAACAACACCACGGGTTTTGTGGCGGCTAGTACTTCGCTGCGCGTTGCGGTTGCCTGCGGCGTGTTGAAGAATGTTTTGGTTTTCCACTGCGGCAAAGTGCGCCTGGCAGATAAGCCTATTAACTTTTCACTCAAAAAGGCAAGACCCGGCAGCTTGTCGCGCAGGTTGAGCAAGGGCGCAAAACGGCTGGCCCATGGCGCGTAGTCGGGCAGGTAGGCTATGAGCTTGTCTTTGAAGGTGTAGCCGTGCTTACCCTTGTAGTGGTGCAAAAACTCGATTTTCATTTTGGCCATGTCAACACCGGTGGGGCAATCGCGTTTGCAACCCTTGCAGCCGACGCATAAATCGAGCGCGTCCTTGACGGCTTCGCTGGTGAAGGCATCTTCCGCCTTGATGCCCTGCAACTGACCGCTCAAAGCCAGCCGCAGCGTATTGGCCCGGCCACGCGTCAAATGCTTTTCGTCGCGCGTCACGCGGTAGCTGGGGCACATGGTGCCTGCATCGAATTTTCTGCAATGGCCATTGTTGTTGCACATCTCGACGGCTTTTGCAAAACCGTTGGCGGGGTCGCCGCCGCTGCCGGGTGTACTGGTCTGCTCTGTGACCGGGTTGTTCTGTACGTTCCATGCGCTCCAGTCGAGCGCGGTTTTAATCGGTATGACCTTGTAGTTGGGCGGAAAGCGCATCAGCGTTGTGTCGTCCATTTTTGGCGGGTCAATCATGCGCTGCGGACTCAGCAGATTGAGCGGGTCAAGATGGTGTTTGATCTGCGCAAACGCTTGTGTGATCTTGGGGCCAAACTGCCATCCAATCCACTCGCCACGGCACAGACCATCGCCGTGCTCGCCGCTATAGGCACCCTTGTAGTGGCGTACCAGTGCTGATGCTTCTTCGGCAATCGCACGCATTTTTGCGGCACCCTCGCGACGCATATCCAGAATTGGCCGCACATGCAGCGTGCCGACCGATGCATGGGCATACCAGGTGCCCTTGCTGCCGTGTTTTCTGAAAACCTCTGTCAGTGCACTGGTGTATTCGGCCAGATGCTCCAGTGGTACGGCGCAGTCTTCAATAAAACTCACCGGCTTGCCATCACCCTTGAGGCTCATCATGATGTTCAGGCCCGCCTTACGCACTTCCCACAGGTTTTTTTGTGCTGCATCGTCAATCATTTCAACCACTGAACCCGGCAGGCCCAGCTCACCCATCAGCTCGACCAGTTGTTTGATTTTGGGTATCAGTTCGGTCTTTGATGCGCCTGAAAATTCGACCAGCAGTATCGCCTCGGGCTGGCCAATCAACGCGCTGCGTACGGTGGCTGCAAAAACCGGGTTTTGCAGTGACAACTCAATCATGGTGCGGTCTACCAGCTCAACCGCCGTCAGTGTGCCGTCACCGATTTTGACGATGTGCTGGGCCGCATCCATCGCCTTGTAAAAGGTCGGAAAGTTCACCACGCCCAGCACCTTGCTGCGCGGTAGTTCGGCGAGGCGCAGCTTCAATGATTTGGTCAGCGCCAGCGTGCCTTCGCTGCCCACCAGCAGGTGCGCCAAATTAACCGAGCCGTCCTGCGTGTAGGGCTTTTCGCTCTGGTTGTTGAAGATGTCGAGGTTGTAGCCTGCCACGCGGCGCATCACTTTGGGCCAGTGCGCAACAAGCTCTGGCAGCAGGGCATCTGACAGGGTCTTGACGTAGCTACCCAGTGCGCGCGCTTCGCCACTGGCGGCATCCATGCGCCCCAACTCAAGCAGACCGCCATCCGAGCGCCAAGCCGTTAGGCCCAGCACGTTATGTACCATGTTGCCGTAAGCGATGCTGCGGCTGCCGCAAGAGTTGTTGCCTGCCATGCCGCCCAGCGTGGCCTGCGCGCTGGTGGACACATCAACCGGAAACCATAGGCCGTGTTTTTTGAGAGCCGCGTTCAGGTGGTCCAGTACGATGCCGGGTTCGACCTCTGCGGTGCGCTGTTCCACATCGACGTTCAAAATATTACGCACGTATTTGGCGTGGTCAATCACCAGCCCTGCGCCCACGGTTTGCCCGCACTGGCTGGTACCGCCACCGCGTGCAACGATGGGAACATTCAGGTCGCGGCAAATGGCCAGCGCTGTTTTTACCTCGTCAGAAGTGCGGGGTACAAAAACACCCACAGGCATGACCTGGTAAATCGACGCATCGGTGGCGTAGCGGCCCTTGTCAGCGTTTGAGAAAAGCACCTCGCCTTGTGTCTCTTCGGCTAGTCGTGCGGCCAACTTTCCAGCGACTTCATTGCTGACTTTGGCAACAAAGTCATAGGCGCGCGCTGCAACGTCGCGCGTAACTTTCAGGGGCAGCGGTGCGTTCATGCTTTGGCGTTCATCGTTGCTGCATGGGTGCCAGCACGCAGTTGTGCCACCACCACGTCACGTTTGTTGTACAGGTGTGTCAGCAGCACCTTGCGCATGGCTATCGGGTCGCGCGCCTCCAGCGCATGAATCATCTGCTCATGCTCTTTCACGGCGGCTTTCCATTTGTCTTCGTTTTGGTTCGAGCGAAACCGCAGCGCCTGTAGGCGTGCATTGACCTGCTTGTAGGTCGATGTCAGCACCGCATTTTTAGCGGCTGCATTGATGGCGCTGTGTATGCTGGCGTTGAGGCGGTAGTAGGCCGGTAGGTCGACCCTGGTGTGCGCGGCGAGCATTTCAAAATGCAGGGCCTTGATCTCCAGCAACTCTGCGTCCGTGATGCGCTGCGCCGCCAGTTCACCCGATTGCGCTTCCAGCATGGCCATGACTTCAAAGGTATTGAGCACGTCCTGCTCGGTCAGCTCCACGGCTATCGCGCCACGATTCGGCAGCAGCTCGACCAGCCCCTCTGCGGCCAACATTTTGATGGCTTCGCGCAGTGGCGTGCGCGACACATTCAACTCGTCGCTCAAGGCCCGTTCATTGAGCTTGGCACCGGGCGCGATGCGGTTTTCAACCAGCATCTGGCGCAGGCGGCTGGCTACCTGTTCATGCAGGGCGGCGCGCGGGATGGATATGATGTCAGCACTCATTATTAAATTTTGTATGCAAAAAAGTAGGATGTCAAATCAATTTATAGGGTGTGAACCCATTGACAAATGAATTTTGTATGCAAAAAATGGCGTATCCCACGGAGCTTCCCGATTATGTTGACCCTCGATTTTCACCCCACTGGGCGCCACTTCCTGCAGATTCCCGGCCCGTCGCCGGTGCCGGACCGCGTTTTGCGGGCCATGAGCTACCCCACTATTGACCACCGTGGCCCCGAGTTTGCGGCGCTGGGCCTGAAGGTGCTGGCTGACATCAAGAAAATCTTCAAAACCAAACAGCCGGTCATCATTTACCCGGCTTCGGGCACCGGCGCGTGGGAGGCGGCACTCGTCAACACACTCAGCACGGGTGACCATGTGCTGATGTATGAGACCGGCCATTTCGCAGCGCTGTGGCAAAAGCTGGCTGCCCGCCTGGGGCTTAAAACTGAAATCATTACCACGCCTGGGGCCGAGCCTTGGCGGCACGGCGTGCAGGCCGGTTTGATTGAAGAGCGCCTGAAGCTTGATACGCAGCACAGCATCAAGGCTGTGTGCCTGGTGCATAACGAAACCTCCACCGGTGTGACCAGCAACATCGCTGCGGTGCGCAAAGCCATTGACGCTGCAAAGCACCCGGCGCTCCTGCTGGTTGACACCATCTCGGGCCTCGGTTCTGCCGACTACCGCCACGACGAGTGGGGTGTTGACGTCAGCATCAGCGGCTCGCAAAAAGGCCTGATGCTGCCGCCCGGCATCAGCTTCAACGCGCTGTCGGCCAAAGCCATTGAAGTCAGCAAAAAAGCCACGCTGCCCAAAGCCTTCTGGGCCTGGGACGAGATCATTGAAATGAATAAGTCGGGCTACTGGCCGACCACGCCCAACACCAACTTGCTGTACGCATTGAGCGAAGCCTGCGACATGCTGCTGGAGCACGGGCTGGACGTGGTGTTCGCCCGCCATCAACGCTGGGCAGAGGGCGTGCGTGGTGCTGTCAAGGCCTGGGGCCTACAGATACAGTGCGCTGACCCAGCCGTGTATTCGCCCATACTCACTGGCGTAATGACACCCGAAGGTGTGGATGCAGATGCTGTGCGCAAAATTATTTATGAGCGCTTTGACTGTTCGCTGGGTACGGGGCTTGGCAAAGTCAAGGGCAAGATGTTTCGCATCGGCCACCTGGGCGATTGCAACGACCTGACCCTGATGGCGGCGCTGTCGGGTTGCGAGATGGGTCTCAAGCTCGCCGGTGTCAAGCTCGCCGGCTCGGGCGTGCAGGCCGCGATGGAGCACTTTGCCAGTCATTCGGTGGCCCTGCGGCCGCGCCAAGCCACCTGAAAAAATCAGTTCCCGCCACACGTTGTCCGGCCGTGTGGTTTGTTGCAATCCACGGACATACATCTAAAAAGGAGACATCATGAAAACGTTCACATTTTCTGCGGCCAGCCGCAGGTCCCTGATCGCCGCCGCTGCGGCATTGGCCCTGCATGGCACGGCCTTTGCGCAGGTCGTCGAGCTCAAGCTCGGCCATGTCGGCGAGCCGGGTTCGCTGTTTCAGCTCAGCGCCGACGAATACGCCAAACGTGTGAACGCCAAATTGGCCGGCAAGGTCAAGGTCGTGAGCTATGGCTCCAGCCAGCTCGGTGGCGACAAGGAGTTGATCCAGAAGCTCAAGCTCGGCACCGTCGACATGGCGGTACCATCGACGGTGATGACCTCCGAAGTGGACCTGTTCGGCCTTTTCGAAATGCCCTACATCGTCAAGGATAGAGCGCACATGGCGCGCATCGAAAAAGATGTGTTCTGGCCCAGCGTCGCACCGGAAACCGAGAAAAAAGGGCTCAAGGTTCTTGCGGTGTGGGAAAATGGTTACCGTCACATCACCAACAACAAAAAACCCATCAAGGGGCCGGATGACCTCAAGGGTATCAAGCTGCGCGTGCCTGAAGGCAAATGGCGTGTGAAGATGTTCCAGAACTATGGTGCCAACCCCAGCCCGATGAAGTTCTCCGAGCTGTTCACCGCCCTGCAAACCGGCGTGATGGATGGTCAGGAAAACCCGTTCACCCAGATCTATTCGGCCAAGCTGCAGGAAGTGCAGAAGTTTCTTTCCCTGTCTGGTCACGTGTACACACCGGCTTACCTGGTGGTCGGCTCACGCCGCTACGGCACGCTGCCTGCCGATGTGCGCAAGGTGCTGGAAGACACGGCCCGCGAAACCCAGGCCTATGTCTATGCCGAGGCCATCAGGGCCGAAACGGAGTTGCTGGGTAAGCTCAAGCAAAGCGGCATGCAGGTCAATGAGGTTGACAAGGACGCGTTCATCGCCGCCAGCAAGTCGATTTATGAAGAATTCGGCAAGCAAGTCGCCGGCGCGAAGCCGCTGATCGACAAAGCCGTGGCGCTCGGAAAATAAGGGCAGCATTTCACCATGCAAACTCATTCGACACTGGAGGTCGGCGGCGCAATGCACCGCTTTCGCAACCGTTATGGACTGGTTCTGGAGTGGGTGGTGATGTTCCTGATGATCGCCCTAGCGGTGGAGGTCACGCTGGGCATTGTGTTCCGCTCGATCGGGCAGTCCCTGGTCTGGTACGACGAGGTGGCTTCGGTGCTGCTGGCCTGGCTCACGTTTTATGGCTCGGCGCTGGCGTCGGTCAAACGCGCACATATCGGCTGCCCGGAGGTGGTAGAGCAGTTGCCGCCCGCTGTGAAGCGGGCGGTCAGCATCTTTGGCCAGATCCTGGTGATCCTGTTTTTCGCCTTGCTAGGCTGGGTGGGTCTGAGCATCATGCCCGCGCTGGCCGGCGATGCAATGGTAAGCCTGCCGTGGCTGTCGATGAATGTCGTGCAGTCCGTTATCCCGATCAGCTCGGCGCTGATTCTGGTTGGCGAAATCATGTTCCTGATCGACCTGATCAGATCCCGGCCACAGGAGGGGGAGCGCGGCGGCGCCAATCTCTCCGACGGCCTGCACTGACCCCACCGGGATAAACGATGACCATTCTGCTTCTTCTGTTCGGCGCCGTGCTGGCGCTGGTGCTGCTCAACATACCGATTGCCGTGTCGTTGGGCATTGTGGCCGTGATCGCCATGCTGGCGAGCCACGGTCTGGATTCGCTGCCCAATGTGGCGCTGGTCGTCTATAACGGCGCGACGAATTTCCCGTTGCTGGCCATCCCGCTGTTCATCCTGGCCGGTGCCATCATGAACGCTTCGGGCATTTCCCAGCGGCTGATCGCCTTTGCCTCTTCGCTGTTCGGCTGGGTCCGTGGGGGTCTGGCGCATGTGTCGATCGGGGCGTCGCTTTTCTTTGCGGAAATTTCGGGTTCAGCTGTGGCCGATGTGGCGGCCCTCGGCTCTATCCTGATTCCGGGCATGAAGGCCAAAGGGTATCCTGGCCCCTTCGCCGCAGCGGTCATGTCATCGTCTGCGACGCTGGCCGTCATCATCCCGCCGTCCATCCCCATGATTTTGTACGCGGTGATGGCTGAAACCTCGGTGGTGCAGATGTTTGTCGCCGGCATCGTGCCCGGGCTGCTGGGTGCTGCGGGCCTGATGGGCATGGCCACCTTTTTGGCGCGCCGCTACAACCTGCCGCGCGAGGACGCGTTTTCCATCAAGCGGGTCGCCAAAACCGGACGTGAAGCCTTGTGGGCCTTTGCCCTGCCCATCATCATTCTGGGTGGCATTTTTGGCGGCATCGTCACCGCGACCGAAGGCGCGGCGCTGGCGGTGATTGCAGCCCTGTTCATTGGGCTGGTGGTGTACCGCGAACTCGACCTCAAACACTTGCGGGCGGCCATCATGGAAGGTGGCGTGCAGACCGCCGTGGTGATGCTGCTGGTGGCCACCAGCGCGCTGCTGGGCACCTACCTGACCGAAGTGCAGGCGCCGCAGGAACTGGCCAAGGCGGTGTCGGACTTCACCTCCAACAAATGGGTGGTGTTAGCACTGCTCAATGTGCTGTTCCTGTTCCTCGGCATGTTCCTGCATTCGGCCGCCGCGATCATTCTGGTGATTCCCATCGTGATGCCACTGGTCCGGTCCGTCGGCATTGACCCGGTGCACTTCGGCCTGATCGTGACCATCAACCTGGGCATCGGCCAGCAGACGCCGCCGGTGGCCAGTGTGCTGATGGTGGCCAGCTCGATTGCCAAGGCCTCGGTGTGGGATGTCAGCAAAGTGAACATCTGGTTTATCGGCGTGCTGGTCGCGGTGCTGATGCTGGTGACATACGTGCCGGTCACCGGCATGGGCCTGGTCGAGTTTTTCTATCGCTAAGCTTGATGGCAGCCACAAGGAGTATCGATTGAAACAAGAACCGGGAAAAAGCGCGGCTGGCGGACGGCCCCTGCCGCTGGCTGGTGTGCGCGTGCTGGACATCAGCCAGGTCATGGCCGGGCCTTATGCCTGCATGCTGCTGGCCGACCTGGGCGCCGACGTGATCAAGATCGAGCCGCCCGGCGGCGGCGATCAGACGCGCGGCGCCATGGGTTTCAAGATGAAGGGGGCCGACAGCCTAGGCTTTCTGAACATGAACCGCAACAAGCGCAGCGTCGTGCTCAATCTCAAAACCAAGGCCGGACGCGAGGTGTTGCTGCGCATGGTCAAGGACGCCGACATCCTGCTTGAAAACTACCGCCCTGGCGCTATGAAGCGGCTCGGCCTGGGCTACGAGGTGGTGAAGAACATCAATCCACGTCTGGTCTATACCAGCATCTCGGGCTTCGGCCAGACCGGCCCCTGGTCCGACCGTCCCGGCTTCGATCTTATGGCGCAGGCGATGTCGGGCGTGATGAGCGTCACCGGTTATCCCGGCGGTCCGCCAGTGAAGGCCGGCGTGCCGGTGGCCGACATCGGCTGCGCCCTGTTCGCCATCTACGCCACGCTGTCTGCCTACATCGGCGCCAAGGCCAGCGGGCAGGGCCAGCATGTGGACGCGTCGCTGTTCGACTCGGCGCTGGCTTTCTCGGTCTGGGACATCTGCGATTATTGGGGGACCGGCAAAGCACCTGAACCGCTGGGCACGTCTAACAAAATGACCGCACCCTACCAGGCCATGGCCTGCTCGGACGGCTATTTCGTCATGGGCGCCAATAACCAGAAGTTGTGGCAGCAGCTGTGCCAGCTGCTGGGCCGGCCGGAACTGCTGGCCGATGCGCGTTTTTCCACCATTTCCCTGCGTCTGGCGAATCGGCCCGCGCTGGAGACCGAACTCGAACAAAGTTTTCGCCAGCATCCCAAGGACTACTGGGTTAGTACCTTGCTGGAAGCGGGCATTCCTGCCGGCCCCATCCTCACCTACCCGGAAGCCTTCGGCAGCGAGCATGCGCGCGCGCGCGGCATGCGCATGGAGATCGAGCACCCGGTGGAAGGCACGGTTCCCAACATCGGTTTTGCCGTCAAACTGTCCGGTACGCCGCAACAGGTGCGCCGGCATCCGCCCTTGCTCGGTGAACACAACGACGAGGTGCTGGCCGAGCTCGGCATCGGGCCCGAAGAGTTTGCGCAATTGACGGCACAGGGCGCTTTCGCGGCATGAGCGAAGGTCTGGTTCATCTGAGCATCAGCGGCGGCGTGGCTGCCGTGGTGTTCGATCGCCCCGCAGCACGCAACGCCATGACTTGGGCGATGTACGAACGGCTCAATCAGATCTGCGAACAATTGCAGACCGATGCTTCGGTGCGTGTGGTGACCTTTCGCGGCGCGGGTGGCCAGGCGTTTGTTGCCGGTACCGACATTGAGCAGTTCAAGGCTTTCAGGAGTGGTGAGGACGGTGTTGCCTACGAGCAGCAGATTGACCAATGTATTGCTCGGCTGGAGTCGCTGCCCATGCCCACCGTGGCTGTCGTCGAAGGCTGGGCCATAGGCGGCGGTCTGGCGATTGCCACGGCCTGCGATTTTCGCATCGGCACCCCGAGCTCCCGCTTTGGCGTGCCGATTGCCAAGACACTGGGCAACTGCCTGTCGGTGGCCAACCTGGCGCGACTGTGTGCTGTGTTCGGCCTGCCTCGCGTCAAGCGCATGCTGCTGCTGGCCGAGGTCTTGAGCGCCGACGAAGCGCTGGCCTGTGGTTTTCTCACGCAAACCAGTGCGGCCTGCGAGATCGATGCTGAGCTGGCCCGGCTCTGCGAGCGCTTGGCGGCGCTGGCGCCTGTGACCCAGAGTGTGAGCAAGGAAGGTCTGCGCCGGCTGGTCAGCCGGGACCTGCCGTCCGACGAGGATTTGATTCTCCGCTGTTATGGCAGCGATGATTTTCGCGAAGGTGTGGATGCCTTTGTTAGTAAAAGAAGCCCACTCTGGAAAGGGTCTTAGGACCGGTCCTGTCCGCCGTCGCGGTAATGCGTACACAGCGTTTCAATCAGCGACTCGGCATAACGCGGCAGCACTTTGCGGTCGCGTACCAAGATGTAGCGCTCGCGCACGCTCCAGGGCTCAAGCAATTCGATCAACGCAATGCCCATGCTGGCCTGATTGCGCCGCGCCGCCGATTCCGGAACAATGCCGACCCCCACGCCCGCGCCGATCATGCGGCACATGGCGTCAAAGCTGGAGAGCTGGATGCGCAGTTTGAGCGGCTTACCGAGCTTTTCCGTCACTTGCACCAGAAAAGTTTGCAGCGTGCTGCCGTGCTGCATGCCTACGGCATCCTCGTCCAGGGTCTCTACAAAGGAAATTTTCTTGCGGCGTGCAAAACGGTGGTTTTTGGCGGTGACGAGCACCAGCCGGTCGGTGCTGAAGTGAATCGCCTCCAGCCCGAGCGTGTCCACCTTGCCGGCGACGATGCCGATGTCGGCCCGGCCATCGAGCACGCCACGGGCGATCTCAGCGTTCGGTTTTTCCTGAAGGTCTATGTTCACGCGCGGGTTGTCAGAGAGAAAGCCCGGCAGAATTTCTGGCAGGAAATCCGTTACCGCCGTGGTGTTGGCGAAGACCCGGACGTGGCCGCGCAGGCCGCCGCCATACTCCAGCAGATCGGTGCGCAGCTGCTCGGTCTGCCGCAAGACGCCGCGTGCATGGTGCAGGAAGGCTTCGCCGGGCGGTGTCAGGCGCACGCCGCGCGCTTCGCGGTAAAGCAGGGGCAAGCCGGTCTGCGCCTCCAGCGCCTTGATGCGCGCGCTCGCGGCAGCCAGCGATAGGTTCTGCCTGGCAGCCGCGCGTGTGAGCTTGCCTTCATCGGCGGTCAGAACGAACAGGCGCAGGTCGGTCAGGTCAAAGTGCATGGATGAATGGTAGCGCGTTGGCGTCTAGCCTTCGGAAATTCAGAAGTCTTGGTCTTGAAATTCGTGATTGCCTTCAGCGCTGGAAACGGTGACCATGTACGCTGTACAAAAAACGAGAGGAAACAAGCGCATGTTCAATTCCCTTTCACTGAATTTAGACCATGAACACCGACCTTCGAATCCTGGATGCTGCCACACTGGCGCACTTGCAAGGCTGTCCTAACCTCATTCCTTAAGTAAAACCATCATGAAAACCCAGATTCCCACCCCCGACGCTTACCAGGACATGCGTGAAGCCCTGCGCGGCATGCTTGCGTCGTTTGATTCCGCCTACTGGCAAAAAGTAGATCACGAGCGCGGCTACCCCGAAGCCTTTGTGACAGCCTTGACCGAGGCTGGCTGGCTGGCTGCCTTGATTCCCGCCGACTACGGCGGCTCGGGCCTGGGCCTGGCTGAAGCCTCAGTGATCATGGAAGAGATCAACTTCGCCGGCGGTAATGCGGGTGCCTGTCATGGCCAGATGTACAACATGGGCACCTTGCTGCGCCATGGCTCGGACGCGCAGAAAAAACGCTACCTGCCACAAATAGCCAGCGGCGAGCTACGCCTGCAGTCCATGGCCGTGACCGAGCCAAGCACCGGCACCGACACCACGCAGCTCAAGACTATGGCCGTGAAAAAGGGCGACAAGTACGTGATCAACGGCCAAAAGGTCTGGATCTCGCGCATCCAGCATTCCGACCTGATGATTCTGCTGGCCCGCACCACGCCGCTGGCCGAGGTCAAGAAGAAGTCAGAAGGCATGTCGATCTTCATCGTCAACCTGAAAGACGCCATCGGCCATGGCATGGCGGTGCAGCCGATTGCCAACATGGTGAACCACGAGACCAACGAAGTCTTTTTTGACAACCTGGAAATTCCCGTCGAGAACCTGATTGGTGAAGAAGGCAAGGGCTTCAGGTATATCCTCGACGGGCTCAACGCCGAGCGCACCCTGATCGCTGCGGAATGTATAGGCGATGCTTATTGGTTTATCGACAAGGCGCGGCGTTACGCCAGTGAGCGCGTGGTCTTCAACCGCCCCATCGGCCAGAACCAGGGCGTGCAGTTTCCAATGGCCGATGCCTACATTGAAACCGAAGCCGCCAACCTGATGCGCTTCAAGGCCTGTGAGCTGTTTGATGCCGGCAAGCCCTGCGGCGCCGAAGCCAACATGGCCAAGTACCTGGCGGCCAAGGCCTCTTGGGAGGCGGCGAATATGTGCCTGCAAACCCATGGCGGCTTTGGCTTTGCCTGCGAATACGACGTGGAGCGCAAGTTCCGCGAAACCCGGCTGTACCAGGTGGCGCCGATTTCTACCAATTTGATTTATTCGTATGTGGCGGAGCATTTGCTTGGCTTGCCTAGGTCGTTTTGATGAACCCAAGACCTCTAGACGGCATCACCGTAATCTCACTAGAACACGCGATTGCCGCCCCCTTCTGCACCCGCCAACTGGCCGACCTGGGCGCACGCGTTATCAAGGTCGAACGTCCCGGCGTCGGTGACTTTGCACGTGCTTATGACCAGCGCGTGGACGGCATGGCTTCGCATTTTGTTTGGGTGAATCGCTCCAAGGAAAGCCTGACGCTGGACCTGAAGCAACCCGCGGCGCTGGCGGTGCTCAAGCAATTACTGCTCACGGTCGATGTGCTGGTGCAAAACCTGGCACCCGGTGCGGCCGCGCGCATGGGCTTAAGCTTTGACGCGCTGAGCGCCGCCAACCCTAAACTCATCGTCTGCGACATTTCGGGCTACGGCGACGACGGCCCGTATCGTGACAAAAAAGCCTACGACCTGCTGATTCAGAGCGAAGCCGGTTTTCTGTCGGTGACCGGCACGCTAGAGGAGCCCTGCAAGTCAGGCAACTCGATTGCCGACATCGCTGCCGGCATGTACGCCTACAGCAGCATCCTGGCGGCGCTGCTGCAGCGCGATAAACGGGGCGGGACCGGCAAGGGTGCACACATCGACGTGTCCATGCTCGAATCGCTGGCCGAGTGGATGGGCTACCCCATGTATTACGCCTACGGCGGCGCCATGCCACCGCCACGCAGTGCGGCCGCCCATGCCACCATTTACCCCTATGGTCCGTTTGTGGCCGGGGATGGCGGCACGGTCATGCTGGGCCTACAGAACGAGCGCGAGTGGGTGATGTTCTGCAAGCTCGTGCTGCAGCAGCCGGCGCTGGCGCTGGATGCGCGCTTCGACAGCAACGCGCGGCGCAACGAGCATCGCGACACGCTCAAGGCCATCATTCTCGACACCTTTGCCGCCATGACGACCGCGCAGGTGGTCGAAAGGCTGGATGAAGCGCAGATTGCCAACGCCCGCATGAACAGCATGGCCGAACTCTGGGCGCACCCGCAGCTCAAGGCGCGCGACCGCTGGCGCCAAGTGGCCTCGCCGGTCGGCGACATCCCGGCGCTGTTGCCGCCGGGGCGCATCAGCAGCTTTGACTACCGCATGGACGCCATCCCCGCCGTCGGCCAGCACACCGACACCATCTTGCGTGAACTGGGGCGGGGCGATGACAGCATTGCCGCGCTGCAGAAGTCTGGTGCTATTTAATTGATAGCTTCTTGCGTTGGTGTAACAAGGGCGAAGGCCCGATTTGTCTTGAAAGATTCGGAGTAAACCATGACCCCCACCGCCCAGCTCGCCGCCTTCGTCGCCGGTCTGACATTCGATGCCATTCCGGCGCCTGTCGTGCGCAAGGCCGAAGACCTGCTGGTCGACTGGTTCGGCTCGGCGATTGCCGGCAAGGGCGCGCGCCCGGTGGAAATCATCACAAGTTTTGCCGCGAGCATGGGGCCGACAACCGGCGCGGCTGAGGTGCTGATCAACCGTAGCCAGAGCAGCGCCTACTTTGCTGCCATGGCCAATGCCGCAGCCTCGCATGTGGCAGAGCAGGACGACGTGCACAACGGCTCGGTGTTTCACCCGGCCACCGTGGTGTTTCCGGTGGCGCTGGCAATGGCACAAACCCTGGGCAGCAGCGGCCAGCAACTGCTGACGGCGGCGGTGGCCGGTTATGAAGTCGGCATCCGCGTCGGCGAGTTTCTGGGGCGCTCGCACTACAAGGTATTCCACACCACCGGCACCGCCGGTACGTTGGCCGCTGCAGCCGCTGCGGGCAGCCTGCTGGGTTTGAGTCCGGCGCAGATGCAGCACGCTTTCGGTTCGGCCGGCACGCAATCGGCCGGCCTCTGGGAGTTTTTACGCACCGGCGCCGACTCCAAGCAACTGCACACCGCGCATGCAGCAGCGGCGGGACTGATGTCGGCCTGGCTGGCGCAGGACGGCTTCACCGGCGCGGCGCAGATTCTTGAAGGCCCTCAAGGCATGGCGGCCGGCATGTCGAGTGATGCCGATCCCGCCAAACTGACCGACCGCCTCGGCACGCGCTGGGCTACGGCCGAGACCTCCTTCAAGTTTCATGCGTCTTGCCGCCACACGCATCCGGCGGCTGACGCGCTGCTACAGGTCATGCAGACGCACCAGCTGCAACCTGCTGACATTGCGCATGTGGTCACGCATGTGCACCAGGGCGCGATCGACGTGCTGGGGCTGGTCGTCAACCCCGCCACCGTGCACCAGAGCAAGTTCTCCATGGGCACGGTGCTGGCCTTGGTTGCGCGGTTTGGCCATGCCGGCCTGGTCGAGTTCGACCAGCACTTCAAGGATCCTGCCACCACAGCGCTGTGTGACCGGGTCGAGATGCGGCTGGACGCCGAGGTCGATGCCGCTTATCCGCAGCGCTGGATTGGCAAGGTTAGCGTCACCACACAGGACGGACGGGTACTGCAGGGCCGGGTGGACGAACCCAAGGGCGACCCCGGCAACACCTTGAGCCGGGAAGAGATCACGGCCAAGGCGCTGCGGCTGGCCGCGTTCAGCGGTGGTGCGACGCCTCTTGAGATGCAGGCCGCTGTCGATGCGTTGTGGCAGGTTGTGCAGTGGCCGCGAGTGGGTGCCTTGCTTGGCGGTTCGGTATGAGTGCGGCCGCCAGCCATCCGCTGGCGCTGGCCCGCTCTTTCCTGTTTGTGCCTGCCACCCGGCCCGAGCGTTTTGCCAAAGCGCTGGCCTCGGGGGCCGACGCGGTCATCATCGATCTGGAAGATGCCGTGGCCCCGGCCGACAAGCTGGCGGCGCGGCAGATGTTGGCGCAGGCCTGGCCTGGTTTTTCAGCCGCAGAGGGCACCCGTGTGCTGGTGCGCGTGAACGCCAGCGCAACAGCCTGGCATGGCGATGACCTGACGCTGCTCGGCCAGTTGGGCGTGGCCGGCGCGATGCTGCCAAAGGCCGAATCCGCGGCCCAGCTGGCGCATGTGGCGGGTGCGCTCGGCTCGGTCTGTGCGCTGCTGCCGCTCATCGAGTCGGTGGCCGGTTTTGACGCCATCGACGCGCTGGCAGCCTGCCCGCAGGTGCTGCGCCTGGCCTTCGGCCATCTGGATTTTCAGGCCGATGCGGGCTTGGCCTGCGGGCCCGACGAGACTGAACTGGTCCCGGTGCGACTGGCGCTGGTGTTGGCTTCGCGTCGCGCCGCACTGGCCGCGCCGGTGGACGGCATTTCGCCTGGCACGCAAGACACCGTGCAGCTGGCGCTTGACGTGGCGCGCGGCCGGCGCGGCGGGTTTGGCGGCAAGCTGTGCATTCATCCCTTGCAGGTGGCAGTGGTCAATACGGCGTTTGCGCCCAGCGCCGTTGAACTTGACTGGGCGCGGCGTGTGGTGACCGCTTTTGAGGCCGCTGGCGGCGGCGTGTTCAGCCTCGACGGTCGCATGGTGGATGCGCCGGTCCTGCGTCTGGCGCAGCGTACGCTGACGCAGGATGATGGGGGATAAACAGCATCTGGTCAGGGTTTGCCCGATTGCGCGCGGGACTGTCCAAGCTTGATAATTGGGACCATTAACTAGATTGTCAATGGTGGACAATGCGTCCATGATCCTGCTGTATCACGAGCGCTTAATCTATCCCTAAATTCATCCAGTTGGCAGCAGCCGCTGGCGGTTATTTTCAAATCCAACCCGGAGATATCTCATGCAATCAATCAGTCGTTTGCGTCGCAACATTCTTGCCACGGGCGCCATCGTGGCCGGTGCCTTGGCCTTGCCCAGCGTGACTTCGGCCCAGGCACCCATCGTGATCAAGTTCAGCCACGTGGTCGCTGAACAGACACCCAAAGGGCAGGGCGCACTGAAGTTCAAGGAACTTGTCGAGAAAAAATTTCCGGGCAAAGTGCAGGTTCAGGTGTTCCCGAGCTCGCAGCTGTTTGGCGATGCCAAGGAACTCGAAGCGCTGCTGCTCGGCGACGTGCAGTTCATCGCGCCTTCGCTCTCCAAGTTCAACCGTTACACCAAGAAAGTTCAGGTTTTTGACCTGCCGTTTCTGTTTGACGACATCGCCGCGGTGGATCGCTTTCAGTCAAGCCCACAGGGCAAGGCCCTGCTGGAGTCGATGACCAGCCGCGGCTTGCGTGGTCTGGGCTATTGGCACAACGGCATGAAGCAGCTCTCCACCAACAAGGACAAGCTGACCCGGCCTGAAGATGTCAAGGGCCTGAAGTTCCGCATCCAGGCGTCCGATGTGCTGGAGGCACAGTTCCGCGCACTCGGAGCCAATCCGCAGAAGATGGCTTTTGCCGAGGTCTATCAGGCGCTGCAAACCGGCGTGGTCGATGGCCAGGAAAACACCTGGTCGAACATCTACTCGCAGAAGTTTCATGAGGTGCAAAAGACGGTTGCCGAAACCAACCACGGCGTGATCGACTACATGGTGGTCACCAACGCCAAGTGGTGGGACGGCCTGCCGGCCGATATCCGCAAGGGGTTGAGCGAGGCGATGGCCGAAGCCACCACGCATGCCAACAAACAGGCTGAAGACTTCAATCAGCAAGACCGCAAGAAGATTGCCGACGCCGGCAAGGCAAAAATCCAGAAACTGTCCAAGGAGGACGTGGCCGCATGGCGTAAATCCATGGCGCCGGTGTGGGAGAAATTTGAGGGTGATATCGGGCGCGATTTGATTGAAGCCGCCCAGAAGTCTAACAAATAACAGCAAAGGAAGGGCCCGCCTAGCGGGCCCTTTGTACGTCTATGCGTTGGCTAGAACATTTGGAGGAAGGTCTGATCACCTTCCTGATGGCGGCAATGACCCTGATCACCTTCATGCAGGTGATTGCGCGTTACGGTTTCAACTACAGCTTTGTCTGGGCGCTGGAGCTCACCGGCGTCATGTTCGCCTGGCTGATTTTTGTGGGCATGTCTTATGGCGTGCGCGTCGGCGCTCATATCGGCGTCGATGTCGTAGTCAAGTCGCTCGGTGCCGGTGCCGCCCGGGTTGTCGGATCGATTGCTGCGGTGTTGTGTCTTGCTTACGCCCTGATCGTCGTCTTTGGGAGTTACCAGTATGTGGACAAGATTTACAGCGTCGGCATTTTGATGCAGGACATTCCGATTCAGAGCTGGATTCCGCGCATGATCCTGCCCCTGGGTTTCCTGTTGCTGGCGTTCCGTTTCGCGCAGGTATTGTGGCGGCTGGCCAGCGGCCAGGAAGCCCACCTGCTCGGTGACGAGGCCGAGGACGCGCTCAAGCTCAAGGAAGAAGACGCTTCTTTTGACGAGGTGCGCAAATGACCATCGCCGCGCTGTTTATCCTGCTGTTTGTCTTCATGGTGCTGGGCGTGCCGATCGCGGTAGCGCTTGGTTTGTCTTCACTGCTCACCATCTTGTTCTTCGCGCAGGACTCGCTGGCGTCGCTGGCGCTGAAACTGTACGAGACCTCCGAGCATTACACCTTGCTGGCCATTCCGTTTTTCATTCTGGGTGGCTCCTTCATGACCACCGGCGGCGTCGCCCGGCGCATGATCCGTTTTGCCAATGCCTGTATCGGGCACCTGCGCGGCGGTCTGGCCATGGCATCGGTGCTGGCCTGCATGCTGTTTGCAGCGGTGTCGGGTTCATCGCCGGCCACCGTGGTCGCGGTGGGCGCGATCGTGATTGCCGGCATGGTCAAGGCCGGTTATCCCCAGCCCTTCGCGGCTGGCGTGATCTGCAATGCCGGCACGCTCGGCATTCTGATCCCGCCATCCATCGTGATGGTGGTCTATGGTGCCGCCACGGAAACTTCGGTGGGCAAGCTGTTCATGGCAGGTGTGATACCGGGCATCATGCTTGGCCTGATGCTGATGGTTGCCATTTACGTGCGCGCGCGCATGCTCGACCTGCCGCGCCAGCCGCGCGCACCCATGAACGAAATTTTGAAATCCGGCCAAGATTCGCTCTGGGGTCTGCTGCTGATTGTCATCATTCTGGGTGGTATTTACGGCGGCATCTTCACGCCCACCGAAGCCGCGGCCGTGGCGGCCGTCTATGCCTTTTTCATCGCCGTGTTTGTCTATCGTGACATCGGCATGAAACAGGTACCGAAGGTGATTCTTGACGCCGGTAAGGTCACGGTGATGCTGATGTTCATCGTCGCCAATGCGCTGCTGTTCGCGCATGTGCTGACCA
>Ga0209702_10004343_pt1 | contig 20706 bp, 18 predicted proteins | sample FRY01_FD_187210 | JGI IMG/M metagenome (GOLD analysis project Ga0209702, IMG submission 187210) | Freshwater microbial communities from Lake Fryxell liftoff mats and glacier meltwater in Antarctica - FRY-01 (SPAdes) (version 2) | ecosystem: Environmental > Aquatic > Freshwater > Ice > Glacier... | reverse complement strand
CATCGCCCTTTACTGGGCGGTCTCTTGCGGGGCCTTTGACGAACACGAAACCGCCGAAAGCGGCTTAAAAGGGGGACTCTGAAGAAACTCGCCCGCTCGCTTACCTCGCTGTTCAAGGCCGGGTTGCGCTACCTGCGACGATGTAGAGCCATGTCGCTGCCGATCCCAGCCCTATGGGCCGTCTGGCCACATCATCAGGGGGAATGAGAAAAATGACGGGTGGTAAGCGGCCAGACTAACTTGCATTGACGAACCGACTAACTTGCATTACGCGATAATTTCGATGTTTGGATAATCAGGCACGGTTTTTAGGGAGAGAGTGACAATGACGGCATTAAAGAAAAGTTGTCGGACGATTATGGGGGCTTTGCTGGCCGGCACGTCGCTTTCAGCGCAGGCCCAGACACCTCCACCGGTCGCCGACCCTGCGGCGCAAGGGGCTGAACGAATTGAACCTGCTGAAGCCAGCCGTGCTGACCGTTCGCAGCTTGAGGTTATCGTCGTGACGGCACAACGGCGAGCCACCGATGTTCAAGATACATCTGTTGCGATCTCTGCGTTCTCGGGTGATGCCCTTGAAGCCGAGCGCATTTTGAGTTTCGAGGATCTGGCCGGAAGCGCCACCTCACTGTCCTTTACTGCACTCTCTCCGTTAGATCAGGAATTTAATATTCGCGGTATTACCAACACGCGACTTGATTCCCCATCGGCTGACCAATCCATAGGTATCTTCGTCGACGACGTTTATGTTGGGCGGTCTGGTTTATTCAACTTTGATCTGTACGACGTTGGGCGCGTTGAAGTGATTCGCGGGCCGCAGGGAGTTCTACTGGGCCGTAACGTGGTAGGCGGTGCAATCAGCATTTATGCTGCAGAACCGGAATTCGACACCGGCGGGCGTCTCGCGGTATCTTACGGAAATTATGACGAGCTTCTCGTCAATGGCCACGTTACCGGCGGCCTATCGAATAATCTCGCCGCACGTTTCTCCTATCAAGTTAGGCAGCGCGATGGTTTCAACCAAGACATTCTGCATGATGTCGATCTGGACAATGTAGATTCGCTGCAAGCACGTGCTCAACTTCTCTTTAAGCCAGAGGGTTCCGATTTCAGCGCAAAATTGGGCTTTGACTACACTAACGACGAATCAAACGGTTTCCACTCGGTAGCGATTAATGCACCAGGGCCCGGTCAGGGGGGGTGGAGTTTGGCGCGTGAACAAGTGGGTGTGGCACGAGGACGTCCGCTAGGCCTACGCGAAAGCCTGCCCGAATGGCCCCGCTACAAGGGTGACGCCGCTGAGTCTCCGCAGGGGCTTGAGCGAGAAGCTTGGGGGCTGAACCTGAAATTGGAGAATGAGTTCAATTTTGCGACTCTTACCTCGATCACGGGATATCGGAAAGGCGATGCTTCTAACCTCTACGATCAAACCGGGATCGGCCCAGACAATGGCTTTGGCGTCCGCGTCTTTTCTCCGCCGGCATTTAGTTTCCCTGTGAACGAAACCGAAAGTATCAAGCAATTCTCTCAGGAGATCCGATTGGTATCTGCACCGGCCGACAGAGGCTTGGATTGGATTTTGGGGGGGTATTATCAAAAAGATAAAGTCGAAAAATTCGACAAATTCTGGGCGGAGGTTCCTGTCCCAATTCCGACACTTTCGGGTGAATCGCATTGGGATAACCGAGCAGAAAACGAAACTTACGCAGTCTTCGGACAGCTTGGTTTCCGGTTCAATGACATGTTTCGGATCGTCGCCGGTGTCCGGTATGCTAAAGATAAAAAATCTGGTACGGTAATTGGGCGAGCAATCGAAGGCGGTGACCAGTTCAATCCCAACGATCAGGTGGCGTTGACACCGCTATCCAGTACATTCCGCGAGGGCGATAGCTTTACTGCAGATTACAGTGATACTTGGAGCGAAATCACGCCTCAGATTACCGCCGAGTTCGAGCCGAATGACAATATCCTGATCTATGCAACATTCGCGACAGGCTACAAGGGCGGGGGTTTCGAAGATGATCCTGCCAATCCGGTCGCTGCCATTACAAGCTATGATCCAGAAACAGTCAACAATTATGAAATTGGCGGTAAGTTTGAATTTTTTAATCGCCGTGCTCGCTTAAATCTGGCTGCTTTTTACATGAAATACAAGAACCTGCAGGTTACCCAGACCAACCAGGATTGTCTTTGCAATATCACCGACAACGCAGCCGATGCCAATATTAAAGGGGTTGAGGCAGAGGTCGAGGTGTTGTTGTTCGATGGACTCAAGCTCTCTGGCGGTGTGACCTATCTCGATACTGAATATGTTGAATTTATCGACTCTCTGCGCCGTGATGCGTCGGGCAATTTTCTGCAACGCACTCCGGAATACCAATGGAATGTGGCGGCGGATTTTGAAACTGACCTAGGGGACTGGGTGAACGGGTTTCGCACGCATGTCGGTTATTCTCGACAAGGCCAGATGTTCTGGGCACCTGAAAATGTCAATTTCGAGGCGCCTTATGGCACCCTTGACGCGCGTGTTTCGATCAGCCCTGACGATGGTAACACGACACTTTCCGTATGGGGGCGCAACCTCACCAACGAGTTTTACCGGACCAATATAATCGCGTTTTTCGGTGATGAAGTTTCACGCCTCGGTGCTCCGCGGACGTACGGTGTGGCTGTCGCTTTCAAGTTCTAGGCGGCCGCATAATTTTTAAAAAGGGCTCGGAGATGAATATCTCCGAGCCCTTTTTGTTTAGCGTCTGTAGGCGAGACTTAGAAACGAGAGTAGGTCAGATCGCCCTTACCCTTTTCGCCAACGATCATCTGTGGATCATCAGGATCGAACAAACCAAGGCACCATCCCTCAGCAGAAGGTTCATCGCGGTTCCAGTCCAATGCGATCTTCCGGTGGGCGATGCGCCATTCATTGTCCCGACGGGCAAATTTGTCGAATATTCGCCCACCCGTTAAGGTGTCCCAAGGCTCTGCGTCCTTTGCGAAACGCGCGAAAGTCAGCACATAAGTCTCCACCCACGCTAAATCGCCCTCGAGTTCAATGTGAATGTTCCCGATCAGATGCATCATCACGTCGCCCTTCATTAAACGTGCCATTGCTCCATCAATATAGTCATGCGCGGGTCCGGTATAGCTGTTGCCGTGTTCCTCGACTGCATCTTCCCAATAACAGCTATGAAGTAGTGGCCCGTCGGCCCGGTCGATGGCGCGTGCATACCTCATTATGGTATCGGAGATATCCTGCTTAGCGATAACAGTTTCAATCGTGTTCTTGTACATTACCGCGTTCCTTCATGAATTGCTTTGGCCATAGACCGTTTCAACGTATGCGGGTCGCGGGCCAAAAATGCCCGGACTGAGATCGCGTGCGTATCCGTGTCGTGTTCATCAATGTTTTGTTCGATGGCCAAAATACCAGCTTTGCCGATATCACGAGGTGCGGACTTTTCCTGCCAGGTAACGTGCTTCGCCATGCGGGTGTCTACCGACCCGACAATTAGAGCCGAAACCTGAGTTTTTTGCAGGGTCAATTCCGCTCGGATACAATCCGATGCTGCGCGCATCGCGAATTTCGATGGGCTGTAGCCTCCCATGCTGGGGACTGCGACGATTGCACCCGCAGATAGTACGTTGACAATCGCACCGCCGCCGTTGGATTTCAAGATAGGGGCAAATGCCCGGCACATTGCGACAACACCGATATAGTTTGTCTCAATTTCCTGTCTCATGGCCGACATATCCGGCGCAGTCATTAGCGTCTGGTGGTTAAACGCACCTGCGTTGTTAACCAGCACATCAACATCGAGGCAATGTGCTGCGGCAGCTAAAATTTGGTCTGGTCTAGTGACATCCAATTGAATGGCGACAAGACGGTCTGGCGCCGTAGCAACCATTTCATCTGCATCTGCCAACGTTCGGGACGCAATGTAAACCCGCTTCGCCCCGGAATCGAGCAGTTCTTCAACAAAGCCCCTTCCGATGCCGCGGTTGCCACCAGTAACTAGTGCGGTTGATCCTCTAACTTTCACGCGTTCTCTCCTGATCTTAACCAATCTCCATACAAAATGTCGTCCGGCTTCTTCGCGCCACGCGTCAGTTTTTGGGGCTCCGGCGCGATTTCGCCGCGACCCCATGTTTCGCGCAACGGCATTTCATGGTTCCAATCCCAGGCGAGCCGGCGGTGTGCAATTTTCCACACTTTATCGCGCCGCTCAAACCTGTCGATTACCCGCGCCATGGTTAGGCTGTCGTAAGGGTTTTCAACCTGCTCACGGCGTGAGAAGGTCAGGAAGTAGCATTCGGTATAGGCCCGGTCCCCATCCAGCTCGATATTGATGTTAGTAACGATGTGGGACATGCGCGGTGCCGTTGGCAGAATTTTGCGCAGAAGAGCGACGTATTCGGATGCAGGCCCATGAAATGTTCCGCCGTGATCCTCCAGTGCATCGTCGTGATAGGCAGCAGCGATCAAATCCGCATCACCTCGGTCAGCACCGCGCGCATAATTGACCAGAATGTCATAGATTTCCTGGCGGTCGAATAGCTCTTCGACGGACTTTGGGCGGACCATCTAACTCTCCTCATCTATTGTCGTGGTTTACTTTGTATTTGATCTTCTTAGAAAATCGGTAAATGCGGCTTCGGCGCCCCCATACTCTTGGCCGCCGGTCAGTGTTGCGAGTTGATCGGCATGGCGTCCGAACCACTCGGGGTCCGCTTCAGCTGATCCTCCTCCAAGACCCTCAACAACGGCCGTGCGACAGAAATAGTTTGCGCCTGTAGTCCAGATTTCGCCGGTCCTCTCACACTCGGGACGGCACAGCCAAACGGCTGCTGCCGTGGCATATTGAGGTTCAAGCATAGGGTCTGAAGTTTCAGCTATTGCTTTGGTCATGGCCGTTGCAGCGTAGGGAGCAAGGATGTTTACCCGTATATCAGTGTCTGCCAGTTCGGCGGCTAATGAACGCGCATAAGCAACTATCGCACCTTTCGATGCGGCGTAGGCTGCCCGGCCGCGGACCCCGTACAGGCCAGCTGACGAAGCTACGAACACGATGCGGCCTGACGACGATTCAAGAAGATAAGGGAGCGCGGCGTCGACCAATGCGGTATTGGCGTGAAAATTAACTTCCATGACATGGCGGATATCTCTATCTTTTAGCGATCCAACCTTGGCCGCTGGGCCGGCTATACCTGCGTTGAGAACTAAAACGTCCAAGCTGCCATATTGCGTTAGTATGGAAGAGATAATTTTCTGCGCGGCGCCGGGCTTATCGACAGCAAGGGAGTCGGCGGTAGCTTCGTAACCCCGTTGACGAAGGTTCGCCGCGAAGGATTCTGCAGAGTTCTCTTTGCCGTCGTGGCTGCGGTTGTTGATAATGACTGCGCATCCGTCACGAGCCAATCCGTTAGCGAATGCGGCGCCGAGTCCCTTTCCAGCGCCAGTGACTAATGCTGTCCGCCCAACTTTTGCCATTCCATCTCCCTTCAGTAGGAGGCGCTACCAAGGTAAGTATGATAATGAAAGTATATAATGCTGAAAGATTCAAGTGCGCGCGATCTACGCCGTCATGTTCATCATTTACAAATCTTCAGCACTTTCGGCACCGTCACTTTCTGCAGCTATGATCTTATACCGAACATCGTGAAAATCGATTGGTTCCCGACAGTGAGAGCACACGACTTGCGCGTCCAAATCCCCTCCACAAGGTTCGTGCGTCAGCACCAATGGCGGTCCTTCTGGTGCGACATAATATGTGTCGCCCCAGCGCAGCAGCATAAGTAGAGCGTGGTAATAATCGACGCCTTTACGCCGCAACCGATATTCAAACCGCGGTGGGTTATCGAGATATTTTTCTTGTCGGATAAGTCCCATCTGGGTCAGCCAGTTCAATCTTTCTGACAGGATGTTGGTGGCAATCGCCGTGTCGACCCGTATGTCGTCAAAGCGGTTCACACCCGTATAGATTGACCGCATTATAAGGCTGGCCCACCGGTCACCCATGATTTGGGCCGATTGATCCATCAATGAACTGGACTTCGCGTCGCTGCCTCGGCTTCTTCGGCGACGACTATACAGTGGCATCATCCAGCCGAGACCTGGCCCTTCGCACCAACTTACCTGTGTCGGATCGATTTCATCGCCGCAGCTCCCACAAGCTGGCAAAGGGTCGAACTTTGCACCACAGGTTTTGTGGGTGAGTTCAACGGAGATTTTACCATCTTCATGCCAAAGTTTTTCGCAACGTAGCATCATCAGTGCGACCCAGTAGAGATCCTGACCCTTCTCCGTCATGAGGTATTCGTACCTGGGTGGGCTTTCGCAATAGAGCTTCTTTTCAAGAAGTCCCGCCTTCACTAAGCGTGAAAGGCGATCCGAAAGCAGAGACTTCAACAGCTCTGTTTGCTTACGATATTGATCGAACCGTCGCGCGCCCAACCAACTTACTTCAAGTATCAGCAAAGTGGGCAGATCGCCCACCACTTCAAGCGCGCGCCAAATCGAACAGGACCGGATCAGTTGTTTGCCCATGTCTGCTCCTAGCAGGACATGAGCCGGTTTGTCCATTTGAGGCCTCGTCAGGCTGGATGTGACTTGATGCGCTTAGCCGCGACGAAGAAAAGCACTGCCCCGACAATGTACCCAAACGGCGCTACAATTGCGATTGCATATCTAATTCCGGATTCGAATGGAAAGAAATTATCTCCGATTACGGCGGTTAAAGTCGGTCCGATCCCCATCCCAATCGCGTTGACTACGAAAATATAGGCTGCCGAAATAGTCGCTCGCATTCGATTCGGAGCAAATTGTTGAATTGCCGAAGGCGCTGCACCAACCGCAACTGCGGCGGCGGAGAAGAACAAAACGAAGGAGGCCGCCAAAACCGGGATGCTTTCTACCAACGGGAAGCTAATAGCGCCGACGGTTCCAGCAACCGCGGCCCAGCCGCAGAATTGCAAACGTGCAGCAGGAGTGCCGCCTCCCAGCCGGTCCATTATTGCCCCGCCGCCAACCATTCCGATTAGTCCGCCGATAATAAGAAGCGACCCGCCGAGCCATCCTGCATTAGCGAGGTCCATTCCAAATGTACGCACCAGCATTGCTGGCAGCCAGGATATCGAACCAAGGACGGACAGGTTGACCATACCCACCGCCAAAAATATACTCCAATAAAACATCCGATTGTCTTGTAGGTGTCTCCAGACTTCGCGGAAAGGAATTTGCTTCGTCAGATGTTCTTCACCCTGAGCCGGCCGACGCAGCGGTTCAGGGAGCATGAGGAAGACTGCCGCAACGAGCAGTCCGGGTAGGCCAGCGACCAAAAATGCGACTTGCCATGCCTTGATAGTGCCCAATACCGGCACGACAACGGTCTCGGCATTGGCCACCAAGGCGATTACAACGGCACCAATCATGAATGCCATTCCCGCCCCGATTGCTGATCCCAATCCATAAACTCCCATTGCGAGACCCAGTCGGCTCTTGGGAAAGCTGTCGGCAATCACAGAATAGGCAGCTGGCGACAATACAGCTTCACCCACGCCGACCCCCATTCTGAGGAAAAAGAATTGAGTGAAGTTACTTACACCGGCGCACAGAGCGGTCATCAGGCTCCAGATTGCCACCCCGATAGCGACAATACGCAGGCGCGGCCCACGGTCGATCCAACGACCTATGGGAACGCCGGCAACAGTGTAGAACAGCGCGAATGCAAACCCTTGCAGCAAGCTGATCTCAGTATCGCTAAGGCCCAAATCCTCCTTAATCGGCTCCACCAGCAGGCCTATCAGCATGCGGTCTATGAACGAGAAAATATAGGCGACAAACAAGACTGCCACGATACCCCAGGCGACGAAAGGTCGCGGATATGGTGCCAATCCTGGTTGTGCGCCGACCTGCGAAGAAGCCGGAGGAACTGGGGTGTTCACTTAATGTGAGTCACTGGGCTTTGGGATCAAAATCTTGGGAAAGCCCCATCGCTTCCAGCAGTTCAGCGCGATCATAATATTCGCGCCATTCCTTGACCTTGTCTCCTTCAACCTCAAGAACCCCGACAACCGGAACGCTACCCTTGCGACCCTTGTAGGTGAATTCATCCACGCGCTCGATAACTACAACCTCGCCAACTATTCCGATGTTTTTGATGTTCAGTGTGATTTGGTCCAGCCCCTCGCCAAGGCCGACAATTCGCTTCCGTATGGTTTCGCGGCCGACCACAGGCTGAATCATCATGCTATGAAGGACACCGTCATCGGTAAACAAATCTGCGATCTTGTCCCATTCGCGCTCGTTCCAGGCCGTAATCATCTCTTGAACCACTTTGATTTTCGCAGCGTCTTGCATCTTTTGGTCACCCTTCTCTGCAACTTGAACATCCGCATTGGACTTTTCTGCTGGAACATCCGCATTTGACTTTTCTGCGGTGCAACTCGATTGCGACAGTGCCAGAAGGCAGCAACTGCCTACTAAAAATACCTTGCGTATCATCCCACAATCCTCCAGTAAGTATTATTATGAAAGTGATAGTTGGGCGATCTGAATGCCTTCGTCAAGTCAATTGAGGTTGGCAGATATCAACGCTCCTATCAGTGAACATATTTACCTATTGGAATATTCGATGAAAATTGACCGTCTGCCCCCAGTAAAAGCGTCTCTGCAGCCTACCAACCATCCATACTTAACCGGCGCATGGGCGCCGCTACACGAAGAAGTGACTGCCAGCGATTTGACCGTGCTTGAAGGAACAATACCAAGCGACATCGATGGAATTTACCTGCGCAATACGGAAAACCAGCTGCACCAGCCCCTTGGCCGCTATCATCCCTTCGATGGTGACGGTATGATCCATCAGATGAGTTTTTCCGGCGGTGAAGTCACGTATCGCAACCGCTTTGTGCGCACACGCTGCTTCGAAGCTGAGCAAACTAGTGGCCGTTCGGTTTGGGGCGGTTTGATGGATGGTCCAGGCACTTCGACCAGGCCCGGTTTCTGTGCCCATGGGTCTCTAAAAGACAGTTCCAGCACAGATGTTATCGTCCATGCCGGAAAAGCGATTTCAACGTTTTACCAATGCGGCGAAGGGTATCAGCTCGATCCAGAAACTCTGGAGCCTTTAGGGCTTGCCTCATGGGTGCCAATAGACGGCATCTCCGCCCATCCAAAGGTCGATGAACGCACCGGCGAGCTGATGTTTTTCAACTACTCCAAATATCCGCCATTTATGCATTACGGCGTAGTCGATCAGGCTGGAAAGCTGGTGACCTATATACCGATCGACCTCCCCGGACCGCGCCTGCCTCATGACATGGCTTTCAGTGAGAATTGGTCGATATTGAACGATCTGCCTGTTTTCTGGGACGAGAAGTTGCTTGAGCGCGGAGTCCACGCAGTGCGCGAGCATGAAGGCCTGCCATCGCGTTTCGCATTGATTCCACGTCACGGACCGGCTTCGGAAATCCGCTGGTTTGAGGCCGCCCCGACATATGTTCTGCATTGGCTGAATGCTTATGAGGAGGGCGACGAGGTCATAATGGATGGATATTTTCAAGAACAGCCGACGCCCGAACCCATCGCTGAAGCAGGCGAATACGGGCGGCTGATGGCTTATGTGGACCAGCACAGCTTTAAATCGAAACTGCACCGCTGGCGCTTCAACCTGAAAGATGGAACAACAATCGAGGAACGCCTGGATGATCGGATTGTAGAATTCGGGATGATCAACCAGCAGTTCGCTGGCCGCAAACACCGCTATGTCTACAGCACAACAGCAAAGCCAGGCTGGTTCCTGTTTCAGGGATTTGTAAAGCATGACCTCGAAACCGGCACATCAGAAGAGCTCACTCTCGACGACGGCCGCTATGCGTCCGAAGCGCCATTCGTGCCACGTATGAACCCTGTCAGCGAAGATGATGGCTATCTGGTGAGCTTCATCATTGATGAAAACACAGGGACTTCTGAGTGTATTCTGATTGATGCGAAACGGTTCAGCGAAGGCCCGGTCTGTCGTATCCAATTGCCCCACAAAATCAGCAGCGGCACGCATGCCACATGGGTCGCGCGCGATCAGATTTAGCGTTCAGCCCGGGGAGAGCACCCCGCGGCTTCCGTCGGGTACTGGCTTGAGCCATGAACCCACCGGCATAAGCGCGTCTGTCATTCAGTAGGCGGCCAGTATCAAGCCGGCCGCATCAAGCGATCCATCACTGTCACCCGAAGTTCGGCACGCATGACCTTGTTCATGGCGTTTCGTGGCAATGCGTCGACGGTGACCAAATATTCCGGGCGCTTAAAGATAGCGATGCCTTTCTCCTCCAGCCACTGCGAAAGGTCTGCCAATGTTACATCTCCCAGTTCATTGGTGACAATGGCTACAGCCACTCGCTCGCCTAGTTTGTCGTCTTCCAGGCCGACTGTCGCCGCTTCTTTGATACCAGGGTGGCCTACTATCAGATCGTCCAGTTCTGCCGGAGAAATATTGACCCCGCCGCGCACAATAATTTCCTTGGATCGACCTACGAACCGATAGAATTGCGCTAGGCGCCCCTCTCCGGCAATTTCAAATAGATCGCCGGTACAGAAATAGCCGTCTTCGTCGAACGCCGCTAAATTAAGCTCGGGGGAGTCCCAATAACCACTAAAAATCGTGGCGCCTGCCAGGCGCATTTCGCCAAGATGACCCGGTAGCTCGATTTCTTGTCCAGTAGTGGGATCTACGAGCTTAGTCTGCATGACTTCCGCCGCGCGCCCGGGCCAATTGGTGCCTTTGCCACCGAGTCGCGGGAAAAAGCGCGCTCTTTCTTTCGTGTCAGGGACAAATGCGGGGCTGGAAAACAGTGATGAGCCCTCGTTTGACCCAAAGATATTAGTAATTTCGATGTTATGCTCGGCTTTCCATGTTTCAATTAGCCAAGGCGATAGCGGAGCAGAACCAGAGCCGATCGCGCGCAGGGAGGATATATCGAACTTTTCAAGCAACTGCGGCTGCTTCAGAAGCGCGCCCAATACCGCTGGCGGGGCGATCGTATAACTCACCCTTTCTTCGGCAACTTGCTGCAAGAAAATGCCGATGTCGAAGGGATGATGGAGTACCAGTTTGCTTTGCAATTCCAGCCATGGAAGCACCAGTCCGCCAATCGAACCGATATTTACCAGCGGAAACGGATTGAGTAAAATATCATTTGGTTCCATGCCCGCAGCATCTACGATAAGTTCGCCATTCAAAACCCAGTGACAATGGTTACGAGGCACGCCCTTCGGCCGGGACTCGGTACCTGAGGTCCAACAAATTGTTAGAATTTCTGCAGCATGCACCGGATGTTCCTTGCGATATTCGGCAACGATTTCCGGATCAGCGCCATCAATATCCAACCGGTGATCGCCATCTCCGCCCAATATCAGCACTTGCGTGCTTTCGGCAATTTCGGCGAGTTGCTGGCCCAGAGCTTGGTACGCGAAGCCACTAAATAGCGGAATTGAAATATATGCGGCAGGTTGGATTTTCCGGACAATATATTCCAGCTCGTGCTTGCGGTATTGCATAACTACCGGGCTAATGATCAGCCCAAGCCGGCTCGCTGCCAAGAACAGAATAACGGCGTCTACTGTGTTTGGAAGCTGCGCTAGGATAATGTCGTCTTTAACCAGGCCGCGTTTAAGTAAGGCTGCCGCCATCTGCTCGACCTGTTGGCCAATTTCTGCCCACGTCAATGCGCGTGGGTCGGTTCCGTCCAGGGCAGTGCGATTGAGCGGGTCTACCAACGCGACTTCATCCGGATGTGCGGCGACTGCCTCTTGCAGCAAATCATCCACCGTTCGAGTTCCCCACCAACCCTTTGCAATGTAATCGAGAGTGAGGTCATCAGGTGTCTGGAACATTGTGCATTTCCCTTTTGGAGGCAAATCGGTGTACCAAACTTTCATAAAGATACTGACAGCTTCCCGCAACTGTTCTAGATGAGATAAATGAACGAAGCGGCACCGATAAAAGTCATTCAATGGGCGACCGGATCGATGGGCCGTTCAGCAATGCGAATGATCATCGACCGGAGCAATGCTGACCTGGTCGGCGCGCTGGTCTATTCCGACGAAAAAGACGGTATGGACGTCGGGACAATCGCCAAACGGCCGTTGACGAGCGTGTTGGCGACAATCTCAACCGACGAGATTTTTGCCCTAGATGCCGACGTGGTGTTGCATATGCCCCGCATCACTTTGCCATACGAGGCATTGGTTCCTGACGTTATAAAGCTTCTGGAATCTGGAAAGAACGTGATTTCGACAGCAGGTTTCCATTGGCCGGATGCACACGGCGCCGAATACGCCCGAGAATTGCGTGAGGCAGCGATACGAGGCGGTGCAACGCTGGCAGGGGTTGGGGTCAATCCCGGCATGGTTGCAGAACGATTGGTCATGACAGCGGCAGCGATGTCGGTAGATATGGACGAAATTCGTATTTTCGAGACCGTTGATGCGTCGGCTATGACAAGCGGAGAATTTGTATTCGGCTTGATGGGACTAGGTTCAGACCCCACGAAGCGCGACATTCGTACGGGTCCGTTAGCTGATCTATATGGGGCCCTGTTCTCCGAAGTGCTCTATTTCTGCGCGCATCATCTCGGTACTTCAGTCACTGGCATAACACCTGATCACCGGCTGACGATTGCACCGCGTGACATCAAGCTAATCCCCGGCACAATCGCTAAAGGTTGCGTCGCCGCCACCGAGTGGCGATGGACTGCGGAGCTGGAAAGTGGGACGCGGCTGCTGTTGTCGATCATTTGGGCTGCAGATCCCAAGCTGCATGACAGTGATCGGCACGGACATTGGTTGCTGGAAATCAAAGGTCGCCCAAATATCACGATGACTTTGGATATTTCCGAACCTGACGTCGACATGCCACCGTCGCGTGCGCTGACCGACGCTGTTTGTGCTGTTGCGGTCAATGCCATACCCGAAGTTATCGCAGCGCCGCCGGGCCTGTTTGCATTCGGCCCTACCGGGTTTGCCAGGAGCGCGTAGATGAACGTCTATATTAATGACTGCGTGCGAACTACGCGCGGCAAGGCGCGGCCCGGCGGCGGTTTGGCCAACGAAACACCTGAGTCACTAGTCGCAGCACTTGTCGGCTCGATGGAAGGACGCGGCCGGCTTGATAGAAAGGAAGCTGAACATCTTGCGCTCGGCTGTGTTGGTCAAGTCGGAGCGCAGGGCGGACACATAGCCTTGATTGCAAAGATCGCAGCAAATCTGCCTGCCAAAACCACTGCGCACACTATAAATAATTTCTGCGTCTCAGGACTGACTGCCATTGGCTCAGCTGCTGCGTCAGTTGAGGCTGGACACAATAGAATTGCATTGGCTGGAGGCGTGGAGATGCTTTCTCGCGTGCCGTTCATGGCGGATAAGGCTGATTACTATATCGCCGAAAATTTCACACCAAGAGATAGCTACATTCCTGTAGCTCTGGCAGCAGATATTCTGGCAGACGACGAAAATATTTCACGCTCACAATTGGATGAACTTGCGTTCCTGTCGCAGACAAGAGCTGCGGCAGCAGATGCCGATAGCGCGCTTCAGGCATCGAGAATAAACATTGGTGGGATAATCAGCGACGAGGCGATACGACCAACAAACATGGATAGCCTTGCCCGGCTTGAGCCAGCATTTTCTCCGCTTGCAAAGGAATATCGTAGGGCGCTTGGTGATAAGGAAATCGAACACCGTCTAACGGTGGCACATGCACCGCCAATGGCCGATGGAGCCGGGTTGGCCGCTATAGGCAGTCCCGGGGCATTCCTAAACCCGCGTGCCCGCATCGTGGCTTATGGTGAATCAGGCGGCGATCCGCGTCAGTCCTTATTGGCCGGGATCGCGGCGATGAAAAAGGTCCTGACATCAGCGGAGCTCACGCTTGATGATATGGACCGGATTGAATTTATGGAAGCATTTGCAACGCCCGTGGCGATATTCAAGCGGGACTGGAAACCGGACATGAATAAGGTCAACGTCGGCGGCGGGCACATTGCTAAGGGCCACCCGATGGGTGCCACTGGCGCAATATTGCTTTCGACACTTATGGATGCGCTGGATGCAGCAGCAGGAAAATACGGTTTAGTCGTTACATCGGGCGCGCAAGGTGCGGGCGCGGCAATGATCATAGAAAGGCTGTGATGAGCCGGGAAACCTTGATGAAATTGCGCCTACCGATCGTCGCGGCTCCAATGTTTCTTGTCTCGGGTCCGGAGATCGTAATCGCTGCCGCTCAGGCTGGCGTTATCGGAAGTTTTCCGACACCCAATTGTCGAACTGCCAAACAGTTGGATGACTGGATGACGCAAATTGCTGCGGAAACGGCGGGCACCCAAGGCGTCTGGGCCGCAAACCTGGTTACGCACAGCACGAATACAAGGCTGAGCGTTGATCTGGAACTGATTGCCAAACACCAGCCTCCGATAGTTATCACTGCGCTGGGTAGCCCGGCACCTGCGATATCGACGGTGCATGAATATGGCGGTGTCGTTTTTGCCGATGTCGTGTCGATCGGCCTTGCGAAAAAGGCAGCAGCCGCTGGCGCCGATGGTCTGGTGGCGGTGTCAGCAGGTGCCGGGGGGCATACCGGACATTTGTCGCCTTTTGCTTTCATCTCGGCATTACGGGAATTTTTTGAGGGCACTATTTGCGTGGGCGGGGCAATATCTGACGGCGCCGGCGTTGCTGGGGCAATCGCAGCCGGTGCCGATCTTGTTTATATGGGAACGCGATTTCTCGCGGCAAAAGAAAGCATGGCGGTCCCCGAATATAAAGACATGGTGGTTGCGGCCGGCGCGGACGATCTGGTGGTTAGCGATACAGTAACCGGTACGGCAGCATCTTGGCTGAAGCCCTCTTTGGCGGCAAACGGGTATGATCTGAACGATCTTTCCAAACCGGAAACCCGCAATTACGGCGGCGACGATATCGGAACACGGTGGAAGGACTTGTGGGCAGCAGGACAGGGGGTTGGCTCGGTAACTAGTCAACAATCTGTCGCCGATATTATCGATCAGATCGCCCAGGAATTCAGCTTGGCGCAGGAACGCCTTGCTCAGTATTAGGAAGGGGCTTCAATCCCTCTTTGGCGGCATCGGAAAAAAGCCTGAAGTCCGTTCCGCGTAATCCGCATATCCCTTCCGCGTTTTATGCAGTCGTCCTTCGACGGTCGGTGCACCAGACCATTTCGTCAGCGTCCACGTAAGCAATATCGGTCCGGGCAGTGACCAAAAACCCCACGGGGTTTCTGCAGCAATCAGGAACAGGCCCCACCAGACGCAGGCGTCGCCAAAGTAGTTTGGATGTCGGGTATATCGCCACAGACCCGATTGCATGACCTTGCCTGTGTTGTTGGGATCGCGCTTGAACTTTACCAACTGCCAATCGCCGACAGTTTCAAATGCGATGCCGATGAGGCAGATCGCAACACCAGCAAATGCCAATGCACTCATCGATACATTCGGGCCGACTTGTCCTAGTTGCACAGGCAGGCAAACAATAAAGAGCATCGGCGCTTGCGGAGCAAAAACCAGTCGTGCCGTTGCTTGGCCAAAGCCCCATCCCCGCCGGGCCTCGGCCTTTCCGATCAAAGCTTGATAGCGTCGGTCGGGGCCATGATCGCGCCAGCGCCACAGCATGTAGCCACCCAAACGAAGGCCCCAGAGTGCGCTAATTGCCAATAGCAACGTGCTGCGTGTACCAGCAGACTCGGTCAAGATGAAGCTGCTAAAGGCAAGTGCCACCATTCCAAACGCCCAAACGCTATCAACCGGGGTTACGTCGCGCGTTCGAAGGCAGATCAGCCATAAGATGAAAAAGCCGCACGCCAGAATGGCGGCGTTAAACAAGAGAAGAGTTGGGGCATTCATGGGTATCTCCGGTCTTAGCACTAGGTCTCGTTCACGCCGGATGTGAGACTATCAGCATATAGGCTGTCCAGTATATCAGCACGGTTTTTCAGCACCGCCCGGCGGTTGATAGTTCCTTTGTCGGATACTTCCTGCATCGCCGGGTTCGGAGGATCGGCGAGCAATACATAGCGCTTGATCGTGGCCGACTTTCCACTCCGATTGGCATTAAAACGTTTCAGATTCTTAGAAATACGCTCGGGGTTTGCGTCGACCTTCGGCCAGAACATCGCCGTAAGAAAGGGCCGATCTGTATCGCATAGCACCATGTCCGCAACATCGGGCGCAAGCGCCTTCAGCAATGCGTCACGCACTTCGCCGGTGTAAACCCAGGCACCACTATCCAGCTTGAACTCCTCGGCCAGACGACCCGCAAATGCGAGCCCCTCATCCAGGCTGTCAGGATTAATAAGGCGGGCAAGATCGCCCGTCCTATAATAACCATCGTCATCGAACGCCTCTGCATTTTGATCCGGCGCGCCCAGATATCCTTCCATCAGATTGGCGCCTTTCAGCCGCACTTCGTAACGATCATCGGTAGGAACCAGTTTCACTGAAACGCCTGGAGAAGGTAAGCCAATTCCGACCTTTTGCGTCGGATAGTGAATAGTTAGGCAGCCCGATATTGACTCCGTCATGCCGTATCCGGTCGTCATATGGATGCGGTGGCCAGTCTCCTCCACGGCCATTTCCTGCAGCCGGTCATAGACGGCTTGAGGTAGCCCGGCACCACCATACAGCATCAACCGCATCTTCGAAAAGAAACTCATCTTTAGCTGAGCGTCCTGTTCCATCGCATCGACCAGCATTGCGTATCCGGATGGCACATTGTTGAAATAGCGGACCGAAATCTCCCGCAGGTTTTCGATAGATTTGTTGATCAGACCCGGAACCGGTTTGCCGGCATCGATATAGAGGCTGCCTCCCTCGATTACACCTGTGCGCAAGACGGCGGCGCCTGCGGCATGATGCCAAGGCAACCAATCCAGCATCACATCGTCCCAGCCTGCCGCCTTGCCAATCGCGGCAACCGATTGGGCGGTACTTGCCGCCAGCGCCGCCATGCTCTGTTGAACCACTTTTGGAAGGCCGGTAGATCCCGAAGTCATCATGTAAGTAGATACTTCTTGTGGATTGATCTCCTCCACTGACGCTCGAACCGCTCCGGTTGTGGGGAACTCGTAAACCGACGCAATCGCCGTCACTTCACGGTCAAACACCGCCGGGTTATCGGTCAGAACCGGGATTTGGCTATCAAACAATTGCTCAACTCCCGCAGCGTTGGCTGCAGTCCCGGCAGCAAATATGCAAGCTGGCCAGGTGGTTTCGGCGACATGGCGCAGCCTTGTATAGTCACTCGTCATCGCGAACGCGGGACTGACAGGAGTATGAATGACGCGGGCAGCATGGCAAGCGAAACTCACAGCTGCTGCATCGATAGAGTTTTCGGAGATCACCATTACGGCCCGACCAACAGGAACACGGTCGATCAACCAACCCGCTATTCTATCGATTCGCTTGCCGAACTCACGATAGTTTATCTCAATCCACGCGCCGTCCCCGCCGCGTTCCGCCAAAGCGATCTTATCTGAATTCCGTTCAATCGAATCCATTACTGCGCGTGCGATATTCTGATCGTGCGGCGGTATCGGTATTTTTGACTGGAAGATTATTGTGCCGTCACTGCTGCGGCGAACGGCCAGATCCACCGGCATGAATTCGGCATCGCGAAACGGAGCGGTTCGAAAATCGGTCATGACTGCACGGATTTCATTCAGCGGCGCGCGAGATCAATTCCTTGACCTGTTCGGAATATACCCCTCCAGCTTTCATTGCGTCGATGACACCGCGGTCTATGTAGTCGCGCCAACCGGTGATCTTATCGCCCGAGAATTCTATCACGCCAGCATAAGGAGCGGCCACGTTTGTTCCGTCCTTGGTGACGTATTCGTCGACGCCTTCCACAAACAGGCGGTCGGCGGTTTCAGCATGATGGAAGATTCGCCATTTTACCTCACCGATACCGTCACCAAATTTCTCGATAAACGCGCGAGCCTGATGCTTGCCCTTGGCTGGGGGCGCAATGGCTGCTGCGTAATGCCAAACGATATCATCACTCATAGCGCCTATAACCGCATCGATATCTTTGCGCTTCCACGCTTCTATAACAAGTTTGAACTGCTCGAACCGGCTAGTCATTTCGGATATCTCCTTTTCTGCATCATAGGATCCATACTTACTGGTACAGGCGCTCAATACCGCGCTTCCGGTTAGGATTATCAATTCCCGCCTGCCAATCACGCGGCGGCTCTTTCTACGATAAAGCTAACGGTTGTCGTAGTTGAGCCGCCAATATTGAGGGTTTGCACGCGGCGCGCACCCTCGACTTGAGTATTCTGCGCATTGTCTGTCACTTGATTGGCGGCATCCAGAACCATTCGTACGCCTGTTGCGCCAACAGGATGGCCCAAACCGATTAGACCGCCAGATGGATTAACCGGGATGCGTCCGCCCATTTCGATGCTGCCGTCTTCAATCGCCTTCCACGATTCTCCGGGTTCGGTGATGCCCAGATGGTCAATCGCCATATATTCTGTTGCGGTGAAGCAATCGTGCGTTTCGACCAGATCAATATCATCAATCCCACCGATCCCGGCTCGGTTCCATGCGTCCTCAATCGCACGCCGGACCTGTGGAAAGATATACGGTTGCCCTGCGCTTGCGCAGATTTTCTGCTTGTATGAAATCGGAGCGGAACGGTGGCCCCATCCGATGATTTTCGGCAAAGACGCCAGTGGGACGCCGTGTTTCTCTGCATATTCCCTCGCTCGTTTTTCTGACGCGAGGAAGATTACCGCGGCACCGTCGGTCACTTGTCCGCAATCCATTTTGCGCGTGCGGCTCTCAACTACGGGATTGGCTTCATCATTGTCGGTGAAGCTATCTTCGGTAAATTTCCAACCGCGCGTCTGAGCGTTGGGATTGCGCTTTGCGTTGCCGAAGTTGATTTCCGCGATACGCATCAAATGTTCGTATTTTAATCCGTGCCGGTTGTCATATTCCTCCGCTAGATCGGAAAATGCGCGGGGCCATACAAACTCGGCCTCTTGGTATTCATTCCCACGCCATGCCGCCGCGGCCAGGTGGTCGGCCGCTACGCGCCCCGGTACATTACGCATTTGCTCAATGCCAAGGACGCAGGACAAATCGTATCGCCCCGCTTCAATCTCTGCCATCGCTGCCAGTATTGCTACACTGCCGGAAGCGCACGCGGCCTCATGTCTAGCGGTAGGTAGGCCATCTAGATCGGGATGAGCTAGCCCAAAAAACCCCCCCAGTAAGCCTTGCCCTACGAAAAGCTCGGCAACAAAATTACCAACGTGTCCGGTCTGGATATCTTTTGGGTCAAGCCCTGTCTTGTCGAGCCCGCGGAGGAGGGTGGCGGAGAATACGTCTGCAATATCTTGCCCTTGGCGCTCCCAATTTTCCGAAAAATCAGATTGGACGCCACCCAGAATATAAACCATCACGCTCTCCTATCGCCACTAGGTATTGTTATACAAGTTACCTTGCTGTTGCAAACTGAAAAAAGGAGACACCGTAGAGTGCCGCCAAGAGCGCAGCCTCTAGTTGTAGACATGTAGGGACTCGCGAGACACCTTTTGTATAGTTCCAGTGATGGAAGGAGGTGTTTCGAATGACGAAGAACGACGAACGCGAAGTTCAGCGCAAGCTAAGGGTTCTGCAGCACGCAGAGCGGATAGGCCAGGTAGCCAAGACCTGCCGCTATTTTGGCATTGGCCGGGCCAGCTTCTACAGATGGAAGCGTGCCTATGAGCGCGACGGTGAAGCTGGTCTGGTCAATGCCAAAACCATTCCTAAAAACCCGCCCAACCAGACCCCACCTGAGGTGGCCGAGAAGGTTCTGCATTTGCGGCGCAAATACCATCTCGGGCCGGAACGTATCATGTGGTATCTGGCGCGCTATCACGGCATCAAATTGTCCGATGCAACAATATACCGGATACTCAAACGCAATGGCATGAACCGGCTGCCGCGCGGAACGCGCCTGCGCAAAGTCCACACTAAGCGCTACAACAAACAAGTCCCAGGCCATCATATCCAGATGGACGTTAAGTTCCTGACTTTCATTGGAAAGAAGGGCGAGAAGATACGCCGGTTCCAATATACGGCCATTGACGATGCCACCCGCGTTCGCGCGCTTAAGGTCTATAAAAAACATACCCAAGCCAACGCGATCGACTTTGTCGATCACATCATCGACAAGTTCCCATTCCGCATACGGGAAATTAGAACCGACAATGGTCATGAGTTCCAGGCCAAGTTCCATTGGCATGTCGAAGATCTCGGCATCCGCCACGCTTACATCAAACGCGGCACGCCCCAACTCAACGGAAAAGTGGAACGATCACACCGCTCCGACGGCCAGGAATTTTACCAGCTGCTCAGCTATAAAGGCGATGTCGATCTGGAAGCCAAACTCGACCAATGGGAGAACTTCTACAACTTCCACAGACCCCACGGAGCCTTCAATGGAAAAACGCCTTACGAAGCACTCCGCGAAAGGCTATGATCGCATGCAGTGAATGTCTCGCCAGTTACTCGATGTTACAGTTCAGGTCGAGCGAACGCATCGCCGCGTCATGTTTGCGGCCCAGTTCGTTCATTTTCTTTATGTCGGTCTCGCCGTCCATTTGGCGCAATAGATCGCGAGCTTCGTCCACTAGGTCGATGCGGCCA
>Ga0209702_10004342_pt1 | contig 20706 bp, 22 predicted proteins | sample FRY01_FD_187210 | JGI IMG/M metagenome (GOLD analysis project Ga0209702, IMG submission 187210) | Freshwater microbial communities from Lake Fryxell liftoff mats and glacier meltwater in Antarctica - FRY-01 (SPAdes) (version 2) | ecosystem: Environmental > Aquatic > Freshwater > Ice > Glacier... | reverse complement strand
CTGATTGGCACACCGCAGTCGGCGGTGTCGATGTGCAGTTTGTAGCCGCGCCAAACTGGTCTTGAAGCCTTGGGCGTTGCACTTGGGTAGCCCGGTCACATGCCTGAGGGATGTCATTGCGCATTTGCTTCAGTGTCTGGTTGCGTTGAATCTTCTGAGCGCTCTCTTTTGCTGGCGGGCGCATTTCGCCGCGACGCGGGCGCCCCCGTTTGGCTGGCTTGGCCTTGGGCGCTGATCTGTCGTAGCGAGCTTGACTTTTGAATGGACGCTCACGGGCAGGGATGGCCGTGCCGTCACGGCTGAGGTGGCCGATAAGCTGCTCACCCAGGTGTTCTTTGATGAGCGCCTCGTGGACGCGCTCAGCTAGGCAACTGGTGGCGAACTCTTCCTTCAAAGGCCCGCGAGAAGGTGGACTCGCTGGGCAAGGTGACATACACCGAGAAACCGCAGATACGGCGCAGTGAACGGTCAATTTGCAGCCGCTCAATGAGCATCCTCGTGTTGCCAAGCCCGAGCACCGATTTGGCAACGAATGGGTTGGCCAGCCAAGCCCGCTCAGCCGGTGGGCGAGCGATGCCACACCATGCGCTTTTGGTGAATTCTTCGATGCGCACCCACTCCAGTGTGTGGATCAAGCGCTCCAGCTTGGGTGTCAGCGTGCCCACTTGCTCTCGCATTGCGGGGATCAATTCGTGCTGGATGACGTTCCAGCGATGCATGATCATTTCGGGTTTGGTATTATTCATGGTGCAGGCGTTACGGTGTCGTTTTGGTTGACTCCATCGTGCCAGAAATGGCCGCCTGTTTCTCTTTTTTTGCACCGCTTTGCAAAATAAATCAGCTCGAATTTGGGGTTTTGCAAGAGGCTCAGCAGCTTCGCGCTTTGTTCTCCTTATTGCTCCGGCCCTGTGAAGTCTTAAGCCGCATAGCGAACCCGACGATCCTGGAAGTAGCTCATTACCCGCTCAGGATTTTGCTCCAGCATCGCCATGTGGTCGTTGGCCGCTTCACGTAACCTAGCCTTGGTTCTGACGGGCACGCGCTTGCCCATCTCCTGTTTCAAATCGGCGTTGAGCCGCTCCTCAGGGTTGAGTTGCGGGCTGTAACTGGGCAGATAAAACAACTCGATCTGATCTTGTCTTTCCGCTACCCAGGCCTTCACCAGTTTGCTGTGATGTACCCGCAAGTTGTCCAAGATCAGGAAGACTTTTTTGCCTGCATCCTTGATCAACGCTTGCAGGAATTCAATGAGCTTGTCGGCATCAAATGCCTCGTCAATGATCATCCAACGTGTCTTGCCCTGGTTGGTCACGGTGGCGATCATGGAGAGTTTTTGGCGGGTACCGCCCACTGCCATCGCCACTGGCGTTTTGCCTGCTGGGGCGAAGCTTCTACCGCGCACGTCGGTGTTGACCAAGGCGGCTTCAATCGCCCCAGTGAATTTCAGCCCCTTCGCTTCTTGCGCGCTGCTCGATGCCAGGGTACTCACCCTCCAACCAGGCCTGCACCGCCGCTGGGCTTTGTTCGTAGGCTCGCTTGATAGGACCACCAGAGTTCAAGTGTTTGTTTTCTTGCGCTTTCTTTTTCCATGAACCTTGGACATAGAAAATCTGAAAAAATTCAGACTTTATCGGGCCTTATCTATAGTGATCAAAAGGGTTGCTCCATGCAACAACGCCCCGACGAGCTGACCATGGAACGCAAGCAATCCATTCTGGCGCGCATCCTGATGGTCCGCTTTCTTGAAGCTGACGAGGTGGCAGCGCAGGTGGTCTGGCTGTGCTCGGCCGACGGCAGCTTTGCCACGGCGGTGGTGTTCGACCTTTCTGGCGGCCGCGCGACCTATTGAATCTCAAACAACAACACATTCCATGACCACAGACTTTTCCCACACCCTTCCCGAGGGCGCCACACTGGCCTTTGGCGGTGAGGCATTGCAACGCGCGCGGCGCGAGGCCACTACCTGTAGCGTCTCTACCTTGGGAATACGCTACTCCTGCTCATTCAGCATGGCAGAAATGAAAAAACGTTGACACCTGTCCGAAACCTGAGTGATGATGCGTACAACAAAATCACACAGGAACAAAGGCATGCAGGAAATTGAAGTCGCCGTGATTGGCACCGGATGGTGCGGTGGTATCCGTGCCGAGGCGCTGGCCCGTCAAGGAGGCCAGCCATGCTGAAGGTTGCTGTCGTCGGGATCGGCTGGTGGGGCCGCACCATCGTTGACCAGATCCAGGGCAGCGACAAGCTGCGTCCGGTGCTGCTGGTGGACATCAATGCCCAAGCCGGCCGCGCCTTCAGTGAAGAACGTGGCATTGCTTTCGAGTCCGATTACCTGCGTGCACTGGCCGATCCCGAAGTGCAAGGGGTTGTGCTCTGCACCCCGCATACGCTGCATTGCGAACAAATCGTTGCCGCTGCGCAGGCCGGCAAGCATGTGTTCTGCGAAAAGCCGTTGTCTATGACCCGGCAAGAGGTGTTGCGGGCGGTGGAGGCGGTGCGGGCGCACAGCGTGGTGCTGGCCGTGGGCCACGAACGCCGCTTTGAGCCCCCCATTCTTGAGGCGATGCGGATACTGCAATCCGGCGTACTGGGCACACCGCTGCAGGTCGAAGCCAATTTCAGCCAGGACAAGTTCCTGCCTCTTGCGTCCGACAACTGGCGACTGTCGGAGAAAGAAGCGCCGGCCGGCCCGATGACCGCCACCGGCATCCATCTGCTGGACCTGTCCGTGGGCGTCTTCGGCCAAGCCAGCAACGTATTTGCGAGGGTCAAGCAGCTTGGCAGTCAACTGGTCAACGGCGACACGCTGGCGATTCTGGTGTCGTTCAAAAGCGGTGGACATGCGCTGATCAGCGCGATCCTCGCCACGCCTTTCGTCGGCCGCTTCGCCATCTATGGCAGCAAGGGCTGGGTCGAAGTCCGCGACCTGGTGCACCCGGAGGCCTCCGAGGGCTGGACCCTCACGCGCTGCATCCGCGGCGAAGCCGATGGCCGGCCGCAGAGCACCGAATTCCCGGCCGCCTCGGGTGTGCTCGCCAACCTGGAAGCCTTCGCCGATGCGGCTGAGGGCCGGGGCCCCTATCCGGTTCCGCAGGAGCAGATGATTGCCAACATCTCAGCGCTGGAGGCCGTGTTCAAGTCCGCGCGAAGCGGTGTCGTGGAAATTGTGGAAGGATGAAGCGACAGAACCCTCAGTCGTGCCACGGAAACCGGAATGGCAGAGTCGCTTGTGCGCCGGTGCTACACTAATCAAACGATAAATAAATAAAGGCCCAACCGATGAGCACTTTTTTGTGTCCCACTTGGCCTCATGCGGTTGAATTTTCTATCCTTTCGCAATCCTGGTTGCCAACCGCAGAGGATCTTCAGCTATGACTCTTTCATTGAATCATTTTTCGATCCGAACGACCAATCTCGAGTCGACCCGCGTGTTCTACGAGTCCGTACTGGGTCTGACAGTCGGGCCGCGCCCGCAGTTCCCGTTCCCGGGCTTATGGTTGTACAACGGTGACCACGGTAATGTGGCCAACGCCATGGTGCACATCATCGGCATCGATAAAAACGACCCGGAAGGCTTGAAGCAATACCTGGGAGACCGCGACGTGTCTTCCCTGCATGGCTCCGGCGCGGTGGATCACATCGCCCTGATGATCACGGGTCTGAAAGACATGCTGGCCCGTCTTAAGCGCCTGGATGTGCCCTACCGGGAGCGCACCGTGCCGGGTCTCGGCCTGCACCAGCTATTTCTCGATGATCCGTCCGGCCTGGTCATTGAACTCAATTACCCGGCAGATGAAAAGACCCGCCTGGACGCCGGGCTGGTCGGCGCCAACACCTGATGTCACGCATTCTTGTCATAGGCGGTTCGTTGGGCGGGCTCATGACCGCCAACATGCTCCACCGTGCGGGTCACGAGGTGACGGTGCTCGAAAAAGCTACCAACTCCCTTGACGGCCGTGGTGCAGGCATTGTGTCCCACCGTCCGCTGGTGACGGCGCTGGCACGCTGTGGCATCGCGGCCGATGCGCCGCTGGGCGTGGCGATCACCAAGCGTGTGGTGCTGGACCGCAACGGAGAGGCCGTGGCCCGGACCCATATTCCCCAGGTCATGACCTCATGGAGCCGGCTCTACGCGCTGCTGTTGGCGGCCTTTCCTGCAGCCCGCTATTTGCAGGGGGCTTCTGTCAGGCAGCTTGTGCAAACCCAGGATGGCGTGACGGTGACCTGCGACGATGGCCGCACATTCAACGCCGAAATCGTGGTGGCAGCAGATGGCATCCGGTCGGCCGTGCGTGCCGGCCTGGCCCCCGAGGTGGAGGTCAAATACGCAGGGTATATCGCCTGGCGCGGCGTGTGCGACGAGTCGGTGCTGTCGCAATCGACGCTGAACACGGTGTTTGAAACTCTCGGTTTCGGCTTGCCGCCCAGTGAACAGCTTGTTGGCTACCCGGTGGCGGGTGCCGGCAATTCGGTCGCTCGCGGCCAACGTCGCTACAACTTTGTCTGGTACCGTCCCGCGCCGGATGACGGCCCCCTGCAAGCCCTGATGACCGATGCCGACGGCCATCACCACCCGCTCGGCCTGCCGCCCAACAAGGTGTCGTGGAAGCAGGTAGCGGCTGTGCGGCAGGCCGCTCGTGAGCTACTGGCGCCGCAGTTTTCCGAGATACTGGAAAAAACAGCGCAACCGTTTTTGCAACCCATTTATGACTGCAACAGCGAGCGTATCGCCTTTGACCGGATTGCGCTAATGGGTGACGCCGCTTTCGTGGCCCGACCGCATGTGGGCATGGGCGTGACCAAGGCGGCAGAAGATGCGATGGCCCTGACAGACTGCATTGCGACGCATGGCGCCAATGCCCGGGCCCTGCAGGCGTTTGAGGCGCTGCGTCTGCAGCCCGGGCAGTCGGCCGTCGAGAGGGGCCGCAGGCTCGGGGCCTACATGCAGGCTTCGGCCTCGTCCGGTGCGACTGTTGACAAGATCGAGCGCGATGCGCGCACCGTGATGATGGAAACCGCGATTGACCTTTCGTTGACCCAGCCCGAAACCCATCTGATACCGGAATTGATCCGGTAAGGTGGGCCCTGGAGTCAGGACAATTTTGGTAGTGCAACATTCGTTCTGTAATTTCCCGACCATTGAAACTGAACCTGTTTGGAAGTTTCAGCGTGCTTCAAAATCAATCGGGTAACACTTTTTCGGGTGGCCGGGTCATAGGCCAACCATCCAAAATTCACATTTTTCATTTTATCCAAAAACGTTACTTTTTGAACTACGCCCGATAAATAAGGAAAGGTCTAACCGATGAGCGCCACTCCCGTCCCGATTCGCAAATCCGCTGAGCCAACACCAGCACTCAGACGCCTGACGGCCGATGAGGCTTGCCGCGCGGCGGCGGCGCTGGTGCCGCGCCTGGCCGAACGCGCCGCACAAAGCGAAGAATTGCGCCGCTGCCACCCCGACACCATCAAGGACCTGCACGAAGCCGGTCTGATGCGCCTGATGCAACCGGCGCGCTTCGGCGGTTCCGAGTTGGGACTGGAAGTGGCGATGGATGTGGTGCTGGAATTGTGCAAAGGCTGCGCCTCGACGGCGTGGGTTGCCTCGAACCTGATTTCGCACTCCTGGAACATCGGCCAGTTCGAGTTGCAGGCGCAGGAAGATGTGTGGGGCGAAGATCCGAATGCGCTCGCCGCCACCGGCCTCGCGTTCCCCTGCGGCAAAGCCAAACCGGTGGAGGGCGGATATCGCATCTCCGGCAAGTGGCCTTTCGCCAGCGGTGTCGATGCCTCGTCGTGGATGCTGGTCGGCGCGATGACCGAGCAGGCCGCGGGTGCACCGGAGCGGCGTTTTTTCCTTGTGCCGCAGGCCGACTTCAAAAGCCACGACAACTGGCGTGCTTACGGCCTCACCGCCACCGGTAGCCACGATGTTGAGATCAAGGATGCCTTTGTGCCCGCGCATCGCAGCATGTCGGCCGAGGTGTTCGCCGCCGGGCAGAACGTGCCGGGCGCCAAGGTATACGAGAATCGCCTGTTCCAGATGCCGACCTTCGCCGCGTTTGGTTACGTGCTGTCGATCGTGCCGCTCGGCGCGGCGAAAGCGGCGGTCGAACAGTTCACCGCGAGCATGCGCCAGCGCGCCGGCACTTACACCGGCGTGCGGGTGGCCGAGCTAGGACCGGTGCAGGCGCGCATCGCGGAAGCGGCAGCCTGTGTCGAGTTTGCCGAAGTGGTATTGCGGCGCGACTGGCGCGAATTGGTCGACATGAACGAGGAGAACCAATTTCCCGGCATGGAAACCAAATTGCGCTGGAAGCGTAACGTCGCGTTCGCCACGCAATTGGCAGTACGTGCGATTGATACCTTGATGCCGGCTGCCGGTGCGGGCGGACTGTTGCAGGCGCTGCCGTTGCAACGCCAGTTTCGCGATATTCATGCGGCCTCGGCACACATTGCACTGACCTGGGACGTGCATGCTGCGGCGTACGGGCAGAGTGCGCTGGGCCTGCAGCCGCAGGGCGGGATGTTGCTTTGAACAAATTGATGATCGGGTGAGGTGATGGAATTCAAATCGTTCGATCCGCGCTTTCCGCACCTGATTCAACCGCTCGCTGTCCTCGAAAAGCTCTGGACCGGCGGGCGCTGGACCGAAGGCCCGGTGTGGTTCGGGGACTCTCGCACGGTGGTGTTCTCCGACATTCCGAACGACCGCATGCTGGCATGGTCGGAGAGCGGCACGGACGGAAGCGGCAGAGTGCGCGAGTTCCGCGCGCCCGCGCACTACAGCAACGGCAACACGCGTGACCGCGAAGGCCGCCTCGTCACCTGCGAGCACGGCCGCCGTTGCATCAGCCGCACCGAATACAACGGCAGCATCACGGTACTGGTGGATCGCTATCAAGGAAAGCGTCTGAATTCCCCGAACGATGTGGTCGTGAAATCCGACGGCACGATCTGGTTCACCGACCCGATCTACGGCATCCTGTCCGATTACGAGGGGCATAAGGCTGAGCCCGAGATCGGCTCGTGCAATGTGTATCGCTTTGACCCGGCGAGCGAGGCCCTCGACGTCGTCGTGGATGATTTTGTGCGTCCCAACGGGATTGCGTTTTCGCCCGACGAGAAAACGCTCTACATCGCCGACAGCAGCACCACGCACGACCCGCAGGGCAACCATCACATACGCGCCTTCGATGTGGTCGACGGCTGGCGGCTGGCGAAAGACCGCGTGTTCGCGCAAGTGTCGCCGGCGTTCCCCGACGGCTTTCGCCTCGATGTGCAAGGCAATCTCTGGAGCAGCTCGGGTGAGGGGATTCAGGTGTTTGCACCGGATGGCACGCGCCTGGGAACCATCTTCGTGCCGGAGCACGTTTCCAATCTGTGTTTCGGCGGATACAAGAAGAATCGCTTGTTCATTACCGCAACGACGTCGCTTTATGCGCTTTATGTCTAACTGGTTGCAAGTTTCCGTGCAACAACCTACTGGTTGCGGATTTCAAGGCCCAACAATGCTGCCCCGCGGATGGCTACGATCAACTTCTTGGTTTGACGCATGAAGCGCCCGGTGCTGAGAAGTTTTGTTCGGAAATGTAGTTGAAGATTGCGTGTGGTGTCAGTTTCGCTACCGGTCCGCGCGCTCCACGGCAAAGATGGGGCAAGACAAATCGCTCGAACTCCAAAACAGTCAATTTCGTCGGAATACATTGCCGCCGCTGGGGACTTGCCATTTTTGACCGCCAAAGCAATCGAATTTTAGCGAGATCGGTCTTGACGCCAGTCCTGGCTGAAATTCATTGCTTTCAGAGGGGACGAAACAATTTCGTTTGGTTTTGGAAGCCCGCAACCGGTAGCATACTAGGGGGCGGGCTCGACCTATGGCATCGGAACATCATGCACATATTTGGGGACGTGGTGGCCGCGCTGTACTGCGGGACGATCGGCAATGCGGACATACCAGTCGCGAACATTGGGGTAGTCGGCCAGATTGATCTGCTGCCAATCAAAACGTGAAACCCAAGGCCACATCGACATGTCCGCTATGGTGTATTCACCGCGCCCTTCCCCAACGACATAGTCGCGGTCTGCGAGCCGGGTATTGAGCACTTTGTAGAGCCGCTTTGCCTCGGTCGAATACCGCTCCTCCGAATAAGCAGATTTGCCGGGGTTGTATTTCACGAAATGGTGGACCTGCCCCAGCATGGGGCCAAGTCCACCCATTTGCCACATCAACCACTCAACCATGTGCCAGTATTCGGCGCCCTTCACCTGAAACTTGTCATGCTTGTCAGCGAGGTAGAGCATGATCGCTCCGGTTTCCATCAAGTGCATACCGGTCTCGTGGTCAACAATCGCCGGGATACGATTGTTGGGGGCGATTTTCAAGAAATCGTCGGCGAATTGCTCGCCCTTGGAAATGTCAATTGGCTTTACGGAATACTCGACTCCCAACTCCTCAAGCAAAATTGAGACCTTGCGCCCGTTCGGGGTAGTCCAAGAATAGAGATCAATCATATGTGCGGTCCTTTATGTAAGATTTATGAAAGCGCGCCATCTGGTATCGTCATTGCTGGAACGAACTACTAGCTTTGCTCCTGTTGATGCAGATGCCTGTGAGAATTTCGTGTTGAAGTGAGCGATCATTACATTCTCCTCGCCAAAAAGAATATGCCCGCAAATGCGGGCATGCAGTGTTGCTTCAACCGTCAATCAGGCGGCGCGGTAGGTGATCTTGAGATCACCCACACCATCGCAATGCCCTTCGAGCGTGTCACCCGCCTTGCACGGGCCGACGCCGGCCGGCGTGCCATTCATGATGATGTCGCCGGGCTCGAGCGCGACAAAGGTCGAGAGATAGGCAATCGCTTCGTCGATTTGCCAGATCTGTTGATTCAGGTCGCTCTTTTGTTTGACTTCGCCATTCACTTTCAACCAGATCGCACCGACTTTCGGGTGGCCGATTTTGGCGACGGGCTGCACGGCGGTGATCGGGCAGGATTCATCGAAGGACTTGCCCATCTCCCACGGACGTTGCAATTTTTTCGCGTCGCTTTGCAGGTCGCGGCGCGTCATGTCGAGGCCGAGGGCATAGCCGAACACGTGATCCAGCGCGTTGTCCTGCGGAATGTTCTTGCCGCCTTTGCCGATGCAAATCACCAGTTCGATTTCGTGATGCAGGTCTTTGGTTTGCGCCGGGTAGGCGATGGTGCTACCGGAGGCGACGACCGAATCAGACGGCTTGGCGAAGAAAAACGGCGGCTCGCGGTTCGGGTCATGGCCCATTTCACGCGCGTGGTCGGCGTAGTTGCGGCCAACGCACCAAATGCGGCGCACAGGGAATTTGGCATCGGTGCCAACCACGTCAATGGTAGCTTGCTGGGGAGCGGGGATTACGTACTGCATGGGAGTTCCTGAAAAAGTGGGAGATGAAAACGAGTTTGAAAATCAAAATATACTAATCAAAAACCACGCGCAATTGTTACGCATCACCGCACATGATCACCTTGCCGTCGAATTTTTTGATGACGCCATGCACCTAGCCAGTGGACTTATTGTATTCGAGCGGGTCGTTGATTTTGGCGCGGGCAATCCGGTAGGCGGGCATGCACTTTCTCCCAAGTGGTGGTTGCAGCAGTCAGTAGCTGCGGCCAGTAGTCAACTACCCCCGGCAAAGCCGGGAGCTTGAAATTATTAGCCCCTCAAAGGGGCTGAGACGGCTGCTTTCCAGTCTTACCTGTCCCGTGCACGCCACCCTTTGTAACTTACCACGACTTTGCATAACTTCCGAATCCCAGTGATTCGACCAAGTAATTACCCCAAGTTGGCACGCGCGCACCAAGCGCGCTAGGCTGTCAAACTGCACGCCGAACGGACAGCATAAAAATCGTAAAAATAACAAAGGCCAGCGGCCAGGAGACGAAGGCTCCTCCCTGACCTCTGACCCATATATAAACTGACGGTAACGCGTTCGATGCCGGCCGGTACAAGGGGGGTTTTTGACTTTGTGCAGCGGCAGTTGCAGTGATGCCGGGCTAGGCGGCTTTTGCGAACTCCGCGCGCACGACATTTTCGTAGGCCAGCATTTTTTGTACGCTTGGGCGCTGCTCGATACGCTTCATGTGTGCCATACAATTTTTAAAGTGCGACATATCCGGCTTGAACAGCGTGCCGCGGCGGAAGCACCAGTAAAAGTAGGCGTCAGCACAGGTGAACTGGTCAGAGAAAAACTCGCGGCCAGCGAGCATTGCTTCGGCAATTTCATACAGCTCAAACAGCGAATGCGAGCCGTGTGCCTTCACGTTTTCTGCCGTGCCGGGCAGGTCGCAGTAACGCTCCGGCCTGGTCTGCTGCGTCAGCTTGGGGTGAATGCCTCCCGCACACCAGACCATCACTGACACCACACGCGCATACTCAAGCGGGTCGGTGGGCATCAGCTTTGCCTGCGGAAACTGACCGTTGATCCAGATCTGAATAGCGACGTTTTCAGTCAGCACCTTGCCGTCTATCAGCAACGCAGGCACCTTACCTTTGGGGTTCAGACGAAGGTATTCAGGGCTCAAGTTTTCGGCTTTACCGATATTGACGTTGAGCGTGTCGAAATCAGCGCCAGCCTCCGTCAGCAGGATGTACGGCACGATCGGGCAGGCGCCGGGGCAAAAAGCGAGTGTCAGTTTCATTCGTTGGGACTCCATGTTTTTGATGGTGGCGCGGGGCACCGGGTAAGTAGAGATTTTAGGCGGCGCCTTGAGGTCTTTCAGGCAGGGCAGTATAAGTCTGTTCTTTTTGACTCGCGCCTCCTTTGTCTGCCTCACCCTTGAATTCAGCTAGGTAGCTGACTCACTTAGTAAGCACTTCTACTTTTCAATTTAGACCTTGTCGGGTATCAAGTGCGACGGATAAAGTGCAAAGTGAGTTTCTCAACGATGACTAAGTAGCTGCAAAAATTAGGCTGCGTCAAGGCACGCAACCAAGGGCTCTGAGTATTTTTTCGGGCGTGATGGGCTGTGACCAGACCGCTGCATCAAACGGTGCCAGCGCGTTGTTGATCGCGTTCATCACCGCTGCAGGCGCACCGGCAGTACCGGCCTCGCCGGCGCCCTTGGCACCGAGCTGACTGCTGCGCGTGGGGGTTTGCACATGCGCCACTTCAATGTCGGGCATCTCCGCGCTCATGGGTACCAGGTAGTCGGCCATGCTGGCATTGCGCATAAGGCCTTCGTCGTCATACAGGCATTCTTCAAACAATGCGCCGCCAATGCCCTGCACAATCGCGCCGCGAATCTGCTCATCTACCAGGCGCGGGTTGATCACCCGCCCGCAGTCTTCCACGGCCCAGTGCTTGAGTAGCCTGATGAAGCCGGTGTCGGTATCGACCTCGACATACGACGCTTGCACACCGTTGGTAAAAATAAACGGATAGTCACGCTGCGAAAAGTGGCGCGTGACCATCAGTTCCGGGGTGAAGTCGGCGGGAAGCGTGTCGGAGCGGAAGTAGCTGATACGGCCTACTTCTGCCAACGACAGCAAGGTCGCTAGGCTTTGCGCATCAACCACCTGGCCACGCCGCACCGCCAGGGTTTGTACGTCACGGTTCAAAATCACCGCCGCCACTTTGATGATGTTGGTGCGCAAGGCCTGGCCTGCCAGCAACACGGCCTCGCCACCAATGCCTGCGCCGCGTGAGGCCCAGGTACCACCGCCATACGGTGTGACATCGGTGTCCCCGGTGACGACGCGCACTTTGTCCAAGTCAACACCCACTGAGTCTGCCGCAATCTGGCGAAAAATGCCTTCAGCACCCTGGCCTTGCTCGCCCACGCCGCTTTGGACCACCACTGCACCTGAGGGATCGAGCCGCATCGTTGCGCCGTCTTGCGACGAGATCCTGGCGCCGCCCACCCCGTATAAAGCGGCGCTGGGATTGGTGATCTCAATCAAGGTAGCAAAGCCAATGCCACGGTGAATGCCGCGCTCGCGCAGCGCCGCCTGCTCGGCCAGCAGCGCGGGGTAATCCATCAGGGTTTCGATTTTTGCAAGGCAGGCCTCATGCGACAGCACCTCTAGCTTGATACCGCTCGCGCCAGTGGCGGGGTAGGCGTTGTCGGGTATGACGTTGCGGCGGCGCAGCTCTAGCGCGTCCATGCCAATCTTGCGCGCGGCCATGTCTACCAGGCCTTCTGTCACCGCACAGGCGACAGGGTGGCCGACACCACGGTACTGGCAGGTGGGCGTTTTGTTTTGAAACACCACATTAAGTTTGGCGCGGTAATGCTGGTGCTTGTATGGGCCACCCACCAGGTTGACAACCTGGTTGCCTTCAATCGCGCTGGTACGCGGGAACATCGAGTACGGGCCAATGCCGGTCAGGTCATCCATATCGAACGCCAAAATTTCACCCGTGCGATTGACGGCAATACGCGCCTTGATAAGGTGGTGTCGCGCATGAATGTCACTGGTAAAAGATTCCAGCCTGTCAGCCACAAACTTGACCGGGCGACGGCACATGATGGACAGTGCCACCGTGGCAAAGTCGTCCGGGTAGGCGTGCACCTTGATGCCGAACGAGCCGCCTACGTCTTTGCACACCACACGCACGGCGCTCTCAGGTAAATCAAACTGCCGTGCGTACAAGTCTTGCATCATGTGCGGGGCTTGGCACGAGTGGTAGACGGTTAAGCGCTGGTCGCCTGGGTTCCAATCGGCAATCTGGCCGCGCGGCTCTAGCGTCACGCCCGTGTGACGGCCGAATTCAAACGTTGCGCTCAGCACTTCATCGGCACGCGCAAAGGCTTCGTCAACACCGCCGGTATCCAAGCTGCGGGTAAAGCACAGGTTGTCGCCTAGTTCGGGGTGAATCAGCGGTGTGTCTGCGTGCAGTGCGGTGGCCATATCAACCACTGGCGGCAAACGCTCAAACTGCACATCCAACACCTGTAAAGCGTTTTCAGCTTGCTCACGCGTCTCGGCGACGATGGCAACCACCGGCTCGCCCTGCCAGCAAGCGCGGTCAATGGCCAGCGGGTATTGCGGCGCAGACTTCATGCCCGCCAAATGCGCTAGCGTGGCTACCCAAGGCTTGCAGATTTTGGCGATGTCGTGGCCGTCGGCCACCAGTATCACGCCACGAACGGCACGTGCGGCTTCGGCATCTATACGGGTAATGCGGCAATGCGCCACCGGGCTGCGCCAATAGACGACATGTGCCATGCGCGGCAGTTCAATGTCATCCACATAGCAGCCCATGCCCTGCACCAGCCGACGGGCGCTGGGGCGCTCACTGCTGGCACCTATGTAGCGTGGGTCGTCGGTCAGCTTGTGCAGCAGTTTTTCTGGCGCGACAACCTCAGCCGGACGCTCTTCGACTTCGGTGTTCATGCAGTCTCCTTGGCGGCTTGCCTGGCTCTGGCAGCCAGCGTTTCGCAAATCGCATCGACAATGGCGTGGTAACCCGTGCAGCGGCAGTAGTTGCCGCTCATCCATTCGCGAACTTCACTGCGCGTGGCATCGGGCTTTTGTTCGAGTAATTCCTTGGCGGCCATCACCATGCCCGGTGTGCAAAAGCCGCATTGCAGCGCGTTGTGGCGCACAAAAGCGTCTTGTAAATCTTTTACATCGCCATCGTTGCTAAGGCCTTCAATGGTGCGCACACTGCAGCCCTGCGCCTGCACTGCGAGCGTCAAGCAGCCGCGCACAATGCGGCCATCAACTTCAACCGTGCAGGCTCCGCAAACGCCGTGTTCGCAGCCCAGATGCGAGCCCTTCAGCCCCAGGTCTTGGCGCAAAAAATCGACCAGGTGCTGGCGCGGCTGCACGCTGCGCTCCTGAGCCTGGCCGTTGACGGTTAAATGAATCGTGTGGGGTTTGACCATGAATGTCTTTCGAAAAGAGTCAGCCGACCAGCGCGCTGCGGCTGGTATGGGCAGCGCCCAGTAGACGGCGGACCAGCACCGTGGCCAAGTGGCGCTTGGTGGCGCTTTCGTGGGTCAGATCAGCCATCGGATCGAGCTCTGTTTTCAGCATGGCTACGGCAAGGTCTATGCTGGCTGCATCAAGCGTTTTGCCTTTCAGCAAGGCCTCGGTTTGGTGGGCGCGTATGGGGGTGTTGCCAATGCCAAGAAAAGACAGGCGTACCGAACGCGCCGTCGTGCCATCAAACTGAGCCGCCACTGCTAGGCCTGCAACTGCATAGTCGCCATGGCGGCGCGCCAGCTCGTCGAAGGCGAACCAGTCGGCTGTGGTCGCTAAAGCTACATCGGCACCGATGATCATTTCATCAGCCTGCAAGTCCGTGGTGTACAGGTGCTGGAAAAACTTGTCAGCAGCAATGCGTCGCTGCCCCTTTGGCCCCTGCACCACCACTACCCCATCCAGTGCGGCAAGGCAACACGGCCACTCTGCAGCCGGGTCACCGTAGGCAATCGAGCCGCCCCAGGTGCCCGAGTTGCGAATGGCGCAGTGGGCAATGTGCGGTGCCGCCGCCGTCAGCATGGGCGCATGTTCCGCAACCAAGCTGGACGACTCAATCGCTGCATGTGTGACCAGCGCGCCAATGTAAAGCCGGTCGCCACGCACTTCAATGCAGCGCAGGGCTTCAATACCGGTGATGTCAATCAGCAGCGCTGGCTCGGACAGGCGCATGTTAAGCGTTGCCAGCAAAGTTTGTCCGCCCGCAAGGATGCGTGCGTCGTCGCCATGCTCAATCAGCAAGGCCAGCGCTTCGGTCACGCTTTTTACCTTGACGTAATCAAAGTCAGAAGATTTCATAGTAGACGCGCTCCCAGCCAGACACCAAAACCAGTCGCAGCAACACCCATCAAGAACCACACGATGCGCGACATCTCGCTTTGCGGTGCTGCCTGTGGGGAAGGCATGGGACGGAGCACCTGGCGTGCTTGCGTAGGCTGCTGTGAAGCTGGTGCCAACTGCTCGGCTATTTGAGGCTCCAGGACAGGCGCCGGTCTTAATTGCCTACCCAACGCCGCAAAAAACTGGTCGGCCAGCTGCTTAGCGGAGGCGTCGATCATGCGTCCGCCGATCTGCCCCAGCTTACCTCCGACCGAGGCCTTGACGGTGTAGGTCAGGCGTGTGGAGGCGCCCTCGTCAAACAGGGCAACCTGCGAGCGGCCAGAGGCCATACCGGCAGCGCCACCAGAGCCTTCAAACGACATCACGCAGCTTTCTGGCTCCAGCACTTCTGACTGCGTGACACGACCGGAAAAGCGCGCACGTACCGGCCCCATCTTGACCATCAACCTGACCAGGCGCACGGTAGGCGATTCGTCAGTGACCTGTTCGCAGCCTGGAATGCAGGCCTGTAAAACCACCGGGCAATTCAGTGCGGCCCAGACTTCGCCTCTCGGGGCATCTATCAAGACTTCGCCAATCAGTTCCATTTACATACCTGTATAAGTTTTCGCGTTCGACTGCTACTACTACTAAGGTTGTTATTATAATTCGCTTCATTACTTTTCCGGAAGCTGCCATGCCGCTAGCCCACATCGAACATTACCTCGTCTCCGCCGACGACATGGAGGCGACCAAGTCCTGGTATTGCAGCGTGCTGGGCATGCAGGAGGGCTGGCATCCGGAGTTCAATTTTCCGGTCTACTGGCTCTACCTCGACGGCAAGGATGTGGTGCACATCGGCCAGAATGCGAAGAACGCGACCGAGAATCAAAAGGCCTACCTCGGCCGCCTGTCGCAGAACACCGGCAGCGGCACCGGCGCGATTGACCATATCGCGTTTCGTGCGATCGGGCTGCTCGAAACAATTGCGCATTTGCAGCAGCATAAAATCGATTTCACCGAGCGCCGCGCCAATGGCCAGGCCTTGTATCAGTTGTTCATGTTCGACCCGAACGGCATCAAGGTGGAGTTGAACTTTGATGCGACTGAGGCGGCGGGGCGCGAGCCACAGGTCAATGCGGCCAGTTTCACCAAGCAGAGCTGATCTGCCGGATTGGCGTTGTTGTAAGCCTATTTGGGCGAGCCAGCTTAGCCCTTGATTCCAGCCACTTTCCTTATTCAACTTTCCCCTTCTTATTTTTAGCAAAGAAAGAAATCAACGTGAAAGTAAAAACAGTTCGTGTCCACGCCGCTGGCGGCCCTGAGGCTCTCAAGTTTGAATACCTCGATCTGCCAGAGCCCGGCCCGGGAGAGGTGAGCATTCGTCACACCGCCATTGGCTTTAACTTTCAGGACATCTACACACGTTCCGGCATGTACTCCGCGACTATGCCCACGGGCTTGGGCACCGAGGCGGCCGGTGTGGTCGAAAAAGTGGGCCCTGGCGTGACCGACTTCAAGGCAGGCGACCGGGTTTGCTACGCCAGCGGCCCAGTATTGGGCGCTTGCTCAACCCACCGCAATTACCCAACTGCGCGCTTGCTGCACTCGCCTGCCAACATGAAGGACGAAGAAATTGCGGCCATCCTGCTCAAGGGCATGACGGTGGAATACCTGATGCAGCGTTGCTACCCGGTCAAGACCGGACAGTTTGTGCTGATGCATGCAGCTGCCGGTGGCGTCGGCCTGCTGGCCGGGCAGTGGGGCCGTCATATTGGCGCCCACATGATTGGAGTGGCCGGCGGAGCCGACAAGGTGCGGCTGGCACTGGCCAATGGCTATGCGTACTGCATCGACCGCAAGACCGAAGACGTGGTGGCCCGCGTGAAAGAAATTACCGGCGGCACTGGCGTACCCGTGGTGTACGACTCGGTTGGCAAGGATTCGTTTGAACAATCGCTTCACAGCCTGGCACCGCGCGGCTATTTTGTGTCCTTCGGCAACACCACCGGCGCGCCACCGCCCGTAGTGGCTGGCACGCTGCAGAAAATGGGTTCGTTATATTTCACCCGCCCCACGCTGGTGACCTACATGGCTTCCACCGAAGAGCTGCGCAACTCGGCCGCCACGGTCTTTGATCTGTTCGCACGCGGTGTGCTGAAGCTGTCGATCAACCAGCGCTTTGCGCTGGACGACATCGCCAAGGCGCATACCGCGCTGGAGGGCGGGTATACCACTGGCTCGACCGTCATCATTCCCTGAGCGTCCTCAACTCCGATATCAACATGCCATGGCACGGGGGCAAATTCGGCATTGCAACCGCGGGTTTGTCCCTAGCTTGGATGCATCCGATCTTGCTAGAATCGGTACGTTTAAAACGGTAATCAAAAATCAGGAGATAAAACATGTTGAAGCGTTTCAAAGTCACTCTGTTGGCGTCCATTCTCGGTTTGGCCTGTGCCACCGCTGCGCAGGCGGAAAGCATCAAGTTACGTATTGCTTCAGGCCACGCGCCCGGGATAGCCTACGTCCAACTGATGCAAAACTTCTTTGTGCCAGAGGTGACCAAGCGCGTCGCCGCAAGAACTTCGCACACAATCGAGTTTGTCGAAGGCTACGGCGGCACGATGGTCAAGGTGGCCGACACGCTCGAAGGCGTGCAGTCGGGCATCATCGACATTGGCGGCTACTGTTTCTGTTTCGAGCCTTCCAACCTGCCTTTGCACTCATTCCAGGTGATGCTTCCTTTTGGCACCATGAGCCCGGTGATGAGCGTCAAACTGGCGCGCACCGTCTACGACAAGGTGCCCTATCTGTCCAAGGTGTTTGAGGACAAATTCAACCAGCAGTTGCTGGCGGTGATCGGGCTAGACGGCTACGACCTGGGCACGACGTTTGACTGGACCAGCGTGTCCGATCTCAAGGGCCGCAAAGTCGCAGGCGCCGGCCTGAATCTCAAGTGGCTCGAGTACGCGGGTGTCGTGCCTGTGCAGTCGACGCTGCCCGAGGCCTATACCTCCATGCAGACCGGCGTTCACAACGGCTTTATCCTGTTCCCCTCGGTCTGGGTCAGCTTCAAGCTGCATGAAGTGGCCAAGCACTTCACCCAGGTTGGTTTTGGTTCCACCACTTGGCACGGGCTGACCATCAACAAGGCCCGCTTTGCCAAGCTGCCAAAAGACGTGCAAGCCATCATTCTGGAAGTGTCCAAGGAATACGAAGCCAAGACAGGCAGCGTCAACGAGGACCTCTACGACAAGTCGATCGCTCAGCTCAAGTCGCTGGGCGTCACGGTGAAGGTCGTTCCCAACTCGGTGAAGTTGGAGTGGGCCAACTCGCTCAAAGACTGGCCGCAAACCGTGGCCACTGATTTGGACAAGCGAGGCCTGCCAGCTTCGCAAGTGCTCAAGATCACTCTGGAAGAAGCTGAAAAGCTGGGGCACAAGTGGCCCGTTCGTTACGTGATCAAGTAGCCGCTGACAGTTTCTCTAATCCTTCCCCTCTCCTGAGGGGAAGTTTTTTTAATCTGGGGGAATGACATGTTGACACGCATCAACTACTCGGTTGCGCGCGCCCTGATGGTCGCAGCCGCCGTATTGGCTTTTATGCTTTGCTTTCTGGTGGTGGCCGATGTCGGTGGCCGGGTGCTGTTTAACAGCCCGGTCCAGGGCGTACCTGAAATCGTCTCGCTCTCGATCGTCATCATTTGCTACTTGCAAGCAAGCTTTGCGATTCGTTCGGGCGGCATGCTCCACGTGGACACCTTCGTCAACAAACTTTCACCCGGCCTGCAAAGCTGGTTTGGTGCTTTGGGTGCGCTGGTGGGGATGTGCTTTTTTGCCGTCGTTTGTTATGGCAGCCTCGATGGTGCTACACACGCCTGGATCTCCAATGAGTTTGAAGGCGAAGGCGCACTGCGCGTGCCGGTGTGGCCGGCACGCTTCGTGATCATTCTCGGTACAGCATTGGCATCCATGAGCTATTTGCTTTTGACGCTTGAGAACATCGCACTCGCGCTCAAGGGCCAGGCCCCAGCCGCATCCACCGCCCAACATTAAAAGACTGAAACTATGTTTGATCCTACCGACATGATCATTTTGGTCAGTGTCTTGCTGGCGCTTGTTTTTTGTGGCATTCACATTGCCGTATCGCTGGGCGTGACCAGCATGCTGGGCATTTACCTGCTCACCGGAGACATCAACACGATGATGAGCTTCACCTCGGCCACCGCCTACGAAGCACTTCGTGATTACATTTTTGCGGTGATACCGCTCTTCATGTTGATGGGCGAATTTTTGGCGAAGTGCGGCGCGGCGAGTGACCTGTTTACGCTCATCAACCGCGTGATCAAGTGTGTGCCCGGTCGATTGGGCGTGGCCACGGTGCTTGCCAATGCGGTGTTTTCATTTGTGACCGGCGTGTCGATTGCGGCTGCGGCTGCTTTCTCAAAAATTGCTTACCCGGAAATGCGCCGCTATGGTTATGAGCGCAAGTTCTCGCTCGGGTGCATTGCAGGTAGCGCCTGTTTGGGCATGCTGATTCCGCCTTCGGTGCTGATGATCGTCTGGGGCGTACTGACTGAATTGTCGATTGGCAAGCTGTTTATTGCAGGCATCATCCCCGGCTTTATTGTGGTGATGCTGTTTATCATCTACGTCATCTGGGTTGCCAAGACAGACCCGGCTCGTGTGGGAGAAGGCGACAACTTGCCACCCGCGCAACAAGCGGCGCGCGATGCCACGACTCAGGTCGATGAGACAGATCTGAGGACCATCCTTTTGAGCACGCTTGGCATTCTGGCGCTGATTTTTCTGGTGCTCGGCGGCATCTGGCTGGGTTTTTTCACCCCCACGGAAGGCGCAGGCGTAGGTGCCGCGCTGGCCTTGATTTTGGCGATCATGCGCGGCATGAAACCGCCCGAGATAATGCAGGCCATTCTGTCGGTCGGCAGAACATCTGCTCCGCTGCTTTTGTTGCTGGTGACGGCGCAGCTTTACGCGCGCGTGCTGTCGATGACGGGCGTGACGGGCGCGGCGAAGGACTTCTTTTTATCATCGGGCCTCTCACCCTACGCCATCCTCGCGCTGATGATTGTGGTGTGGTTCATTCTGGGCGCCATTATTGACTCGATTTCGATCATCTTGCTGACCGTTCCGGTGTTTGCGCCGATTGCCATGGCACTGGGGTTCGATCCGATTGCGTTTGCCATCATCGGCATCCTCGCCATTGAAACTGGCATGCTGACACCGCCGTTTGGCCTTTTGGTATTTACCGTCAAGGCGGCGGTGACCGACGAGAAAGACTTGTCAACTGGCGAGATCTTCCGAGGCGTTGCACCTTTCTGGGTCGCCCTTCTTGTCGCCGTTCTGTTGATCGTCATGTTTCCCCAAATCGCGACCTGGCTGCCCAATCTGGGGGATCCCATTGCCGTCAAATAACTAGGAGTCCTCAATGCCTGCTTACTGGATCGCCCGTTCCCTGATTCACGACCCTGTCAAGTACAAGAAGTACACCGACCTTGTGCCCGGCATCATCCAAAAACATGGCGGCCGTGTGTTGGCACGTGGTGGTAAATTCCAAATCATGGAGGGCCCTGAGACCTTTCAGCGTTTTGTGGTGATTGAGTTCCCAACCTTTGCAGCTGGCGTGGGCTGCTTTGAGTCGCCCGAGTACATGGCCGCAGCCGCCTTTCGCCGCGCAGGCGCTGGCATCGTGGAGAACGTTATCGTCGAGGGGGGTGAGGCTACGCTGATTTAATTCCGATTCGCAATAAAAACAGTAATAATAAGATCCTTACTTTTTAAGGAGTACCTTATGGCCAGAACCGCCAGCGGCATTGACTGCATAGCAGATGCCCGTGCATTTCGAGACAACGCCAAAACGGCTGAGGACTTGCGCCTGGCTTTGGCCGTACTA
>Ga0209702_10004341_pt1 | contig 20708 bp, 25 predicted proteins | sample FRY01_FD_187210 | JGI IMG/M metagenome (GOLD analysis project Ga0209702, IMG submission 187210) | Freshwater microbial communities from Lake Fryxell liftoff mats and glacier meltwater in Antarctica - FRY-01 (SPAdes) (version 2) | ecosystem: Environmental > Aquatic > Freshwater > Ice > Glacier... | reverse complement strand
TTTGCAAGTGGCCCTAACCGGCCTATCAGCCGTCATCTCGACATCTATCTCCATGCCATCAAATTGCGGGTGATTGTTAGCGATTGCGAGGTAGCCGTTGATACCGGTCATTGCGTGCAGTTTGCCGTTGGTTTTAATTGCCCACACCTCTTTTTTGAACGGGTTTAGCCCGCTAGATTTGCAGATCTCTGCAAATAATTGAAACTCTGAATCTGTTAGATCTCGAGCTACAGTATTGCGGAGCGTCGCGATCATTTTTGGATCTCGATAATCTATTAATTGCGTGTCCATATTTTGTCCTCTATTGTTAATGTTGTTAATGTTGTTAATGTTGTTAATGTTGTTACTCGCCATCGAAATTACCCTCCGGTACACACGAGCTGCAGTGCCCATGCCCTACTGCTACTCCCGAGTGATCTGTGTGGTGGTATAGCCCCCCACACGCCGCACAGCGGAACCAATCACTCCCGTATATCTCTACCACCCGGTCCTCTAGGTCTCGTAGTTGCCGCAGGGTTGCGTGATATCTAACGATGAGCCTCTGAGTAGCCGGAGTAGCCTCCTCACTAACACGCGCGGCCCTTGGCTCTCCTAATAGGTCGAATATTTCGCCGGAGTTTATTATGTCAGCTAGGTATCTCATTTTGGTTGCCTCGAAACTTAGGTTGTGTTATGTTATGTTATAGCCGGACAGCACCGGCGTTGTCAACTATAATTTACCAATTAATTGTGCCACTGGAGGACCATGCAACTAGTTAAGATCATTAGAGAAAGTCTCGGGCTGAACTCGACAGGAATGTCCATCGCGATGCAAAAGAACAACCTCCCCGCGTACATAAAATTAGAGAGGACTAACACAAAAATTACCACGGTGGATCTCATACGATTGCAGGATATCTCCGGCCTGGCACCGTCAGATTTTTGGGACCTGCTCGTGGCCGCCTCAGAGGAAAAAAAAACCACCAAGAAATCACGGTTAGGGGTTTCGGCCCGCCCCAAATCCAGGTAATTAATTATCATGGCTATTCTCTTGCTGTTGCTCCTTCTCGGTTTAGTTTTTTATTTTTCTAGGATTTTTTTTATGACAAGCTATCTACAAGTATCCGCCAGTCTCACAGAGGCGAGGTTCGCGATCGCAGAAATTGACGGCAAGATTGACGGGATACTGGCTCTTATTGCCACCCTTCGCGCCGAGATCGTTGCCGGTGGACCAGTATCGCAGGAGCAGTTAGATCTCCTCGGCGTAGAGGTGCTATCTGTTCGTGACGGTGCCGCCGCAATATCCGCAAAGCTAACCGAGATCGTTTAATTATTTGAGCGCATCTCCATCTAGGGATGCGCTCATGTGATCCGAAATGTATTTTTTGGGTACATGGCCTGCATCAATTTCCACTTCAAATTAAATAGCGGCGTTCTGATCCCCTTTACGTCCTCAATTACCGGGAATAGCGGTAATTCGCAGTAGGTGAAATCTGCAATATAAATACAGATTTTTTTTCCTTCCACTACGATTGGAAATTTTACCTGCAGTTGCAGGTTAGAAATTTTTCCCGCCTTGAGGAGTAACTTGAGATCGCTGTACCGCGCTCCCTCTTTTCGTGACGCAAAGATAATTCCATCTATCTCGATTTTTTTTGCGCCGTATTTATTTCTCTTCTTCCACATTTTTTTTGGGTGGAAGGCTCTAAAAAAACCTTATAAAAAAATCATGAGGTCCAAACGGTTTAACAATGTACTTTCCACATTGCTTAAAAAACCATCACCAAAATAATAGGAGAGCACAGAGGTTACAGAATACGCCTCGTTTTGCCTTGGGGGAGGCGGTAGGATACAGGCTATTTCTGGTGCTGCTCTGCACTCTCCTTAAAAACCTTTTTTTTAGAGTCTTTCCGCTTACAAGAATACCACAGTTGTAATTACGGGACAGTTTTAAATTGCACCGGTGCGGTTGGGACTTTTGCTTTTACCTCGTATGAAACTTCCGAAGATTTCGCGCTCTCTCCCGCCTCATTGTAGGCAGTCACAACGGCAAAATATTTCCCGATTAGCGGCTCTATCACACTAGATGTTGGCGTGGCGGATGTCGTTACCGTTTTAACCGGAGCCGCATACACGCCACTAGTTTTTGATGTATATAATTTATATCCGATCAACCCAACAACCGGCTGACCGTCAACGCCAGTTGTTACCGCATCCCACACAAACGTAATTGTATCAGCGTACGTGCGGAGTGGCGCTAGGAGTAGCAGAGCAAGTAAGATTTTTTTCATAAATTCCTTTTCCTTTTATTGTAACTTTATCTGTTTTTACACTCTCGATGTTTTTATTATTAATAGATGCAATCTGCACATAGAAACAATCATTGTCCCCAACTAAAAACGGCCATTTAACCACGGTCTGATTTATTGCAAGAATCGGAAACACACTATAGGCGGAATTTTTGCGAGGATTATCAGAGGTAATGTAAATAGCGTACCCCTTGAGATCTGTCAGAGGAGATCCGTCAGTATTTATTAATGGGCGCTTCCACTCCGTCCATACTACCTCACCCCTCACCATGCCCATGCAACAACACGCCGCGATTGCGATAAGTATTTTGCTCATTTTAAAATGGGGGGTTTCCCCTCGCTAGTATGCGCAACTCCATGACGTACGATTCTAATTTTTGTACTCTCGCCTCCAAACTCGACTCTCTCTTTTTCGCGGCTCTTAAATTTCGCACTGTAAGATCTTGAGAGTTCTTTTTCTTTATCTTTTTTGTTGTCATAAAGTTATCGCCATCTTAGTTAACAAAAACGCCAACGATCCGAGCACTAACAGGCACGCAAAAAAACAACACACGATTAACGCCTGAACGTAGTTTTTCTTCGTTACCACTTTCTTAGACATTTTTTGATCCTCTCGCTTGTTTGGTTGGAGTATCGGATTTTCTTCATCCTTTCAGTCCGCGCTAATGCATCGGCGTGCATGAGAGTGTTCGAGTCCTCGTGCTCTCCGCCCACGATGTGCCCCAGCTCGTGTAAAAACGCGACAAGAGAGTGCTCGAATCGCGGCGCTCCGTAGTTATTAAACATCTCGGCGGTTGAGTACGCAGTGCCGTTTTTTTTGCACACGCCCTCTGAGTATCCCGCCATCCAGTATAGGCCGCCGTCCTCAAACGGTGGAGTGATTGCGTAATTAACATCCGCGCCCACACCGCGCCGCTTAAACCATCCGTCCCACAGCCGCAAAAGTCGGAGTCTTTTAGATAGTTTTTTTTGCTCCTCGGGAAATGGATTAGAGATTACCCGGTATTTTTTTAATACGAGAGGCTCTCCCATCTGCAGCGTAACTTGCATATTCGCGGCATTAAATAAACTATCTGCCTCCTCTCTTGTTAGGCTATTAGGTCCCTGTGCTACGACAAGGTTTACAGAGATCTCCGCGCGCGCACTGTTAATAAAAAAGAACGCCGCTACTAATAGTGCGAATAGTCTCATAGTCGTCGCTGCCGTTTTACACTCGGGCCGGTTGAGCTTAAGTACGTGCCGAGTATTGCGATCACGCCGCTGATAATCTGCGGGTGACTCTCGAGGAGAGTGTCCCAATCCACATTATACGCAAGCCCTCCGAGAGCTAAGATCGCGCCTAGTATAGTTTTGATTTTCTTCTGACTGAAGTTTGCCATAATATTAACGCTCCGCTAATCGTATGTACGCATGTATAGCGTCGATGCTACCGATTGCCCCCACGAGCACGCCAAACATGATCATAACCAATTTAATCGGGACTGACCGATCCCATAATCCGATCTCGTTTGTTAAGTGCACAACAGCCGCCGATAATTCTCGTGTCACTTTAGTCTGGTCTCGTATCGCAGTTGCAAGTTCCGCCTCGATCGTAGCCAAGGCCCCTTCGACTTTTGAAAAACGGAGGTGATATTTCGATCTATGCTCCCCTCCGTTTTCCTTTGTTTCCACTAGATTGTGCCCGGAGTGTATACGATAATAAAAATGTTAAAATTAACGGCAGAGAGCGCAACATCTACAAGTAATCCAAACCCGGTATCAGTCTCTAGGTATCCACTATCTACTACCGGCATAATATCCACAGGGGCGGTATTTAGCGGTGCCCAATTTGGCCCGCCGATTGTAACGAGTGTCCCGCTTTTTAGTGTCCACGATCCGAGTGCGGCCGTATTACTGTGCGCTCTCCATCCCATGACGCGGATGCGCTGAGTAGCGACAGCTGCATATACTACCTGATTAACGCCTACCGCTGCCGCAAACGGCACGCTAATCAGTTGAGATACTCCGCCTTTAGTCTCAAACTTGCGTACTGGATCAACGGTGTAACTCTCCACGCTAATCTACTAAAATATACGTAACCCTAACGCCCGTGGTGTTAGTGCCTACAGTTGCGGATAATCCCTCGTTAACCACCGTTTGAAACAGCCCGTTATTATCTGACTCGCCAAATCCGCCGTTCGCGGCTAGCGATATCAGTTGAGAGATTGCAGCGCCCGCGCCCGCAGGTTTTGAATTAAACGTAATCGATGCAACACCAGCCGCTGACCCGTTAACTGCGTAACTAAGCACCCTAATACGACTCCCCGCGACTGCCGCGATTACTACGCCGTCAGTGCCTACCCCTACGCCCGCTCTCGCATATAACTCTGCCGTATACGCGCCGTCGTAGCCGAGTGTGCCCGTGCCCTTCCGTTTGTGCGCCTGCGATTGCCGCCGAAACGGCTGTACTGGATTTGTCATATTTTTATTCCTAAACTTTTATCCCTAGTCTCTCATATTTTGTAACATAGTCAGCGGTTTCCTCCAGCCCCATTTCTCGTAGGGCCGCCTGCACATCCGGCCACTCTCTTGACCCCGCCATTTTTATTGCTTGATTAACCCGTCGCCTCCCCGCGTTATATGACGCTAGTGCTAGGGGTAACGACCCTAGTGCCTCATACTCGTCAGTTATTAACTCCCACGCTCCGGCTCTGTCATCTGTCTCATCGTTATCTGTTGGATCTACACTATAGGCACGGGCCGTGGCGGGCATAAATTGGTACGCGCCTCGAGCACCCGCGCGAGAGGTTAGGAATTTCCCATCCGACGATTCCACCTTTCTTACCGCGTCTAATATTTCATCTTTCATCGTCGAGAGTTTTGCTACTTCTTCCGGAGCTTCTTCCATTTTTTGACTCCCCTCTTGTTTGAACATCTCCGAGATTGCGGTGCCCTGATCTCGAGGACCAATGCCTAGTTGGTCCTTCGCAATTACCCCAGCCCCCCTTACGGCTGACGCTCTCGCGCCGCCCAAGACCGCCTTGCCTAATTGCGCCGTAAACTCCGATGGTTTCGCGGCCTCCAATGCCTCCATTGCAGCTCTCGGATCTCTTAGTGCCTCGGTGAGTAGCGCGTCAAATTTATTAGATGCGCGCCGCGCCGACCCGCCAATAACCTTACCCGTCGCCACCCCGCCTACTCCGCCGATGACAGCGTTCTTAATTTTTTCCGGCAAGGTGTCCCCGGTATTCCACCCCACAGTCGCCCCAGCTAGTGCGAGGGGGGCCGTGTTATATTTTGACAGTAGGGGCGCTAATCCTTTTTCGAGGGTTAACACTTCTTGAGCTTTCCCTCGCGGGTTAGTAGCAGACCCGGCGATTGTAGAGCTTCTCGTTTTTCCTAACTCTGACGCGATGTCGTCAAGGTTTTTCTCGACGCTCGTCATCTCATCGGCGGAAAACGCTAACTTCCATTGTTCTTTTTTGCGCTCAATGATCTCGGCCCATCGCCACTGCGCCGCACCATCTAACTCGCCCTTTAGCGCCTGTTGATATATCGGCCTAACATCCTCGCCCCCCGCCACTGCCGCATTAATATGCGCGGACATTTTATCTGGACTCCTAAGTCCCTCCATTAGTAGCGCGGTATTATCCAGATCTTTGCCTTCCAGCGCTAACGCTTGAGTGCCTTTTGTCCCGCCCTCTTTTGCGGAGAACGTCGCTATTTTAAATTTAGTCGCTCTCCTCGCGCTCTCCCAAGTTTCCACCGCCGCTTCTGGCAAAACGCCAGCCTCCGCATTCGCGTCCACTATTTTAGATAAGTATTTTTCCAGCTCTTTTGTTAATTTATTTGTTACTCGATCCTCTGCCGTCGCTACGCTCTTTGTATCTCGCCCTAACTCCAACACTCGAGATCTCAGATCTTGTATCTGCGCCATGGTGGCAACGCCCTTATTTCTTGCGCTCTTTACGGTTTTTAATATTGCGGCAGCCTCTCCGGGTAATGGGAGACTCCCGTCATAGGTTAAGCGATTAACAACGTTTGCTAGATCCGCATTTAGCTCCGGGATATCGGAGATCACTTGCTCTTTGCCACTAAATCCACCCCACGCGGCAGTCTCTAATTTTTTAATTTCATCTGCTGATTTGGTTATCGCTTGCTCGAGTAGTTTTGATGTCTCGTAGCTCGTCTCTTTTGGACTGTAATTACTGAGCACATTGCCTGCTCTTATCTCCGCCCGCTCGGCCCGCAGCCCTGGAAAGATACTGCTCGGATCTTGCGCCGTTAGTGCATCCTCCGCTCGAGCAAGCCCACGATCTCCCGCGATCTCCGCCGTAGTTTTTAGGGAGTCGAGCCGTGTTTTAGGACCTACGATCTCGTTTATCTTTGATAGATTTTTTTCGAGCGCTGGCACGTCGCTACTTACCGCGCCTAAAGCTCTCCCTACTGCGGATGTGGCGCTACCAGTGCCAAATATTTTCTCAATGCCTGGTACGTGAGAGATAGTAGGCCCCAGTTGTTTCCCCAGCGCTTTTACTATTTGTAATTTCGCAATTGCCCCGGGAGTGATCCCCGCAAATATAGATCCGATAGCGGCCCCCGCCTCTGGATGTCCTACGGATTCTCCGAGTTTCCGGCCGCCGTATGCGCCCGTGCCGCCTAAAACTCCGCTTGCTATCATAGCCGCTGGCCCAAACGGTGCAGCCGCTGTGGCATTCTCGGCAACGTCGGACAAGTATATCCCCGGCTCGGTGCGTGCCCGCTCTGGCCCGTATAGATACGCTGACTCTAATCCCTGTTTTATTTTCTCCCCTAATGACTGCTCCGGGAGTTGATTAAACTTATTGTCGTTTAAGCCAAACAAGCGCGCTCCGCCCAGCTCGTACGGACTAAGATTAAGTTTAGCCGTCTCATAGAGATCTGCCAGGCCAGCAACTCCGTCCACTGTGCGATTACCAACAGCCAAAAAATCATTCCCGAGATCTGACATCTGATAACCCAGAGGAGTCTCCGCTACCTCATCCTCGGTTGTAACCTCAAATACTCCCTCTGTTGTAGTGACCTCGTAGGTGCCCATATTATTTGATTTTTTTTACAGAAATAATCTTGCCAGGGATCCCGCTAAAATCGGGAGCTACTGCCTGACTACTCTCGGGCGGCGGACCCGAGATCTTAGCCGGAGGGTTGAGGTAGGCCTTATAATACGATGTAATATCGTCAGGTCTTACTCCTCTCGCGGATGCAATCTCTCCGTAATTACTAAGGATGCCCTGTATACTCTCCCGCCTCGTATCATAGTGCCTAGTGGCAAGCGCCATGAGGCCCGCTCTATCCAATGCGGTGCCGCCCTTAAGTGCCTTATTGATAGTCCCGAGCGTCGAGGCGAGCATGGACTGACTCTCCACGATCATCTGCCCCTCGCTCTCTCTCACCGTGGATTCAGGATCTATCACTTTCGCAATGCCGAAAATGAAGTCTAGGTCTGAGGTGGCGGACTTATCTAGCATCGCCTTTTGCAAGACCTGATATTTAGTTCGTACCTCGCCAAATTCCGCAAAATCTTTCCCGTGGATTCTTTGCAACTGCGCGCGAATATCATCTCCAGTTTTGCGCTCTGGACTATCAGGATCTCCTACTCCCGATAATTTGTAAGCCTCGTTTTTTCCTAAGATTTGTCCTCTCGCCTGAGCCTGCGCCTCTTCTCCCGAGTAAAATAAATCTAGCGCTCGCTTTTCCATTGCCTCGGTGCGCTTATTTGCGGTAGCCGCGTTTCTGATCGCCTGGTTGGTTTTAAAAACATTAAACGCCTCTTCATCTACTCCCTCTGGTGCTGCAGTATTTAACGGATCCGCCGTTAACTGTGGCAATACCTGCGCTAATCTATCTATTTGTGCCGCTTCGCTCCTCTGACCAAGCCCATTGAGGAGTGCTCCCAAAAATGCTTGCCCGCCCGTTACCGCAAGCGTTTGCGTTGGCGACCACGTCGACGTGTTAAACCTAGATCCAAGTATTGGAGCCGCTGCCATTCTCCACGGATCGTTTTGCGCGATGGTGCTCCTAAACTGAGAGAGATCATTTAGATCCGCGCCTCCGTTTATCCCCGCCATCAACGCCGTTAGTGTTTCTTGATTTCCCATAATTTTTTATCCTGGTGCGATTCCGCCGATTAACGGGCTGTTATCTTCTGGTGGTGGTGGAGTCCCTGAGCCTCTTTGTCGCGCCGCCTCCTTCGCGGCCTGTATTTGTTTTAGCTTAACCGCGACATCTTTATCTATTCCGTATTTGGTTAGCTCTGCATCCGTGAGTCCGAAAATCCCCTGATAAAATGCATCATTCGCGGTTTTTCCCGCGCCGACTAAAGTCGAGAAGGAATTATCTCCGCCGATAATAGATTGCTGCCTTGCTTGACTGTCCATGTCTCCATATCGAGTTTGCAACTGCGCCATTGTTTTGCCGTACAGGCTATTCGGACTTGGATCAAACGGGATGCCTCGATCCGCCAAGTCCTGCTCGGTGTCCGTAATTTCCTGCTGTTTGTTTCGCGCAAAATCTCTCGATAGGTATGCATAATTAGCGTCCCGGACTTTCCCAATCTCTCCTATTAGATCTTCCGCGCTCGGAATTTTTGGAGCCGCGTTAAATAATGCGTTAGGATCTTCAAACGCGCCGCTCCTCTTGCCGTGAAACTCTCCGAGACCAGGATCAAATGCCGGAGTTGGTGGCGGACTTGATGGACCCGGTGCTGGATCTGTTGGTGCCCCCTTTGATGGATCGTACGGTTCATTGCCATCTGACCCGCCCGATGCTATCGCCTGTTTTCTGAGCTTCTCCGCGAGCGCTCTCCCCTTGGTCCCGTAAGCGCCGTTGTCCTCCGCTACAGATCTTACTCTCTCCACCTGCTTAGGGGTAAGACCCGTTACGTCAATTTTCGTCCCGTATTTTGTAGTGATCGTTTTTCTTTTTGCGGGCGGCTCTGGTGTTGGAGTTGGTGCTGGATTTGGATTTTCCGGAGGCCCTGATGCCGGAGGTCCCGATGCTGGATTCCCCGACTGCGATGTGTCTGATACCAGATCGCCCGATGGCGTGGTGCCACCTCCTCCTCCCGGAGGAGCGCTATTATTTGACCCTCTCGATGATAGGGATTGTTTCCTTAGCGTTTCTGCAAGCGCCGCCCCCTTAGCTCCGTAAGCGCCGTTATCCTCCGCAATAGATCTAACTCGCGCCACCTGTTGGGGAGAGAGACCCGTTACGTCAATTTTCGTCCCGTATTTTGTAGTGATCGTTTTTGCCATAAGTTATGAAGGTCTCCTGCCGTTATCAAGCCAAATGTTCGTGCCGTAAATATTAAGTCCTACCGTCCTGTCCTCGCCGGAGGTTCCGGATATTTTGTACTGGATAATAGACCCCTCGATGCCGATATTTATAAACGGCTTTTGTAGGCTTGTGGTTGGGCCAACCGGTAGAGTTTGCGCTACCGTTTCTTCCGCGCCTAAATCTTTTATAAATTTATAGGATGTCTCCTCATACATATCGGTCTCGAGGATAACGTCCATCCCTGCCGCTTTTTGTAGGTAAGGACTACTCGATCCAATCGGTGCTGAGATTATCTCGTAGCTAACTCCAAGGAGGTTTAGGTACGGCAGCGGTGCCTCTGCAAACGTATCAAGGGGAGTATAAAATACCGCCCCCTCCTTAACCGAGAGCGTAACCGTTAGCGGATCCGATAGTAGTGTTACTGGTAGTAATCCGTACGGCCCCTCCCACATAGTCATGTCGCACCGGCTCCTATTAGCGGAGGCATCATCAACGTTATATAGCGGCCTCTTGTGCAGATACCAAGCATTCACCAGCACGTCAAAAATAAAATATAAACACGTAGTCTCATCCGAGACAGCAGCGTTTAAATATCTAAACAGGATTATTACTCGATTTTTTGAGGTGTCATAAACGCCGGAGATAAGATTGAGTGCAGTGTTGTCGTTAATTTTGTAACCAAACTCTCTTATCCATGTCCCTATGCTCTCCGTCCAAACATTTTTGATGCTCTCGTTAAATAGTCTACTGGTCCCGATTTGGGAGCCACGGACAAACAAGTCCCGAAGAGAATAAACCCCGCCAATGGCGAAGATCAAAACATCGCCCTCAAAATCTAGTAGAGATGTGTGGCTAATCGGAGGACTTATCTGTGCCCTGTTTATTAGCGCCCAAGAATTAGAGTCTGGATACGTGCCCGAATAAAATAAAACCTCGCCCGTTGTCGTAATAAACGCCAAGATATTTTGATTTTGCGTAACATTTGAAATGCTGAAGTTGGCAATAATTGCGAGCTTGCCGCCCTTTTGCAACACGCCGCCAAGATCAACCTCTGCTAGCGCGCCACCGATTGCACTAACCGCCGAGTACCGGTAAGCGGCGGACTGGTACTGCACGAAATAAATACGGTTTTTATAGACCGTCCCCGTCATTAGGTTTGTGTTGGGTACCCATGCGGCGACACCGTACGCTGCGCCGTTATAAGAGTAGACATTAGTCTTGGTTAAAAAAAACGTATATGACTTAAATGTGAGATGACTCAGAGGAGAGGGATCACCTACTATTACTGGCCCCGTATACGCAACGCCGGGAGTTAGGTAATTGTAGATCCTAAATTGATTCGCGGCGGTTGTGCCCAACACCAATAACAGAGCATCCACAGCTACGACCATAGTACACTCATCAAATCCAGTAGTGGTGGATGTTGCGTATGATAGATTGTGATCTCCGTAGCGCACGCTAACGCCGCCCTCGGTCACGTTGCAATTAATTAATGACTCGCACTGAGGGGACCGGATAGAGATCTTGGGAGTCCTATCATTCATGCCGCCATATGGTGGAGGTAGCGCAAGGGGTTCCACTATTTTTTGAGCCTCTTCGCTAACAATTTTCCCAATCTCTCCGTCTCGAGTCTCTGCCCATCGAGACCAACGCCAGGGGATAGAGTTTTGGATCTCATTGGTTGCTCCATAACTATTGGAGCCGGAGCGACTCTCCCGATTAAATTCTGCGGAGGCTCTATCCTCCCAATTAATGATTGTTTATCTTTTGGATTCGGCAACCCCGCGCCGTCTGCAAACGCGCCGCTCGATGTTGTGGGAGCAGCACGACCAAGAGTTTTATCAAAAACATCATTCGCCTTAATCGGATCGGTAATAATAACCTCACCCTTGGTCGAGTCGTATAGGCCCGCATCGATAAGCCCTTGCGTTACTTTCTTTTTCTCCAGAAACGTTAACGTCAACCAGTCGCGCGTTGTCCCCGCCCCGAATGCATTGAGGTTACCGTACACTCCAGTTAGATCATCGGCCTGTAGGCCAGCTTTTTTATACTCTTCAAAAGTTTTGTATTTGCCTGCGAACGGCATATCCTTATTTGCTTCTTGGTACCGCATGCTCTTAACATAATTAGCCCACGCCTCATTCGTAGGCGCAGACTCTAATAATTTTTGCGTATGTTCTTGCTGTAACTGCCTCGTAGTTTGGTGTACGAGGTTAACGCCACTAAGCTTTAGGCCAGCTAATATTGGAGCCGTTGCTACTAACGCGGCGTGATTTTTCCAGCCGCTCCCCTGTAATCCGTAGCCGAGAACATTACCTATTAACCCTCCGGCCGCCGCCCCGAGTGGCCCTGCTATTAGGCCGCCTGCTCCTGCTCCCATAGTAGTTAGGCCACTGCGTAAACCCTCTCCGCCGCTCTCCCATCCTCTTTGTGTGTCATAGGCCCCCTTAGCAGTTGTTGCTATCCCGACCGCTGTACCGAGACCCTCGCCCGCAGAGGTAGCGGATGCGTTTGTAGTGTTACCCGCCGCGAGTTCTGCCGTTCCCCTCGTGACTCCCAAGATTTCTGGAGCGGCAAGAGCCGCCGATCCGCCCTGAGCACCGGCTTGCGCCGCTAATTGAGTACCGCCTTGCGCCGCTAATTGCGCTCCGCCCTGAGTAGCCGCACTAGTAGGCCCTAGTGCATTAATCGCGTAATTCGCGCCTACCGTCCCGAGTACCGGCCCGGCAACAGCCGCCACTTGTCCCGTAGGAGAGTTAGCATTTTCTATCATTTTTTCTGTGCGAGCTTTTTCCTCCCAGGTCGCTTTTGGGTTTTGCCATAAAACCGCCCGCCCTTTTTGTTGAGACAAAAACGGATCGTATACGTACGCCGTGCCGGGTACTACGTAATAGACAGCGCCGGATGGTGCGGTTAGCATCTCCCAACTCTGATAGTTTGCGTAATTAATTGCGCCTAAATTCACTTCCATTTTTTTATACGCTCCATGATCCCTCTGGTGCTAACGGCCACAGCCCGAGAGCATCGTTTAAGTCTCTCGCTACATTTATCCGCACTGGCCCGTTAAACCTGGCGAACGCGCTCTTACACTGCGCCTCCCAATCTGATCTCTCTTGCTGATAATCTAGCCCCTTAGATCTTAGGTATGACCATCTCATACCCTCGATCATAAGATCCTCGTCAAAAAGTATTTGATCGCCGTCGTTTAATTTTGCGTTGGCCGCTTGGCATGGGTAGTCCTCCGTGTACACTGTCCACGTAACCGTGCCGTCTGTCTGTGTGCCAGTTGCTACGCTCGGCCTAGTTGTGCCGCTCGTGCCCGCCGTTGTTACAATGTAAACGTAACCGTTGCCCGCTCTAACATCTCCTAATGAGTACGCAGTGGATGCTACCCAATCACGCGGCCACACCCAATTACAAGATACGTAACCCAAAAAAAGCTCATCCGTATTGTTAACCCCGGCAGGCTCAATTTGAAACCATCCGCGAGATCTCTTAGAGTACGGTGCAGTGGAGTATAGATATTGAGTAGGCCCTATCAGCCTATACCCCTTACGAGTTTGGAGGGAAACTATTGCGAACTCGCTAAAGGTAAACGCCGCATCTGATAGCGGTCCCATCATCGGCCAGTTATTACCGACATCCCATTGAGATGATTCTAGGATGCGGTAAAAGTCACCTGGTAGTTGATAATTGCGAACGCCCACGGCAGTGTTAAATTTGTATCCGCGCTTTAGCTGCGGCCATTGATACGGTCGATTGCGGAGATTGTCGCCCACGAATTGGAGGAGTGATAGATACTGCTGCTGTGCGGGTTGAGAGATTCCTACGAACGAGCTAGGGGCCGGTACATTTATTCTGTGACAAAAATTTTGTAAGATCTCTTTGATCGTTGACACATCGGACCCGCCAAAATAAACCAATCTCTGATCACTACTTGACTGTTAACGCTTGCGCATCAAGTTTTGCCTTAGCCTCTGCCGTAGTTGGTAAGATCTCTAGCTGTTGCAAGTTAGCCACATACTCCGTAATCGCTGTAATTACTGCCGAGTGTGTGGCTATCGCCGCGTCTACCTCATTCTGTTTTCCTGCGGCGCTACAGCCGCAAAGCAACAAAACAAAAAGTAATCTTCTCATTTTTCAGCTCACAGAAATCATTGCCCAGTTATATGTAGAGGTCTCTCCGACAGCGCTACATTTTGCGGAGAAACTCACTCCCGCAGAAATTGCGGAAACGAATGGTGCTCCTACTCCAGCGGAGCCAGAGATCGTGGCCGGGGCGAATACGATAGTCATGCCTGTTACGGATGCCGCAGTAGTTGCGACCACTACGCCGGTAGTACCATTACACGTAAATGTGCCCGCCGTTGCCGCCGCGCCGCCGCCTTTTACTGTGATTTTTTTCCCCGCAACTGCGAGAGTTAAGTTACCGCCGCTCGTGCTATCACTCACAAGATCGCCGCTCGCCTTTACGGTCCAGCGAGTAAGCGGAGTGTCTGAGCCGTCTGGCGTAGTCTGTAACCGTATTGCTCCGGGCATATCCGACACGCCGGGAGTCCCATCGACAAACCCTTCAATTTGCGCGCCCTGAGTAAATCCGGAACCGTCAGATCCAATAAACCGGAGTGTCCCAATCGCATCACCGTCAGTTAGTATTGTGTAGCTAGTTGGTCCCGCTCCTCGAGTCTTGTAGTAGGTGGTTGCCGCCCCTTGTACATCGGCTCCGTACCGGAGGAGCACAGCGCTGTAGCTCCACACCTGACTCCACAACAGATCTTGCGATCCTATATCGTAGGTATTATTTGCCGCCGGGAGAATATCAGAAGAGTAAACTCCAATCTGCGGAAAAGTCGCGCATAATTTTCTTGCCTGCGCAGCTGGGAATGTGCCGGTAAGAAGTGTGCCGCACGCATCCGCATAGGCGGAGGATGAGAGTAGCGCCGATGCCAAACACGCGATAACTAATTTATTTAATTTCATAATCACTCTATAAATTTTAAATCACTTTTGCCCTTGCGCCCGGATGTTTTGATCGGTTGGCCCTTAAGATCCACAAGAGCGGAGTCCAGGTGCAATCTCATTGCGGAGATCTCTGCTTTCGCTTTCTCCAGCTCCGCGTGTAGCAATATTACTTGAGGAGATGTCTTATTAGATATCTGCGCCTTGCAATACGATCTCGCAAAATCTCGTAACTCAAAACCGTTCGCAAGATTCCCGCACAATACATCTGATGCATCCGCTAACTGCTCGACAGTGTGGCACCCTAAATATTTTAGCTCGGTCGCAATACTCGGCCCAATAAACTGCGCCTCCTCAACCGGGTACCCCATCGGTGCGGTTTTCCCATCTCGGAACGCTTTGTATTGTTTAAAAAACATGCGCCGATGCCATGCGGTCGCATACTCATCAACTATATTGGGATCTCCCGGAGTAACAATATTAACCATCTCCTTTGTGACCTCTCTCACTCCCGTTTCGACGGGAGTAGAAGATCCGGTTTTCTCGTTTATGTTTGCCTTGGTTGTGTAAACCTCAGTAAACGTATGACTGTAAAACCGTACGAATTGCCTTTTGCTATTTCCGCGTAGCGGTTTCCCCGCCTCGTACGTCGACATATCAAAGTCGGACTCGAGTGTCGCGGAACCGAACGTGGGAATTGCTGAGAGTGGAGAGTTATTCATTCTTCTTGTTACCCCGGGATAAAATTATCTAACCCAACCAAGCCGTCGCCATGATGTGCACGCCGTTGCTGCTTGAGTAGTCACGGTCGCCGTGGTCTTGAGTCCAGCAAGTACAGTAGTAACTGCATCATCAAGCACGCCCGCCGTTGCTGTTGAGTACAACAATGCTCCGGCTGTTGTGTTTGCGGCCAGAACTTTAAACACGCTCGCATCAACGGGGTTAGTATTAAATGGACCAACTAGACCCCAAAAGTACTCACTCGCCGCAACCGTAAACTGCGGAATACAAGCGAAACCTCCAGCTGTGCCTAGCGCGTCTGCTGTTGTGGTTGTAGCCTCTTTTGCCGCTCCCGGACTGGTCCCGCTACATATTGCGTACGCCGCAATAGCTGCAGCTGTTGCCTGGCAATATTGCCAAGTTGCGCCACCCGATTCATAAGTATCGCCAATCGCAAAGACTGCGGTAGTGCCGTCGGAAGAAGTTAAATTAGGACTTGCGTGTATCATGATTTTTTTCCCGAAATAAAATTTATTAAGAGTCCCACATTACAAAACAGAGACCGGTGCCGTTCGACGTGAATTGCCCAATGCCTACAGTTATTGCAACATCTACAAGCTGATTAACCGACACCCTCTGCTGTACAGGCTGAAAGTTATAATTTTTGTACATGCGAAACGCTACGTTATCGAGTCGGATACCGTAACAACGATCTGACGCAATGCGAGCAAGTCCACTAAAGACTTTCCCGTTTGCATTAACCATCGTCATTCCCTCGATCACGATATTTTCAAAGTTTGCTTCCAACATATCTTTGTTTTGGGTGAACCTCTGCTTAGCGCTCATCGCGTCGCACGCCGAATTAAAAATGCCCTGTCCTGCTAGGCACAACTCTGGCCCGCCCTGTCGGAGTACGGTATTTTTTGAATATCGGAGTCTCGATTCGACGTTGCTCGAATCAGTAAGTCCAGTAAACAAAGTAGGTGCATCAATCGAGCTGTTGCGGATGGAGCTATATGATGCTCGTGAGAGTCCACCATAAGATCCCGAGGTCACGCTCGTCACAATGTAAGACTGGATACCGGCAAAATCCTTACCGCCCGATCCTGTGCCGTCGCCCTGTAGCTGACTCTCCACCTCATTGTAGAGACTATCGTCCGCAGTATCATTTCTCTGCGCGAGTAGATTCAGAAACTCAGCCTCGCCCTGATTCTGCGCGCGCTCTAGATCATTAATAACCACCGGCACAACAATAATCTTTGGAGCATACTGAAAGCCCGTGATTGTTTGGTTGTATCCGATTGTGATCTCTTCACTCGCATCAATGTTTTGAACATACGAGTTCTGAGCGTATCTGATATCTTCCCAAATTTCGCGGCCGCCGTTGATTACAGTTACGCGGCCCTTTTTTCTTAGCATGTGAAGAAGGGGGCTGTTGTCAGAGACCATGTCACTTGGTTTTTTTTCTCTGTGCTCGAATGTGGTTGCTTGAAGTTCGCTTAGTCCTGCCATAAAAATATACTCACGCTATAGGAGTGATTAGATCACTCTTGGTTTTTTAATTCGGCTGATGCGTGCATTAGCGCTTCTAAAGTTGTTTTGAATCGCTTAGTGCCGTTACCATCCGCTGATCGGCTGCTACTAGATGGGACACTAGATGCTGCTCGTGCTGATTTTTGTAGATGTGTTTGCGTGTTTTGAGACCTCGGTGCGAGAGAGTCGTCAACAGATCCGCCATAGAATTTATATGCTTCTGCATAGTAAGTTTCCAACGGCGCATTTGGAATGCGACTTTGTACGCTCGCGATAAACTGCCTGGATAGGTCAGAATTACCACCAACAAGGGAACCAATTTGAGATGATAGTCGCAGACCTGATTCAGTATTATTGATATCCGGGTATTTTGCGACACCTCCCGCATTCGTTGCGGAGGAAAATGCATCAAACGCGTTGACATAAACAGCGCCAACCTTTTGATTCTCTTCATCCGCTATTCTCTTTTCTAATGCGTCTATCCGAGATTGTAAAGGGGTTATCGTTTCCGCGATGTTTCGAGATTCTTTATTTTCTTCTTGCGTTAACTCCCGAGGTACGTCTAACCCTTTTGCGCGTAATATCTGCGCAAGCGCTTGCCTCGGATTATCATCAATCTCATTAATAACTTTTAGCGCCTTCAAGAGTTGTGAGTGTGTTGGCTCTTTATCTCCGCGTACTTTCAAAAACGGTTCAACCTGTTTAACTAGATCCCTCGACCATTGCAGTTCCGCTGACTCTCTTTTTATTTGCTCGAGCGTTCCCATGCGGGACTTGTGCAATCTTAAGTTCGCTTCTTGCGATTTCCGGGAACTCGCGCGGAAGTCATCCTTCTCTTCTCTCGAGTATTCCGCCGGTGCCTCTAATGCAGGGGCATCTTTCGTAATTACTTTTACCTCATTTCTCTCGGTAACTATGGCCCGTCGCGGCTCTCGCTTCGGAGCTTCTTCTTCTTTATCTTTCGCGGCTGCTATCGCCACCTCCAGAGCATCTCTAGTAGATAGCCCTTTTGGCTCCTCTACTTTTTCTAGATCTTCTGCTACCTCGGGCGGTTCTTTATTTTCTAACGTATTTTCTGAGTCGTTTTGATTTGTCATTTCGTTTTTTTCCAGCGATATTAAAAGCATCAACTCCGGTTGCCTTGGTTATTCTCTCGTTCTCCTGGTCACAGATAGCTTGAGTCTCTTCAGATATTTTAGCAGACCCGTTATCAATAGCCGCTATCGCCTTTTGTTGCGCCTCTTTTATATCTTGGAGTCTCTCGTAATCCCGCTGACGTTTTTGCGTTGGGCTAGGAGGGATTTTCTTATCTGTGGTGATCGTTCCCGTTTTTTGATCGAGTGCGTTTAGCTCACTCCTCGACTCGGTCCACTTGCACGCGCCCGGGTGATAGTAAGCGGTCTTTAGAGTGTCTTGTATTATAGCGGGAGCGCGGCCGTAACTAATCGGCCTAGCCGGAGGTTCTTGCGTCATGCATTTTGCCTCCGTATCGTACCAAAAACATCCACGAGATCCCTCACCGTATATTGGGGGCCAATCACTCTCATGCTCGTGCCCGCGCTGCAAGATCTTTGACTTAATTTTTTTGTCCATAATCCTTATATTATTGGCACCGTTATTGGCACCGTCTGCACCGGTTGGATGATGCTCGTTTGGGGAGCCGGATTAGGCGCGTTAATAATCGTAGGCCCCGCCACCGCCGGTGCTGGAGGGGATGGGATTACTACTACCTGCGGTCCTCTCTCCCTCGTGCCCCCGTTAGTTATATCGTTAGCCGCCAACGCCTCGAGCCGTTGATTGTCGGCAAGTTTGTTTTGTATTTCAACTCCGGCCTTTTGCTCCTCGAGCCTAAAATTTAGCACGGCCAATTGTCCCAACAACTGATCGCGCTGTGCTTTTAGATTGAGATCCAACTGCATAAATGCCGCGTCATTTTGCGCCTCAAAGTTGTCCACCTGTACTCTTGCCATCTCGGTCGCTGTTTTTTGCTGACTGGCCTCCGCTCGCATTGCAAACTCCTGTTGCCGCAATCCAAAATCCGCTTGCGCCTGGTTAAACGGTGCCGGTTGTTGACTCGATAGCTCTATCACCTGATCAATGGCTTGTGTAATCTCCTGTTGAAATAATTTTCCTTGCCGAAAACCTTGCACCAGGAATTTAAGAGCGTGCAGATCTACTCCTACTAGGGCCGGAGAGCTACTCGCAACAGCGGCCACTTTTTCAATCGCGCTAGTTAGGGTATTAACGAGTTCGATTCTCATTGCCTTGTCGTACTCTTCATTTAGAGCAATCGTAGAGTCCGTTTCTAGCTCAACTCGAAAACGTTTTGTGTCCTCTCTTAGTAGCGAGAGAGCCGCGCGGTATCTCTCTTGATGCTCCGGCTCCATTGTTTGCGGCATAATGTAATCGTCAAGGCTCTCATCTTTAAAATTTTTGAGCGCCATCTCGCACATTAATTGATAACACCCGCGCACGAACTCTTGCATTTTGCGCTGAGGTTCCGCCAATTGGTTTAGCGCGTATTTCTCGGTCATTTGCCTCTCGCCAAACGTGCGCTGAGTTGGATCGCTAATGAGGCCCTGCAGCAGATCGCTTGTCCCGGTTAATCGGTATAATGTGTTGAGCCTCTGATCTAGTGCGGCGTACGCTTGTGAGAGCGCGGTAATCATCTCTTGCACTGGTACGTATTGCACCACACCGTTAATAGATCCACCTGCACCGGATAGACTTTGGGCGAGATTAGTCACACCAAACGCATCGCCTACTGCGGCCTCGCCTAACGCCTCTTGCAATCCCTCAACCGAGTTGTCAAATAATAGTCTTGGGCGGATTGCTCGCGTCAGCGCCATCATGCCCGTAAATATCCCGTGGATATCCTCTAGTATTTCGTACAACTGGAAATATTCGGGAATCGGCAGGAACTCGTCCGTTGCCTGGTTCATGACCATCGGATCCGGCATGGGGAATACTCCCTCCAAGTTGTAGATCCCGTTACAATCCTCTCCGCTCCCTGCCTCTAGGTACTCACTATCTGAGGGATACGTTGCCGCGAGTGGTGTTATTAACTCACTACCTCCCTCTATTAGGTAAGCGGTTTCTTTTAAATATTTATCCCAATACTCAAACACCGCGATGCTCTGATTTTTCGGGCTTGCCGCATCGCTCCCTGTCGTATCATCCGCACCTCTGGTTAGTAGTGCGGGAGCGCCAAAAATATCTTTGAACTCGCGCTCGGAGTAGTACTTCTTAAACGCTACGCGCTTGCATCGTTGCCAACGCCTAACGTCTGGATCGACATAAAAATCTCGATAAAAAACCGGCTCTAATATAATGCGCTCATTGGTAACGTCGATGGTCTCGGAGTGCTCAACAAAATAACCGGTATCATCTTGCCCCATGTCGCCCTTAACGACCTCTTCTCCCGCGCCGTTAAGAAAAACGACACCGCTCTCGGTCTCTCTCGGCGTAACGTACTCTTTTACTTGAGCCTTAACCTCCTCTCTCTCGTAATATGCACGCACCTGCCCGACGTTAGTGACCAAGAAGTCATCCCGCGCGCTAGATAATACGTCAAAAAAATCAAAGTTTCGCGGCAGATTTTGGGAGAGCCTCTCTAAAATTATCGCCGCCGTGGCTCCAATATTATCATTGCCATCTTGTGTAGTATCTCGCCCGATAGGTATACCAACGCGGCTGAGCAATAGAGGTTGTCGTATCTTAAAAATGGAATACCACGCTGGATATTTAGCGCGTCTACGAGTCCCATTAGGAGATACGGACCAGAGCTGATTGTTTTTATTTCGGCGCTTGATCTCTTGCCAACTCATATCCGCAATTTTGAGCCAAGACTCTCGCGCCTTAGTCGCGTCCTCAATAAAGCATTGAACCTCTTCTAGTGTAATTTTGCTCATTGCA
>Ga0209702_10004340_pt1 | contig 20709 bp, 26 predicted proteins | sample FRY01_FD_187210 | JGI IMG/M metagenome (GOLD analysis project Ga0209702, IMG submission 187210) | Freshwater microbial communities from Lake Fryxell liftoff mats and glacier meltwater in Antarctica - FRY-01 (SPAdes) (version 2) | ecosystem: Environmental > Aquatic > Freshwater > Ice > Glacier... | reverse complement strand
GCACGCCTGGAAAGCGTGTATACGTTGATAGCGTATCGGGGGTTCGAATCCCCCTCTGCCCGCCATTATTGTTAGTACTAACTTGCTCGCACCTATTTGAGCATGCCCTGAGCCCCGCACCACGCGGGGTTCTTGCTTTTAGCTCACGATCTGAGCAAATGCAAAATCGCCTCAAAACCGTGCTCAAACCCCTTTCTGCTCAAAACCTCATGACATAAACCGTGCTCAGGTACGCTTCTCGAAAGTATTGCACGCTGTTTAACACTATGATCCATGCATCGGATCTTTTTTTAGGTCTGTATGCAGAAATCCCTTCACCGTCAAGTCCAGAATATTGGTGGCGGAAAAATGGGGGCTAATTTCAGCAAGAGTGCTAGAATCGGCTGTAAAGAATCATATGAAAGAGTAAGGGTATGTCTGAGATTATGCCAGTATTGCCTCTGTGGATCGATGTAGCCGCAATGTCAACGACAGCCATTTATGGTGCTGCGACGGCTAGAAATAGGAATGTTCCTATTGTCGGCACATTGTTCGCCGGAATCTTGACGGGTGCAGCGGGTGGCATGGCTCGAGATGTTTTGCTGGGGCTAGAGCCTTCTGCGATATCCGGACCATACTATTTTCCTTGGATTTTGGTTGCAACAATATTTGGTGCATTTCTTTTCTATCGATTTATTTCAATGAAATTACCGTATTTAATTTTTAAAGGTATTGCAATTGGTTTATTAATTCCAATTGGTTGTCAAAAAGCATTGATACATCAAGTACCTTTTTTTTCAGTCATTCTCTGCGGCGTATTAACTGCAACAGTTGGTGGAATGGCGGTCGATGTGTTGACGCGACATCGTTCTGCTGTTTTTAGTCAAGCACATTGGTTTGCGACAGCCTTAATTATCGGTAGTTTAGTTTTCTACGGGTTAATAACTATAACTACAAATTTTTATATTTCTACTGTGGTTTCCGTTATTACAACAGCAACTTTATATGTCACAAGTGTTGTTCGCAACTGGCCATCTCCAAAATGGCCAAACGAAAACTCTGATATGTCAGCTTAATTGAGTAAGAATGATGAAAAATAGAGAGCCATTTAAGGTCGCTGCGATTGAATTTAATCCCGAGTTTATGGAGTTTGAGAAAAACATTCTTGCTGCTGCAGCCATTGCTGAAGATGCAGCCAAGAACGGCGCTCGATTAATTGTGCTTCCTGAGGCGGCTGTTTCTGGATATATCTATAAAAATTTGGATCAGTTTTTACCTTATATGGACAGTGTGCCCGGCAAAACTACTGATGCGCTGATTGAAGTAGCTAAAAAATATAATTGCTATATCGCCATTGGTATTGCTGAAATTGATCGCGACACTGGCTTAACTTACAACACTGGCGCCTTGGTTGGGCCGACTGGCTACATAGGCAAATATCGGAAAAACGGACTGAATCCTTCTGATGTTTTGTGGTTTGTAGCGGGTAATACTGGTTACCCAGTATTTGAAACAGAGCTTGGTCGAATAACCATGATTATTTGTTATGACGACACCTATTGGGAGCCCGCTCGAGTTGCAGCTGTTAAAGGGTGCGACATCATTGCTTATATTTGCTCCTCAGATAGATTGCTGCCTGAGCTAGGAGCGCAGGCAGCAAGTAAACATTCCACTATTGCTGCCGTACAACATCAAACAGCTTGGAATGGATTGGCTATGGTCGCTGCAGATCGTAACAATGCGGAAACAAATCCCACGACAGGGGTCACGGTTACGTACGGTGGTTCAGCTTCTATCTGGCAAGGTGATGGTGAGAGAGTGGCTCATGCTTCATCTACCAATTATGCGGTCACTATGGCGAACAAGTCCTCCATACTTTATGGAATGATTGATCCTTCACTTTTTGAAAACAAACAAAAAGCAAGGCTGCTAAGACGCAGGCCAGAGCTATATCGTGACGTTGCTTTTTACCGCGTACCAACTGATGTGGCTGCAAATGCGACCCCTAAAAAACTCCGTGCAGCCGCTTTCCAGTATCAGATTGATGAGAAAGATTTTATTAGTAACCTGGGTCGCTGTAATGAAATGGTTCAAGCAGCACAAAAATCACCCAATTCTTTTGATCTAGTTGTTTTACCCGCATTTTCATTTTGTGGTTTAGTGACTGCAGAAAACCGAGATGCGATTGCCGAGAATAGTTTGGGTAAGTCGGTACAAGCAGCGAGTGACTTCGCTGTGCGACTGAAGTCGTATTTGGTTGCGAGTTATGTTGAGAAAGACAATACCTGCTATTACCATTCCAGCGTTTTAGTGGGTCCAGACGGAAAGGTTGTTGGTCGTTATCGTCAAACCCATATTGATGCTCCGATGGATGGTGTTTTATCTGCGGGCAATGATTTGTCTGTTTTTGAAACTGAAATTGGTAAAATTGGTTTATTGCTTAATGAAGATTTCTGCTATCCAGAGGCTTCTTCGGTGCTCGGTTTACGTCGCGCAGATATTATTGCAGCACCAGTTGCTTGGTCCGGTCAATATGGTGCGCGCCTGCACGATGCCGAAGGTCTTTTCGACCACCCATGCGCCAGCAATACAATGATTTTCTGGTATGCGGCTGCAAAAACAAGTCAAGCATATACAGTAGTGGCTAACAGCATTGGAAATGGGATGTTAGGTTCTAGTGGAATATTTACCATCAACCCAATTGATTCTTTGGAAATCCCTGAAATTGGGTCAATTGATAATGCAGAAGTGGTTTCACTTAGCTTCACCACACTGGGTAATTCATTTTGGATGAATCAAACTAAACTATTGAGTGGGCGTCGCGCAGACTTGGCTGCTCCCTTAGTGTTTCCTCTAAATTCTAAATCACTTTTGAAGTGGCAGGCATCTACTGGTTTTGATATGGATGCTTGGGCCGCTTACAAGCAATAGATCGTGGGATTTACTGCATCTTCTTATGTTTTTAACCTCGAGTCTATTCTGCTTGGCGGTTTAATGTTGGTCATTTGCCTTGTTATTCAAGCTATTTTTATTTATATCGTGACCACTCTTTTAAAAAAGAGAATTGCAATTTACGTTAAAAATAAAGCGGCATTAATGGCGCATTTGACATTTGTAATATGTGCGATATTTTTGCTTGGCTCACATCTTGTACAAATTTACGCATGGGGATTGTCTCTCAACATTTCTGGAATTATCCACAATTTACATGAAGCGATGGTTTTTGCAGGAAGTTCATATACAACTGTGGGGTTTACCGGCGATTCCTTGCCTACGGGTTGGCAATTAATGCCTGTGACGATGGCTGTCAGTGGTTTTTTTGCTTTTGGATGGAGTGCATCAGTACTTTTTGTACTTTCACAGGCCTTATTTTCAGAGAAAGATTAGGATTCAGGATTCAGCACGAAATGTTCCAAGCGTCTTCAAAACGCGTTGTATGGCGTACTTTAAACCGTCTCTAACTTCACATTCCAAGGCAGCAATTCACTGATCTTGTTGACTTTGTGATCAGCAATTACTGTGAGCATGTGCGTGAGGTACGCCTCGGGTTGATGCCGTTTATTTAGCTGTGCCCAATATGCTGTAAAGCGTGGCGGCTTTGATGGGGGTGTCATCGGCATGAATCTTATTGGCTGCAAATACACGCCAGTCGCCAAAGTTACGTTCATGCAAAAGGGGCGTGGTTGAGGGGGTGCTTACCGAATAATCGACATGTCATACAGAATTTGTAAAGTTGTAAGGATTCGTTGTATCAATGATTATTGTTTTTAACAAGCCCTATGGGGTGTTATCCCAGTTTACTGCGGATGGGTCTGCGAACCGGACACTTTCAGAGTTTGGGTTTTCTTCCGGGGTCTATCCGATTGGGCGTCTGGATGCCGACTCGGAGGGCATGTTGTTGCTAAGCGATGAGCCGGGGCTTAATACGCGGCTGCTGGATCCTAAACATGCCCATATACGCTGTTATTGGGCGCAAGTAGAGAGTATCCCAACTCCGGAGGCTCTCGAGCACTTATCCAGCGGCGTCTTTATCAAAGACTACACGACGATGCCTGCGCGCGCCTGGATGCTTGACCCACAGCCTAACGTCGCTGCGCGTGAGCCGCCGATCCGCATTCGATTGAGGATTCCGGATTGCTGGATAGGATTGGAACTCATTGAGGGTAAAAATCGTCAGGTTCGCAAGATGACGGCAGCCGTTGGACACCCAACACTCAGACTCATGCGTGTGAGTATGGGCACGCTACAGTTGGGTGACTTAGCACCCGGTAACTGGATCGAACTAAGTTCGACCCAGCGCAATGCCCTATGACTGGCCGGTGCAGACTCTAGCTGACCTGATGTTGGAGGGGACTTACCCCTTATCACCGAGGTGCAGGCGAAAATTCTGACAGAGTAGCCTCAAACTTAAAAAGTAAACTGCGAGATCAGGCCTGATGGTTTTCAGCGAAGACTCCAGAGTCAAAATCCCCTTCAACCTTTGCGCCAGACACTGGCGAGCCACGGCTGCTGCTCGCGCGGCCGACCGGCGGGACGGTAGTAGTGGGTCAGTTCTAGAAAGCCCGCAGCCGTGACGTAGCCACGCCAGGTCTCAAGGTCGTAATAGGCGCCATAGCGTCCGCTGTTCCAACCTTCTTCGTTGCTACCGCACGGATTCGACGTGAACAATACTCCGCGCGGTAGCAACGTCGCATTGATTTCCCGCAGTACGCGTGGCAGTTCCTGAGCGGGAACGTGAAATAGCGAAGCATTGGCATAAACGCCGTCAAAGCGTTGGTCAGGTAGATCGAGTTTGAGGAAATTCTGCTGCCAGACCTCGCAACCAGTGTCAGCCCGTGCCATGACCGCGAGTTGCACCGCGCCTTCTAGACCTATCACGACATGCCCGAGCTCGGACAGCGTCTTGAGATCGCGGCCTGGTCCGCAGCCAAAATCGAGTAAGGCAAAAGGTGACTCGCTCTCGATATATTTTAATAGCGATGCAATGTTCTGACTGACGTCGTGATTGCGCGTGCCTTCGCGGAAATCTTCAGCTCGCTGATTGTAGTGTTCGATCGTGACACTGGTAGTTGTGGCGAGGTCTTTCGCATCCACTTTTTGCACCTACCCTAAGCTCTTTTTGTCGGCTGGCTTATCCGCCTGCGCGGCGGCCTCCGGCTTAAAGTCGCCGGCGACACCCTTGAGCGGACATATCGTGAAGGCGAGGCATTTGCTGGAACCAACTGCTAGTGCGATCGGGCATAAAGTCATGGTAGTTCTCCTTGCGCGGCATCTACCGAAGCATATTTCATGTTCAGAGTGCCGCATAGCTACGGTTTCGCCTCTCACAAGCACAAATCATCGAATTCGTCCTGTCAATTTTGGATCAGCGCCAACAGGCCAAGATATCGATAACTATACTGGTTTTGTGGCCGTGATGACACAATTTCTTAACCTGTGTAGATGTCCGTACGCTCGGTCCTTGGTCTTCGCGTGCTGGGTAGGCAGGTATGCACTAGGGATGGTCTGAATTACTCAGTTTGAAACGTAGTTTGACTGCTTCAAAATTCTTTGGTTAAGAAATATTTACGTTTTTCTCGAATTTCGATCAATTTTTGGGAATTTCAGCCCGTTTAGCACCCCGATTCGGGGTGTTGCACTTGTTTTTGGCGCAGCAGTGATCCATAGCCCGGTAAAACTGGATCCACACCTGACATCCTGAGCGCATTCCACGTCATACGCTGGCACTGGATATCACCGGTTTACCTAGATCTTGTCCCGGTGCGGCGAACGTTGCGTAGCCAATCAAAGTTAACCACTGTTGACACCTATTTTGGTTAGAATGCTAGGAAATGACTAGACGGCACTGGACGGACGCTTACCTTTTAAACGACTGAAAGGAATTCATATGAAAAAATCTTTTGATTCCTATTGATGGATCAAAAAGCGCATTGCGTGCACTTAGGTACCCGCGGGATAAAACACAACGGGATATGGATGTCAACAGCGACTAGCCAAGACTCTGAGCACGGTCAATGCTGCCGGCGTGCGCACCACCGCGCATGCGTGAGTGGGCGACCCCACGCATGAGATCGTTACCTGCGCAGCATAGTTTAGCTGCAAGCACCATCGTGATGGGGGCATCGGGCGCGGGCACCTTAGAGGGGATGGTCATGGGGCCTGTTTCCAACAGGGTCGTGCACCTTTCACCTCTGCCAGTGACCTTGGTTAAATGACTGCGATGTGGAGTGACCCTACAGCGCAGGCATTTCCCAGACGGGCAAGATGAGCGAGCTTTGGCCAATTTGGGCCAAACTTACTCTGTGCGGTGGGCTCATCGTCCTCGCTGGCACGCTGCTGTCGCGCTATGCCGACGTGATCGCCGACAAGACCGGCTGGTCGGGTGCGTGGGTCGGGCTGATTTTGCTAGCCTCAGTGACATCGCTGCCCGAGCTGGCTACCGGCGTCAGCTCGGTGACCCTGGCCGATGCACCAGATTTGGCCGTGGGTAACGTGCTTGGGGCTTGCGTCCTCAACCTGTCGTACGTGGCGGTGCTCGATATGCTCAAGCGCGACGAGCCTTTGTTCCAAAAGGCTGGCCTGGGTCACATCGGCCTTGCAGTCTTTGGCGCCATCATGCTGGCCCTAGTTGGCTTCGGGCTGGCACTTTCATATTTTCCAGTCACACAATCCATCGGCCACATCGGGCTGTATGCACCGGCGTTGCTGATTCTTTATCTGCTAGCGGTCAGAATCACCTTTCGCTACGAGCGCTCTCAGGTCGGCCAAGGTGTCGAGAAAACCGTCAGCCGCCACCCGGATATGTCATTGCGTCAAGCAGCTTGGCGCTTCGGCCTCGCCGCAAGCGTCGTGGTTGCGGCCGGCATCTGGTTGCCCTTTATCGCTATCGATCTGGCGCGGGCCATGAAGTGGACGCAGAGCTTCGTCGGCACGCTGCTGGTAGCCATGGTGACTTCGCTGCCAGAGTTGGTCGTGACACTCTCGGCCCTGCGACTAGGTGCCGTTGACATGGCCATAGCCAACCTGCTCGGCAGCAACCTGTTCAACATCCTGATTCTGGCGATTGACGACGTTTTCTACGCGGATGGCCCGATCCTAGATGCCGTCTCGCCAATGCATGCCGTGTCCGTGATGTCGGCAATTTTGATGAGCGGTGTGGTGATCATTGCGCTGCTGACAAAACCGTCCGGCCGAGTCATGTTCTTGGCCAGCTGGGCCAGCGTGGTGCTCGGTGGTATTTATGTGCTCAACGCCTACTTGTTGTTTCGCTACGGTGGCTAGCCTTAAATGGAAACCCAATGAATCAATCCTCGACCGTTCGCCCGCAAGGTCTAACCTCGACGCAGGCAGCGCAAGCTTTATTTGAGCATGGCGCAAACGCCCTGCCAGAGGCCAAGCCGGTGACTGTGTTGCAGCGTCTTATGCAACAGTTTCGCAGCCCGCTGATCTATATCTTGTTACTCGCGCTGTTGGTAGACTTGGGCATTTGGATCGCTCAAGGCACATTGGGCATCCCGGTTGAGTCGCTGGCCATCGCACTGATTCTGGCAATCAACGCCGGCCTGGGTGTTTATCAGGAGAGCAAGGCAGAGGCTGCACTGACGCGACTGAAGAAGCTGGCGACCTCGCTGGTGTGGGTCATGCGCGATGGCTATCTGCAGCACCTGGCTGGCATAGAACTCGTGCCGGGTGACGTGGTTCGCGTCGAGGCGGGCGACCGTATTCCGGCCGATGGTGCGCTGATTGAAGCCCAGGGGATGATGGTTGACGAGTCTATTCTCACGGGCGAATCCATGCCAGTAGACAAGGACATTGGCGACGAGACGTTCAGCGGGACCTTGATGGTGCGCGGCAAGGGCTATGCCGAAATTTCTCGTACTGGCTCATCCAGCGCGATGGGCAAGCTCGCCACGATGATCGGTGGCATCAAGGCGGAAAAAACCCCGCTGGAGCGCCGCCTGCATGTATTTGGCACGCAGATTGCCAAAGGCGTGCTGGCGTTGACAGTGTTGCTCATGGTGGGTGGGCTCGCCATTGATGGGGTGGACCGGTTGGGTCACATTTTCCTGTTTTCGGTGGCGCTGGCGGTGGCGGCGATTCCAGAGGGATTGCCTGCGGTGCTGACGCTGGCGTTGGCACTCGGCGTCGAACGCATGGCCAAGGCGAAGGCGGTGGTGCGGCGATTGAGCGCCGTTGAGTCGCTGGGTTCGGTCACGGTGATCGCCACCGACAAGACCGGCACCTTGACTGAAAACTACATGCATGTCAAAGGCATTGACAGCCCAGACGAGGCGCGCGCGTTGCGTGCCATGGTGCTGGCTAACGATGCCGAGATCGGCACCGGTGCAGGCGATCCGCTGGAAGTGGCACTGCTTGCACACGCCCAGATACAAGGCGTAGACGCTGCCGCGTTGCGCGAGCAACACCCACGCGTCGCCGTAATGCCTTTTGACAGCGACATCAAGTTCATGCGCGTGACAGTGGTCGAGCAAGACCAGCGCGTGAGCTACCTGAAGGGTGCGCCCGAGGTGTTGCTTGCGCGCAGCCGCTTTGGCGACGACGAGCGCCGCACCTGGGAAGCCAAGGCGCTGGCGCGCGCCACCGAGGGTTACCGCGTACTGGCGGTGGCGGCCAGTGACAGCGAGCTCGATCAGGAACTCGACTTCCTCGGCTTGTTGTTGTTATGGGACCCGCCGCGCGCTGAAGTGCCCGACGCCATTGCCCGGGCCCAGGCAGCAGGCATTCGCGTGCTGATGATCACCGGCGACCACCCGGCTACGGCGGGCGCGGTGGCACGGGCCATCGGCATTCAGGGCGAACGCGTGCTGACCGGCGCCGAACTCGACACGCTGCCAGCTGCCGAGCTGGCAGATGCGGTGCGCAAAGTGAATGTCTTCGCCCGCGTGGCACCAGAGCACAAGCTGCGTCTGGTAGAAACGTTGAAGGCCGATGGCCAGGTCGTGGCCATGACGGGTGACGGCGTCAACGATGCCCCAGCGCTCAAGCGCAGTGACGTCGGCGTGGCGATGGGTCAGCGCGGCAGCGACGTGACCCGCGAGGTGGCCGACCTGGTGCTCCTAGACGATAACTTTGCCTCCATCGTGACGGCTGTGGAGGAAGGGCGCGGCATCTACGAGAATATTCAGAAGTTCATACGCTTCCTGTTTTCAACCAACTTTGCACTGGTGTTGCTGGTCCTCATGGGTTTGGGCGTGTCCTATCTCCTGGGTTACCAGGAAGTTGCTGGCGGCATATTTCTACCGTTAACGGCGGTACAACTGCTGTGGATCAACGTTCTCGCAGACGGACCGCCCGCCTTGGCGCTGGCGCTGGACCGCAACCCCGGCGTCATGCAGCACCGACCACGACCGTCGAACTCACCCTTGCTGGACTCAGCCTCATTGCGCTTCATTGTCACGACCGGCGTCATCAAGGCTTTGGCTGGCGTGGCCTTGTTGGTGGCGATGCCCCAGTTCGGCTACAGTCTGGACCAGACCCGCACCGCGGTCTTTGTTTTCGAAGCCTTGGCCCAGCTCGCCTTCGTCTACCCGGCGCGGCGGGTCAGCGTGGTGCCACTTCCCAACATGGCATTGCACGCCGCCGTAGTGGTCGGTGGGGGCCTGCAGATCGCCACTGTGTTCGTTCCCGGCCTGCGTGCATTGCTCGGGCTGGAGATGATCGATGCGCCAGCTTGGTTCGCGATCACTGCTGCGGTGCTGTTGTGCTGGGGCGCGGCCGAATGGATTGGACGTCGCAGCTTCGCTCGGCGGGCGCAAGCCTCGGTCATTGAAGCAAAGGCCGCGCCATGAGCGTCCGAAACTTCGAACTACAGCGGGTGCCTGACCCCTTGGCTCAGCCTAGAAAGCGCCCCCAATGAACACCATCGAACTCTTGGGCGCGCTGTTCGGCGGCATGAGCCTGTCCCAGCAAGCCAAGAGCGCCAGACATCATGAAATCCAATGCATTGCATACCCACCCTACTTATCGGGAAGTATTAGACCGCTTTGTGATACCTCAGGAATATTTTTTTAAATTTTTAGTTGAGTGATTTTGACGCGTTCAAGCAGGGCCAGCACTTCATTTCGTTGGCACATTTGACCGTGTGTATTCTGGATCGTCGCTGTGGCGCAGGCGATCGCATAGCGAAAAGCGAGTTCAAGCGCCATGAAATTGCTCAACGCCCAGATCATCCCTCCAACAAAACTGTCACCAGCCCCCACCGTACTGACAGGCTGCACGGGCAAGCTTTCTGCGCGCCAAGCACCGTGAGCACAGACCAGCAGCGCGCCTTGTTCAGCTAGTGACAAGGCGACTATTTTTGCTTGACCTGATTGGATAATTTTTTGTGTGGCCTGAAGCCTGGAGGATTCTGTATTGAGTGTCTGTCCAGTGAGTTCTTCAAGTTCATTTAGGCTAGGTTTGATGAGATAGATGCCGCCAACGGCAAGGGCTTGCGCTAGGGGTGCACCAGAGGTATCCAGTACATACAAACTGCCGAGCTCGGCTGCGAGCTTGCCCAGGGTGGCATAAAAATCAATCGGAATGCCAGGAGGTAGACTACCGCTGGCAATAATATAGTGAGGAGCAGGCTTGAGCTTTCGGATTTTATCCATGCATAGTTGTATGACCTCTACCGGGAGACGGTGACCAGGTAGAACAAAGCGGAAATCATCTCCGGTTGAGGTCTCATGTACAGAAAAACATTGTCGTGTTTCGCTCTTGACTTCGATGCCGTAGATGGTGACACCTTCTTGTTCAAGCAGCATGCACAGGCGCCGCCCAGTAAAACCACCAAAAGGAAACGCAGCAATACTGTTGCCACCTAAATTATGAAGAACGCGGGCAACATTAATGCCGCCGCCGCCTGGGTTTGATCGCTCAGGTTCACACCTGAGTTTGTCAGTGGCCACCACCTCTTGGACAGCAGTCGAGATCTCAAGCGAGGGATTCATTGTCCATGTGAGTGCGCGCACCATTCTTGGCCCTGTTGGTTTTTAATTCAGTTCATACCAGTGCTTGATGACATTCCATGCTTGGTCGGCATCATCGACAAAACTGATGATTTTCAAGTCTTGTGCGTTGATCAGGCCATGCTCCACGAGTAAATCAAAGCGTACGACTGTTTGCCAGTGTGAACTCCCAACTAGAATAATCGGCATAGGTTTAATTTTTTTAGTTTGAATCAGGGTGAGGGTCTCGAACGCCTCATCAAATGAACCAAACCCACCCGGATACACAACAATGGCGCGCGCTCTGAGTAAAAAGTGCATCTTACGCAGTGCAAAATAATGAAAACGAAAACACAGAGCAGGCGTGATGTAGGCGTTGGGTGTTTGCTCATGCGGCAGGCTGATGTTGAGTCCGATAGACAGGTCTCCAGCTTCAAAGGCGCCACGATTGGCGCCCTCCATGACACCAGGGCCACCTCCAGTGCAAATGTACAGCCTTTTTTTAAGATCTGATTGCATCAAATTATGTCTGGCAACTAACAATCCAAATGCTCTAGCCGACTCATAATATGTGCTGTTTGTCACTGCACGATTTGCTTTAAGTTGTGCTTCTTCGCTGTCCGCCTGTGCGACCAGTTTTTGTGCGTCATCTTGACTGACAAATCGCGCCGAACCAAATACAACAATCGTATGATCAATTTTATTTTCGCGAAGGACCAGGTCTGCTTTCATGAGTTCGAGCTGAAAGCGAATACCTCTGACCTCGGAGCGCTCTAAAAAATCCGGATCAGCAAAGGCAAGGCGATAGGAGTCACTTAAGGACTGAGGTGTGTCAGGCGACTCTCTGGCCGAGAAGATTTCTCGAACGGTGTCTGCATTATCCATCTGAATTTCGGGCGTCACGATATTTACCTGTGCTGTGTCTAGTACAAAAAAGTGTTTAATTATCGATTACTTTGCTAGGCTTAGGAATGGTCTGGGTTCAGAGGTCCGGTTTTTTGATAGCCTCTTTCCCAGTACTTTCATCAACAAATTCAAGATCTGCACCGCCAACAAATACACCCAGTTTTATGTATTGATGAATAAAATAATTAATTCCCTTTGTTACTGCAAGCTTGATTTCGTTAGGTGTAAATTTTTACGCTGTTCTGATAGTATGTTCCTGTCCACCTACAACTTCTTCGTAGAAGAAGACATTTTGTGCCGATTCACCAATGCACTTTTCATCAACCTAAATAGTTTTCTTAAGAGCGAAGCCTGCAACAAGAATGGTGATGATAGAAACAAACCATATCTTATTGAGCATGAATTTATCTTTATAGTTACCAGTACACAACAGAAAGGCTTTTACCTATCAAGAATATACACCTCTATATCCCTAGGATGATGGCTGCAGCAGCTGCAATCGCGGGATATTTTGTGAATTTTCGCAACTTTAACGGATGGAGGTTGCTATGAAGCGACTCGTTGTTTTGGTGCTCGCGCTGTTGATTGCCGCTCTGGCCGGCTGCAATACCATGCGAGGTTTCGGTCAGGACATGGAAAAGGCCGGCGAGGCGATCCAGAAAAAGTCTGACAAGTAACATGCCCCCAGATTGCAACTGTTCAAGCACCAGCCCTAGCTGGCTTGCTTTCCCGATACACAGAGGATCCTTTAAGGCGTACACTGGGGTTACTAAGCTAATTGCCAAATTTAAAACATTAAAAATAACTCTCAAGGTGTAACTTATGAATTTGCGCATAAAAATCTCTTTATTTGCCTTGCTGGTTCTTCTTGTGGGATGCGTTGCCGTTCCAATCAAAAATGTGACCAATGCACCAGTCACAATGGTATCCGGCACATCTCCAAAATTATCAGAAGTTCGTGGGGCAATTGTTCGTGCTGGGGCTTCGCTCGGATGGAAAATGAAGGATGACGGCCCAAACAAACTCATTGGGACACTAGACTTGCGAAAGCATACAGCGGTGGTCGAGATCCCCTACACAGAGTCAAGCTATAGCATCAGGTACGTGACCAGTACCAATCTGGATGCCAGAGATGGAAATATTCATAAAAACTATAACGGTTGGATTGAAAATCTGACTCGCGGTATTGATACCCAATTGGCAAATCCTTAAGCCGGCCGAAAACTCTATGACTGTTACTGCCCGCGCCTTGGCGATTCTTGTTGTAGATTCTTTGGGTCTTCAGGATGTTTCTCCAGAGGATGTCGATGTCTCAGCGCCACTCTTTGGCAGTGGTCTGGGACTGGACTCCTTAGATCTTCTAGAAATTGCACTTGTCATCCAACAAAACTTTGATGTAAAAGTCAAGGCGAATGATCCGAATGTAGATCAGATTTTCGGCTCGCTTCAGATGCTTACGAATTACATCAACAGTACGCAAACAAATCGAGGATAAGCAATTTGTGCTGCCTCCATTTGATTCGATAATGCTCCCGTATGTTTGGCGCTTAGTCACAGCCTGCGTATTGATCTGGTTGGCCATTCGTTTTGGTCGTACCCTTCGTACCGGCGCTGTTCCCCTCATTCAGCAAATTGCCCACGTTGCAAATCCAGATCTAAGCCCTGTCTTGTGTCGTTACACGCGACGACTCACAATAATCTGGTCTGCTTACTTTATTGTGGCTTTGATGTTTCTCTTTATAGGAGAGTTGTCGCAAGTCTTAAAGGGCGTATCAATCGGATTCTGCTCCGTGCTGTTATATGTTGGCGAGTATTTGCTGCGGCCGTATATTTTTCCACAAGAGAAATTTCCTAGTCTTTACCAACAAATTCACGATACCCGTTCTGTTTGGCGGCAGAGCACCTTAAACGAGACATCCTCAACAGGTCGCAATCGCTAATGCCATCAACCATTACGAGCTCTGCCGTATCTGATATGCCGATGTTTGCGCCTGCCGACTGCTTGGATCGCGTCGCAGTGATTACCCAAAGTAGAGTGTGGACCTGGCGTGAAGTTCATGCTGCGTCGTTAGACTTAGCCGATCGACTCGACAATTATCATATCGTCTGTAACTTGTGTACATCCCATCTAGCCTTTTTAATTACTTGGCTAGCCGCGATGCGAATCGGAATTTCACAAATCCTCCCTCCATCGCGCGGTTATTCTGATCTGGACACTTCGTTTTCGGTCAGTACCAAAGCGACTGTCGTGGTGAGCGACGAGGCCCGAACATACATAAACGAGTTGCCGCATATTGAAGCGATATTATTTAAGCCAGAAATTAGTCAGAGCGCCTATAGCAATGCACAGTTGTCGTGGATGCTTGATCTGGAGCTACCCTTAATTACGTTCTTCACCTCAGGTAGTACAGGGCGGCCCACGCTCAATACTAAATCGCTCAGTCAGCTCTTTGCTTGCGTGCAAGTGCTTAGGAACCGGCTGAACCAAGGGCAGTGCCGTCAGGACGATAGTCAGGGCGATCGATGCGTTGGATTATTTGATCGTTTGGATTGCCTAGTTAGTAGCGTGCCTCTGCAGCACATGTTTGGCATTGAGACTTATCTTATGCCGTCTCTAGTGTATGGAAAATCTGTCATTGATCAACGTCCATTGTTGCCTGCAGATATTCAAAGTGTCTTTGAGCGCTGTCCAAAGAACACAGCATGGATTACGACTCCTTTGCACCTGAAAGCAATTTCCAGGGCGAAGTCTCATATCAAAAATTGCTCGCTTGTACTGGTATCAACGATGCCTCTATCCCAAGAGTTAGCCATCCAAACTGAAGTGCTCGTTGTGGCTCCAGTCATAGAAATATACGGTTCAACAGAAACGGGGGCACTCGCTACGCGCTTGACGGCAATTGAAAAAGACTGGCAACTACTGAACAATGTGGAAATCGCCATCGATCAACAAGCAGTTATCGCCACTGGTAAGCATTTTAATTCACCTCAATTTTTAAATGATTCGATTGAGCTGATATCGTCCAGACGTTTTAAGTTGATCGGTCGTCGTTCAGACTTAATCAAAGTTGCTGGTCGCAGAACATCTCTATTGAGTTTAAATTTAAGTCTGCAAAACTTGAAAGGCTTGGATGATGGCGCGTTTTATTTACCAACCTCAGCTAGCCCAGACGAGAGAGTGATACTTGTCTATGTCAGCAGTGTTCTCAGTCGAGAAGAAATTAAGACTTATTTGAAAGGAAAGATCGATTCAATATTTATACCTCGAGTATTTATTCAGGTATCTCAAATTCCACGCACGAGTGGTGGCAAGCTTACTTATCTGGCGCTAGCAAACATTCATGAGGCTTGGCTCGCTCAAAGGAAGCAATCATGAACAAGTTCTCGTTCATGATTGCCAAAGACCATCCCTGCCTAGCAGGGCATTTTCCAAACAATCCGATTGTTCCTGGGGTTGTGATTCTTGATTATGTCTTGATGGGTTTGTTTGAACTATATGGCAGAACATCTTTAAAGCTCTCTTCAGTTAAATTCAAATCACGACTCTTGTCCGAAGAATCCGCAAAAATTGAATATCAAATCATTAAGGAAGATTGTATTTTTTTCGTATCTGTCAATCGCAAAGGTAGCAAAGTATTTCTTGTTAGCGGTTCGTTGATTATCAAGCTAGAGAAAACAGTATGAAATGGACCGAAAAATCTGAAAGAGGAAGTGAGTCGCTAATGATGCTGTTTGCATGGCTCGCGCGTTCGGTAGGACGAGCATTCTGTCGTGTCTTGCTTTATCCAATCGTTCTATATTTTTTGGTCACAGATAGAATTGCTAGACATGCTTCGTTCGAGTTCCTGCAAGCAGTGAAGGGGCATCCAGCAAAAATTAGCGAGGTGTTTGATCATCTCTACAGTTTTGCTGCGACGTTACTAGATCGCGTCTACATGGCAGATCATGAATTTCAAAAATTTGAAGTGAGTATTGAAAATCAACATCTCGTCGATGAAGCGCTTAAAAAGAATAAAGGCTGCCTCCTTTTAGGATCGCACCTCGGAAGTTTTGATTTGATGGCATTGGCGACTCGCGCGATGGATCCGCGGCCGCTGAATATTATGATGCGTGTTGACCCTCGATCGCGATTGCGGCGCATCGCCGGAATTGATGACTCACTTCTTAGGGTTATTCCTTTGGGTGCGCCGAATAGCCTGCTTAAAGCCTATGAGGCGCTGACGCTGGGCGAAGTGGTTGCGACCCTCGCGGATCGGATTGAAGGGCGCTCAGCCCTACCGGTTCAATTTTTTGGTAGAAGCGTCATGATGCCACTTGCGCCGTATGTATTGGCAGCAAGAAGCGGCGCGCCAATGCTGGCTTGCTTTGGTATCTATGAGGGAAAAAATCGATACAGAATTAAGTTTATTGAGATGGGTGTGTACCCTGAGAAAAAAAGTAGAATTTGTGAATTGCAATCCTCTGTTGATCGCTATGCTCAGCTACTTGAAGAACAAGCAAAAATATATCCTTTTAATTGGTTCAATTTTTACCCCTATTGGGATGAGGAGAGGGCGCCTTTATGAGAAATATATTCCCTGTAAAGGCCGGATTGTTATTGACATTAAATTTTATGAGTCTAGCCGCCTGCGCTCAAGTTGTATTTAATTTGAATAGTGTTGAGGGGTAATCAGTTCTAAGCCACCAATGATCGAAAAAAAACAAACTCGCTTCGCGATCAAGCTGGTTGGCACGTGAGCCTAAAGCCACGAACCGATGACGCAAGGCGAAAAAACCACGACGACGCTGTTACGTCGATCTAGACCCTAAATGGGAAAGTATATGACTTATGTTTGACAAGGAACCACTGACCGCAATAGAGGCGATGACTGCCGCCCAGACGCTAGCATTTGCCCCTCTTGCATTTCAAGCTGCGATGGTCATGCGGGATCGTGGCGTGTTATCAACGCTTGAAAAGGCTAAATCTAAGCTGGGTTGTTCGATTGGCGAAATTATTGAGACAACGGATTTGTCGCCTTACGCAGTCAGGATACTTTTGGAAGCCGGATTAGGTCAAAAAATTATCTGGATGTGCGATGATCGTTATTTTTTGAGTAAGTTGGGCTATTTTTTCCTGAACGATGAGATGACGCGCGTGAATTGTGATTTCGTTCGCGATGTTTGTTACCGAGCAGCCGCTCATTTAGACGAAGCACTTCTCACTGGAAAACCTGCTGGCCTAAAAGAACTTGGGCCGTGGGATACGTTATATGAGGGGCTTTCTGATTTGCCTGAGCCTGCTTTAAGTAGTTGGCATCGTTTTGATCACTTTTATTCTAGTCAAGCATTTCAATATGTGGTTGAAAAATTAATGGCTGAAAAGCCTAGTCATTTGCTCGACGTCGGCTGCAACACAGGTAAATGGGCTGAATTGTGTCTAACAAAAATTCCGGACCTGACCGTTGGATTGGTTGATTTACAGCTCCAGTTAGATCAAGCCAGTAGGCGATTAGACGCTGCCGGGTTTACTAATCGTTTAGCGTTCTATCCGCGTGATGTATTGAAACAAGAAACAAACTTGCCAGAGGGGTATGACATTATTTGGATGAGTCAATTTCTGGATTGTTTTTCAGAGCAACAAATCATAGCGATCTTGCATAAAGTGCGAGGGGCACTTAAAAAGGGTGGGAAGCTTTGGATTTTAGAATTGTTCTGGGATAGGCAACGTTTTGAGGCGGCAGCGCTGAGTTTGCAGCAGACTTCTTTGTATTTCAGCTGCATCGCAAATGGTAATAGTCAGATGTATGACTCGAAAGTGTTTCTTGATCTCATTGAACGGGCTGGCTTAGATGTCACTAGGATCACAGATGAAGTCGGTGGCTTTCATACTCTCGTTGAATGCCGTGTTCGTTAAAACAAACCATATAGTCCGACGTCCTTGAAACCACTAGGAATCGCTGCAAGCACTTTGACGCACTCTTTGGGGCTAGGGGTCGATCTGCTGTGGGATTCAGTTATTCAGAAAAAATCGGGCTTACGCAAAAACGACTTCGACTGGTGTGACTTAGACTGCTGGATTGGCAAGTCGCCAGAGGTTGAGCTCAGTGCTTTGCCAGAGTCATGGCATCAGTGGGATTGTCGAAATCACAGGCTTGCTTGGATGGCAATGCAAGACGCTGTCTTTCGTCAGGCACTGCACAATCAAATCGGAAAATTAGGTACGACACGAGTAGGCCTCGTAGTAGGCACCAGTACCTCAGGAATACGAAATACAGAAATTGCCTATGCCCTTCGAAAGACCGAAGGCCATTGGCCAGAAGGTTTCAGCTATCAACATACGCATAGCGTCAATGCGCTGTGCCAATTCGTGAGTGAGGCACTAGGTATTCAAGGGCCTGCCGTCGGCATCGCGTCTGCCTGCGCCTCGAGTGCAAAGGTATTTCTGACAGCGCAGCGATGGATCTCGCAAGGGATAGTCGATGTAGTGGTCGTGGGTGGAGTGGATAGCCTTTGTTTATCGACTTTACACGGATTTAACTCGTTACAACTTTTATCGAATGAAATGTGTCGCCCGTTTGATAGGACTCGAACGGGTATTTCAATCGGTGAAGCGGCTGGCTTTGTCTTGCTGACTCAAGAGAGCTGCCCGGTACAGTTTTTAGGCGGAGGAGAATCAAGCGATGCCTTTCATATTACCTCGCCACAGCCTGATGGTCTGGGCGCTCAGGCTGCTATGTATGAAGCGCTTGAGGCGACCAATTTAATGGCTGGAGATATTGATTACATCAATGCCCATGGGACCGCGACACAATCAAATGATCGCGCTGAAGCGATCGCCTTGGAAACGGTCTTCTCGGGCTGTGACGTGCCTGTTTCCTCAACCAAAGGTATAACGGGCCATACGCTTGGCGCGGCAGGAATTGTCGAGGCAATCCTTACCATTGAAGCCGTCAATAAGCAGATTTTGCCACCTTTAGCGAATTTTGTGCAGGCAGATATCGGAGTGAATTTGAATCTAATTCACGAGGCGCGTTCTGCCTCAATCAAGTACGCGATGAGTAATAATTTTGGCTTTGGCGGTACGAACTGTTCGTTAATATTTGGACGGGGGGGCAGATGAACGCACTATCGTTCAATCTACATGAGGTGGCCGTGTTGGCGCCTGGTCTAACGTCTTTCGCTGAGTTACAAGAGGTCTTTAGAGATAATCTTGTGATCAACAACGCAGAACCGCTCATACTTGCTGTGCCTGAATTACTGCCGCCCAATGAGCGTAGGCGCTCGAGTCAGTCAGTGCGGCTAGTGCTCTCTTGTATCAGTCAACTCGCGAAGACAAGTCAGTTTCAACTGAACGAAATACGCTCAGTATTCGCTACAGACGACGGCGTGGGCGAAGTGTCGCAGCAGATGTTGGAGGTGTTGTCGACTACGCGCCAGATTTCACCTCTCGTGTTTCCTAATTCGGTGCATAGTGCAACGGCCGGATATTTTTCAATCGCGTATCGTAACCAAAAGCCTTCAACAGTCGTGAGTCGCGGCCTAGAAAGTTTCGCGGCAGGCCTGTTATGCGCCGTGATCGAGACGCTGACAGTCAATGAGCCTGTCCTTTTTGTTTGCTCTGATCCTGTCATGACACATCCTATGGATGAACTGTTGCCAATTACTCAACCAACTGCCCTCGCTTGGCTGCTTAGCGCGGGTGATTCAACGGCCCCTGTTTTAGCGAGCTTTGCCTTAACAATTGAATCGGACGAGCAGCTTTGTACCCCTTTGCCCCTGTGGATCCCTAAGGAGTGGAGAAGCAACAGTGCGTCGTATGGCTATGCAGCGCTTGAATTGTTAGCGTCTCAATCGCAAGACTTTTATCGACTGGGTTACGGTGCTCAAACGTTGAAACTTGAGCTGATTAAACGAGAGCCTTTATGAGCGATCTCTTAGATCGCACAGTTATTGAAGCACTGATCCCCCATTCTGGGCGCATGTGTTTGATTGATACGGTGGTTCAATGGGGCCCCAACAGTATTGAGTGCCAAGGGGTCTGCGATCAAGCCACCCATCCCTTACTCCGTGAAGGCAGATTACCTTCAACCAGTGCGATTGAATATGCCGGGCAGGCTGCTGCAGTACATGGCGCGTTACTCGATAAAGCCAAGGAGGCAAAAGCTGGTTTTTTGGGGAAGCTGACAGAGATATCGTTTAGTTCAAACATCATTGAAAAAGAGGAAGGCCCTTTGAATATTGTTGCTCATCTTGTGAGCCGATCTGAGCAAGGCTGTATTTATAAATTTGAAGTCACGGGTGCGATACATTTTGTGGCGACAGGTCAATTTATGATTGTTTTCTCATGATGGGTGCTCATATGAATGAAAGTAGGACTGTCTCGACGCGTCGTGCCTTAGTCACGGGGGGCAGAGGGGCAATTGGCGCCGCCATCTGTCGGGCGTTTGCACGAAGTGGTATTCATGTCATTATGCATGCGAATCGTAGAATTGATCGCGCTCAATGTCTGGCGATCGAGAAAATACTACAAGAAGGTCCCGTACAGATTTTGGTCAATAATGCAGGGTCGCTGGAAACAAAGGGCAAGCGAACTATGCTGCAGCTAAGGCTGGAATCCATAGAGCGAGTAAATCGCTTGCACTTGAAGTGGCTAATCGTGGCATTACAGTCAATGTGGTTGCGCCTGGTGTGATTGATACAGGTATTCCAGAGGCTGCTGGATATATTGCCGGTCAAATTATTGGTATTAATGGTGGACTATTTTGATGAGTGTTCTCTCTGATCCTCTTGACGAGCGTAAGCATCCGGCCTGCACCGTATTGCAAACCCGCTAGTTTTATGCCGTTTCAGTTTCAGTTTCACTTTCCACTTGAGCGTGTTTCTCAAGCTTCACGTT
>Ga0209702_10004339_pt1 | contig 20723 bp, 27 predicted proteins | sample FRY01_FD_187210 | JGI IMG/M metagenome (GOLD analysis project Ga0209702, IMG submission 187210) | Freshwater microbial communities from Lake Fryxell liftoff mats and glacier meltwater in Antarctica - FRY-01 (SPAdes) (version 2) | ecosystem: Environmental > Aquatic > Freshwater > Ice > Glacier... | reverse complement strand
CGATGAGGTATTGCTTCAAATCGTTAGAAGGAAAGTGTTAAATGCAAAAATGATAATCAAGAATACTGCAAAAGGAAGTTTTACAGGAAAATACTAGTGCCAAAGATTATTAAGAAGAAAACTTTATCAAACTACCCAATCACACTTTACAAATATGCACCAAGAAACAGCAAGTTTTGGTATTGCAGATTTTGGGTCGGTATTGGTTATAAAAGTAAAGGTGTTGAAGATAGGTCAACATTTGAAACAGATGAAAGAAAAGCAGAAAAAAAAGCAACTCAAATGTTTAAAACTTTTGATTTCAAACATTATGCTGATGTCAAAACTAAAAAAGAAATTGATATTGATAAAGATATATTTCAACCAGAGTTTAAATATCGAAAATTAGATAATCCTACACGAGTCGATAAAGAAATAGGTATGTATAAAAAATATATTTACCCTGTTCTTAAAGATATTGATTACAGAAATATTTCAGAACTTGAAATGGCAATCAATGAAATATTTTACAATCTTAAATTAGACGGAAAGGCAACTGCAACTTGCAGAAACTATAAAATTATAATGACTAATGCATTTGGTCGTGCATTAAAAAATAACAATGTTCCTTTGAATCAAGTGCCAAACTTTCCAAGACTTAAAGGTCATGGATTAAGAAGATTGAGTTATTTTCCAAAAGAACAAAAACTAATTATTGATACATTCAGAAAAAAAGAAGATCCTTTCTTTCAAGAAACAGCAGATTTACTTTGTATGTGGAAATCAGCAGGGTTTAGACCTGGTCTAGAGTCATTAAAAGTAAGAAGAAATCAAGTTGGTTGGATTAATGACCCAAATGCAAAAAAACCCGTAATGAAAATGAGATTACTCGAAACTAAAAAAGATGAACATACACTAACTCTTGCTGATTGGTTTAGAGATGATGTTTATCCAAGAGTAATTAATAGATATCCAGATTCAACTCCACTTGATTATCTATTTTTCCCAAAAGAAGAAAATAGACAAAAGGTATTTGATAGAATTAGAAAAAACTTTGAAAGAATTTCGGATCAGTTAGGTCTATATGAGGTAGATGGTCAAAAAAGACCTGTCTATGTTTTCAGACACTCATTTATTACTCAAAGAAGAAATGCTGGTGTCGAATCAAATGTAGTATCTCTTAATTCCAATACAGATGTGAAAATGATTAATCAGCACTATCAAGCAATGGACGATAAAAACCTATTAACTATACATAATCAGTTGTTTCCAGAAAGAACTACGAATGCCAATAACAAGGATTTGAAAAAAAAGTGATGATTAACTACGAATACGACTACGAACACTCGCAAAAAGCATCGAAACCATTCATAAATCGATTTAGGTCGGACAACAGAACGCCCCACTAACAATTTATAAATTTGCTAAAACTGAGTCAGCACACTGTACCGTGTTACTGTTTCCTTTGAGATCTTTTGTTCGAGATTCTTCATTCGATAAGGTTTTTTCAATTGCTTTAACAATGCTGTCCGCTGCTTCTTTTTCTCCTAAATAATCCAACATCATTGCACCAGACCAAATTTGCCCAATTGGGTTTGCGATTCCTTTTCCGGCAATATCAGGAGCAGAACCATGAACCGGTTCAAATAAAGATGGAAATTTTTTCTCTGGATTAATGTTTGCAGATGCTGCAATTCCTATAGTTCCTGTGCAAGCTGGACCAAGATCAGAAAGAATGTCCCCAAACAAATTGGAGGCAACCACAACATCAAACCACTCAGGTGTTAATACAAATCTAGCAGCTAAAATATCAATGTGGAATTCATCCGTCGTGATTTCAGGATATTTTTTTTTCATTTCTTTAAATCTTTCATCCCAAAAAGGCATGGTGATGGAAATACCGTTTGATTTAGTTGCGCTTGTAAGTTTTTTTCGCTTAGTAGTTTTGGCAAGCTCAAATGCATATTTCATAACTCTGTCTACACCTTGTGCTGACATAATAGTTTCTTGAATTGCAATTTCTCTATCAGTTCCTTTGTACATTCGGCCACCAACAGAAGAATACTCCCCCTCCGTATTTTCTCGAACAATTAGCATGTCGATGTCGCCTGGTTTTTTATTAGCTAAAGGACAAGGAACTCCTGGCATTAGCTTTACAGGTCTTAAATTTATATACTGATCAAATTCTCTTCTGAACTGCAGCAAAGATCCCCACAAAGAAATGTGATCTGGTAACTGATCTGGCATCCCAACAGCGCCAAAAAATATAGCATCGTGCTTTCCTATCTGATCTTTCCAATTATCTGGAAGCATTTTTCCATGTTTCGCGTGATAATCGCAAGAAGCAAAATCAAATTCATCAAAATGAATTTTGAATTGGTGCTGCTCAGCAACTTTTTTTAAAATTTTTATTCCCTCAGGAGTTACTTCTTTTCCTATTCCGTCTCCAGCAATTGATGCAATTTTATATTCTTTCATAAGAGTGTCTTTCTAGTTGTTGCGGTTAATTATTCAATAAATTTTTGAAGGTTGGGCTTAAAATAATTAGGTCCTTTCATTACTTTTCCTCCCTCATTGTAAATAGGCTTTCCATCTTGTCCTAATTTACTCATATTTGACTCCTGAACCTCATTAAAACATTTGTCTAAAGCAATTCCAAATGCATGACCCGCTCCATAAGTGACATACAGAATGTCTGTCAATGCATCTGCAACTTCCTTTAAATTTTTTTCATCTAAAGCAACCTTTAGCTCTTCCAGCTCTTCTCTTATAAGCTCATATCTCAAGTCTTGTATTTTTTTATCCGGGAAGGAAGCTTTGAACTTTACTTCTTGACCAAACTTTTCCATGAATATTTTGACTTTATTAAAATTGCTCATATATTTATTCTACATGAAAAATTTTTTTAGTTTTTTATTTATTATTTTTTTATCCACAGGTGCGCACTCTTTTGAAAACACAAAGATAAAAATCGGTGATTTTTTTATCCATAAATACGAAGTTACCATCCAAGAATTTCAGAACTATGCGGACAAAGGTAGCTACAAAACTTTAGCGGAAACAAATGGTGGTGGCTACGAATGGGGTGTTGGGTGGGAAAAAGAAATGGGTGGAATTATAAAACGCCTTATGGCTCAAAACCACAAAGTCTTCTAGAGCCAGCTGTTCATATTAATAGATTTGAAGCGAAAAATTATTGTAAATCAATTAATGGTAGGCTTCCTAGCTTTAGTGAATGGAAAATAGCTGCATATAAACAGTCATTGCCTTCCACAAAATTTACAATAAACAAAACTTATCGCTACCCTAGTGGTGACAAAGCAGAAAATATGAATTCTCAAGATCTGTTAGCTTACAATAGACATGTGGATGTAACTAAACTTCCTGAGGGAATTAATGGCATGGTTGGCATGGGTGGAAATGTTTGGGAATGGATCTCAGATAATAGAGGTGGAGATTCTTTAACTTTTGGAGCATCATGGTGGTACGATTCTGGTAAAACAAAAGAATCCGGGGCCCAATACAAACCTTCTAATTTTTATGCAATTTATGTTGGCTTTAGATGTACTTTTGATAAATAAAAGATTATGAGCAATATTACTATTTACACAAAAGACTACTGCCCTTTTTGCATCAAAGCCAAGTCCTTATTAACAATGAAAAAAATTAAGTTTACTGAAATCAATTTAAATGAAAATCCAGATCAATTTGATGAGATGTTAAAAAAATCAAATGGGGCTAGAACGGTTCCTCAAATTTTTAACGACAACAATTACATTGGAGACTGTGATAAAATTTATGAATTAAATTCTGAAGGAACACTAGATAAGTTGCTTAGAATCTAATCAATGTCTCTTTTTTTTTTAAGTTTTTTTGCAGGAATTATTAGCTTTTTATCACCCTGCGTTCTTCCACTAATTCCTGGCTACCTTTCCTTTATTTGCGGAACGGATTTGGAAAATTTACAAAAAAAATATAGATACTTTATATTGCAAAGATCTGTTCTTTTTGTTCTTGGTTTTTCATTTGTTTTTATTCTTCTGGGGGCCTCTTCCACTTTGTTTGGGTCTTTTCTTTTAAGCAAATCGCAAATATTCTCCAATATTATTGCGATTATCATTATATTTTTTGGCTTGTATCTGACCGGTATTGTTAATTTTAATTTTTTAAACAATGAATTCAAATTCTATATCTCCAAGTACTCAAATAATTTTTACTTTCCCTTTATTGTTGGAATGGGATTTGCTTTTGGCTGGACACCTTGTATCGGACCAATTCTTGGATCAATTTTGGCATTGGCATCTTTAGAAACTACTCTTGCGCAAGGAATTTTTCTTTTAATCACATACTCTTTTGGACTTGGCATTCCTTTTATTCTTTCAGGTTACTATATGGGAAGTTTTTTAATTTTCTCTAAAAAAGCAAAAAAATCTATTTCTATAATTCAAAAATCGTCTGGTGCAATCTTAGTGCTAACCGGTGTTTTAATTTTAACTTCTAAATTGCAGACTTTGGGATTTTACCTTCTGAGCCTATTTCCATTTCTAGCCAAGCTGGGTTAATGAAAAAAATAAGAAAAAATCCAAAAACTAATTAAGCCTGAGGCAATAGTCAAAATAATATTTTTAAAATAATAGCCAACAACAACTGCAATAACAAAAGCCCAAATTTGTGGATTTTCAATGGAGATAAAAAATCCCTTTTTATCTAAAAAAACTGCTGGAAAAATAATCGCAGGAAATACTGCTGAAGGAACATAGGTTAATATTTTTCTTGTTGTTTTGCTTAATGATTTTGGATTGACAAAAGCTACCATGGAATATCTTGTAAAAAAAGTAACCAAACCTGCAATTGAAATCCAAAGCCAGATCATTGTGACACCTTCTTAAATTTTGTAATTAAAATATATGCAACACAAAGTGCTATGAGTGCTGATATTATAATATAAATCTTAAAAGGAAAATTGTAGGCAACAAGCGAGGCCATGCCAGAGGTCATAATAACAATTAAATGATCTAATTTTTTTAATTCAGAAATAATTAAAGATAAAAAAGTAAGGGGTATTGCAAATGTTAGACCCAGCTCTTCTGGGACCACATTACCTAAAATAATTCCTACTAAAGTTGATAGTTGCCACAAAAACCAAAGTGTAAATCCAGAACCCAACATATGAAAATGAGGATGTGTATTTTTTTTATTTTTTTTAAAATATGATAACGACACACTAAAAGCCTGATCCGTCATCAAATAACTAAGGATAACTCTCCAATAAAAATTTAGTTTATTTAAATATTGAGCAAGAACTGCGCTATATAAAAAATGTCTTGAATTAATTGCTGCAACTGAACCAATCATAACCAAGGGAGATGCCCCTGCGGTATATAATTGTGCAAATGCTATTTGTGATGATCCTGCGAATATAATAAATGACATCGCAAAAGTTACCAATGGACTTAAACCAATTTCAACACCAATAACTCCATAAATAACACCAAAGGGAATGACGGGTATTGTTAGAGGGATCACATCCAAGAAACCTCTTTTGAATACTTCTAATTTTTTCACTAAATTAAATTATACTGATACTCTCTAGCTTTTAAGACTTCTTCTGGAAGATTGAGCTCAACATCATTTAAAGAAATTACCTCATCTTTTTTAAGATCTTTTTTCATTATAGCCCCATCCGAAAGGCCCAGCGGTAATATTTTTTGTTCTTTAGATTTTTTTGAAGTCACTAATTTGCCTCTTGCACAAAATCCTCCCTCACCATCCAAAACCTCTCCTGCTTTTAAATCTTTTTTGGCATAAGAAGCGACATCAGCATTGTAATATTTTGTATATCCTGTTGCTTTGCCGTCTAAAGCAATGGAGTACATGGACTGAGCAAGCTCTAAACCAATGTAATGATAAGGTCTCCAGATTGCTGAATACGTTCCTGAACTATCTGTAACCATTCCATAATCACTAAAACAATTTTTCACATATTGATTTTGGGCTTTGATAACAACGTAAACTCCCCAGCGTAAATCATTTGGAATATCTTTTTTATCTCTATCGATGCTAGATATAACTTCTACCTGACCTTCATAATCAATAAGTCCGCCTTCAGACTTTGGTATAAGTTTTTTTGCAATATCATAAACTCCCACTGGCGGAAATGTTAATCCATGATCTGGGCATTTTAAGTTTGTTGCATTGCTAACAGAGGCCATTTCAATTGCGCTCTTGTCACCGCAGGTAAACGAATTAAACATTTTAGGATTCATTCCAGATTCCACTTCTGCTTTTTCTTTTGTTAAACCATAATGATCCCAAACCGTGTCTGGTGTTGAATACTCAAATGTTGGATGATATTTCGTTCCTTTTCCAGCGCAGGTTACATAAAAACCATTTAACCTTGCCCATTCTACCTGCTCAACAATAAGAGATGGCTGATCTCCGTATGCCATAGAACAAATTACATTATTTTCTTTTGCCAAATCGGCTAAATACTTTCCACAAGTTACATCGGCTTCTACATTCACGAGAATAATGTGTCTTTTTTTTCTTATGATTTTAGCAGCATGAATGGTTCCAACAACAGGATTGCCGGTTGCCTCGATGAATATCTCAATATCTCTATCAATAGCCTCATCTAAAGAGGTGACAAAATTAATTTTATCAACAGTTTCTTTTGTCAACCCGCTCTTCAAGCAGTTGTTCTTTGCCTGATCAATTTTTAAATCAACAATAGTGTCAATTTCAATTTTTTGTAATTGATTATATTGAGATAAAAACATGGAAATAAATTTTCCACATCCAATAAAAGCAATTTTTATATTTTTAGGATGGTTCTCTAGCTTGGAATGTAGATACATAAAAAATTAACTAGTTAAATTATTTTTTTTTAACCTGCCAATTTATCTTCTGAGGTTTCAAAAGCAGAGGTTGGCAAACCATTTTTCCAAGGAAGGTCTACTGGATAATCTTTAACCAGGCAATCGTCTGGCAAACAATCGATTGGAGAAAAATCTCTATGCGCTATATATTCTTTTCTTTTGAATCTGCGAATGTGATTGCTAACAGCACAAAGGCTAAGATAAACACTAACTCTATTAAAAGGCGACAAATTGCTACCAGAAGCATGAACTAAACAGCTATGAAACAAAATCATAGAACCTGCTGGTCCTCGAGGACTTACCATTCCCCCGCTGGTCCCTCCCGCTCTATTTACCAGATCGGAAACTAGCTGATTATCTAAAGTCCAAAGTGGGTAGCTAGTTGTACTTGTGTCGTGCTTTGCATCGATCACACCTTTTTTATGAGAACCAGGAATAAACATTAAAGGTCCATTAAATTCATTTACATCATCAAGAAAGATAGCAATATTCATTGCTCTTTCAGTTGGCATTAGATCGTCATTTTTCCAAGTTCCGTAATCTTGATGCCATTGCCAAACATCTCCATCAAAAGCCATTTTTCCATTAATCTTAAATTGGTGCATATAAAGTTTTTCACCTAGCAGATCCTCTACCGGCTTAATCATCCTTGGATGTCTAGCTAACTTTGCGAATGGCTCGCTATACATATGTGCTGCGAAATTCGTTCTTACAGCATCGGATCCTTTTTCTCGAATATTGTATTCTTCTTTTCTTTGGTATAGCTCAGGTACAGCACTTACTAAACATTCTGTTTCTTTTTCAGAAAAAAGCTGTGGGAAAAAAAGGTAACCTTCTTTGTCGAAGTGGTCTAGTTGTTGCTTTGTTAAATTCATAAACTCTTTTTTATAAAATTCATTAAATATAAAATTTATTATAGCACCTTTTTAGAAGATAAAAAGACAACAAAAACAAGAAATGTTCCCGAATAAATGAAATTTCCAACAGAAAATATTAGATTAGTTTTTCCAAATCTTATTAAGAGTCTCTGTTCTTTGGCATCCATTTTTATAAGCTAGATAGCTTAAGAAATTTTTTTGATAATAGTCTTGATGATAATCTTCTGCTTTATAAAACTTTTTAAACTCCTTTATTAAAACAAAAGTTTTTTTATCAAATTTGTTTTCAATATCTTTTATTTTGTTATCTATTATTTTTTTTTGCTCTTTGTTTTTATAGAATATTGCAGGCCTATAACTTTCTCCTTTATCGCAAAACTGCCCTTCAAAATCAAAGGGGTCTATATTTTTAAAATAATTATTTAAGATGTCTTCATATTTAATAATTTTATTATCAAATATAACCTCAACAGTTTCCAAGTGTCCTGTCTCCTCATAAACTACTTGTTTATAAGATGGATTTTCAACATGCCCTCCTGAATAACCTGATGTTGTCTTTGTAACTCCATTAACTTTATCAAAAGATTCTTCCATGCACCAAAAACAGCCTCCGGCAAAATATACTTTTTGCAATTCTTCGGACAAAGACGCTCTAGAAATTAAAATAAAAAAAATAATAGTTATAAATATTTTCATTAGTATTTTTTTTTAGAAGACAAAAATATTCCCGATACAATAAAAAGAGCTCCAATTAAATGGAATTTGGCAAAAGATTCTCCCAGTATGGTAATTGCCATTATTGAACTAAACACGGGCATTAAGTGCAAAAAGGTGCCAGCTCTATTAGCACCAATAATCATAACTGCTTTGTTCCAAAGTATGTACGCCCCTATACCAGCAAATAAAACAACGTACGTTAAAGTCAGCGCAACGGGAAGATTGATTGGTAAATATTTTCCCGAAGCAACTTCAAGCAAATAAATAGGAAATAGAAAAATGACACCCAGTGTTATGAGTGTTTGCAGCAAAATAAATGGTTTAAGATTAATTTTTTTTTCTTTTATTAGAATTGAATAAATGGCCCAGGACAGCATAGCAACCAACATCCAGAGATCTCCCTTGTTTAGCTGTAAGTGAATTAATCTTTGGATATCCATTTTTGCAATAATAATAACAACTCCAGAAAGAGAAATGATCACTCCCATAATTTGGTTTATGTTTGCTTTTTCTGTTTTGAATACTGACGTGATCAAAATGATTAGTATGGGTATGGTCGAAATCATCAATACGCCATTCAAAGCCTGGGTATAATTAAGGGCGTAATAAACGACTGAATTAAAAGCGGATATGCTAGTGATTGCCATAACTACAATGGGAAGAATATTTTTTTTAATAACTGAAATATTATTTATTAGTTCTTTTAAGGTAAAGGGAGCTAATAAAATCCAAGCAAAAACCCACCTATAGAAATTAAGAGTGATTGGTGGAATTTCAAATAATGTAGCTACTTTTCCTACAATAAAGTTTCCAGACCAAAAGGCAGTACAAAGTATAAGCATAATATACGCTTTGATTTCAGTTTTGTTATTCATAAATCTAAAGATTGTGATCTTTGTGTATTTTTGCACTCATAACAAGACCTAGGGCAAACATGGTGGTTAGCATTGCAGTTCCTCCATAAGAAATGATTGGTAAGGGAACGCCTACTACTGGGATTAAACCAGTCACCATTCCCAGATTCGCAGCTAAGTAAACGAAGAAATTAAATCCTATGCCAAAGCAAACTAGTCTTGAAAAGTTATTCTGAGATTTTAATGAAATATTCAAAATTGTTAAAATGATTGCAAAAAAAAGAAGGATTAACATCAGCGATCCAAAAAATCCAAATTGCTCGGCAAAAACTGTGAATATAAAATCTGTATGTTTTTCAGGTAGAAATTCTAGGTTGCTTTGCGTCCCTTGTTTGAAACCTTTTCCAAAAAATCCTCCAGAACCAATTGCAATTTTGGATTGGATAATATGATATCCGGAACCAAGCGGATCATTTTCTGGATTTAAAAAAGTTAAAACTCTTTGTTTTTGATAAGGCTTCAAAAAAGCAATGGCAAAAGGTGCTAAAACCAATAATGAAAAAAAACCGGTCACAAAAATTTTCAAATTTAAACCAGCTAACCAAAGCATTCCTATGCTAACCATTAAAATAAATATACCCGTTCCCAAATCCGGCTGTTTTGCTACTAAAAAAAATGGAATTAAAATAATAAAAAGAGGAATAATTAATTTAGAAACATGATCTATTTCTTCTATTTTTATATACTGATAGTATCTAGCAAGAGCCAAAATAACACCCACTTTCATTAATTCAGATGGCTGAATATTAAAAAAATAAAAATTAATCCATCTTTTTGCTCCCAACGCCGATAAGCCAAAAAAATCAACGTAGATAAGAAGTGCTGTAATAATTAAATAAAATACATAAGAAAAACGATACCAAAATTTAATATTGACTAGAGCAACGAGAAAAAATATCCCGAGAGAAAAACAAATCCTCAAAAAGTGCTTAAATAAATAATTGGTGCTTGAGCTATCCACCGTATGAATTGTAAGCAGTCCAACGCAAATAAGAAGAAGAATCAATGAGAAAAAAATCCAGTCAAAATAAATGAGCTTATCTTTTGCTTCCTGGAAAGTTGATTTCTTGATTGTTCTATACATTATTTGCTTTTAAATCTTTTTCAAAAATTTTTTTCATAACATCTCGCGCGATAGGAGCTGCGACCGCAGAACCTGATCCACCGTGATCAATAATTACAGTAATTGCATACTTTGGCTTATTTGTTGGGCCAAATCCAGCGAACAAAGAGTGGTCTCTATATTTCCAAGGTAGGTCTTTGTTTTTTACACCCTGATCTCTTTCTGATTGAGATATTCTTCTAACTTGCGCAGTTCCTGTTTTGCCTGCAAATTTCATATTACCGTTAATTCTTGAACTATAAGAGGTTCCTCCTGGCTCATTGGTGGCTTGGTATAATGTTTGTAATAAAAATTCTGAATGTTCCTCGTTACTAATAATTTTTTCATTCAGCTCTTTTTTTTCACTTTGAACAAACGATGGTGTTATTTTATAACCGCCATTTGCAAACTGAGCCATCATTTTACAAAGCTGCACATTGGTAAATTTCATATAGCCCTGACCAATTCCTGCTATCATGGTTTCACCCAAAAACCACGGCTTACCCAAAACTGTCTTTTTCCACAAAGTGGATGGCATCAATCCTTCTTTTTCTTCAATAAAATTTTCAAATACTTTTTTCCCCAAGCCAAAGTTATTTGCTGTTTCTTGCAAACGATCTATTCCTAACAAGCGTGCAACTTCGTAAAAATAAATATCGCAAGATTGTTTTATTGCGCCGCCCAAATCAACTCGACCATGACCTTTGTCTTTCCAGCAATGATACATTTGACCGTAAAGCTCCACTTTCCCTTTGCAAGTATGGCGAAAATTTTTTGTAATAATTTTATTTTCCAAAGCCGAAAGTGCTACTAACATTTTAATAGTCGAAGCTGGAGGATAAACGGTGGTTAACGCTTTGTTAACAAGTGGTTTTTTTTCATCCTGCAATAAAGATTTATATTCTTCATTTTCCATTCCGTAAGTAAACTTATTTGAATCAAATGAAGGACTAGATGCACAGCACAAAACATCACCTGTTATGTCCATGACTACCACAGATCCTGGATTGTTCTTTAATCGTTCATATGCATATTTTTGAATATCTTTATCCAAAGTAGTTTTGATAGAACTTCCATTTTTTCCATCTTCTTGGACAACTTGTTTAATTCTTTTTCCAAAAACATTTACTTCATATGTTGCCGATCCTGGGCTTCCCAGCAAATCTTCATTAAGTTTTTTTTCTAAGCCAATTTTTCCAATTTTTAAATTAGGAACACCTCGCAAATTAGAATCCATTGTATTGAACTCCTGCTTATTAGGGGCACTTACATATCCGAGTATATGTGAAAACTCGTATGGAAATGCGTATGTTCTTTCGTAAGAGACAAAGGGCTGGACACCCTCAATTTTTTGAATATTGTAATTTATTTTAGAAAATTCTTTCCAATTTAAATTTCTGCTTAAAACAAATGGTTGGTATTTGTTATTTTTTGATAGTTGTTTTTTATAAAAATTAATCTCTTCCTGCTTAAGTTCAATTATTTGAGAAAGAGATAGAAAAAATTTATTTACTGACTTAACTTCTTTTGGAATGACTGCAATTTTAAAAACTTGAAAATTATCTGCAATAATATTCTCATTTTTATCTAGAATAACTCCTCGGGACGGGGCTAGCTTCCAATTTCTAAACCTGTTCTTATCAGCTCTAACTATATACTCATCTCGTTTTACAACCTGGAGGTAAAACAGCCTTGAAACAATAGTTGCGAAAAAAGCAAACTTAAACGCGGTTAAGACAAAAGCTCTTCTTGAAATAATCTTACCCTTGCTTTCTGATCCTTTTTTGGGTGATGGCGTGAAATATTCCATAAAAATAACAATATAACTATGGACTTTTTTTTTGCAAAATGTTAATTCAGCCGCTTATTTGGAGGTAGGTTATTAAAATAGAAGTTAAAAATGACAATCTGGAACAAGCATTAAGAGTGCTTAAAAAGAAGCTTCAGCGTGAAGGTACGTTCCGTCTTTTAAAAATCAGAAGCACCTACGAAAAACCCTCTGAAAGAAAAAAAAGAGAATTGGAAGACAATATGGCCAGGGTTAAGAAGCTTAGAAAACTTAAGGCTAGATTTTAATTTTTTTTACTATTAAATACAATTTTACTTATATATCGCGGGGTGGAGCAGTCTGGTAGCTCGTCAGGCTCATAACCTGAAGGTCCTTGGTTCAAATCCAAGCCCCGCAACCAATCCCTACTCACTTCTAGTCGACTAACCGTTTTTTCCACTTAACTTTACCGCACCATTGACGCACTGGAGGTAAAAATGGCGACGTTAAGAAAAAGAAAAGGCAAGTGGACAGTTGAGATAAGAAGAAAAGGTCATCGAAATGTTTATGGAACATTTGTTCATAAATCTGACGCACGGAGCTTTGTTCACAAAGTCGAAAGCGAGATCACTCAAAACAAATACAAAGATATTTCTGAAGCGGCAACCACAACTTTTAAAGTTGCACTGCACAGATACATCAGAGAAAAAATAGAAAACAAAACGAATAAGCAAAGAGAACGTTCAAAGCTAAACGTTATTTTAAGACATCATATTGTTAAGCATAATTTGTCAGAGTTAAAAACTTCTGACTTTGCAAAGTACCGTGATGATCGACTTAAGACTGGAGTTACAAACTCTACAATTAATAGAGAGTTGTCAGCTATGAGAGTTGCAATACAAACTTCGATTGATGAATGGGATTGTTGGATTCCTGAAAACCCTGTCAAAAGTGTAATTAAACTTCCTGAAAACCCTGCACGAGAAAGAAGATTACTAGAAGGCGAATATGATAAGCTTATGAGAGCTTGTCAGGGGAACAGTAAATTTTCCTCCCCTTCTATATATTGGTGCCCTGCTATTAATTTTGCAATCGAAACAGCAATGCGTTTAAGTGAACAGCTTAATTTATTATGGTCAAATGTAGATCTATCTAAACGTACAGCTTTTTTACCAGCAGCAGTAACTAAAGGTAATCGAAGTAGAACGGTTCCATTATCGGATAAAGCAATGCAAGTTTTGTCTGAAATACCAAGAAATATTAATGGGAAGGTTTTTCCAATGTCATTAAATTATCATAACAAAGGCTGGAGAGCTTTAACTAAACGTGGAGGTATAGTTGGTTTGCGTTGGCATGATTTACGTAGAGAAGCCACTTCAAGATTTTTTGAAGATGGATTAAGTATAACAGAAGTTCAGAGCATTACAGGACATAGAACGTTACAAATGCTTTCAACATATACTACTCATAACGCAGAAAATTTAGTCGTTAAGTTAAGAAAAATGGAATCCTAATAGTATTCTATACGTACTTGAGACTTTGAGACTTAATATATTATTAGTAGTCTCATCATTTCACACTCATATAAAAAAGACTGACAAGACTTTCTCAAATGAAACAGAGCCCTTTAAGTCACGGTCTTTTCATAGTCCAAATCCATGGCCGCGCCCAACTGTACGGAATGTACGATGAATTAATTGTTGGTAGCGGCTCGTAATTGAATCGTTAACGTTACTTTTTATTTTATATGTTCTATAAAAGTTCTAGTGAATTTGATTGAGTGAAGATTCAACATAATGTATAGTCATGATGTTATCCTTGAAAAAGATAACTCGAGATTAATTTTAAAAGTTATTTAAATCTGACACAGTCAAAAACTTTTAGGCAGTAGTAGCAAGTCTTCATACCCGGACAAAGTTCAATTAATAGTCGGACAATTAATATTATTAATCTACTGTTATTGAAGTCTGTTCCAAGACGTTATATATTCCATTTAGATTAGTAATATTCAAATTAACTTTAACCCGTTGATTGTGTCCGCAGTTGACGGGTTTTTTATTTCTTGAAAGGAAATATTTGAATATGAAGACAAAGATAAAAGAAGCAATAGAGGATATTTATTCTTTATTTAAGAGCCCACCTAAACTTAACGTTAAGTCAGTTAAACAACACATCATAGACTTTGCAGATAAACCTGATCATTTCTTTACATCTGAATGGTCTGACAGATCTATAAATAATATCCCTTTAACCAAATTAAGGGCATCTATAAATTACGTTATAGGTAAGAAAAAATGTACCTTCTGTTCGCGATCCGCTGAAGAAGTTCAGTCATCATTAAAAGATAAATCGTATGAAAACGAATATCAAATATCGGGTTACTGCGGTTCATGCCAAGACAAAATCTTTATTGGCCCTCAATATTTATCGGAGGCACAATAATGAAAATAGATAAACGTTTAGAAGGTAGAGGTGACCTCAAAGAAAAAGATGAAATCATGAAGTTAGCTTCTGATTACACAGATCCAATCGATGTAGAGTTAGACCTTTTACCTGATTTATTGGACGCTTTTAAATCTCAATTCGAAGAAATGAAAAAGGAAGGTTATCAGGGTAGTTTCCTTGATTATTTAAAATCTGAAATCTCTTTAAAGAAATCCTATAGAGCTGGGGGCATAGTTAAATAATGGAATCGAATATTACTAGTATCACTCCAGAAACAATTAAAACGTTCAGGAATTATGGTTTCAGTTTAACGCCTGTTAAAATGGATAAGAGCCCAGTTACCAAAAATGGTAGCTGGTGCCATGATTGGTCTGATGCTGAATTACTTAATGCTGAACGTATTGGTGTATTTCATAAAGAGAGTGGCATTCAAGATGTAGACTTTGATGACAAAAATTTTATTGCTCATAAGTTTATTGATATGCTTCCACCCACCCTAACGATTGGTAAGTATGTCGACGGTCAACTGATTGCTACTCATAAAACATTTGCTGTTCCAACCGATGTTAAAGCTAATAAATATAGTTATCCAAGTGCCGCAAACAAAGGTGAAAGGATAATTGAAGTCTTAACATCTACTCAAACAATTATAGCTGGTGTTGATAGGGTTATTATAAATAACGTAAAGCCTATTGAAATTGACCCTGTTGAATTGCAAATACATTGTCGTTTAATAGCCACGTTTACAGAGCTCTATGAGCATTGGCCAAAACCAGATAGCAATATGCGTGATGACGCTTACCTTCGACTTGCTGGAGCATTAGTTAGAGAAACTGATATCCCAACTGACACGTTAGAAAAGTATGTTGAAAAACTTTGTCACTTAACTGGTGATGAAGAAGTTAGGAAAAGAGTTAAGAAAGTTAAATACCAAGAGAAGCAATATAAAGAAAATCCTAATCAAGTTGCAGGAGTTAAATCTTTAGCCGATTATCTAGGAACAAACTTAAGAGCCTTTGATGAAATTAAACGTAAAGAAACAGCAGAGCCCTTAAAAACAAAAGAATATAATAAGGTTGCTCACGGCTTAATAGTTAAAAGAGGTGATCATTTTCTAGCTCAAACTTTCCCTCAACCTAACTATTTACTTTATCCAATAATTGCAACGAACCAGATACGTCAAGTCTTTGCGAGTGCTGGAACAGGTAAAACTTTATATTGTTTACATGAAGCAGTTGCTATTGCTAGTGGCCATGATTTTCTGGACTTTAAAAATCATGATAATCAAAAACACCCCTTCCTATATGTAGAAGGTGAAATGGATAGTAGTTCAATTCAAAAAAGATTGTTTGAGCTTGAAGAGGTATATGAAAGGTTTGGTAAACTTTTTAATAAAGAATTCTTTTTCTTTGCAACTTTAGCCAATCAAGAGGATATGCACTTTGAAAGTTTAACTGCATTAGTAGGAAGACAAAACGTAGAGATATCAGCTCAACGTATATTTGAAGAGACAAGTTTAAAGCCTATCATTTATTTAGATAACATTACTGCACTGACAATCATGCAAGAAAAAGAAGGAGAAGAGTGGGTTGAGTTAATGCAATGGTTAAGTCGTTTAAGAAATCAGGGTTATCACGTAACCTTCTTACACCACCCAACCAAACAAGGTAAGACCGCTTCAGGTTCTAATATTAAAGAACGTTCGATTGATATTGATATGAAACTATCAGTACCAGATGAAAATGTTGCAGTTCCAAATAAACAGTTAGGTGTAGGAGATTTTACTCAAATACAAATGGAGTTTTTAAAATGGCGTGAACATATGAATACTCCAGCTTCTAAACCAAGAATACACGTAATCCAGCGATCCACAACCACTTGGAAAACGTACCCGTTATTTGACAAGACTAAACGTAAAATAGCAGAGCAGTTAGAGAATGGAAAAACGCCAGAGCAAATAATGAAAGCTAATAAAGACGTTAAAGGTTTCAGTAAAGCTAACGTCTATAAATTAATAGATCAACTTAAAGATCCAAAAAAGAAGGAGAAAAAAAAAGATGAAGTTAATAAACAAGACACTAACGGAAATGCAGAAGATGTTTTCTAAAATATATGTAGAGAATCGTTATGGTAATTCTAGTTTAACTAATACTCAAGTTGCAATGAAAGCTGGGTATTCACCAGATAGTTCATATCAAAGAGCATATGAATTACTAAACCCTAGAATATGTCCCCATGTTGTTAAATACATTGGGGAGTTAAAAGAGGATTTTAGAGTTAAGAATAATATAGATCCAGACAAACACATGGCTAGACTTAATTATTTAGGCCAAGTTGCAGAAGAAAATAAAATGGTTGGTGTTGCTTTACGTGCAGAAGAATTAAGAGGTAAGGTTGCTGGTTATTATATTGATAAACAAATAATCAAAAGTGTAGACAGCATTGATAATCTTTCAGCAGAAGAACTGGAACTAAAAATGAAACAGATACTAGAAGACAATAAACATTTTTTGGGGGTAAAAACAGATGATTAAAAAAGATAATAATAGAGTCGTTCTTTTAATAAAATAATTTTACATATTTGAGTTGTATATATTTTAATAAACCAAGAGAAATGACATTAAATTTACTTGAAGCTAAATCTTAAAAAAAGTAGCGTTAAGAATGTCTCAATTTGGATATAGTTTTAAAGGTAAATATTTTATCTTGGGCGCAATTGGTGTACTTGGTTTAATCTTCACAACTGGAATACTTCAAATCATTTTTGGAATTTATACATTTGGCTGTGTTATTGGTGCACTAAAAGGCGATAACTAAAGATAAGATTTAATTGGAGGTAGAAATAATGACTGAAATTGTAAGTATAGATGAATTTCTTTCAAAAACTATGGGTGGTAGACCTTGTCAATTAGATCTACACATTTATCAAGGTTGTGAATTTGAATGTGGTTGTGGAGAGACTCATACTTATTCTAGCCATTCAACAGAAGTTGTAAGAGAAATTCCAATGTTAAAATTAGTTTTATAACAAAGTGGCTGCAAGTACGTAACTCTAATTAAAATCAAAGGTATTTTTAAATATAGATTTGAAAGTTTATTTAGCGCAATAAATGGTTAGATAAAATTATGAGTGCAGAAGTTATTAACATTAAAGACTTCAATGAAAAAGTTAGAAGTTATATTCCCTTTCATGAAGTCAGTAGTCCACCACGAATTGGTGATATAGAAGGACAAAGCTTTGAATGTGGATGTGGTCAATCTCATATTATGAACTTCGATCAACATTTTTTCATTGCGGACGGTGGAATGTTTAAAGCAATATTTCTATCCCCTGAATGTGGTTATTTAAACGCATTAAAATTAAAAAAGATGTTTTCTAAAGGAATTGAGAATTTATGTAGCACAAAATATTTAGTTAATGAAGCTAATTATGGTTTTGATAGTTACCCAAATATATCTGGATCAATAAATAAATATTTTAATAAATAATATGAGCAACGAAATTCCTCAAGGCATATTAAAAACGATGGGTAGTGGTGCGGAATTGATAGCTACCTCCATGTATACATGTGCTCCAATGTTTGAATTGTCTGAAAAAAAAATAGATGAAAAAACAGGACGTGACAACTACTGTAAAACAGTCTTATTACTTTGGGGTTTTATGCAGTTTGATCTTGATGAATTAAGTGATGATATGTTTCATAGAGTTCTACTAATTTCATCAGGTATTTTAAATAGAGTTTTAAGTAAGCAAGAATTTCAACCTTTATTTTATGGCGTTGATTTCGGCCCAAATAAATTAGAAAACGATCATCCTAAATTAAGTTATGAAATAGTTGAATGGTTTAATAAAAATGACTCTTTACCTGGGGTTCAAATTATAACTATTACAGGTAAACACTTATTTGGATTGGCTGCTTTTTTAAGTAAATTAGAAAATAAGGATACGGAGTCTCTTTATAAAATGGGATCTTTAATTGAAGAAGGTAGTTTGGGTTTAAATGTTATGTATTCAATTTTAATAGATTGTAAAATAAAATTTAATTTTTAAAAAGAAATTATGAGAAAACTTTTAGGAATTATCATTTTAATGATGTCATTTAATTCTAACGCAGAAGCTGATTATGGGGGATGGATAGATATGATAAAAAATTATGATGAACATAAATATTGTGGTGATTATGCAAGAAATTCAGGTGAAGATGATTGGAAACAGACAGATATATATTTTGATTGTAGGGAGAATTTAGATCGTCAAAAATTACGTAATTAATGAAAAAGATAATCCTTTGTTTATTCCTCTTAACGTTTAGTAGTCCTATATTTTCTGCAACACCATCTCTTAAAGATTTTAAGATCGATGACACCAATCAACTATATTCTAAACGTAATATGAGTTATTTTATAAAACAAGGCTATGAGTTAGTTCTTCAAGAAACACGAGGTGTCAGAACTGCTTATGTTCTTCAAAAAGATAACGATTATGTAGGTTGCCGTACAGAGACTTTATCTAAAATAGAAACTTGCTACGTTATGGTTCTAATAATAAAATAATTTTATACATTTAAGTTGTATATTTTTCTATAAACACAACAAAATGATTGTAAAATTAACTTGTAAGCAAACCATCAAATAGTAAAGTTTAGGAATGTCCCAATTTGGATATAGCTTTAAAGAGGGACAACTAACTATAGGAACATATTTTGCAAAAAGTTAAAGATTTAAAATCATTAGAAAAATTTTCTAAATTTTACAAAGATTATAAGATTTTGAATTTTGACAGTGGAAATATGAATAAGGATGATTTAGAAAATAATACTAAACTATTGCTTTCTTCGTTAAAATATCTTTTACCAATAATTGATGAATTTGACAATACAACTCCAACAACTCAAATTACATTTCAAGTTATAACCGAAGGTTTTGTTACTAAAGAAGAGTTTACCGATGTTCAGCTTAATCTTAAGAAGTGGCAAGAAGTCACAAAGTTAATTGATGCTTCTGCTCAATTACAACAAATGATTTCGATGTTAACGGGTTCTCACTAATAATCTGATGGGTTTTATTTCTGCATTCTCTAATCTTGGAAGCATAGGGTCTACCACTAAATGGGCCATAAAAATGTATAATGAAATTAAAACAGAAAATAAAAAACTAAACCCAAATCAAATTTTTTCAGCAATGGTTGAGATCAGATTAAGTAGCTTCCCTTTAGGGAGCAATAAGTATGGACTAGACTATAAAAATCATATGACACAATTTGCTAATCATGCGCCTGGCCTTGCTGGATTAATAATAGAAATTCTAAATACAGAAGCAGAGTTAAGTGAAAATTCTGGTAGTAATATTAGCGAAATGATCAAACCTATATTTGATAAACTTGAAGATACTAATTTGTCTGCAAAAGAAAAATATGGACATATAAAAAATAAACCAGAGTGGGTACTGTTCATTTACGGATTTTTAGACAGAGTAAGTAGATAAAATTACCAAGACACATGTAGGGCTATTTATTTAATTAAAACTTTGGGATTATGTGCGATTATTAGCACCCGAACCATTTTCTATGGAAATAAATCCAATAGTCAATCCTATAATATTTTCCACAGAATTTTTGTAGAATATTTTTATAACTCATTTCAAAACACGTTAAGCTTAAGTCTAAACGTAAGACTAAAGGTAAAACTATTTGTGAACCTAACTCTAAATAATCTCCCCCCACCCTTTAACGTAAAGCATTAAACGTAAAGTCATAGGATCCCTTTGATCGAGTTCATAGTGCGTCTTTGAATCGTACGAGTTGAATTTCTGTGACGTAAGAATTGAAGGTTTTATTTTGATGTGTCCTTACCGTAACGTTACCGCACTTGACAGAAGAATCCACCGCATATAGATTCTATTTATAATTAATTGCAGCAAAGAAAGTAGAAAGAACAACACTTTAAATGAGTTACAAGTACAATGGGGAAAGGCAAGTGGGTAGCTCGTCAGGCTCATAACCTGAAGGTCCTTGGTTCAAATCCAAGCCCCACAACCAAGGCA
>Ga0209702_10004338_pt1 | contig 20725 bp, 28 predicted proteins | sample FRY01_FD_187210 | JGI IMG/M metagenome (GOLD analysis project Ga0209702, IMG submission 187210) | Freshwater microbial communities from Lake Fryxell liftoff mats and glacier meltwater in Antarctica - FRY-01 (SPAdes) (version 2) | ecosystem: Environmental > Aquatic > Freshwater > Ice > Glacier... | reverse complement strand
ACTAAATATTTCTGCTCTAGAGTTCTCAAATTTACTATTAAATAGCACTTAATTCAGTCGTAAATTTAGAAAAGTAATATTTTTTTGACTTATGCTAACCGCCAAGGCAAATCATTTTGTCCAAAGTTCAAAAACAAGCAACCCACAACATGGATATCTTGTACCAGAAAAAGCTATAAATCTTAGAAACAACAGCTTAACAGATAAAGAGATAGCAGTACTCGTAGGTAATCTACAGTATCAAAGACTGGATTTAGATGTGTTTGACGTGAGTAATAATAAGATCGGATTTGGAGGAGTGGAGAATTTATTCTATGGTTTACGTTTTGATAACACTTTAGCTGGTAGATACATTATAACAATGAATTTCTCAAATAATCTCATTGGTGATGACGGAGCTAAATACATGGCCGATTCTCTCTCAATGGGCAGATTTCCAAATTTAAAAAGCCTAGACGTTTCAGGTAATCAAATTACTACTACTGGAGAGGGGTATTTTGCTAAAGCTATGCAAAATTCTACAGTTCAAGACATGTATGTTACTTTAAAAAACGCTGTTGGTACCAAGAAAGACTATTATGGTTCGTTTTTAAAGCAAGTGTTGAAGGATGCTCAAAGTAATGGTGTTGACATATCGAATATTGTCGTAGATAAAAGTTTAATAAGTTCTATTAAAAATAATACTGAGATGGCTTGGAATATAGGAGTTAGTTTTCTTAAATGTAAATTTGTTCCTGTTTTAGAAGCACCTTCATTGGCTGCAGACGTATTCGTTCTAGCATATCCTAAACATGTTATATCTAAAATATTTAGTCCAACAGAAACTTTAGCTTGCGTCTTCAATGGCGTTAAAGAAGAGTTTGATACTGATTTAGGCGCAAAAATAGCAATTAGAGATTTAGAGCTTATGGGTGTCGATGAATTTATTCATACGTCAGAATAATGTTTAAAATACTCTTAAATAGTTGTACAAAGAATTATCTTAAATTTGATGGAAGATGCTCAAGAAAGGAATATGTACTTTTTACCATTTTTTTATTGGTTGTATTTATAACAACGAACTACTTGTATAAAGTCAGGGAAGATTACGATAATCTTTGTTTTATTTTTGCTATATTTTCATTGTATTTATTTATCAACGATTTTGCTATAACTGCGAGAAGATTGCACGATATCAACTCTAGCGGTTGGTGGCAATTAATTTTATTTTTTGTACCTCTCGCTCAAATTTTATTTATTGGGTTATTTCTTTATAAAGGAACTCCTGAATTAAATCGGTATGGCGAACCTCCTACTGAGTAACTGTCAATTGTAAGCTAAGAGATGATAGAGATTTTTTGATATCGGCTACTGTCTTTTTGCTTACCGATAGTTCTTTAGTAATCCAATCATAACTTTTGCCGGCACGTAGAAAAATCTTCATTTTTTCAATTTTAGCTGCCGTTTTTGGATTCTTGCTTCCTAAAGTTCTGCCAAATTTTACGCCGTCAATTTTAGCTTTTTCTATTCCTGCTTTAGTTCGGGCATTAATCATGCTGCGTTCTAACTCAGCAAATACACCTGCTATCTGAAAAAATGCCTTGCCCATAGGCGAAGTAGTATCGACTCTGTCTCCGTAGTCAAGAGATACAAGATCCACTTTTTTGTCTTTCAATAATTCTACAATTTCAATAAGTCCTTTCAAAGATCGAGCAATTCTATCAATTTTATAAACTAGGACAACATCTTTTGCTCTGAGTGAGCCAATCATTTCTATTAACTGGGTGCGATTATTATCTTTAGCACTTACGGACTCACTAAATATCTTTTCACATCCGGCTTTTAGTAATTCCTCTTTTTGCAACTCAAGATCTTGAGTACTACTACTAACTCGAGCATATCCGATTTTCATAACACCTCTAGTACAATCTTATCTAAAAAACTCGACTGTACTATGTTTGTACATAAAGGTCTAATATTTTTGTTGATTGTACTATGATTTATTAAGTTCAGAGCAGTACGGCAAAATTCTACTTTGTTTGTACTAGAGTTTTATACAACTATAGATACCTTCTTAAACATCAATAACTTTTCTTGCGCTTTTGACAATAACAAATTGTTACGCCATAATTAATATTAATGATATAATTAAATAATATGGTATAGTGTATTATATTACTAATTTAAAAAAGAATTATCTCTATGAAAGCTGTAAGAACAAAACTAGGAAAAGGTGGAAGAGTAATCATTCCGACAGCTTTTCGTAAGAACCTCCACCTAGAGACCGGAGATGACATTATATTGCATATGGAAGATAATCTAATATACCTTACTACAGCTGAGCAAGCTTTACGAACACTACAAAATAAGGTAAAAAATTATATAAACACCACTGGCCAAGACATTTCGCTTACTGATGAATTAATAACTATGCGACGAAATGAGGCGAAATATGAATAATAGAATCATACTAGATGCTTCTGCTTTATTAGCACTTATTCAAGAAGAAACTGGTGCAGAAATCATAAAGCCGTTGTTAAAATTTTCTGTTATGTCAGTTGTAAACGTTACGGAAACTCTAAGTGTATTACAGCGAACAAATATTACCCCAGAAGAAGGGCTTGCTCTAATTGCGGATATTATTACAACCATTGTTCCTTTTGATTTAGAACAAGCTGAACAAGTAGCTAAACTACATCCTCTTGTACAGCCTCAAGGCCTTTCTTTAGCCGATCGTGTCTGTGTTGCCTTAGGGATAAAATTACAGATTCCAATATATACTGCTGATAGAATATGGGGCGAATTGCAATTAGATGACGCTAATATTAAATTGATTCGTTAGATTCTTACAATTATAAAAAGGACTTCCCATGCAATTGTGTAAATTCATACATAAGCCTCTAAATATTGTTATGACTTCTATCTTCAAATTTTATCAATATAATTTCTTACGTGGTTGAACTATTTCATCTTCATATTCATCTTTAGGATGTCTCAAGTGAGCATGATCTCTTATATAACTTAAAGCTTGTGTCATAGTATCAACCAGGTCTCTAGATTCGGCATTTGGAAAGCTGCTTACCGATTCGACAAATTCATCGGCAAAAGGTAATAACCTATCTTCATTTTTAGACTCGGTAGGAAGCCATACCAAACCGCTTTCTATATAAGGTAATACTATTTGTACTCTACTATTCTTATCTCCTTTAGGTATATACGGTATAGCACGTATACCGGCATTTCTAAGATCTCTAATTAAAGGATCACCCGTTGCTTTTGCCTCAATAAGACAAACGTCTACTCTGCCGATTGCAGGATATATATTTTGATGTACGCCCGTATCTTTGTAATCTCGGTTAAGTCTTTTAGCTCTTTCTCTAAGTTCGGGGTAACCTACTCTTCCTCGCCACATGGATAATAGCATTATGTTTTGTATTTCGTGATCGTCGCTACTCCTCCATATTCCCCAAGTAGTACAGGCAGAATAAGAGCTATCTGGTTTATCTGAAAAAGCCGTATCCCAGCTTTGTAGTATAATCTCATATTTAGGAGGGTTGGGCATAGTCCATTTTTTAAACCATGCTTTTTTAATGTGACCGCCACCTTCAGGACTCGGTCTTTGTTGGTATTGTCCCGCATAACCGTAAGAGCCTAATTCTCGTTGTAATCGATTTATTATCTTGAGAGGAAACCTTTCAGGCCATAACAACTCTCCCTCGAATGTTCTAGGGTCTTCCCATATTTTATCGCCGTCACCGGCTAATAATTTAATGGTTTTAGCTCTTCTCTTTATCTCAAACTCCATAGGGATTATAAGCTTAACCCACTCGGATTCAGTATCATTTGCTAAAATATGCCCCGTAATATCTTTTTCATGAATCCTCTGCTGCACAACAATACGAATATCATTTTTAGGGTCATTTAAACGGGTAGACCATACCTGATCCCACCAACTGTTAGTACTTTCTCTTTTTACCGCGGACTCCCCGTCTCTAGCATTATTCCCGTCATCAACTATAAGTATACTCCCCCCTTTACCGGTAGCAACGGATCCAACGCTTGTTGCAATACGACATCCGCCTTTATTGTTTTCAAAAAGCATTTTTGCCTTTTGATCCTTAGCTAACTGATATTTATCCGCCCATCTTTCCTGATACCAATCAGATTCTATTAATCGCCTGCATTTTAAAGAATGTTCCGTAGACAGAGAATGGGCATATGAAGCATACATAAATCTCTCTTCAGGATTTTGTAACCAAACCCAAGCCGGGAATGCTATTGAAATTAAACTTGTCTTGCTGGTTCTAGGAGGGACATTAATTAAAAGATTTTTTATCTCTCGTCTATAACAAGCTTCTAAATGTTCGGCTATAACTTTTAAATGCCAATTATCGATAAAAGGTGTTTTACCTTCTATAATAGGCCATGCTTGCTTTAGAAATTCGTATAGGGAAAGTTCAGCGTTTATAATACTTAGTTCAATTGCTTCAGGAGATAATTTTTCCTTTACTAATTTTTGGGTTTTCATTAGTTTTCTGCATTTGCGTTATCTTTGCTTGTGTTTCAACAATATTTTCTAGTAGAGCTTTTTTCTCTAGTAACTCTTCTTTGGTACTAGGACGGTACACTTCCGTATCATTACACTCACCGTCAATAATAGCTTGCATCTTTGCGCTATTTACTATTGCGGTGTAATCATTAACTGTAATCATGTCTTCGTCTAAATGCTCTTTTGCAGCCTGCATCATTTCCGCAGCTGTTTTCTTATCGGCTATTTTGAATCGAGACCTTCCATATCCAAAACGATTGCGCATTATCATTGACCAATAAGGAAAATTAAAGCCAGACTTCTTTAAGGGGTAAGCCTCCCATTGTCTACCGGCAATATTAATAGCAATATCATAGGCTTCTTTAAATTCTTTATGCGTACGAACCCATAGATTAAATGTAGTTTGGGTAATAGCCGCCTCGGCACAAAAAGCCATAACCCCCTCTCCTTTAAAATAAATATCAAGCAGTAATTCTATATGTTTTTCCTTCTCATATTTTGTAGGTCTTCCCGCAGTGATCTGTTGTAAAACCTTCTGTTTTAGAATAGTTTCTTTCATTTTTATTGTTCTTTATAAGGTTTCTGGGCAGTGATTATTATCTAAAATGCCTTTTTGACCAGTTTCTTTCTCCCACCTTTGTACGATGATATCTACGTATGCTGGCGATAGTTCCATCATATAACAATTTCTTTTTGAACGCTGGGCGGCTATCAAAGTTGTACCGCTTCCGCCGAATGGGTCATATACTCCTTCACCAACTTTTGAATTATTAAGAATAGGTCTTAACATGCATTCAAGAGGCTTTTGCGTACCGTGTCCTGTTTGCTCTTCGCCACCACCACCAAATACATTATTATTATTTATCTCCCATATCGTACTCTGATCACGTTTACCTTGCCAGTTATGCTGCTTTCCCTTTTTTACCGCATACCACAAAGGTTCATGTTGATGATGGTAATCACCTCGACTTAGAGCAAAATGCTGCTTACCCCAAATAATTAAGTTTATTAATTCAAATCCACAATTCTCTATATTCTCAGCAAATTTATGCGTATATTTAGATGGATGCCAAATATAAGCAACGTCACCTGCAAATAAAGAGTAAGCTTCCGACCAATCGTACCTATCGTCATTTAGGACTTTACCGGTATTTCTAGCTACTCCATGCGCATCACCGATATTATTCCTCCATTCAGGTTCATAGCTCACTCCATAAGGTGGATCAGTAACCATTAATATAGGATTAGCTCCATCTAATAATCTCTCTACATGTTGCGGATTAGTACTGTCTCCACATAATAATCTATGACTGCCTAATACATACAGATCACCTAGTTTAGATTTAGGCTCTACTGGTAAATCAGATATATCAAACTCATCAACGCCAAGTATATTGTCTTCGCCAAAGCCCACAAGCATATCATCTGACATGCCAAAATCAATTAAGCTCTCGAGGTCAAATCTATCACTGAGTATGTCGAAATCATACTCGCCGAACGGTAAGTTATCCCTGATATTAATGCGGTCTAATTCTTCTGCACTTAACAGCCTGTCGGAAATTAATACGTCTATTACATCATTTTTTTTGTATCCAGCCGCAAGTAGTGCTTTCTTGCGTTGATGCCCGCCTATTATCGTATAATCGCTGTTCACGATTATTCGCTGATGGTAGCCGTCTTCTTTTATGTGAGATGTTAGCTTTTCGATTTCTTTATCAGCAATCTTTCTAGGGTTGAATTCATAGTCTTTAAGCTCGGCAATGTTAACACTAGCATTTTTCCAGTTTATCATTTTTTTGTTACCTTATTTAGTATCTTTCGTTATTTTTAACGGTGTAGATCTCGCTCCTCTTTATCTGAGTAATAATTACCCAAAGATTGTAATTATCACCATAACAAATCTACGTTTCTAACTTCTTCTAACAATCTTTGCTTCTTCTCCTCGGCCTTTAGTTTGTAAAACCTTTCAAGAGCTTGACTGGGAGATAACTCCGCTTTATAAGATTTCATCCAGTCGTTATCCTTGATTATTGTAAGCTTAGGTTTTTTAGTGCTACTTTTTTTAACAGACCAAGGATTTTTCTCTTTCTCCCACTGTTCCAATGCATCTAATCGTTTGCGGTAATGCTTAAACTTAAAACCATACTTATTCTCCATTCTGGTTCTTATATACTTAAACTCAGCAGGGTAATAATCAGATATAATACACGCTTCTTGCAAAAATTTGCCGTCACTTTCCTTAGGGCTATCATCAGTAATAGTTCTATCTATTCTACCAAGAATGCTTTTTCTAGCATACACTGTACTCATTCCTCTACCTCATCCTCAGCGTTTAAATCAAGGTCTAAAAATATCACTATTCTATCAATTTTGCTATTTAACTCCTGTAGTTCTTGTGTAATATTGGCATGACAAAATAGTGTAGTCATGAGAAAACATGTTACAAAACTCGCAGTAAAAAAACTGCATACTACTATTAATTTATTGATCATAATTATTCCCAAAACTATTTATAATTGCCTCTCCTAAAAATTCTGGAATTAATGGCACGACTGCATTGCCTAAAGCCATAAGACGCTGCCTACGACTTCCACTCTCCGTCCAGCTACTTGGAAAGCCCATAAGCCATTCTACCCAATCAGGATTTAGACGACCTTCTTTTAGTCTAGCTATTGATTCCGGTTCTACTCCCCATTGTTCAATTCCTCGTGTGCGATAGTACAAGCTAATCTGCTCTTGCTTACATATTGCGCTAATTTCTTGAGATCCCCCGTATCCTTGTAATCTCTGGCAGTTGGGGTAGGAAAGAATCTTACATGTCTTGCTAATCCCAGACTCCCCGATGTCCCATTTTTGGTGTGCTTCCGAATACTTCCGCTCGAAGTCATCTTGTAGATATCCTCCCTGCCGATTATATCTCCCACAGTCGCATCGCTTGCAGTCGGCGTCGGTAGCATTTTTACAATCGTCTCTAAACACGGGGAGTCTCTTCTCCTCTCCGATGGACAATCCATCTGTGCCGATGCACGCGGCGTAGGCAATAATCCATATCCTATCTCGCCTGTGAGGCGCACCAAAGGCAGAAGCTGGTATGCAGTGCCATTCTGCATTATACCCGATCTCCCATAAATCTTGCAGGACCGTGACAAGTCCTTTACTACGCAGGTTTGCCACGTTTTCGATAATTGCATATCTTGGTTTGAGCTCATTAATTAACCTTTTAAATTCTTTCCAAAGTCCTGATCTTGAACCACTAATTCCAACTTGTTTTCCTGCACAAGAAATATCCTGACAAGGAAAACCTCCTGCAATAATGTCAATTGGCTTTAGCGTTTTAAAATCGTCTTTAGTTAACTTTGATATATCCGAAAATATCGGAATATCACGCCAATGTGTTTTTAATATTTGTTGGCAAAAGGGATTGGTCTCGCAAAAAGCCACTGTTTTCATTCCTGCTTTTTCCAGACCGAGAGAAAAACCACCTATCCCTGAAAAGATATCAAATACCGATAATGATTTTTTAAGCATCTCTTTCCTAACTAAATGGTATTTCGTCATCGTATATTTCTGCCTCTGGCATAACTGCCTTTGTGCCGCTTTCTATCTTGTACCTGCCGTTACTTTGCTCTGTTGTATCCGTCTTTTCTTTTGGATACGTTAGAATATTAAACTCTGTAACTAGTACTTCGATGTTTGCCTCAGCTGTTCCACTACTGGTCGTATAAGCTTTAGCCTTAGGTATTCCTCTGACAAATAAACCCATCTTGTCTTTGACGTACAGCTTAATAAGTTTGGACATTGTTTCAGAATTGGATTTGCATTCAAACCAACTAGTATCCTGTTTTTCTTCTCCATTCTTATCTTTGTACTTCCTGTTCACACAAAGCTTAAACACTACCCAATTCGGATAATCTCGCTCATTCGGGCATTTTGCGTCTTGATACACGTAGCCTATAAGCTGGATCTCTGCACTATTTCTCATGCTGTCGCCTCTATTAAAAATTGGTCAGACTTTTTAGGTAAAGCTCTTTCCATCATTGTATAAAAATCATCCCAACTAGAGGAAGCTTTCATAAAAGCAATAACTGTATGCATGTGCTGGGATAATGCCGGATGTCCTAATTCGTTTGTTAGAAATTGGTGATATCTAATATATTTATTGTCTTCTTGACGTACTTTTAACTCTTCTCTAATACCAGGGGCTAATCGGGAATAAATTAGATCATTCGTATAATTTCCAATGCAACCAGGCCTTTTTTGAGACTCTGTTTTATTCATGATCCATCCCTTCAACCTAAATATTTCTTCATAATACTTATTTGGGAATACTTTTTCCCAATGAGAATACTCTTTAGTCAAATAAAGATTAAGTAACTTTTGCAATGCGGATTCAGGCCTGTCCATTTGATAGCCAGTAGCTTCATCAACCAAGGCGTTAATCCCAACATTAGCAAGAGATCTAACCATCATTTCCGATGCTTCATCCATTCTGAGTTGATTCTTCATTAATCTATTATCTTTTCTAGCTTCTAAGTAGAGATCACATATAGCTGGTAGCATTTCAGCTGCAAAACCTTTTTTAAGATTATTGTTTTTATCTAGATAGATTATTTCGGTGGTTATCTTTTTAATTTCTGGAGTTATATATTGTTGGACAGTATAAGACTCCAAAAGTCTATGGACACCAGGTTTATTCCAATAACTACCTCCGCTGGGTCTATCAAATGCCCTAAATATAGCTCCACCGCTTAGAATCCTTGAACCGTCTTCTAAAACTGCACAACGTAATGTTTTTTGCATAATTTTCAACTCTCCTTCGTGAGTGGCTTTCAGTAATTTATTTTTGATTGTTGTAGATTTATTTGTCATTATTCCACTCTCCTAAAATCTGTTATATCGTTAATTAGTTTTCGGTATCCACTTGTAGCGTCTTCGTCTAATCCTTCTTCAAGGACTCTATTAGCTCTAATCATCCTTTTTAAAGTCTCTTTATCTTCATCATTTTTGGCCCATTCAAAAATCTTACGGAGTTTTTTTGTATGTTCTGTTTGGCAATCCTAAATTAAACTCATTAAACACATTATGAGCTCACCTTTGTGTGGATATCTATAATTCTCGTCTATAAAATTCATATCAAAACCCTCCATTTGGTTTGTAAATTATTGGCCTCTGGCTATTATTTTCATAATGCAATTCAAGAGTTACTTTATTTTGCGAAGCTGCCATTTTCTTAACCACTCCTTCAATTGCAGTCTCGAATCTGCTGTAAATGCTATCAACATAAAACGTTGAACCTGTTAGGATAATTCTGTTGTTTGGCGCATCTTCACTAACTCTTAGTTTATCAAACCAAGCGTTGAGAATATGATTACCCGTTTTCTCGGGAAAATACTTGAGCAAATCCTTTTTGAATTGCTCCCATCTTTGGCAATTTGATTGAATTTGAGCTGGTTGAGCAACCACTGGCATCAGAGCTGCTTGTTGTTTAACAGCTGAGGTATTTAGCATTTTTATCTCAGAACCATACGTCATATGAACGCAAGTTTTTAGCTTTTGTTTGTCATGTTCAGAGAAGCTAAATTTAGCTTTTATACTGATTCCTAGCTTGTTTGGCTCAAGTTCCGTAAAGGTACAATTCTCCATGATTTCCTCACTGGTTTTGCTATCAAATGCCTTGAAGATCTCCGCCTTCAACTGCGTTATTTGGTCTATTCGCCCTGTATTCACACTGCCCTCCTCGCTAGATATGCTTGCAGTCTCTTCCACTAAAATCCGTGATTTCAGTTGTACGATTTTTTCGTACGGTTGCTCTTCCAGCTGGTCACAATTGACCACCTTGCTTGCCACAACACGGATTTCTTCTGCTTGGTAAACCTTGGCTAGCTCCGCAAGAGAGCTAATAGCCAAGGTTGGAACTTCGGTAATTGGTTCTTGCGCTGCTGGTTCAGGTTTTGTGTTTGAGATTTGTACGATTTTGCAAGGTTGAATTTTTTCCTCACTCGTGCACGCTAAAGGAGTATTAACTTCAATAGGAGTACTAGAGAAAAAAGAAGAAGAATAAGCTTTAGCTTCTTCTTCTTTTTTCTTACCGTTATTGGGTATTACATATATGTTGTCCAATTTTTGTTGGAGAGGGGTACACGAGTTTTTGCATAGCTCTACTTGGTTTTGAGGAGTAGTTGTTACCTTTTTTTCTAGACCAATTTCACTATAGAAATGAGGCGTGTCTTTCCATACTAAAAGATACATATTATTGTTAAATCTTTTACCGTGATAATATTCAGTTCTAAAATCTCTTTGCAGCAATCCTAACTTTTCTAATAAGACCAATTTTCTTCTGATTAACTCAGTAGTACATTTATGCTTATTAGCTAAATACTCATAACCTATCTGCCACCCATAGCCGCTTAGCTTTGACGAGTAGACTATATTACCTTGGATATTCGTTTTCTTAGTTTTATACCAAGACCTAGCTTCTATGTAGATATCAATAGCCACGTGGTCAGGCTTTCCCTTATTAGTAAGGATGATATTGTACAAAGCCTCTATTCTGATATTCCCTTCTTCCTTTAAGAGGTTCTTTTTATTATTAATTTTTGTATTGAGGTTAGTTTGTGCTTTCATGCCACCCCTCTTAATCTTGGTAACAACACTATTTTTTGTTTTTTTATTTGATTTGGAGTGCTTAATACAAAAATCTCTTTGTAATCTTTTCCCTTTCTTAACTCATAGAAAGATTGACTCAACTGCTCTTTTTGTCTGAAAATATAATCACTACATCCACCCCTATCGCAACGTTTAGAATTGCGCGCTAAAGAAACATCTAACTCTATATCAAATACAATAGCTATTGTCGGTACATGATATTTACAAGCCATTTTTAGATAGCCTTGTCTATCTTCCAATCTCGTGTTTGTAGCATCAATTACTGATAGTTTTTTTGCTTGTAGACGCTTAACTAAGATCTCATTAAGCAATTGAAAGCCTGGTTGCAAAAATCTCATATCAGTTTCGCTGTCGCAAATATTAGCTCGGCATACATCTGAAGAAATAATTTGGGTAGGCAAAAAATGTTTCTTTGCAAAAGTAGTTTTTCCAGAACTTCTTACACCAACTAGCAATATCAGTGATGGGTCTTCTATTATAATCTCATTAATATTTTTATTATCACTCATGCATTCCCTCCTGATAGTTTCACAAATCCTTGCGGTGTTTCTATTTTATGGGTGTAATATTTATCGGCATCTGTTTGTGGTAAAAGAAAACCCTTTGAAGTTTTTAGCTTGTTTTCTATAATTTCAAATCTGCTAGATTGATGTAATAGCTGCAAAAAATGCTTACCGAACAAGTACAAAACCGAGTAATCGCCGATACAGTACATCCATGCATTGTCTTTTTGATAAATGCCAGCGTCGTAATAGCTTTGATCTAACGTTACTCTTTGCTGCACCTCGATCCAAAAATTCTTGGTATTAGAAAAGTGCTGATCGTATTTAATCTCAAAACCTTGAGCATTTTCGCCTATCTTAAATTGCCAATCCTTGCTTTGAAAATTAACTAACGGTATATGTAGCTCATGTAAAAATAGAGCCGCGCAATGATCTTGAAATTCTTGTCCTATAGGCAATCTTTCTTGATACAATTGTTTATAGTATTCAGCATTCATTCCCATAAACCTCCCAGCCTTTTATAGCTTTGCGGGCAAATAGTTCTATCTTGTTACCGTACGTATATAGAGTTTCAATTATCTTTCTGAATTCTTCTGGCTTTTCCGAATGCTTCCTAGTTTTTGCTATAGTTAGTATAGACTTAAAACGTTGCGTATTATCTGGTGTACAACTGCCTTTAGTCCCAATGAGTAACAATTCATGCTGTACAGAGTTGTAGTTACCTACGAAAGAGTTTGTTTTGTCCCAGATAAAGTGAGCTTTATATTTAAAGCCCCAAGCTTTAAGCACTTCGTTACCTTCGTTCATTAGCATTGGAGCGGTAACCCACATAAATAAAACCGCATCTTTTTCTGCTAAGTCGACAACTGGCATGTCACACAACTCTTGTAAACTCATGGTGTTATAATGATCTACTGCACCACCATGACTTCCTCCGCTTCTTTCGTCGCCATAACTCCAAGGTGGGTCGGCGTAAATAACTCTGTACTTGCCTTTAGGCCATTCGTTTACTTTGTTAGCCTCCAAACGTTCAGCTTTGCGAATATTGGTATAAACTTTCTTGATACTTGAATTCCCAGAAGCTACTTCAGCTTTTTGTTCATCAGTGCCTTTCCTCTGGATAGCATCGTATTGCTCGGCTGTAGATCTACTTACCCCTGCTTTTTGAGCTATTATTTCTAAAGTTTTGCCTTTGGTAACTTCACTTAAGCCTACTGGTAGGCTAATGTTAGTATCTCTTTCTACTAAGTCATTCCTAGTACCTTGCCTAACCTTAGCCTTTTCTTGCTCGAACTCCTTGAACTGATATGCTAAAGCCAGTCTTGTCTCTGTTGGTAAATTTCTACGGCTAAACTGGTTGTTTATCATCCAGAGCTTTACGTCTAGTTCGCTTTCTAATTCTTGTTTCTTATTTACTGTGGTGAATGGAATATAATTTTTATGGCATATAGCATAACGATGGTGACCATCTATTATAGTATTGCCCCAAATTATTAACGAATCACGGCAACCCTCAGCTATTATAATTTCTTCTAAGCTTTCTTGCTCCTCAAGCGACAATGGCGGTATCAGATCTTGGAATTCAGGGTTTATGTTTAGTTCCCTAATCATGCATTTCCCCCTTCTACTATCAAAAGAATATTTTGTTGATCGTTTTGCGCACGACTTATGACATATGCCCACAGTGCAACCATGTCGAAATGTTCTAATTCTTCTCTTGCTGAGTTCATTTAAACCTCTTCGTGGTTAGTTCTTCTATATTCAGTATCAATTCTGCTAAAGTTCCTGCATCCCTTGCAAAGACATCTTGGCCAGTCTCTCCTGCTTCAATCATTCGCATAATGCGTTTGGCGATCTTTTGTAAGTCATCAATCATTGCTGTTCTCCTTTTATTAAGGTCTCTAAAATCTCGTGGCACTCAGCTTCTTTTGTGATAGCCATATGCCTTATTTTTGTTGCCAATTCTGCCAGATCGCTATTTATGTTTCTCGCTCTTACTACTAATAATGCAGCCTGGGCATATAGATTATTTAGCTCTTTTCTTTCTTCATCCAGATCTACTAAACGTGAATCAGTCATTAGATTTTTCCCTTGTTGATGCTATCTAAGAATGCGTTGTAGTCAGTTTTTTTTGCAGTAGACATATGAGCTATCTTTTCCAGGATAGCTTCTGCCTTTTTGGCTATTAACTTTACATCGTCATATAACTGATTTAACTCCCTTACGTCTTCGATCATGCATCTAGCTTCTTTCATTTGTGATCTAGTCGGCTTAGTCATTCTCTCCATCCCACTTCATTAATTTGTTGTACATCGAATCCAAGAGGTCATGCTTTATGTCAAAAGCGCAATATGCTAGGTAACTCCTAACTTCCGAGCCTTTAGGTAAGTTTTTTGCAGTCATATCGGTTAGCTTTATTACCACGTCTATTCTTTAGGATGAACTAAGGGAGTTAAAAATAGATATCCGTAATTATCATTTGAACTAGGGTCACTCTCTTGAGTTGCCAAAATTACGTTATATTCCCTTAACTTCTTTATAACTTTGCTAACGCTTACTATTTCTATGCTCCATTCTTTAGCAAGAGTTTCGTGTGATATACGTTGTTTAGCTCCTTCTACTGTTCCGTATAAAATTATATATCTTTGCCATAATCCTTTTGGTAATTTAGAATTTATTAATGCTTTTGAAAAAAATTTCATTGCAGCAGCAAACTCTCTCAAATTTAAATTCATTTTCTATAAATTTTTAGTTGATAAAAAACTATAGCAGGTATATTTCTGTAATATAATTGGACAAAAGAACCAACCATCTTAACGAGAATTAACTAATGTTGTCATTAATAGAGCAAAGTATTATTATATCGTTCTTTCTTTGGGTGATTTTTTCGGGAATACGAAATATTGGCAAGATAGAAAATGTGAATGTATTTGCCATAGGCAGAAGATCATTTTCTGTTTTTAGTTTGTGGGCTACTATTTCTGCTACTTGGATAAGTGGTAGTAGCTTTTTTATTACATTATCTGGAGTATATTTTGAGGGGTTAAAATATTATATTCCATCACTTGGAATTGTTTTTTGTTTATTGTTTATTGCTTTTGCCATAACTCCTTTTATGAAAAGATTTTTAGGAACCACTTCTGTTGCAGAGGCAATGAAATTAAACTACGGAGAGCACGCAAGAAGTATAACAGCCTTAGCTGGTTTTATTGGAGTTAGTGGTAGTATCGCTATTCAATTTAAGATATTTGGACAAATTGGGCAGAGTTTTTTCTCTATAAGTCCTAACTTGGCATTAATAATTATATCTGGAATAGTAGTTTTTTATACAGTTTTCGGAGGGATACAATCTGTTGTAAAAACTGACATCATCCAGCTTATATGTTTTTTAATTTCTCTACCATTAGTGGGAATAATATTTTATTATACTTTAAAACAACAAACTCAAATTAATATTTTAGAAGTAGAGAAATTCAATATAACAAAATTTTTTCATGCTAAAGATTTTGATTTATCCTCTATGATATGTTTAGCATTATATTTTGCTATTCCAGGATTACAACCTACTGATTTTCAGCGAATTTCTATGAGTTTTTCTACAAAACAAGCTAAATATTCGTATTTATATTCGGCTCTGTTTTTTCTTCTTATAAAAATTATTTTATTAGCATTTCCATTGGCTCTTTTTGCTATAGATCAAAATTTAGAAAAAGGTCAGTTATTGCCTTATATTCTTCAAAATTTTACTTCTATTCCTTTGTTAAAAGCAGTTCTAGCATTAGGTATAATATCCATGGCGATGTCTACAGCAGACTCTATGTTAAATATAGGAGGAATATTGATTTCTAACGATTTTTATTTTTTTAAAAAACGCTCTGATGATAAAAAATTAGACAACACACGTTACTGCGTACTTGCACTAGGCTTAATGGCAATAGCACTAACATATTTAAGTGACGATCTACTTTCAATTATACTGCTAAGCAATAGTTTTTATATGCCAATAGTAACCGTTCCGTTACTATTGCTTATTTGGGGTTTTAAAACCACAGAAAGATGCGTGCTTATAGCTATGGGAATTGCATTTAGTTATGTAGTAATATTTAAATTTATATTAAATTCAAATTTAAATATTATTCCCTACGCTATGGCTTTAAATGCCTTGGTATTAATAACTTACCACTACATCATTGAAAAATGGGAGTTATTGAAGTGTTTTGGGATTAGGAGTAATTTGAAAGAATTGAAATAACTCTACTTCCAATTCTTTTTTCCGTATTTTAAAAATAATAAGTCTAAAGCTTCTAGTAGTAGATCTTGTTGTTTTTTGTTTTCCTCTGCAGCTAATATTCTAAGTTGTTTATGTATACTCTGAGATACATGAGCTCCGATTAAGACCGTATCTATCCTATTTTTTGTATTTATACTTTGTTCTTTATCTTCATCATTTTTTATCTTTGTTAAAGCCGCTTGCAATGAATTATTCATAGTTGTTTGTATATTTGTTTAAGTGTATAATTGTATAGATACATATTTGTTTAGGTATATAATTGTTTGATTATATATTTGTATACTTGTATAATTTCTTCTGCTCCCTTACCTTCTCTATCATATTCTTGAACAGCTAGACCCATATTTTGAGCTCTAAAAAAGTCTTTGCGATTACCTATACTAATATTACAGAGAGGTATATTAAGATCACTAGTCATCTTTTTAAAATCATCAATCTCCTGCCCACTAGGAGAAACCATATTTAAAATTATACTATAAGGAACATTATTTTTTTTTATGATTTTTACTGTCTCTTGCATTGACGTAACATCAAAAACAGCTGTTTTTGTTGGAATTATTATATAGTCTGCAACTTGAGCAACATCATAAGCAATTTCTTTCTGTATAGCCGCACCGTCAATAATCACGATATCAGTATTAGCATCTCGTGCTGCATTAATCATTGATTTAAGTCTCACAGGTTGGATAGAAACTACTGCTGGAGTATTTTTGTTTCTTGTATCACTCCAAAAACACGCAGTAGCTTGTGGGTCTAAATCAATAAGAGCTGTTTTTTTATTATCTTCCTCAAAAGCTACTGATAAACATGTAGATAAAGTAGTTTTTCCTACTCCTCCCTTTTGATTTAAGACTCCTAATATTTTCATATATTTGTATGCTTTTATATTTATATTATTGTATACAAATATATATTGCTATTTGTATATATCAATTATTATTTGTTGCCTAACTACAATAAACTGAAATACAATCTATTTTACAGTCTACAGCCTTAGCTTCTTTCACTATTGCTTGCTTGTGATGGTCTATATTTAGTTGATTGACTAAACAAATTTCCAGCATATCATTTTTAAATGATATGCTCTTAATACTCGATAGTAGATTATAACCAATCATAGGTGGCAAGGTACAAGCTATTTTAGCCTTGAACCTATTTTCAGGCGTAGGAAAATCTATAGCTGCTTGTTCAAATATTGCCATGAATTCATCTCTTTGAGTTTGCGTTGTATAAGCAATTACCTCAGCTTCCGTTGCTCTAGCTATTATCTTAAAGCTTGAGTTAGAGGTTTTAACTGCATCCCGTCCCTCATAGCGATAAACCTTACTCATATACGCCATAAAAGCTGTCTTAGAGGGAAACTGGTGCCTAGATTCCTTGGGTTTTCTAGAGATATCTTGTAATATCTCATTCATTGCATTCAAAGTGAAATCACGTCCCGAGGTAATTTGTAACTTAGCACAATCCTCTTGGCTTAAAGGATAATGGTCTCCTAGACTCTTTTGCTTATCGTATTGTTGGAAGTATAAGAATTTAGCTTGTTTAGACTTAATTTCAGCGTTTGTTGGCTTTTTACGTTTGTTACTAGCTCTTTTATGTTGCTTCAATAGAATAATTTTTGAAGTTTGTGTTGCATTTGCCTCACACTCTTTTTTTGCTGTAACTTTTTGTTGGTTGGCGCGCGTACTCTTTTCTGCTAAAACTAAAGAATCAGAATTTTTATAAAAATTAGATTTACTAGATCTATTATTTATATATTTTTCATCCTTATTTATAGAAGTCGGAAGTGGACTTCCGAGTTTAACACTTTTGTAATGTTTTGTTGTATTGCCTAATATACCACGACCTTGGAGAGTATAGGCAAATACATACACATTCTTTTTCAACGCTCCGTTGATACGAGTAGCTTTTCTCCACCTACTTAAGAATATATGATTAATATTTTTGCGAACGGCACGTAGTTGTCTATCCGTTATGCCTAATTTTGCACAAAGATATTCCAGAGAAAAGTAAGCAAATCCTAAAGGAGAACGTTCTATTAAGGTACTGACAAGAGAAATGAGTTTTAGTTCAGTTTCTGTGATTCTTTTACTTTGATCATTGCTTCTGCAAATATTTCCCCATGTATCTTTAGTAAGACGAAAAGTATGCTCTTCTTCCTCGGAATAATAGTCAAAGTAGTAGTCGTAAGCGTTAGGAAAAGTAGGTCTTGGAGCTTCCTGTTCCTGGTATAATGCTATCACTAAATGTTACCATTTGTTTGTGGTTATTATAATTTTTCTTAAACACCAACAACAAATAGCTTGACGAATAGGTTATAGAATACTATTATGATAACCATTGTTGGCGTTCAGTTCGGCAATAAAAAAACTCTGTTAACGTCTGGAAAACGTTTTGGAGTTCGTTTCTGAAAAAAGTTAAAAAGTCCACTCTGTCAAGCTTCTTTTTTAACTATCTGATTGTTGTTGTTTTAAATCATAAAAATTCCCCTCCTTGGGGTAAATTAGAAAAACTAAAAACTCTATAAATTTTTGTTGGTGCTAGTATCTTCTTGGTTCTAGCACTTCTTTTTTTCTAAAGGTAAGTTTATAGTTTACACCTAAATAGTGTATTTTGATATTATACCTCAACCTAACAAAGTCAATAAAAATTACGTATTAGTAGAATATCTTTCAACGAAGTATTCATACACCTTTGTAGGAACTTTATATCTAGCAAAACCACCCTTACCTGGTTTAGTTTCGTAGTTTGAGATAAGATAGCTGTGTTTTAGTAGTTGTAGAGCAGATTTTATTGTGTTTGCAGGTAAAGATGAGTTAGTCATTAATTGACTAATAGTGATAGCTTTTGTGATGATATAACCATCATGAGTTTCTTCTGTATTTTGAAGGATTATTTTTAGAAGAGTTTTTTTTGCACCATACAAACCCCGCCATATTTTTTCTAACTCAACAGAATTAATATTATCAACGTTTAATTCCTTGTCTCTTTTCAAGGGGTCATTTTTTGATACTGGAATGTCTTTTTCATCCCAAGGTCTATATTCTTGTTTTTTAAAAATTTTATTTGTTTTTTTGATACTTTTTAAATCTGTTATTGATGGCATCGGTTATTACTTATTTATGTTCAAGTTTAAAATTTCTTTTGTCAAAAGGTCAATATCATCTTTTGCAGCAGAAGACTTTGTATTAGAAAAAATATTTGTCGCGGCATATAACATGTTCGGAAAATCTTGGCAGCTTCGTATAAAAGTATTGCATGTCATTTTTTGAAAAAGTGCGTGATTCATAATTTTTGCTAACACCTCACTTGATAAAGCGGTTCTCATATCGAATTTATTTAATAGTATTTTGAAGTGGCACGAAGTATTAAATCTTTTATTGATAGTACTAATTTCTTTGTAAGAAATCTCTAACCCAGATAGACTAAATTTTTCTGGAGTGAGTGGAAATATAATTGTATCCGATGCTAAAGTTGCGGCAGTTACGGATTGCCCTAACGCTGGTGGACAGTCAATTACTATTAGATCGTAATTTTCTATTACTATATTTATTATATTTTTGTATACTCTGTCTAAAGGATGTTTATTTAACATAAGATGATTATCAAGCACAGCATTCTCAATCCTACTAGGTATGATATCAAGACCTGATGTAATATTTATTATTGCCTTATCTATTAAAGTGGTATCGTCAATAATATCAACCATGACAGGTGAGTTATCGCAATTAACCCCAAATGCTTGGGTTAAATTGCCTTGTTGGTCTAAATCTATGCACAAGACTTTAGCTCCGTATAAATTAGCTCTTATCGCAAAAGCATGAGTAATGGTAGTTTTTCCTGTCCCACCTTTTACTATCTGAAAGGAAATTATAGATTTTTTAAATGAATGATTAAATATTTTTTTAGCAGTGTCGTGTTTAAAATAGACCCTATTGTTATTTTTGTAAGATTCTAAACTCTTGGCTTTTAACTCTTTATGGATCGCTTGAGTAGTAACGTTTTTTAACTTTGCTGCATCCACTGCTGTCATTCTTGATTCGAACACAATATATTTTCCACTAAATTACTTAACATATATTTGATTATTATTTAAAATACTAAATTTTATAGCTAAAGTCAAAAAAATATACTAATTAGATAGTATTAACACCTAATGCAGATATTAATTAAATGTCATGTAGATCGTATTAACACCTAATGTAGATACTAACTAAATGTCATGTAGATAGTATCTACATCTAATGTACATATTGTTTATATAATATGTAATTAGTGTGTAATTAGTGTTGACTTTATTTTTTTCCCCTATTATACTAATCTCATAACAACAATTTATGAGGTTCACTATGCAATATCCAAAAAGTTTCCTAAGTCCACTATTAGCACAGGCAAAATTACGTTTTTCTGGAAATAACGATGGCGGATCAACTCCGCTATGTAGTATTCTTACAACTAATTATTGTAATAACACTATGACCAGCAACTCTAACATTTCCGAAATTCCAACTTTCCATCAAGTTAAGGAAGAAGAACAATATACTGATTATGGCTTACCTTTATCAGAAGTTGTAGCTACATTAGCTCGTAGAGCTAAAAGCGTGTATGAACGTATGTTAGTGTCTGAGAGTGGAATAAGCACATTAGAGAAAGCCGATGAGTATGAAATACCTTACGATGCTACTAGCATTAACTTTCTAGAATTATTTTACAAAGTAGAAGAATTTGAGAGAACTA
>Ga0209702_10004334_pt1 | contig 20761 bp, 13 predicted proteins | sample FRY01_FD_187210 | JGI IMG/M metagenome (GOLD analysis project Ga0209702, IMG submission 187210) | Freshwater microbial communities from Lake Fryxell liftoff mats and glacier meltwater in Antarctica - FRY-01 (SPAdes) (version 2) | ecosystem: Environmental > Aquatic > Freshwater > Ice > Glacier... | reverse complement strand
CTCGGAGGACAACTTTACCGCCACTGAACACGACTCATTTGGTCCCATGCTCACAGTATTTCTGCAACAATCCACGGCCCGGGTGCACAAAATTACTGGGTCGTGTCGCCGCACGCTGCAGATGTGTATTCCGCCGCTATTGGATCCCGCGTGTCTCTGGTGTGCCCGCATGTGGTGGTTTGCAAACTTTTCACTGAGCACGGCAGATTCCGACACCAGCACAGATTTCGCAGGTGCTGTTTCCGACACGGATCTCGTGGACGTGCGGCACATGATAATCACCCTGGCACACAACCCCGCGACGTTTGTACGCATTGTGCACCGCACTCCGCAAGCTTTGACGGCACTGGTGCAAGACTGGCTGCAAGACGACGTTGCGTATCACGTTATAATTCGCCATCTGCGCCGCCCCGTGCAACTGATCGATGACTTGGTGCACGGACTCATGGTGAGCATGATGCCGTCGCGTTCCGCTATTCCAAGCGCAGTCGACCGCCATCTCCGCGCGCGGAACTTGACGTCGACTGACCACCTTCTGCCGGCGGCGGCGTCTACTACCGCATCGCGTCGACGTCTGTTGCAAGTAGGTGGTGGCAGTGTGAGCATCGTGGATAACATGGCCATTACAACGCCTGTGGCTGTTGCCACACCGGCAGTCCGTCCGCAAACCACCAGCACGAACAGAAGCCCACCTTCTGAACTAAGTAGCGTCCGTAGCACTGCACTGCAGCAAATACATCAGCAGATGCCCTTTTTTGACGTGTCGAAATTCGCTGAGATCTTTGACGACGTGGCTGTCAGAAACGCGCAGCTACCCATAGACCTTGCTACAATTCTCACTGACACGTACAGTGACGCCTTCGACTCAGGCAATAGTACTTCTTGCATGGTGAGCTTTGGCACGTTGCAAAATGACATCATCATCAACTTTGCGCGGGTGCTGGCCAAGGACGGATGGACGGTGAAGCGCGTTTGCACGCGCGCGCAGCTCGAGACATTTTCGCAGACCGTGCCCAACTGTCCAATCTTGACGGCACCCTTCGTGCGAGGGTACAAAAACACTATGATTCTTGCGAAATACTACGCGTACATGGTGCAAAGTACATGCCTGAGCAACATGTCGGTTTCATGCCAGCGTCCGTCCACGTACACCGAAACCGGTATCATCAACTCGCTGCCACGCGTGTCAAAAGACCCAAAGTTCACCAACCGAACGATGCAGGATGTGGCGGAAGAAAAGGACATCATTTCCTTCTACATCATCCGTTTCTTCTATGCCATGACCGATTTGATTTCGTTTGACCGCTCCTATTTGATGACGAGTGTCATGGCGTTTTCGTCCACCGACGCCCTGTACGACGAGGACGTGCGCGAAACGATGGTGCGCAACAACGAATACTCCATTGGACGGCTGCTGCATGATTATTTCAATTGCGACCTGGAACAGACAATCACGTGCGGTCTGAAAAATCAGTCGCTTTTGCCCGTCTTGGCCGCCGTGTTCATCGTTATTATGAGTTTGCACATTGTGCTGCCGATTCCGTCAACGCCGTCGTTTTTCATTTGGACATTTGGACTGACGTATGGGGTCGTGTATATGGCCTACAACTTTTCGCCGCTCTGTTCTCCGCGCATACCCACGTGCATTGGACAAGGCATGTATGAGCTGACCCAACAAATCTTGCCACTGCGCATTCAGTTTCCGCGCACACTGTACCACGCAGACACGTGCAACAGTGACCTCACGTTGAAACCAGAGTTTCGGAATTCGATGCCAAACTTTGTGTGTGGTAAGACCTGTGTGGATACACCCTATGAGATGAAAGACATAATTACTGTCCTCATCGCCTCCGAGACGTGGTTCCGCTACGACAGAGCCTTGTACATGGAGAAGATCCTCACGGACTTTGACTTTTTGTTGCCGACTAGCGTGGCTCTCGACTACATCGCTCTCATTGGAAAATATGCCGCTGACATCGACAAAAACACCGACGGCTATGTGCTGGGTTTTGTGGCCTGCATATTTTTCAACTTGTACAAGCTGCTCGCCCTCTTCATTGTAGTGACTGTCTTCTTGCCATTTTCTTTCAACCTCGTCTTCTCTCTCACCACCTTCACTGGCGTGCTCGTTCTCAAGTACTCGTTTTTTGCCTACGGCACTGACATTTACGCCAACATGCACTGACAGCACAAACACACACACATACACACACAAATATATCGGAGCACCAGACGAAAGTATTGCAATTCAATAATAAACCCACACGTTGGCATCTATTTCATCTATACCCTTTTCTAACGTGTTTCGGCGCTTTTCATGCTTGCCATCGGCTTTGGCCGACTCAGTGACGAGAAAAGAGGCCGAAGATCGGGTCGCTCTGCAAAGTTGTCCTATGTCCCGTCCCACCCTCTCCCCCGTGCAAGGACTTTTCGACGGCAACTAGCCATTTGCCCATATCTTCTTCCATGACCGATGGAATCTGCGGCACCACTTTGACGACGGCAACGTCATAAGCGCGGCCCCTTTTCTTGTAGGATTTGACCATGTCCACGTCGTTGGCCTGTGGTATGGGCTGCAGCATGATGCCGACACCGACGTCCTGTGGTGGCATACCGCAGACGCCCTTGAAGGCAACAGCATCATGTCCCAATTTCTGACACTTGTTGGGAACCATGTCGCGATCGAGGAATGTGAGTCCCATCACAAGAGCATCGTTTTCCAAGTCGGCGACACTTTGTTCCATCAAGTTGTCGCTCGCACGACACGCCCTTTCTGCGGCAGCCAAGCGTGAAACTCGGCGTGCCTCTTTGCGGGCCCGACGCCCAGCCTTCCGCTCCTTTTCAGCCTGTACTGCGGCCATATCCATCGATTCCTTGGACTGAGCAGCGACGGAAGAAGAAGCAGACACGGACGACGAAACAGCGACAGCAGACGAACCAACGACAGCAGACGAACCAACGACAGCAGACGAACTAACGACAGCAGACGAACCAACGACAGCAGACGAACCAACGACAGCAGACGAACCAACGACAGCAGACGAACCAACGACAGCAGACGAACCAACGACAGCAGACGAAACAGCGACAGCAGACGAACCAACGACAGCACACGAACCAACGACAGCAGACGAACCAACGACAGCAGTCGAACCAACGACGGAGGCCTCACCAGCGACACAAGATGAAACAGCGACGGCAGACACCCCACATTCCACGCCAAGAACTACCACACCACGCTTCATAGCAAGCAATGCCTTTTCAAGTTCATCTCCCTGCAGATCCGTTGCCGAGTCACCGACGAGCACAGATTCAATCGAGCCCATAGGTACCTTAGAGGAGTCGGATTCATCGCACATCGCGTTCACACACTCCGTCGAGGCAACATGACTACTGAACGAAGTTGGCGATGCCTTCAGGACGTCCAGATACTTTGTAAACACATCAAGCATGGAATCGTTGCTCGTATTGTAAAAATGGTAAACGCCCTGATTGTTGGTGACGAGAGTCACGTCGACATCGCAGTTTTCAAAGAGCTCCATAGCTTTCTTGAACATGGTGGGTTCACGCTTGTAGACAGCAGTACGACGCTTCCGCGGGCACTTGATCAGACCCAAGGGCCGACGTGCGCGTCCCATGCTGCTAGCCTCGCCTATTCCTCCACACCACTTCCCGCAAACACAAGAACGTCCACAACAGACCAAACCAGTGCACTCGTGCCACTCACACACACTTGACTTTGAGGTGTTGCAGACAATGTTCACTCCTAAAAATAATCACAACAATGTTTCTTCCATTGGGTTAAATAGAGCTTCGCACACACGGATCTAATTTTAGAATTGCACAAACCACATATATTTAGCTGGGAACAATGCGCCATGTGCAAAGAAGCCCCTCATGTGTCGGTTTTGCGATGGGTTGTTGAATCTCTCTCTGTATTGCCGTGTGCATCATGTCGTATTGTCGGATCGTTTTGACGCTATATAAACGTCAAGTTGTCGCGACATACAGTCTGTACCCGGTAGCATGCATTCGTACGCATATATATCACAATCCACTGCACCACCAGTGGCACCCGTGCAAGATGCCGACAACGAAAATGTTGCCGCATACCACCACGACTCTAGTATATCGTGTTTTCCCGGCGGCTATTGCGGTATGAACACCGCTTGCAGACCCGCAATTCTTTACACATTGTGTGTTGTGTTAAACACGATTGCCATGGTCTACAAACAAGTGTTGCTGTATTGGTTTGGACTCTGCATATGTACTTTGTTGTGTGTTACGTGCCATCGATGTAGTACACTTGCACTGGTACTGCAGATGGCGCTGGGTGTTTTCATGTATATTTACTGGTTCAACTTTTTCAATTTATGGCACCGCCCCCGATATCATCACTCTACCTCGTGGCCGTGGACGCCTAGTCCCTAGCAACTACCAGGCGTCGCATTGCTATTGCACGTCCTGAGCTTGATGTGGCGCGTACGCAATTCGAGCAACCTACAGCCCCACACGCCGTATTGTGCGAGGTGGCCTGAGAGTAGCATTGCCCCCCAAGGCGGCCTCGCGCTTGCGACGATTGTTGAACCACGTTGTCACCTGCACGTAGGTCATGCCGGCCTCTTTGGCAAGTTGTTTTCGTCGCAAATACTTAGGCTTGGGGTCCTGCGAGTAATACGTCACGAGGATGCGTGTCTGCTGGACATCATAGCGTGTCCTGCCTGCGAGTAAATCACTGCTCATCGCGTGGTCTGTGGCATCGGAAAAAACGGTCTGGTCACAGGCGACGACATTTGAGGTACCGGGCACAGCAGAGCGCAACGTGCGCAGTTCGACCTGGCCGTCCACTTGCACTGGTATCTCCTTGTGTAGGAACGGATTGCACCAGGTTGCGCGGTTCACTAGTCCAGGGAGATCGACAAACGGGACGAACGGCCCGAATTTGAACACCTTGTCGCCAAAATGCGCATCATCGTCACTGTGCACCTCTGCTGGCCAGGCATGGTCGGCATACATTGTTGATGGCAGCGATACTTATGACCGCAAGGCGTGGCCTTGAATGCGTATACATGCACATCGGCACCCGACAACAACACACGCCCAAAATTGGAACGGTTGTCTCAAGGTATGTATTTAAGTGGTACTGCCATATCTTGCATACACGACACAAGCAATCAAGAAATGTATTCGCAGACCCTGATTGGTGCTGCAAAAAGCGAGTCCAGTCTTGCCTCGACCAGTACTGCACTGGAAGACGACGACCGTGCAAGCAAGCACAATCACCAACAGGAAATGGACAAAATGGCACATTTGCGCTTCCAGGCCGCGATGGTGCAGGCCCTCACCTCGGGTGACAACAAGACCGTGAATTCTCTGGCCGACCAATATAAATCATGCAACGGTGCATTGCATGTGCGTTCCGACCGCACGCTACCATAACCGGGTACCATGCACAACGGTGTTGCGGTCGCGATCAATACGTTGGAGCTGGCAGGCCATGGTTGGGAACTGTCCGCTGTCGCCATTGCGGATCGCGCTCTAGGAGGCGATCTACGTACGATGGGTGTGGACGGGCATTTTGCAGTCTACAAAGTCGTTTGTTACATAAATCAAGTTGCATTTGCGAGTGTGCGACGTTTTCTATGTGTTGTGAATACACCGGCAGCACGTTTAGAAGTGCGTTTGTTGCATCCATTTCAGCCGTGTGGTGATGTATGGGTTGCATCTGGGCAAGCAAAAGCTGAAAATACGTTTGTGATGCGGTCGCATCATTCAGGTAATCGCGATGCAAATCGTCTTCGTGCTGCAGGGCTAACGCCAGCGGTTGGCTCTGCAATAATGGAGGTAGTAATGCGTTGTCCAGTAGTTGTTTCTGCACCTCGTCGTCTGCTTGTTTCTCTTGCGCCGTGGGCGGATGTAGCGCCACGAGTACCGTGTGTTGCGCAATGAGGTTGTGTTTTATGTTCTCCTGTGCGATCACAAGATTGTCGGAGGGCGTTGGAATGAAGACCGGAAGTGTGCGGGCGACATTCTGGTGGATGAGAAGGGAGCGGCAATGTGGACATGTGGGTAGCAGATGTGAATAATATGGATCCGCATTTAAGCGTAGCGTATTGGTACATCTTGCGCAAAGCGTGTGTCCACCTGCGCAAAGCTCGACAATGTATTGTGGTCCTCCGACGAAATCGCCAAATATAACAGAGTTGTTTTCTTCTTGGTACCGCAAAATGTCGTTGAATAAGTCGGGTTCTGCGACAACTTGCTCATCACCCTCCGCACAGATCGTGCACATGAATGCTGTCGGTTCAACCTTGAGTACACAAGCAACCATTGCAGAACCCGTCGTATACGTCGTGTTTGTAGAAGTGCGCTTTCTCGGTGGACGTATTCATATAGTAAACGCGACGGTACATGACTGCCAAAGACACTTCATGCACCCTCACTGACATGTGCACAGAAGAACTGAAAACGTGAGCTTTTATATTGCTGGGAAAGGGCGCATACTGCTATTCGGTTCTGGAAAAGGCTTGCAATTATGCCAACAAGAAACAACAAGACCGTGAATTTCCTGGGCGACCAGTACAAATCATCAAACAGTTCATTGCATATGCGTTCCGAACGCACGTTACCATAATCAGGTACAATTCAGAACGATGTTGCGGTCGGAATCAATACCGTGGATGATGCAGGCTATGGCCACGGACTGTCCGCTCTCGCCATCGCGGATCGCGCTCTAGGAGGCGATCTACGTACGATGGATGTGGACGGGCATTTTGCAGTCTAGTAAGTCGTTTGTTACATAAATCAAGGTGCATTTGCGAGTGTGCAACGTTTTGCAGGTGTTGTGTGGGTATCGGCCGCATGTTTAGAAGTGCGTCTGTCGCATCCATTTCAGCATTGTTGTCAAGTATGGGTGGCATCTGAGCACGCAGGAGATGAAAATACGAGCGTGCTGGGTCCACATCATTCAGGTAATTATACAGCAAATCGTCTTCGTGCTGCAGAGCCAATGCTAGAGGTTGCCCGTCCAACAAAGTAGGTAGTAATGCGTTGGTCTGCAATTGTTGCTGCACATCGTCGTCTGCTTGTTTCTCTTGCACCGTGGGCGGATGCTGCGCCAGAAGTGTGGCGTGTGGCCCAATGAGGTCGTGTTTTATGTTCTGCTGTGCGATCACAAGTAGGTCGGCGGGTGTTGCCTGGAAGACCGGCAGTGTGCAGCAGCTCCGCGTATAAAAAAAAGGTTCTCGGCACGTTGGACATCTTGGTTGCTGACTTTGTCTGAGGCTTATGCGATGGGTACATGCTCCGCAAAGCGTGTGCCCTCTTGGGCAAATCTCACAAAGAAGTTGCCGTACTCCGTTGAAATTGCCAAACAACACCGAGTTTGTTTCTTCTTGGAATCGCAATAGATCACTAAACATGGTAGGTTCACCGCTAACTTGGACATCGTCGCCGTAAGTACAGATGCTGCACTCGAATGCTGTCGGCTCAATATTGAGGTCACATGCTACCATGGCAGAACTCGTCGTGTAAGCTGTGTTTTTGAGACAGTGTCGACGGCAGTGCACGAGTCAGAAGTGCGCTCTCTCAGTACACGTACTCATATAGTAAACGCGTCGGTGTATAATTGGCAAAGGCACGGCATGCGCCCTGTGTAGTGTAGACGAAAGGGCCGACAAAGCGCACATTTATATGTTCTATTTGCGTTAAAAAATGCGCGAACTATTTGCGTTAAAAAATGCGCGAACTAAGGCCAGGGGCTATAAATACTAAGACAAAACCGAGTATCGAGATCCGAGCTTTTCCTGGCTTCTCAAGGCATGAACACGATGGTATCGCCGACGGCGACACGTCCTGAGATATTCTACCACGGCACATCTGTGGATGCGGCATTGCAGATCCAGGCCCGCGGGTTCGACTTGTCGTGTTCGGGCTCCGGCGCCGGCAATTTGCTGGGAAAGGGCGTGTATTGCACTACGGTGCTGGACAAGGCTACCGATTATGCCAAGAAGAAGCCTGGCTGTGGCGTAGTGCTGCAGTTGAGGTGCCAGTTGGGGCATTGCAAGAAACTCTGTGCCAACGACCCCATGATGACGACTTGGCAAAACCATGGCTATGATTCGGCGTGGCACCCAAACGGTGCCAATCAGCGTCAACTGTCGGAAAACTGTTTCAAGGACCCTGCGAGCATCACCGTACTCGGCGTCATCGCGGGCGACACGGCCGCTTTACTCCGCATGGGTATGGCAGTGCGGGTCTCGGATCGCCGACTTGTCATGGTTGGCGACGAGGGTGTTGGAGTTTCTGCCGACAAAGGCAACCTGAAGCGCAAACGGGACGGTGAAATGCACGACAATGAATTTTTGGGGCTGCTTCGTGCTTGGAAGTTGGCCCAAGTCGTCGATGCCCTTGTTTTCGAGGGCATCACCTGTGGCAGCGTTTTGGTGGAAGAGCTGACCCTTCAGGACATTGAAAAGATCCCGATTGGCGTGGTGTACAGAAACCGTCTGGTCAAACTCGCTCAGCACCTCTGTTCCGAAGACGTGAAGCGCAAGAGCAGCATAGCACAGGCCACCGGTTTGTTAAAGCACATGCAGTTGCATCCGAGCAACCCAGCCACTCAACACGAGGGTCTTGTCAATCTATTGCAGCTCCTTCAATCGAATTCGAATTCCGCGGTATCCACCGTCGTGGTGAGCGGTGGCCTGGTCGAAATATTGGTGGAGGTGCTCGCCAATCACCAAGACGATCCCGATCTCCAAGACGCGGCGTGTCGGATGCTAGCACACTTTACCGTGATTGGTGTTCACAATAACCACGATACGCTACGTCTGATAACGGCCGCGATCCCGGCACTGGTACTGTCGATGATGGCGTGCCCCGCGCACGTGGAACTGCAGGTGCAAGGTGTTGCTGTTTTGCGGCAGTGTCTCGAGAACGACAAATGTCCCGTATGGATGGGCACCAAAATTGCCGACGCTGGCGGCATACACGCGACCATATGCGCGATGCGCTCACAACAGCAGCCGTTCTGCTGCGACGAGCCCGTACTGCAGGACGCGGTGCACGTGCTGTCTAAGTTGCAGCTCACCGAAAATTATACTGCGACGATGTTGTCGTCCTCGGGCATCAAGGTGCTCCTCGGTGTAATGTCGCGGCAGCTGCACGTCGACGGCATACAAGATGAAGGGTGGTGTTTGTTGAAGCAACTTGGCAAGAAATCCGGCGCCATCAAGGCCGAGGTCTTGAAGGAAGGCGGCTGTAGTCTACTTCTGCGGCTAATGGCACGTGCTGGTACCGACTCTGTAATGGTACGAAAGCGAATGCAGGTGCTGCTCGAGTTGGCTGTCGACAATTGGAAGGAGGCGGCCCTCGATACCATTGCGGGAGATGCATTTGCAAGCATGGTTGCAGTAATGCGGGCGCAGCACGCGAATTCGCATATTATGTCTCTTTGCTTTATTGTGACCAACCAGCTGTGCCTGACCGACAAGCATCGAGAAGCATTTGTGGCCGCGGACGGCATGAGTGTGGTGTTGACGAGCATACAAGCCGACCCGCTCGGAAATTGCTCCAAGCTTGTGACTGTTGGATGCCAACTCGTGTGCACTATGTCGGTGGCGGTAAATTTGCGCCCGGTGATGGTCGGGAATGGGGCCATTCTACTGCTTGTCAAGCTCATGAGGGAACACAAGCGCATCGTGGAGGTACAAGAACATGCCACGGCTGCACTGCACAACTTTGCGATGCACACCCCGCTCCACCGCGCAGTAATCTGTAAAGTCGGTGGAATCCAGGCCGTGTTGGCGAACATGCAGAGGGAACCCAAGCAACATCGCCTGCAGAAGATCTCTTGCATGCTCCTACGTTTCATGTCGTGTGAGAACGAGTCACATGCAGAAATCGTAAAGGCCGGCGGCATCGCGTCAGTGGTGGCGGCGATGCGAGCGGACGCGGACACACCCAAGACAACCATCGCAGGCATAGCCTTTCTCAACAACATCGCCGTGAAATGCCCAGAGCGTCAGGAACTCATAATAGATGTGGGTGGTATCGACTTGGTGTTGTTGTTGATGAAGCAACATACTTCGAACGAGACACTGCAAATATACGCTTGCCACTTCCTCTTCTGCTTTATTCGAAATAAAGTGCACCAAGAAGCCGTCGTGTCCGCGGGCGGAATCCCCGCGCTTCTTGGGAGCATGTCGAGGTCTGCACAATGGCCGTCCGTGCAAAATATCGCCGTGCATATGATTGTCGTCCTTGCGCAAGCCAACCCGACGTTTGACACACTGGTCAAAATCGAAGGTGCATTGCCTGTGTTTACAGACCTCCTCGCACAGCAAGGTCTCGATGTGAAGAACCGCAAGGCAGTCTGCGACTTTCTTGCGCGACACACTACCTCCTCGGAGGCTTGCGCGTCGGCACAAGACATATAAACGTATGCACGGGCAAGCTTGTGAAGTCGCTTATCCATGGTGACGCATCGCAGCACCCTGTCGTTTGGTGGACGTGCGGGATGTTGTGGTGATGACTTTGCACTAGATATGATTCTGCGTGGCAGTACAAGTGCTGCTGCTCGTGTCGACGATGCACTTGGCATTTCATGGCGCGCTGTGCGCGAGATGCTCGGCAAGTTCATGGTGCAGCAGGTTGCAGTGCGAAATATGCTTGTGTCACCGAATATCAGTCGAAAACGGTATCTCACGGCATATGAGGAAGCCGCAGGGTGTGACACGCCTGAGTGTGGTTGAATATTTATACCAGTTTTCTATTCGTTTTAATACAACGCAGTCGCGAAAACAAACAAAAAATCAAGAAACAGGGTATGCGTTGCCGCCAGTAACCCACACACAGCATTCGATACTGAGACAGGCTGTTTCTTTCTGCCGGTCCGATTCCCGGAATCGAACCGAGGCCTCTCTGGCAGAAAACGAGCCCTGACGACCGACCAATAGTTTTGTTTTGTTGAAGTTGCAGTCCACACCCTGAAAACACCAGTTTCCAGTTAGTATGTATGGACTGCATGTATCATACAAGTCCAACACTCTTGTTTCTGTTCTGGGCAGAGAGGTCAACGGCGCACATGTCACAGACCGATGGGAAATATCGAGGGGCTCGGTGTGACACATAAAAGGCAGTGCTCCAGTGAAAATGAGCTACGGTGTCCGTCCAAGAGAATGGGCTCGTGCGTGCAACTAACAAACAGTGCCCATAATCCCGGACAGATATGTAGGCCAAGCGGATGAATGCACTCGTATAGAGAGGGATCGGTATTTAAATGAGTGGCAACAAAACAGGCGGAGGTTGTCAGCGCGAACGTGGCGTTCACGCAAAATACAGCCGCGGATGGACTGTGCGACATCTGCACTACCGCATAAATAAAATACGATTTGGCGCAGATACTATCGAGCGCGGCGACCAGACCCTTGTGCTCTCGATTCTTATGATACCACACCGACAAAAACAGTACTATCGAGGTCATGTACGCCAGTTCGCAAAACTGCGAACACAAGCACACAAGAATGGCCAAGACGAAAATAAAGTGCGAGGTGATCTGGAAATCTGTCCACATGCGTCCTTTGTCGACACATGCGGACGCGGTGGTTCCAGCTCTCACCATCCTGCACATGATGTTGCCCGCACCGGTGGTTGTGTGGTGCACACAGCTGTGTATGTAGATACATTTTTACTGACATCAACCTCGGACCAATTTCTTATTTTTCACCCTTTCTGGTACTGCTACTACAAATCAAAACACAAATGGTCGAGTGGCGGCTAGTGCAATATTACTATATAAGTGTAAGCAGACACGCGGCGCGTTCTGTACATATCGCGCCCCTGTTCATCATGATGAACAAATTCCTACCCAAGGTCACACGCCCGATATTGTGCGAGAAACCTCACCCGCCCGCCAGGTTCAGGCCCGCGAACGTGACGTATTGCACGCAACTCGTCCCTGATCCACACGCGGCGGTGGCACACTGACGTTTTTGCAACGTCCGCACACGTGCGTGCGTGTGTGTCGAACGAGACAATGGTCAATGGCTATCGTGCCATACTGGGGTTCAAGTCCCCAGGCGTTTCCATTTGCACATGTTCACATATAAATATATACGTCCCTCGATATCAAGTCACAAAGGGCACCTCAGCGTCAGCAGGGCCCTTGCCATTGTCATCATCACTCTTGTCCTCGCGATCATCACTCGGGTGCTCGTTGTTGTCAATGTTGTTCTCACACACAACACGGATGCTCAGTGGCGGCCAGTTGATAGCCAGTCGCCACTGTTCGTCGTCTCCCACTTCCATCGTCCCCAGTACATCTACGTCTGGGCCGATGTCTTCGTCCCCTATGCACATGTTGTAGGTGGGTAGATTCCAGCCCTCCGCGAAAGTGATGGCGTCAAACACTTCTTGCATGCTTGTCTCCCCACGCACGCGCACAAACCGACAATAATTGCCAATATTATTCCGCCTCACACTGTCGTACGACACAGACGACTCGAGGTGACCCATGGAAGATCGAAGATTGTTTGGCAGTCTCGTCACGTCGCAAATGCCTTCACCTGGCACCAGCGCAGGAACGTAGATGTCTTCGTCGTACCAGTCGGTCTGGACCAGCAGCAGAAACTCACGCTCTGCATCGTCTGCGACGTCCATCTCTAGGGATTCTGTGAAATACATGCTATGATAATTAAAAATTCCGCCAACCTTGGCGTGTTCTGTCATCACGAGCAGCCAGTCCCCGCTTGTTGGCTTTTCTGCTAGGATTTGCTCCAAGGTGTGCGTTTTAGGTGTGCGTTTTGCGTTTTAGGTGTGCGTTTTAGGTGTGCGTTTTTGCTTACAGAACGGCCACGATTTTCAATCCTGAACCATGGGGTGTAGTTCCGAAATTAGTCATTTTTAATATTTATAGCTACAAAATGCCTATATAGCCAGTTGAAGGCCACGGAAAAGACCAAATACCTGAGGGAGACATGGAGGGTGCGGGCGCAGGCATCCAGCCCACGTGCACCTCGGTGCTGGAAGAAGTCGACGTCGTGCCTGATGCTCCTACGGAAAAGTTGCCGGAACAAGCAGCAGGTGTTGCAGTAAAAATCCGAAAGGTGCAGTGTACCGGTGGGTCAGAATCCTTCCGCGAAGTATCGGATGCTGTGTCCATGGTGGACGACAACCATGCTCTGCAGGACATATTGGGCTTCTGGGAGAAAATGGTGGCCAGCCGCCCTGCAAACGACCCACGTTCCATGTTCCATCCGCGCGCCATGCGTCATGTCATCATCGGCGACTCCGATGGCATGGTCGACTTCTGTATGGTAAAACAAGACAACGACAAGGATGATGGTGCTGGCGATGTCAACATGCAAGCCGCATGCGGCGGGGTGGGCCACTAGTTGTTGTGTAAACGAGCATAACTAGGGTTCGGTAACATACATTTTTTGTATGTAATAAAACTATCATGTAGTTCCGAATACAAACCGCTTGTGCGTGTGTGCACGACCCAACACCTTTGCATCAAGCGAGTGATGCAGCGAATGAGTAAGCATGCAAAGCACGAAAATGCAAACATCCGCTCGCTTCACGAGCAATTTTGCTTGCAGGAGGGCGCAAAACACATCGGGGTGTGCGGGATAAGGCGCAGTGGGCGTTTTTAGGTGGTGAAAATAAGATTCGCATTTTTACAATTGGCTATAAATACATTGGCGCCATAAATGCATGGCACGCGCGGAAATTCTCAGTGATTCTTACGTGAAGTACGATCACGAGGACATGTGTCATTGTGGAATTGTGTTGGCGAACTGGGTCCCGTGGAACGCCGCGGAGTGTGTGCTGGTGGGGAGTGATGACGAGTTTGGCGGCATTATCAGCGGGAGCACCACACCCACCATGAGCAAGTCACCCTGCCACGCTGCTGTACACCATAATGTCGTGCGAAAAAACAGTCCGTCGATACTGAACGTTGTTGTCCGCGCGGTTGTCCCTGTGCCAAAAACATCCTTGTTTTCTGTTGTCAGACGGCACACACGGAGCAAGAACCATTCGCCGTTCAAGATTGGCATGTTGGAGGCATCTTACAAGCGAAATTCCAAGCCTGCAAGCAATGAAAAGAAACAACTCGCGCATTGTCTGAAAATGAGCATGAAGCAGGTTTGCAACTGGTTCAGCAATTATCGCAAACGTAAGCATCGCCATCCCACCCCGGTCGCATAGTGATGGCGACCATCGGCCAGCAATCCGTGTGCGATGACAAATCAGGCAACATGTTTTAGACAAAAATTCAAGAGAGAGAGAGATACAGAGGCAGGTGAATTGTGGGGTTCTTGACGGTGGGAATCGTGGGGTTTTCGACGGTGGGAATTGTGGGGTTCCTGACGGTGGAAATTGTGGGGGTTTCGACGGTCAAATGCCGTGAACCCAGGAAATTGGAACCGTCCACGACAGTGCACTCTTTACTCAGCATCGTTGCCCTTCCACCAAGACATACACAAACGGCTTTTCGTCAGTGAAAGTCGACGAGAGAACGCAAAGCCCATCTTTCGTTGCATCATTTGTGTATGCACGGGCTTCACTATATAAACAATGATTTGACTCGCGAAAGAATCCGACTGTATGTTTCAACTACGATGTCGGCTCATGCTCAACATCGGGGTCATTATGTGGTGTGTGACGTTGTACTTTCCATGTCACGCGTGCAATGGTATCTCAACAGTGAGACCGGTGCTGATAGACACATCCACGTGTGCGGACATAGCCGACGCCTTCGCCGGGGACCGGCTTGATAATGTATATGCCAATAACGTGGTGTTGCTTAGAGAGGAACACACAGTCCTGCTAGAGAACAACGAAACATGTGTTGTGAAACACGTTTTCCTCGATGTGCCGGCGCGACGCCATGGCATTTCCACATACTATGAACAATCCATGATTGCAAACAACAGCAATGACCACTTCGCCTTTTGGGAATCACACACTGGCACCTTGCAAACAGGTGTGCAGCTAGTCGTAATTTCGTGTGAGTTTATAGGGGGCAGTGCTCAGCATGCAGTGGGGTCTATTCCCAATACCACGGACTTTAGTTTTATTTTGGCAAATAGGACGGATTCGGCAGTAATAGACATCATGGAATGTCGTGTGGGTTACTGTATGTTGCGCGTCGACACACGGGGCTGTGTCTCGACACATTACAATGCTCTTGCGCTTCCAAACACCCCGAAAAACATGCTGGTGTACCAAAAAACAGCACTGTCCATGACGGGTCTCTATAGTTCCTACACAATAATGCACAGCATCTTCGAGGTGCAGCCCACACCCACCTCGACTGTGAACAAACAGATCCGTCACATCACCGCTGTTGGAATTCGGTACGTCACAGAAATCGACTGCAAGAAAGAGGATTACAGCGACTGCACCCCTGCAGAGACAGTCGAATACACGGAACGCATAGCGACCGGCCTAAAGGTAGCGATGGGCGAATACGACGACATGTTTGAAGTGAATACTTCTTCCACAAACACTACAAATCTCGAATTCACTGTGTACCGTATGGCCAACGCACCGCCCTCCACTTGGATACACGAGTGGATGAGCAGAAACCGGCACTGTCCACGGAACACCCAACCATCGCTGGAGTACAACACTTTCCGCACGGAAGATCAAGTGGTGTTGAAGATGCCCTGTGTACTGTGTGGGATCAACACGTACTACACGGAAAGGACCATAGCATTGGACACCATGTCCATGCAAATGGAGCATCACATGTCAATATTGGCAGTGTATGGGTTTTATGACATCATTCATGTAGAACCACTTCGCTCGAAACGGTACTTTGTATCGACGTCATCTTCTACGGAATACAGTGCAATCTCCGACGAGACTCGCCTGGGGGACAACAGTGTCGCTGTCGGATGCACGCTGCACTTGCAATTGACAGCACAAGTCCTCAGTGACGAAGTGACACCAGCCACAGAGCCAAGTGCAATTGTAAATGTGGTGTGTGAAGGTGATAATGTCACGTTTGCCTGGGGGAACACAAGCAATACCAGTATTGTTTTGGAAGTGCTGCCAGCATTCGCCGGGAAAGTTATTGAGGTGCACATCCACGACCCCGACGCCGGATCCCCGGGCGCAGTGGGAGGGTGGCTTGTGTTGCCGGCACTGGTTTACGTGCGCGGTCCTGAAATCATTCAAGAGTGCCGTCAGTGTCCTAGGGGCAAATTCTCGGGGACCTACGGCGCGAGTGGCGCAGCCAAGTGCCTCGACACGGCATACACCACGTCCGTGGCGGCCTACATAAACGGAGGGGTCGAGTTTCCACCTGAACCTAGTGTTAATGTTGTGCACCCAGGTGCAGCAATGCGTAATATCGCTGCCAGGTCGACTATGGTGGGTGCCAGACGCAAACGTAGGGTCGCGCCACATGTTAGCAACATAGCTGCTTCGGTTGTGCGCGGTGTGCTCGCGTCGCAGGAGTACCAACACGAGATGCCATTCCAAACTTTCGTTTCTGTGGGAGACGGGGGTTACACGAATGTCATGAGCATCCGTCAAATTCCCGTTGCACTAAATGAGTTCAAATTGCGAGTCGATCTAGACACGAATGAGGTGAATCAGATTAGTGCACATAGAGTTGACATCACGAGGCAAGTACTTGCTTTGTTTCAGCACCGCGAAAAACCCAACTCGACAATACAGTGGACAGCGCAAGATTATTCTACAACACAGTTGTCGGTGTCCCGTGACACCACCATTGTGGTGCAGTGGGACCCGAATCATCCCTTCCATGTCACAAACGAATTAGTGTGGAACGGTTCCGACGCTGTGGGCATTTCTCTCTCGTACAACGCTGAACAATTCACCACTACTTTCCTGGTTCCAGGAGATTTTACCGGCACGCTCTTCTACTACTGCAGTCAACACGAGCTTATGGGTGTGCACAGCATGGAACTGGTGTTGCCGGAAACAGTGCTGTTTAATGATGACATGATGTCGAGCCAATCTGAAGTCGTTTTGTCAGGCGCGTCCAACGCAGTGACGACGCTGATCATCCAGGGTTGGTACCGATTGCACCCGATGTTTGAGCAAGCGGACTCCGATGGCGGTAACGACGACAACCACAACAACAACAACCACTTTTCACACTCGTACGATGAGGTGGTTCGCTTCAATCTCAATGTCAGGCCCGAGCTCGTCAATACCACTGGTTGCATAGATATTGCCGACATGGTACGTGGATCTCGGGACGCAGAATTCCCAGACACAATTGTCTTGGACCACGGATTGTCCATTTTGGGAGAATTTAACACGATGAGCCACATGTACCTTGCACCATGGGTCCGCCGGCACGATGACGAAAGTGGGTATGCTGCTATGATGGCAGTGGACAGTTTGGAAGCCGAAGAAGTCGATATCTGGCATGTATCATTGGAGATGGCCAAGCACATTCCTGGAAACGTGCAAGTGGTGCTTGTGACGTGCCAGCAACAAAATGGTTCGATGGCTGAACTTGACATGGAATACAATCAGGGAGAATTAAACGTGCTTTTACGTGCCGATGCAGTCGACACGGAAATAACGATTTTGGCTTGTTTCGAAGACGGTGTATTCTGTACGGCTGCCATTCATTCCAAACAGTGTCTTAGTACTGCGCGAGTTGACAAGATGGCACCGGTTTTGACTCAGGATGCATATGAGACAATGTATGACGATTTGTGCAATCTTGCAATCTCAGTGAGTACAGCTGCATTAATAGACTCGGACCATTCAAACATCGCAGCTTTGGAGGATACGAGTCTCGAACAAAATTTGAAGGGCTTTCCCTTTGAATGGACAGTGACTTTCGAACAACCGATATCTTGTCGTAACACAGACGATACGATGTGCAGCGACGAGCAATTATTGCGCTATATTGGCTTACGGTTTCATAACGCTCGGTACAGGTCAAGTATGATGCGTGATTTTGACGGGGGCATGATATTCTACACCATGCCACCTCCCGTGGCATCTGAATCTTCTACATCACTGTGGAGGCTGTGGGACATTTCAAGTTACAGTCCAACCGTGCAGGAATATTTCGATGGTGGCGACGCTTGTGGTCCCCACATGCAGACGACGGGGAGCATTGATATCTTCCGGCGTGGTGCCACGGTGGGTAGGATGAGCTGCCTCTTCTGCCCTATCAATACATACTCCAGCCCCACGGTGATACCGGCTCAAATCGTCGACGAGCAGCGTGAACTTCTTATTTCCACATACTCCTTTGCATTGACGACGCGGTCGGGTACAACGGTGAACCACATTGCCCATTTTGTGACGTCTGATCGTTCGCAGGTGGTCACTAATACCGCACAGCTGCACACGGAGGAAAGTGTTGTGGAAATTGGCACAATGCTGGTTTTGCATCGAGAAATCGACCCCGGTAACACTACCACCGTGCGTGTGTTATGTGACGGTGTTGACGTCACAACTGCCATGATCAACGAGACGACGGTGTCCTTGTACATAAGCGGTGAATATTCTGGAAAGGCGATTTTTGTCCACATGCATGATATGTCATTGCCACTGGGCACCATCGTACAACCCGCTGTGGTGTTCCCTCGTGCTGCAGTCACCGAACGCAAATGCTTGAGCTGTCCAATAGGAAAATTCAACGGCATGCCGGGAGGCAGTAGTATTGCCGACTGTGTGGACACGGGCGCTTTGGAGATACTCCAGACAATCATACACTCAACAGAGCATGATCAAGATTCGGTGCCAGAACATGTTTCTCGACGGTTGACATATTACAATGCTCCGCCAAGCACCACTGAGACGACGACTCAACAGACACAAAACAAGAATCGCGCGGACATACAGCAAGCCGTCCGCATGGCGGCAATGGCCAGCGAGCGGCTCTCGCTGGACAAGGCAAAGTGCACGGACAGCACGAAAAGGATGCTGTGTCCGTCGTCCATTGCCATGCCCAACGCCACAAGGGCTGTATGCGTTGGCGCCATGATTGACTGCTTTGTGATCGGCGGCGCGTTTAACACCTCAGCGCTGGACGAATACAGGACGGCAAAGCATAGCGCCTGTCCGATCGAGGGCGAGAGGTACTGTGACCAGGAGGGCGTTTGCGTCGGAAGGGGGGCGTCGTGTGCACCGGCTACGCAGTGCCCTCCGGAACTGTCGTTCCGGTGCCCCGAGTGGACTTGTGCCGTTGACGCTGCAGGATGTAATTCGACGTCCAGGCCTGCAGCGTGCCCAGCCGGACAGCAAATGTGCCCAGACGCCGTCTGTTATCCTGGCACTGGTGGCATCCGAGAGTGTGCCAAAGCCGGAGCCAACTGGAGGGGATGCCCCCCGGGATTAAAGCAGTGCCCCAACGGGGCATATGGAACGTGTGCCAGTAGCCAAGAAGAATGCGAGGCGCGGGTCGGATGCCCTGCAACTCTGGTTCTATGTGGGTTTATGCGACACGATTCTGGCAGGCCGAAAATTAACCCCATCACACGCAGACCGATTGCGAATTGCGTGCCGGAGGCCGAGTGCCGAATAGGCCGAAACCGTCCGCCCACACACATCACTCGACAGCTGGATCCCAGCGCGGTGGGGAGTGTGTACGCCCTGTCGGCCGATGGCAAGAAAGCCATGGAGTTGCGAATGGCGGCAGGGGGCTTCACTGTCGATGGCAACGCGCAGGCAGTCAATTTCTCCGTCACGTCAGTGCCTGACTCCCTGGTGCAGGAGGGAGCCTTCGGGCGACTCTTCCGGGCTGGCGCTCTAATGGCGTCGCTCATCCAGATCGCTCCCTCTGCCGAGGTGCAGATCCTCGGTGGTATGATTCTCGATATCCCTCTCCTCGACGAGCAAGCGAACCTCGATTCCGTCCTCTGCGCCTTGGTCCTCAAAAACACGCGAATGATGTACGTGTCAGATATCACCAACGTGACAGGGGTCCTGACAAACATGGGCACGTGTGGCAAGGGCGTAATTGGAAATTGTTCGTGTGCTGTGAGTGTCACTCATTTCTCTACCTATGGCTTGGTGGACTCGACCGTGATGTATAATTGCACAAGCAACTCGAGCGTCGCGACCAACGGGTCGGTCTGTGAGTGTGACGCGGGGTACTCGGGACCCGCCGGCGGGCCGTGCGTGGTGACCCCGCCAACCACCAATGCGACGACCCCGCCAACCTCCAATGACACGAGTATTACACCGCAACCAGCGATGCCACGAAATGCCAGTAATAGTGGCCAGGTGCTGCCAGTGGCGACATACTTTGAAGTCGCCGGCAATATTGTGACTGTTCTGTCGCTAGAACCCACTACAAAAATGTACCCGTCATCACACTTTGCACTTCGTGCATGGCTCGGGAATTGCTTTGTACAAGATGTATTGAATCATTCGGAAATCGTCGAAGCAAATCTCCTGCTCATCTATCACGGCAACGATGCGTCCTGGGAAAATGTAAAATATGCCACAACAAATTATATTGTGGAACGCCAAATACAGGAACTGTATTTTGTACAGATTACAATAGAGGGCAACTATAGCTACAGTGTACCGATAACAACTACATCACCAATGCCCGAGGACACCTCGCTTGTCACATCAGAGAGCAGGTCAGCAACGACAGCATTGCTTACAACGACAGCATTGCTTACAACGACAGCATTGCTTACAACAACAGCATTGCTTGCAACTACACCCGCGCCACAAAGCGCCTTTGTAGTTACCATGGCCGTGTCCATGCCATTGCTACTGTCTGAATTTGATGATAGCC
>Ga0209702_10004332_pt1 | contig 20773 bp, 16 predicted proteins | sample FRY01_FD_187210 | JGI IMG/M metagenome (GOLD analysis project Ga0209702, IMG submission 187210) | Freshwater microbial communities from Lake Fryxell liftoff mats and glacier meltwater in Antarctica - FRY-01 (SPAdes) (version 2) | ecosystem: Environmental > Aquatic > Freshwater > Ice > Glacier... | reverse complement strand
ACTTGTGGCCGCATTTGCGGCTGATGCCGAACTGCTCGCACAGCTCGCTGACGTTAAACCTGCCGCTGTTGGCAAGCGTGACAAACTTCAATCGCTGATCTGGGGTGGGGGTGGTGTTCCAAGGCATAGACCACCCCGCCAACTGTCACCTATGTCCCCGGTCAACCTGTTACCCATGTCCCCGGTCCGAACCTTCACCCCTTTCAGTCATTCCTGTCATCTTTCCTGTGACCCTTTCCTGCAGTGTCTCCAAAATCACAAAGCCGGGTAACGAAGCAAGAGTGCCGGGTAACGGTGGTGGAGCGCCGGGCAATGGTCGTGGAGGGTAAGACAGAGTCTTTATGCTGCCTCCGGGCAGAACGGCTCCTTGAGTTCACTCTCGTCGATTCATTACAGCTTGTTTAAAACCATCATGGTTATCTAAAGCCTTCGTCAGGTGCTCAAGTGCCGAATTTAAGCACTGAACCAATTCATCTACTGAGTCGATCTCTGCCTCATCTAGCTCAATGTGAACATCCGTGTGACTGATGCTCACGCTACTGGAAACAACCCATCCTTGATCACGGCTGCACAGTTCAATCCACCACCCAGCCCAAAAGCCTTCACTAGCATTAATCTGCGCCTCAACAAATTTCTGGAGCTTCCACCCTTGCTTGAGATAGCGAATATCAGCTCCCGTCGTGATTTTTGGAAAGGCTTCGACACGCCGCAGTTGTTGAGCGTACTCGTTTAGGCTTTCGCAAACTTTGGCGAACGTTTCGATCACAAGTGAATTTCGGTTCTCGCCGCTCATTTTTTTTTACTTCTTGGTATTGTTTCAACGATGGACTCTCTCACTGTTGATGCTGGAACATTTGGACCAATACTGACATGCCCAGCTTGTTGAGATCCGTGTGGAAGTCCATCAGGAACAACTGAGCCAGGTGGCAACTTTGCTGTTTCAATTACTTGGATCGGGGAAAACGGGGTCAGGGAAAACGGGGTCAGGATGCAACTGGCTGACAGATTGATCATGGTGTGGGTACATCGGATTCCTTCAAAAAGGTCTTCATCGTCTCGGGAACCATTCCCAGCGCACGCTTTCCGTCAAGCCTGCGCCACTGCTGGCGGACGTGGGCGGCGCTGCTCATCGCCCGTTGGTCGGCCATCCACTGCGGCGACACCACCGCATCAAACGTGGGCAGGGGGCAACTGCATGACCGCATGCTTGTTTGTCCACTTGTTGCACGCTCAACCCGTTTCCCCGGCTGATTTCAGCTCACTCGGTCATGTCAGCAATGATGATCCCGGTTGCTGGGGTTCTTCACCATTTGAGCCTGGATTTTCATCCAAGCTCTCAACTATCGACCCCTGACCCTTTCCTGCGGGGGTTCGGAGTAGGCTTCAGACGTGGTCATGAGGCGCGCATGATGGCGCGGCGGTGAGGGCTTGGGCAAGGAGAAAGCAGGGGGCAGCGGGGCGGGGGAAAAGCTACCAAGCGTGATGGCCTCTGGCCGATGAAAGTTCATTGGCTGCTGCAGTTTCATCGACATCGGTGGCGGGTCCGTTGTGGAATGCGCCAATGAATTTCCCGCCGATTTTCTGCCTCAGCCTGCCTGTAGTGCCAGTTTTTGGGCAAATGATGCCTCAAAAAACGATTCTGGGGCGTGAGTGCTCGTTCCGGGGTTCCTCGGATCGGTTCTGGGGTTCCTCGGATCGATTCTCGGGTTCCTCGGATCAATTCTCGGCTTCCCCAGAATGGTTCTGGGGTTCCTCGGATCGATTCTCGGCTTCCCCAGAATGGTTCCGAGCTTCCTCGGATTCATGTACCCCCTTCCAGGAATCGTTCCGGGGAACCCCGGATTCATTCTTGGGTTCCTCGGAATGGTTCTGGGGTTCCTCGGATCGATTCCCGGCTTCCCCAGAATGGTTCCGAGCTTCCTCGGATTCATGTACCCCTTTCCAGGAATCGTTCCGGGGAACCCCGGATTCATCTCTCCCGACCCCAGAACGGTGCTGCGGCGGCGGGGGCAGGTTACCTTTTCCCAGCCATGCCCCGGCCTGCAACGGGGCGGCACTCGAACCGGGAGGCGGCAGCCATGGCCCGGTGGTCTAGCGGCGCGACCTGGTCGTCAGGGACACTTTGGGGGCCGGCTTCACCGCCGACTCCCGCTTCAAACAACCAAACCAAACCAAGAAAACAGCACACCATGCAACGCATCAATTACTTCCCCTCCGTCGTGGGCCTGCGGGCCGCATTCTTTGCCCAACTGGCCCATGGTCTGCCCGAGGCCAATGCCACCCTCGGCATGCCGGCACCAGACATCGCCAGCATCATCGCGGACTGCCGGTTCTGTGAATACGGCACGGGCGCCTGGCGCATAGGGGTGCGCGAGGCCGGCCCGGCGGCTACGGCATCGCTGGAGGAATTGTACAACGGCACCGGCGCGGCCCCCATGCTGCTCTTCGCCTTCACCGCCCCACCGCTGCCGCAGGGTGATGCGGGCGCTGTGCCACCGATCCCCGCGACTGTGCCAGTAGCGCCCGGCGCGCTGCTGCGCATCTTCGCCTTTGTGCAGGCGATCAAGGCCCGCCCCGGATACACGGAAGCCATCGGGCTGATGCTCGGCATCGTCGGGAGCGAGGATGCAGAGGCGCATCCGCTGCCCACGTTCACGCTGGAAGTGGAGCGCGCGGGCGGCTGCGAGTGCGTGAAGGTGAAGTTCAAAAAGAATGGCCGCCAGGGCGCAGTGGTCTTTTCCCGTCGCGGCCCCGACGGCGTCTGGGAGATGCTGGCCATCGACCTGGGCAGCCCCTACCTGGACCAGCGCCCGCTGCTAGTGGCCGGCACGCCGGAGGTGCGCGAGTTCAAGCTCCAGTATTATGATGACGCCGCGCCAGTGGGTGATTTCACCCCCGTGCAAAGCGTGACGGTGGCACCCTAGCACCGCAGGTGCGGGAGCACGCTGCGCCGCTCATTCCTACTCGTCCTCCTACTCCTACTCGTCCTCGATTCTATAGCACGCGCTGACACTCATCCTGACCAAGCCCAAGGTAAGCATGCGGCAACATCGTTCTGGAAGACTAACGGCTTCGGTGACACGCCATGATCGAGGACGAGTTCGAGCAGGAGGACGAGTAGGAATCCAGAACCCAGCACCCGGACCGCCTGAAGGCGGAACTACGAACCCAGCACCCGGACCGCCTGAAGGAGGAACTACGAACCCGGAACCCGGACCGCCTGAAGGCGGAACTACGAACCCAGAACCCGGACCGCCTGAAGGCGGAACTACGAACCCGGAACCCGGACCGCCTGAAGGCGGAACTACGAACCCAGAACCCGGACCGCCTGAAGGCGGAACTACGAACCCGGAACCCAGATCACCCCCTCTCAAAGTCTATGTTCGACCCCAATCTTCCCATCGAGAACACCGAGATCGACGCCGTGCAGATGCGCGGCCAGCTCACCGGCCTCAAAGACCTCATCGACGCGCTGCAGTCCGTCACCTCCGTGCAGGTAGATGGGGTGGACACGCTGAACCCTGGCGATGCCGCCAACGTGAGCCTCAGCGTCATCGGCAGCGTGCTGCACTTCAGCTTTGGCATCCCACGTGGGAATGATGGCGCGAGCGCGACGCCGGTGACGAGCTACCTCGTGGATGCGACGAATACGCTGGACCCCGGCATGGCTGCGGCGGCGCAGGTCAGCTTTGATGGCAACAACGTGCGCTTCATCTTCGACATCCCCCGCGGTTTTGACGGCCAGCCGGGCGGAGACGGCCAACCGGGCAATGACGGCCAACCGGGACCGCCCTTTGCCCAAGCGGTGGTGGACGGGGTGACGACACTGAACCCCGGTGACAACGCGACGGTGGACGTGAGCTTTGATGGCAGCAACGTGCGTTTCCAGTTCGGCATCCCACGCGGGAACGACGGCGGGACCGGTAACGACGGCATGCCGGGCGAGGTGACGAACGCGGATCTGAGCAGCGCCATCGACGGCACGAGCGCGAACACGAATGCGGTGAACACGCTGGACACCGCCTTTGCCAATGATCCGCCGACGCTGGCAGACATGGAGCTGATGCGCAGCAAGTACAACGAGCTGGTGCTGGCCCTGCGGCGCTGAGCGCTCAGGTAGGGCGGGCTGTCCCCAGCCCTCCGGGGAGGCGGCGCTTGGCGGAGCAAGCGCCCTACCGAATAAGGAGTGATGGCATTCCATTCTCCGCAGCATCAACGAAGACGAAAGACTGTGAAGGATGAACCATGCCACCATGGACCCATGGAGACGGCAAGATGCCGTCACTCCTTGGTGGGTCGGCCTAGCCTTGGGTATGGGAGGGGATTCCTCCTGTGAAATGGCTGCAAAAAGCAGCCTTCATCATTTGCACTCGCAGCGAAAGGGCGCATTCTCCCGGCCCCCTCATGAGTGCTACTTTGCCGTCCCGCGCCAACGCGGATTTCCTCGAGTCTAAATACGTGGACTGGAAAAAAGACCCTGGTTCTGTCGAACCGCTGTGGTCGTCGTTTTTCGAAGGTTTTGAACTGGGCATGGCCCGGCTCGCCACCCAAAGCGATGCGGGCGGGGCGCAAACGGGCAACCTCTCCGAGGAGACGCTGAATTTCCGCATGCGGGTGTCGAACGCGCTGCACAATTTCCGCGCGCTGGGTCATACGGCGGCGCATCTCGATCCGCTGGACCAAGCGGGGCCGGAAATCCAGTCACTGACTGTGGCGGGCCTGGGTTTCACCGAGGATGAGCTGGAGCAGGAGGTGAAGACGCATCTGTTCCGCAACGGGCAGCCGATGAAGCTCAAGACGATGCTGGCCGACCTGCGGCGCATCTATTGCGGCCGCACGGGCTATGAATTCATGCACATTCACCACCCGGAGGTGCGCACTTGGTTGCTGGACCGCGTCGAGGCACGCGATCTGGAGGCCAAAGCGGATGCCAAGGAGCAGATCGACGCGCTGCGATGGCTGCTGGAGGCGGAGACCTTTGAGCGCTTCCTGCACCGCCGCTTTGTCGGCCAGAAGCGTTTCTCCGTGGAAGGCGCGGAGTCGTTGCTGGTGGCGCTGGAAACCATCCTGGAGTGCATGCCCACCTATGGGTCGAAAGAAATCATCATGGGCATGGCGCATCGTGGCCGGCTGAGCGTGCTGGCGAATTTCCTGCGCAAGCCGCTGGAGTCGCTGTTCTATGAGTTCAGCGAAAACTATGTGCCGAACATGGTCGCTGGTGATGGCGACGTGAAATATCACCTCGGTTTTGAAACCGTGCGGCAGACCAGCAGCGGGGATTCCGTGAGCATCATGCTGGCACCGAACCCGAGCCATCTCGAAGCGGTGGATCCGGTGGTCGAGGGCATGGCCCGCGCTCGCCAGCGCTTCAATGAGGACTGCAAGGAGCGCAAAAAGGTCATTCCCGTGCTGCTGCATGGTGATGCGGCCTTCGCCGGGCAGGGGATCGTGGCCGAGGTGCTCAATCTCTCGCAGCTTCCTGGTTACAGAACTGGCGGCACGATCCACATCATCGTGAACAACCAGATCGGCTTCACCACGATGCCGGAGGACGCGCGTTCCTCCGACAACTGCACCGATGTGGCGAAGATGATCGAGGCGCCCGTCTTCCATGTGAACGGCGACTGCCCGATGGAGGTGATAAGCGCCACGAAGCTCGCCTTTGAATTCCGCCAGACCTTTGCGCGTGATGTCATCCTCGACATCGTCTGCTACCGCCGTCACGGCCACAATGAGACCGACGAACCCGGCTTCACCCAGCCAAACATGGCTCGTGCCATTGCGGAGCATCCTTCCACCGCGACGCTGTTCCGTCTGGATCTCGCCGCCAACGGCGTGCTCGACGAAGCCGGTGCCGCTGCCTTGCAGCGCGAGCTGGAAGACGAACTCGAACAAGGTCTGCAGGGCCTAGCGGAACGCGACAAGAATGCCGATGGCGGCAATCCATTTGAAGGCAGCATGGCCGAACCGCAGGCCGCTTATGATTACCATCCAGTGCCGACTGGCGTGGAGCTGGACAAGCTGCAAACCGTCGGCCAGCGCCTGCTGGAGGTGCCGGAAGGCTTCCGCCTGCATCCCACGATCTCCAAACGCTTCCTCGCCGCGCGCAAAAAGGCGCTGGAGGCGGGTGAAGGTATTGACTGGGCCTACGCTGAGTCCCTGGCGTTCGGCACGCTGCTCGCCGAAGGTCATGGTGTGCGCTTGAGCGGCCAGGACGTCCGCCGTGGCACGTTCAGCCAGCGCCATAGTGTCTTTTATGACAGTGAAACGCGTGAGCGGCACATCCCGCTGAACAATCTGGCTGCCGAACAGGGCCGCTACTGTGTCTACAACAGCCTGCTGTCCGAAGCCGCCGTGCTCGGCTTCGACTACGGCTACTCGTTGCTCGCCAGCAACCTGCTCGTCTGCTGGGAGGCGCAGTTTGGCGATTTCATCAATGGCGCGCAGGTCATCATCGACCAGTTCATCGCCAGTGCGGAGAGCAAGTGGCAGCGGCCCAGCCATATCACGCTGCTGCTGCCGCACGGGTATGAAGGGCAGGGGCCGGAGCACTCCAGCGCACGCCTTGAGCGCTTTTTGCAGCTCTGCGCTGGCGGCAACATGCAGGTCTGTAATTTCACCACGCCGGCACAGTACTTCCACGCGCTGCGCCGCCAACTCAAACGCGACACCCGCAAGCCGCTCATCGTCATGACGCCGAAGAGCCTGCTGCGGCATCCGAAGTGCGTCTCCAAACTCACCGACATGGCGGAGGGCACCACTTTCAAGGAAGTGCTCGACGATGACCAGCTCACCGTCGCTCCCGAGCGCGTCACCCGGCTCATCCTGTGCAGCGGCAAGGTCTATTACGACCTGCTCGACTACCGCGAGGAGCACAAGATCAAGAACGCCGCCATCATCCGCGTCGAGCAGCTTTACCCGCTGAACTACGAGATGCTGAAGGAGATCGTCGCCAAATACCCACGGGCGCAGAAGAAATGGATCTGGTGCCAGGAGGAGCCGCGCAACATGGGTTCTTATTATTACATCCGCCCGCGTCTCGAGGAACTCTCCAACCACAAGGTGCGCTACGCCGGCCGCGAGCGCAGTTCCAGCCCTGCGGCCGGTTCCAAGGCCATTCATTCCCTCGAACAGGAAAATCTGGTCGAAAACGCCTTCAACGCCTAGCATGCCGCTACTGATCTTCATGCCATGAAACAAAAACTCTCCTTTACCTACTGGCAGGATGGCATTTGGTGGCTGGGCTACCTGGATGAATTCCCCGAGCATTGGACCCAGGGGGAAACTTTTGAAGACTTGAAGACGATGCTCGCCGACCTCTACAAAGACATGGCCAGCGGTGAGATCTCAGGCATCCGCAAAAAGGCGGAACTTGAATTGGAGCTGGCATGAAGCGTCTCGATCTCATCCGCCAAATCGAAACAATGGGCTGTGTGTTGGTCCGTCATGGCGGCAATCACGACTGGTACCGCAATCCTGCCACCAACACCGCCGAAGCAGTTCCCCGCCACCGTGAAGTCAACGAACACCTGGCACGCAAAATCATCAAAAACCTTTCCAGCAGCTAAACCCTGATCCACCATGCCCTCCGACATCAAAATCCCCGCCCTCGGCGAATCCATCGCCGGTGGCCAGATCGCCAAATGGCACTTCAAAGAAGGTGACCATGTCAAAGTTGGCGACATCCTGCTTACTCTCGAAACCGACAAGGTGGCCGCCGAAGTCACCGCCGAAGTCTCGGGTGCCCTGCACATTGGCAGACAACCCGGCGACGATGTCGATGTCGGTGCCGTGGTGGGCCAGATCGATGAAAGCGCCGCCGCCCCTGCCCCCAAGGCCGAAGCTCCCAAGCCTGCGCCTGAACCCAAGGCCAAAGAGGCCAAGATCGAGGAGAAGCCTGCGAATGTGACCGAGTTCAAAGTGGTGCCCAAACCGGAGCCTACACCTGCGCCCGTCACCAAAGCACCGGTGTCTGCCGACGGCCGGGTGACGCGCAAAAAAATGACGCCACTGCGCCGCAAGATTGCCGACCAGCTCGTCAATGCCCAGCGCACCGCCGCCATCCTGACGACTTTCAACGAATGCGACATGAGCAACGTCATGGCGCTGCGTTCCAAGCTGCAGGACAGCTTTGTCGCGAAGCACGGCGTGAAGCTCGGCTTCATGAGCTTCTTCATCAAGGCCGTGGTCGAGGCGCTCAAGGCCGTGCCGCAGATCAATGTACGCCTCGAGGGCGACGAGATCGTGCAGCAGCATTTTTATGACATCGGCGTCGCCGTCGGCACCGAGCGCGGCCTGATCGTGCCGGTGCTACGTGACGCGGATCAGAAAACCTTCGCCGAGCTGGAGCAGGACATTTTAGGCTATGCCGCGAAGGCCAAGGAGGGCAAAATTCAGGTCAGCGACCTCACGGGTGGTGTGTTCACCATCTCCAACGGGGGGGTGTACGGTTCACTGCTCAGCACGCCGATCATCAATCCACCGCAGAGCGCCATTCTCGGCATGCACACGATCCAGCAGCGGCCTATCGCCGTCGCCGGCCAGGTGGTCATTCGTCCGATGATGAATCTGGCCCTCAGCTATGATCACCGCGTGGTGGATGGCAAGGAGGCCGTGACTTTCCTCATCCGAGTGAAGGACTGCATCGAAAATCCTGCACGCATGCTGGTGGGCGCATGATTGCTGTCTCTTGGCCATTTTTTAGCTGAACAATGAGGTTGAGGAGCGTTCTCAATCATCAATGAGTTTGTCACCCATGCCGCCCGAAGTTTCCAGTACCGTCCCACTGCAAGACGCGATCGCGCCGAAGGGCTGGGGTGTGTGGCTGCGCAATAAATTCCTGGCCGGGCTGGCGCTGGCACTGCCGCTGATCATCACCTTCTGGATTCTTTTCTCGATCTACGATCTGCTGCACGGCTGGAGCAAGCCGGTGCTCGCGCAGGCGGTGAATCTGGTCAACGAGCTCTACGGCGGGATCGTGCTGGACATCAATGATCCCAATCTGGCGACGTTTACGAACTTCATTGGCTTCCTGTTCTCAGTGCTCGCTATTCTGGGCCTAGGGTTCATGGCGACGAACGTCATTGGCGTTCATTTCGTCACCGCCGTGGACAAGCTGCTGCTGCGCGTGCCGCTGGTGGCCGTCATTTACAAACCGCTCAAGCAGGTGATCGACGCCTTCCGTGGCCTAGGCGGCACCAAGCAGAACTTCAAACGCGTCGTCTTCATTGATTATCCCGTCCCCGGCATGCGCATGCTGGGCTTTGCCACCGGGCAGTTTTGTGATGTCAGCAGTGGCAAGGCCATGACCTGCGTGCTGCTGCCCACGGCGCCCAGTCCGATGACGGGCTTCCTGTTGGTGGTCGATTCCGAAAAAGTCAGCGATGCGCCGATCACCATTGAGGAGGCGATGAAAATGATCATTTCCGGCGGCCTCGTGGTGCCGAACAACACCGTGGCTCCGCTGAACAAAAAAGTGGTGGTAGAACTGCTGCCCGAATCCTTGCCGATCACTGAACCGGAGATGGATTTGCCAGCAGGACTGCCGCGCGCCGAAGATTTTGACGCTGGGGACACGGAGATTCTCGCCCAGTCCATGAACATCAAAGGCAGTCGCCGCTGGTCACGCGCCCTGCCGTGGAAAAAACGCTGAAGCCCACGGTGATCATCGACTGGAACACCTGGCAGCCCGGCATTCGTGCCACATTGATGTTCATCATCGATGAGTCGAAGCACGAGGTGTTGCTCATCCGCAAAAAACGTGGCCTCGGCGCTGGCAAGATCAACGGCCCCGGTGGCAAGATGGACCCCGGTGAGACCCCGGTGCAGTGCGCGGTGCGCGAAACGCAGGAGGAGCTGGGTGTCACCGCTTTGAATCCGGTGCATTACGGCGAGCTGCGGTTTCAGTTCGTCGATGGCCTGCGTATGCATGTGGATGTCTTCGTCGCCACGCGGCATGAGGGTGAAGCCGTGGAAACCGCAGAAGCAGTGCCGCTCTGGACTTCGCTGGACGCCTTGCCCTTTGACGAGATGTGGGCGGACGATGTCCACTGGCTCGGCCAAACCTTGCTCGAGCGCCGCCATTTTACCGGTCGCTTCGTGTTTGATGACGACACGATGCGATCATACGAAGTCGAGTGGCGCTGAGTTTTTAATTTTCGATTGAGCCGACCGTGGCTATCATGCGGCCATGAAATGTCCTCTGATTTTGTGCGGGGTTTGGTTGGTTGTGACGGCCAGTCTGGGTGCTTCGTCTGATCCGCCGAACATTGTGCTCGTGATGGCCGACGACCAGGGCTGGGGCGACATGGGCTATAACGGTCATCCGCATCTCAAAACACCTCATTTTGATGAACTGGCGCAGGAAGGCGTGCGGTTTGACCAGTTTCATGCCGCCGCGCCAGTCTGCTCGCCGACGCGTGGCAGCGTGCTGACGGGACGCACGCCGAATCGTTTCGGCTGCTTCTCCTGGGGCCATGCGCTGCGACCGCAGGAGATCACGATTGCTGAGGCGCTGAAAACCGCCGGATACGCCACCGGTCATTTCGGCAAATGGCATCTCGGCTCGGTGCAGCAGGCCAGCCCTGTCAGTCCGGGGGCGAGCGGCTTTGATGAATGGGTCTCCTCGCCGAATTTTTTCGACTTGGACCCGGTGCTGAGCGTGCAGGGCAGGGCGGCCACGTTTCAAGGCGACAGTTCGGATGTGACGATGGCGGAGGCGTTGAAGTTCATCCGCCGCTGTGCGGGAGAGAAGCAGCTTTTTCTCGCGGTGATCTGGTTCGGCTCCCCGCATGACCCGCATCAGGCGCTGGCGGCGGATTGGGCGCTCTACGCGGACCTGCCTGAAGCACAGCAGAATTTTTATGGCGAAATCACCGCCATGGATCGTGCTGTTGGCCGGTTGCGGGCTGAGTTGAAGGAGCTCGAGCTGCGTGAAAACACGCTGCTGTGGTATTGCAGTGACAATGGCGCTCTGCCGAAAGTGGGTGCCACGGGCGCGCGGCGTGGTTTCAAGGGACAGATTTATGAAGGCGGTCTTGCCGTGCCCGCGCTGCTGGAGTGGCCGGCGGTGTTTCGTGAGCCGAAGGTGATCAAGGCACCCTGCGTCACCTCGGACATCTATCCCACCGTGCTGAGCCTCGCGGGAGTGACGATGGAAAAACAGCCGCCGCTGGATGGCATCGACATCATGCCGCTGCTGACAGGCCAGGAAAAGAAGCGCAGCCGCCCTATTGGCTTTTGGGAGGCGGGAATCAAGGGCATCAGCACACCCTCCAAGGCATGGATGGATGAGCTGCTTGCCGCACAGGGGCGTGGTAAAGAACCACAGGACCCAGTTCGCATCCGCCCTGATGCGGCTGAAATCGGCAAGGCTGTCTCCCTTACCAGTTTTTCCGGTCATGCCGCCTGGCTGGACTGGCCCTGGAAACTGCACCGGATCGAGAACAGCAAGACGCATGATGTGGCCTGGGAGCTGTACAATCTCGCCAGCGACCCCGATGAGAGCACCGTTCTCCTGGCTGAACAGCCCGAACGGGTGGCGGAAATGCAAAAAAATCTCGAAAACTGGCTGGAAAGCGTGGCGCGGAGCCTGAACGGCGAAGATTATGAGGACGGGAAAAATGCAGGGGCCAAATAGAGCGGTTTTGAGCGGGCAGGCATCTCAATGGCGGGAAAATCAGCATTTTTTCGGGTTAAATGCCTCCTTGTGAGTCCCCGCTTGCCAGTTTGCTCAAGAGTGCTAATTACCACGCTGTATTTAAGGAAGAAGGTTCCGAAAGGTCAGTTTTCTGAGTTCATCAGTCATTCTGAAATTTCAAAATCTTCATGTTAATTATAAAAACATCTTGCGGCAGCGAGGTGTTGCGTGTTACTATAATTTCAATTGCGGGTATAGCTTAATGGTAAAGTTCCAGCCTTCCACGCTGGCCATGTGGGTTCGATTCCCACTACCCGCTCTGAGTACGCGTTTGTTCCTGAAAATCCATAAATTCACTGCCGTCTATGAAAACTATTTTCATTCCTCGCATTGCGAGTGTCTCAGCATGCCTGTTCATGCTTGTGTTTGCTTCGGTCAGTTCGGCTCAATCCACTGGCAATTGCACGGAAATCTCCAATGATGTGCGTGTCGCCGTCGAAAAAGACCCTTCCAAAGTCCTGATGGTGGTCGAAGACGCGCTGGTCATCAATGAAGGCTGCGCGGGCGACATTGTGCGTGCGGCGATCACTGCCTCCAAAGCAGATGCCACGCTGGCGAACCAGATCGTGCAAACAGCGGTGTCAGTGGCTCCGAAGATGGCGGCTGTTATCAATGACGCGGCTGGTTCGGTTGTGCCTGGTCTCGCTGCGGTGGCTCCGATCGAAGATGTTCTGCGTCCGGTGACTGCCGACGGCAAAAACCCTGGCAAAAACCCGGTCGTGGCGGCTGTTCCAGTCCAGGAGGAGGATTTCTTTGTCCCGGCGAGCATCCGTGGAGTTTATCTCATTCAGCCACCGGCTTCTGGCCCGTTGCCATGTGATCCGAACAATCGGGTGTGCGAGCCGGTGCCGGTGTCCCCAGCCGCAGCCATTCCTTGATGAGATGCCAAGGCGATTGCGCGCCCAACTAAACAATCTCTCCACGCCCTCCCCACTCTCATGCGCACTCGATTTGCAATGCTGATTCTAGCTGCCGCTGTGCTCAGCCCAGTTGCTGTGCGCGGCCAGGGTTTGGTGGCGATCCAAAATTACTCGGCGGATTTTAAAACCGAGCAGCCACTCACCTTTTTCTTCACCGGCCAGAGCGGCTACGATTTCCTCAAGCACAAAGTGACCTCACCGTTCGTGCAGGACATCGAGTCTTTGTATGTGCAGGGTGGTGTTGGCGCTGCCTACACAAACATGGACCGGACCACGCCGTGGAGTTTCAATCTCGACACCAGTGTTATTCATTACATTGACGGAGTGCCACGTTTTGGCGGCACTTTCTACAATGCTCGCGGGGCCTTCAACTTTGAGCACCGCTTTTCTGAACGCCTCAAAATCAGCAACAATTCCTACGCCACCTACGGCGTCGATCCTGGCACGGCCTTTGGCTATGGAGCGTCCACCACGCTGTGGAACGGTCAGTATCTTTACGGCTACAACAACTTCAATGTCAGCTATGCGTGGACGCCGCGCTTCTCCACCACGACTTCCTACACTTTTGATGGCATCGGTTATCAGGACGGCTTGGTGGCCGATCCTGAAAACCGTTACACGCACCTGTTGGCCCAGCAGTTCGCGTATGCGATTTCCAAGCGCACTAGTCTGACGGCTGAATACCGTTACCGCATGACCAACTTTGTCACGCGGGCGGATAAAAACTTCAACTCGCACTTTGCTCTGGTCGGTGTGGATCATGCCTGGAGTGAGCGGCTGTCCGGCTCCGTGCGTGGTGGTGCGGAGTTTTATGACTCTGACGCTGTCTCCAAGACCGCTCCTTATGCCGAAGCCGCGCTCAATTACGCGGTCGCTAGGCAGACCATGGTGCGCTGGTTCGCCGCGCTCGGCTTCAATGGCGCGGAGCTTGCTGCCTTCAACAGCCGTTACGGCCTGAACACCGGCCTACAGTTGAGCCACAATTTTACCAAGCGCCTGAGTGCCAATGTCAGCGCGTCGTATGCCTACAGTCAGTTTGAGGGCGGTGGAGCTGGTGCCGATGTGACCGAACACTCGGCGCTGCTCTCTGCCGGCATCGGCTATCAGCTCCTGGAAAATCTCAATCTCAACGCCAACTACTCGTTCTCCACGCTGCAGTCGTCCTCCGCCCTGCGTGAGTTTGACCGCCATCGTGTGTCGCTCGGCGCGACGGCTTCCTTCTAAAGTCTCCCAACAGCCAAGACACCATCCGTCGGCGGGCAGTTTCGAACACCACGAATCTCCCGCTGGCGGCATTTTCAGACCAGTTTCTTAATCTCTCCAAAACATTTTACCCACGGTAGGCATGAACGAGCCAGGCACAGAACTGCAGAAGCACGCCATGGACACCTGGCAGGTGGTCAAAAACCGCTTTGGACTCATCTCGCTGAGTTTCATCCTCATCTTCGCCGCCGCCGCTGTTCTCACCTACATCATGCCGCGCAAGTACTGCGGGCATGTGGAGATGACCATTGAGCGTATCACGCAGGACATCAACGTATTCGACCGCAACCGGCGTGACAGCTTGGCCTTCACCCAGGAATACATCAAAACGCAGTTTGAGACGATCACCAAGCCGACCACGCTGTATCCGGTCATCGAAAAACTCGAACTCGCGAAGAAATGGGAGCTGCCCTCGCGTCAGGCGGCGATGGCCAAAATGCGCGCCAATCTCGATACGCAGTCCATGCTGCGCTCGGACTTTGTCAGCATCGACTATTACGATCAGGACTCGCAACTCGCCGCAGTCATTGCCAACGAGATTGCCAAGAGCTACATGGCGCAGCGCAACAACATAGAGACCGAGAAAAAGCAGAAGGCGCTCGCGGTGCTACAGAAGCAAATATCGGAACAGGAGGAGCTGCGCCAACAGGGGCTCTTACGCTCTCAGGAGGCCAAGCGAAAGGCGGGAATCGTGGGGGACTGGATCATCGGTGGTGGCAGCTCGCTGACTCCGGGCAGTGACATCCGCACCACCGAGGAGAGCATGCAGATGTCGCGTGAACAATTGATCATGCAGTCTGATCAGGAGATCCTGACCTTGCAATCCGAGATCGACCAGCTGGCCAACCTCACCAGTGAGGAACTCATTGATCAAGCCTCTGGTCTTAAACTGGAGAATCAAAACATTGCGGGAATGACCTCAGAGGTCCAGAAACTACAGGTCGCTCGCGAAGGATTGACCAATGAGGGGCGTGGTCGCCTGCATCCCCAGGTACTGAGCGCCGACAGCCAGATTGCAAAGTACAAACTGCTTATCGGTTCGGCCGCGAATGCACACATCTCTGGTTTGCTAAATCGTCGTGATACCGCGAAGAAAAAACGCGAATCTCTACAGACCTACAGTGATGACGCCAAACAGGACATCATGGGCATGCAGGCTCTGTACAACGAGTACAAGACGGCCAAAGATGTGGTCGCACAGCTTGATAACATCATTGTTAATTTAAGTTCCCGAAACCTGGAGGAAAAAGTTGGCATCGAGCTCGTCAAATCGCCCGCCACCATCTATGCCGAGGCGGAGCCCGAAGGGAAGCCCGCCAAACCCAATGTGCCGCTGCATCTCGCGCTCGGTGGCGTGCTGGGCCTCATGTTTGGACTCGGGCTTGCTTTTTTCCTGGAGTATATGGACACCACCGTGAAGAGCCTCGACGATGTCGAGCGCTACCTCGGTGTTCCCGTGCTGGCTGTGGTGCCGAAGGGGGTCGGCGTGCTCCACCGCTCCAGCGGGTTCAATCCAGATGCCGAAGCCTACCGCATTTTGCGCACGAATATCGAGTTCAATCGCAAGTCGGCTGATGCCAACTGCCTCAGTGTGGTCAGCGGCGGTGCAGGGGAGGGGAAATCCACCACCATGGTCAACCTCGCCTACATTTGCGCCCAGGGTGGTTATAACGTCCTGCTGATCGACGCCGATTTGCGGCGTCCCAGCATGCACACACATTTCGATGTCAGCCACGCCACTGGCCTGACGAATTATCTCACCACGGACATCCGCATCGAAGACGTGGTCATTCGCACCCAGGTGGAGAACTTGTTTTTCCTCCCCAGCGGCTTGTTGCCGGCCGATAGCGCCGGTCTGCTCAATTCCCAGCGCATGGTGGACCTCCTCACGGATGTGAAAAGCCGCTTTGATCTCGTCTTGATCGACTCACCCCCGATCCTCGGCGTCAGCGATGCCTCGGTGCTGGCCAATCTGGCCGACATGACCATAATCGTCGTCCAGCACCGCAAACTGCCGCGTCATATGCTCATGCGTGTCAAACAGTCGGTCGAAAACGTGGGCGGCAAGGTCGTCGGGGTAGTCCTCAACAACGTCGATCTCCGCAGCGACGCGCAGTACCAGTACTACACCAGCTACTACACCTACTACTCACCCACGAACGCCCCCACCGGCGGTCAGGGCGGCAAAAAATCACGTCAGCGCAAAATCCGCACCGAAACCACCGCCACCGCGATTGCCGCCACGCAGCCGATGTCACGCTCCGATGGCGGTGATGTCTTTTAAAAACCCCTACCCACTCCACGGTCATGAACACTCGCATCCTGTCCATCCTTCTCTCCGCCTGTGCTGTCACATCGGCACACGCCCAGAACGGCGAACTCGCCCTCAAGGCCAATGATCGTGTGACCATCTCCATCGGGGGTATTCCAGACAACGAGGTGCCGCAGATTTCCAAAGTCTATTCGATCAGCGACAATGGCATGGTCAATCTCCTGCACATCGGCGAAGTCCGTGCCGCCGGTCTCAAACCCTCCGCGCTCCAGCGCACCATCGAGCAGACCTATAAGGATAAAGAGATTTACACCCGTCCCACTGTCACCGTTTCAACCGATGATAGCGCGATCACCACCCGGTTTGTTTACATTGTCAGCGGCTGCAACAGCAACGGTCAAGTGCCTTGGAATTCCGGCATGACCATTCTCAAGGCGGTGAGTGCTGCCAAGGGGTTCTCCCCTTTTGCCAAGCCCAGCAAGACCAAGCTCATCCGCAATGGGATCGCCACCGAGGTTGACCTCAAGAACATCAGCGCCAATCCTTCGCGCGACATCAATCTCCAGCCCGAGGATCAGATCATCGTGCCGGAGTAAGTTGCAGTCAGAAGTGGGACGGTTACAGCCCCAAATCAGTCACCGCTCCGAGGCTCGCGCTGGTCGTAAGCTTGGCAAACTTCGCCAGCACACCACGCGTGTAGCGCGGCTTCGGCTGCTTCCATTTGGCGAGGCGTAATTTCAGCTCGGCAGCAGGAATGCCCAGCGTGATCGCACTCTTCTCGGCGTCGATGGTGATGGGGTCGCCATTCTTGATGACGGCGATCGGCCCGCCGACAAAGGCTTCCGGTGTGACGTGACCGACGACGAAACCGTGGCTACCGCCGCTGAAGCGCCCATCGGTGATGAACGCGACGTCCTTGCCCAGTCCCTTGCCCATGATCGCACTGGTGGGGGAGAGCATCTCGCGCATGCCTGGGCCTCCTTTCGGGCCTTCCATGCGCACGACGACGACGTGGCCTTTCTTGACCTTGTTATTGAGGATGGCTTGCAGGGCGCTTTCTTCGGACTCGAACACAATGGCTTTGCCGTCGAACTTGAGGCCTTCCTTGCCGGTGATCTTGCCCACTGCGCCTTCTGGGCAGAGGTTGCCCTTGAAGATGACAAGGTGGCTGTCCTTTTTGATCGGGTTGCTCAGCGGCCGCACGATCTGCTGCTCCTTGGGCCAGAAGATTTTCGAGTTCTTCATGTTCTCCTTCATCGTCTTGCCGGTGACGGTGAGGCAGTCGCCATGCATCAGTCCTTCGGCGATCAGCGTGCGGATGAGGGGCACGGTGCCGCCGATCTTGACGAGATCGTTCATGAAATACTTGCCGCTGGGCTTCACATCCGCCAACACCGGCGTTTTTTTGCCGATGCGGACGAAGTCCTCAAGACCGAGCTTCACCCCGGCACTGTACGCCATGGCGATGAGGTGCAGTACCGCGTTGGTGCTGCCGCCGAGTGTGATGATCAGCGTGATGGCGTTCTCAAACGCCTCCTTCGTCATGATGTCGCGCGGGGTAATGCCCTTCTTGATCATGTTCATCACCGCCGCTCCGGCGTCGAAGCAGTCGATCAGTTTTTCATTCGAAACGGCCGCCTGCGCACCGCTGTTTGGCAGGGACATGCCCAGGGCTTCAATGGCGCTGGCCATCGTGTTCGCCGTGTACATGCCGCCGCAGCTTCCTTCGCCAGGAATCGCATGCTCCTCGATGTCGATGAGCTCCTTGTCGCTGATCAGGCAATTGGCATGTTTGCCCACGGCTTCGAAGACGGTCACGATGTCCGCTTCCTTCTTTTCCAAACCGACACAGCCCGGCAAAATGGTGCCGCCATAGACAAACACACTCGGGCGATTCATGCGACCCATCGCCATGAGGCAACCCGGCATGTTCTTGTCACAACCACCGATGGCAACGAAGCCGTCAAAGCCTTCGCAGCCGACGACGGTTTCGATCGAGTCCGCGATCACCTCCCGCGACACCAGCGAGTACTTCATCCCCTCCGTGCCCATCGAGATGCCGTCAGAAATGGTGATCGTGTTGAAGATGAGACTTTTTCCGCCCGCCGCATCGACGCCTTTGGCGGATTCCTTGGCGAGGCGATCAATGTGCATGTTGCACGGCGTCACCATGCTCCAGGTCGAGGCGATGCCAACCTGCGACTTCTGAAAATCCTTCCGCGCAAAACCCACAGCATGCAGCATCGCGCGCGATGCTGCGCGTTCGACACCGTCCACGACGACGGCGCTGTGTTTGCGATGCAGGGAGGGTTTGTCGGTGGCTTTCTTGGACATGAGAGGGTGATTGGATGGCCGCCAAAATGCCCGATGCATTCCCGCTGGCAAGCAGCCATTGCGGCAGTTCACGCGCAACATTTGGCAATCATGGCATGGTCAGCGCCGTTTTTTGTGCGAGCCGTTCTTGATGAACTGTTCCCTCCGCGCCGCGCTAACCTTGCTGATCATCACAGCAACGGCTGCTCTTGCAGAGGAGCCGGCGTCACCTGCTCCGATCGACTTCAATCTCTACATGCAGGGGCGCTATGTGTATGAGCGCAACTGCATCATCTGCCACGGCGAGCGTGGAGATGGCAAAGGCGAATTCAGTGCCAGCCTACAGCCGCCGCCGAGCGCCCACCGCTCGGCGATCTCCCGCTTCTCATGGACCCCGCGCTGCCCTACGTCTACGGCCGCGACGAAAACAAGGACGTGCCCGCCGACATCTAAGCCCACGTCGATGCCATCCGCGCCACGCAGCCGAAAAGCTATCCGCCGCGGCGTTGGCTGAGAGCTGAATCGGCGAGAGACATGCCGAAATACTGCTGCAAGCACTGTGAGAAGCGACCCGTAAAAGGCAGGCAGTGAGCGATGAGGCCGACGATGATTTGCCAGGATTGAATCTTACGCCTCGGGCCTTGATGCGCCGCATCATCGAAAGCGGCGCAGTCACTTGGCTCCCAGCGCAAGAGGTCAAGGATACGGCTGATGAGATCGAGAGATTGAACTTCCGTGGATGATATTGCGGCTGCGGCGGTGCTGGAGGATGGAGGCATCCGTAGCTAATTAGCCACAAAAATGAGAAATTTAGTAATTATAACTTAACTGCATCGTGCTAGCAGCTTCTGCCCGATGTTTCGCAGGTGCAGAGCACGCATAAGCCATGGCTGAGCGCCGAATCATTCATGAATCACGCCGCCAAGCCATAGCTAGCCGCCGCCACTCCATGGCTACTCGCTGAAAAGCCATTGCTAGCCGCCGCAGCTCCTTGGCTAATCGCTGGAAAGCCATTGCTAAACACCGGCTAGATCTAGCTAATCGTCGTTTAGCAAGATCGAATCGCCCCAAAACTGTCAAAAATAAGGCTTTATTAAAACCACCATAACTTTTACGTGATCAAAACCGGGAATTTTCGGCAGGATTCATTTTGCACTCGCCAAAAAAAACCCATTTTGGCTAGTTTATTGGGTTTAATCCTTGAAACGCCGTGCCACACTTCGACGATCCTCTAGTCAAATTCGACGATCTCTTAGTGTATTACGACGATCCGAGGACCTATCAAGAAATCCTGAACTCGCAACAGCCCACTCGTATGTTTGATGTCGTCTTAGATTTAAGGAACCTCTCCGTGCCGGCCTTCGTCGCCCGCGTCAAAGCCATCCTCACCGCCACTTCCGAGCAGGCGGTCTTTGCCAGTCTCGCCGGCCAGATCACCGCCCTGGAAGCCTTGGTGGTAACACTCGAAGCCAAACAGATCGAACTGCGCACCGCCGAAAATAAAGTCACCATGGCCACGGAGACCCGAGATACCGCTGAAAAAGCCGTCAACGACGCCGCCATCGTTCTCGCCAAAGATGTCGGCACGATCGCCACCACGGCGGCCCAGGTCGAGTCCACCCTCATGCGCGTCAAAGGCGCACCGGCACCCAAGCCCGTCCCCGACCAGCCCACCGGCCTCGAACTCAAAATGGGCGATGATGACAGTGAAATCTCCGGCCACTGCGACGGCCAGCCTGGAGTGGTGGACTACTACGAGATCCAATTCACCACGAGCGACCCCCTCGGCCCCAGCCCGAACTGGCAGCACGCCGACACCAGCAAAAAGAGCCGCTTCGAGCTCAGCGGCCTCCCCTCCGGCCAAAAAGTCTGGGTCCGCCTGCGCGCCTGCAACGCCCGTGGCAAAAGCAACTGGTGCGACCCCGCCTGCAAACGGGTGCCTTAACCCACCCTGGGTCAGCGCCCAAGGTCCGGTCCTTGACGAGGAAAATCGGAACTTCTGATCTGTCGCCGCAGTGGATGGCCGACCACCGGGCGATGAGCAGCCCCGCCCACGTCCGCCAGCAGTGGCGCAGGCTTGACGGAAAGCGTGTGCTGGGAATGGTTCCCGAGACGACGAAGACCTTTTTGAAGGAATCCGATGCACCCACACCATGATCAATCTGTCAGCCAGTTGCACCCTTCTCTGAAAAATTGCGTCAAGCTGAAATATTGATTTTCACTGGGTGAATGGGGTCTGTGTTGTGAGCTTCGCCCCGCGCGTAGCGCCGTCACCAAGCAAGTTGCTTCCAACACCGTCCATGCAGC